>Ga0315293_10006269_pt1 | contig 11152 bp, 9 predicted proteins | sample YL17G13_20_MG_FD_203071 | JGI IMG/M metagenome (GOLD analysis project Ga0315293, IMG submission 203071) | Sediment microbial communities from Yellowstone Lake, YNP, Wyoming, USA - YL17G13_20 | ecosystem: Environmental > Aquatic > Freshwater > Lake > Sediment | place: USA: Wyoming | collected... | reverse complement strand
TATTTTGGAAATGGTCGGGACAAAAATATATTTTCGTTTATGTTTTTTTCTAAAACTTTTTTTTTCGTCCCAAACCCTACATACCCTACATATCCGCTTTTTATTATCTATCTCATATAGAAGAATGTCCGATGTGGTCAGAACCAAAGATTATCCCGAGGATTACCCATCAGATGCCATTGCGATTCTTGATGCGATGTCTATGGGTGATAATATTACCCTTGTGGGTTCTATGTCATTACGTAGTCAGCAGTATGCGGGAGATTACGATGGATACGAAGTGGTTAAGCACAAAGGTAAAACGAGTGCGTTCCTTGTTGAATTGCGAAAGCGATTCCAATCCAATATCAAAGAACTCTGCGGAATGAAGTATGTATATATAGGCGACATTAAAGCGGGTGTAGTGGAAGAGTGGCGTGTCATTCCCAAGACGGCGTATGTGGAAGGCGGGAAGATAAAGGGGTTTAATTCAACCCAATGTCATAATAAGGTGCGACGTTTAGAGGAGGCAAAGGTCATCACCGAAGGCGAAGCGAGGGAAGCCATTACACTCCTTAAAGATGGAATGACTCCCGCTCAGTTTCTTATGGCACGGGACAAGTTGAAGTTCCACGTCTTACGTTGGACAGTGGGCAATGTGCTTGACAACTGTTTGAATTACCGAGGACGCTCTTTCACATTGGAAGAAGCATTCCCTACACCCGGTATTACCAAACTTGATGTAATAGGACTGGTTCAAAACAATCGCTTTACGGATTTCAGTGTCATCTACGAGTTCCGTTGTAATGGTGAAGTGCTGAACCCCGAACCCATTAACATTAAGGTCAGCCTTATGGAATCCATTATGGCTTACACCGCAGAAGGCAATTACTTTAAAGTCCTTAAACGACTCTTTGCCCTTTCTAAGTTCAAACACGACACCAAGATGTTAGAAGAACTCAATCCCATTCTCAATTCTGACTTAGGACGACTCTATCAGATTGTAAGTGATATGGATACACTCTTGACTCTATTTGAAGAGCAAAAGAAAGTGCCTATGAGTGTTGTGCGTTTTGAAATAGACCAGTTCATTCATAGACTCTCTACCATCTATACGCTAAACTCTTATTTGAAGAAGGACGATGCCATTGTGGCGAGTGTCAGAAACATTGCCAGACAACCCGATTCTAAGGTTGAACCCGCTCTACAGAAAGTCCGTGATGAACTTTACGACATTCTACAACATAATTCCAAGCCTTATGTGGTAAAGTTCGGTGGTTGATGAAAGGTTGATGGTGGTCATTTTAGTAGCGATAAACCGCCCATTTTTGATATATATTAATCTTTCCGTAAATATTTTCCATATAAGAGTAGAATGCCATTCCTATCGTTTGAGAAGGAAGCGAAAGCAAGACCGATTGCTCGTGTAAAAGGCGGTGAGCGGGACGGCGAAATCCTCTACCTCCACGAAGACTCCCATTCCGGTGCGAAAGCAGTCCCCAAAAAACGCACCTTTGACCGTTCCCGCTATGACCTATCCCATCTGAAACCAGCGGAGCGAACCAAAGCATTTGTCCGATTGGAAGAGGACTATGCGAAAGGAGTATCCCCCGAAGAGAGTAAGGAATCCGATGCCGTGAAGGCAGTCTATGATAAGATGTGTAAGGACGCTTCCAGTGATAAGACCATTGAACTGGACGATGACGGCATCTTTGAACTGCTCCCGAGTTGCGACCCCAAGAAGCGTGAGGTATGGTATATTGCGGGACAATCGGGTTCGGGTAAGTCGTGGATTGCGAAGCAGTTGGCACATTACTATCACAAGATTAACCCCGAGCGTGGAATCTACCTTGTTTCTAAGTTGAAGGAAGACGCTACGCTGGACGCACTGAAGTTTCTGAAGCGTGTCAATATACAATCCTTCGTTGATGATTTCCCCGACTTGGAAGAGTTCAAGGACTGTATGGTCATCTTTGATGATTATGATACACTAACGGGTGAAACGGAAAAAGTGATAAGCAAGATTGTAGATGACCTTGCCATTATGGGTCGCCACACCAACACCACTATGTTGTGCTTGAGTCATTATTTAACTAACTACAAGAAGACCCGTTTGCTACTTAATGAAGCCACTCACGTCGTAGTGTATCCACTTTCCACTTCGTATCACGCTCTCCGCTATTTGCTGAAGAACTACATTGGTGTTGATGAAGAGGATTTGAAACGCCAGAGGAAGTTAGGTAGTCGTTGGCTGATGTATTCAAAGGGTTTCCCACAGTATATGGTGTCGCAGAAGAATGCCGAACTATTACATCAGCAATAAAATGTCTTTGCTATATAGATATGTCCGGTTATGCTCAATGGAGTCCCTTTACGTTTTACATTCTGAATGACATTGTATTCTTTGACGGTCTAATATACATTAGCATTCAGAACGGCAATACCAATCATCAGCCCAATAGTTCCCCTACGTGGTGGGCTTCTAACGGTGGTGGAAGCACTATCACTTCCATCTCGGCTGGTGCTGGAATTGCGGTGAGTGGTTCTACTGCGATTACCATTACGAATACGGGTGTTCGCACTCTTGCGAGTGGTGGAACGGGCATTACGATTGGTGGGACAACCACTGACCGCACCGTTTCTAACACGGGTGTGCTTTCGCTCACGGCTGGAACGAATTGTAGCATTGGTGGAACGGCTCAAAATCCCATTGTGAATGCCGTCTCTACTTCTACGAATCCCGTTCGCAACACCACACGGCAATCACTATCTTATACCATTCCAGACCCTCCCAGTGGCGGTTATGTATTAAATAACACATCTCCCGCTAATCCACAGACTGTTTTTACTATTACCCTTCCATCTGCCTACACGGGTTGTAGCAATTTCACTTTCTACATAGGGTCGCTCTCTACCACGGCATCTACTTCTGCTTCAGTGGCACTGGACTTTCTTATTTATCCAAGTGCTACATTAGATGGTGGTTGGGACTTCACACAAGGTGCGATGGATTACTCTGTTTCCACGGCAAATCCGAGTAGCACAACGGTTAATACACTGTCTAATCAAATATGGAATTGGAGTCCCGTTGGTGGTCTAACGGGCAACAAGATATACATCAATGTTGCTTCTTATGTTAATTCCATTCCACCTACAACAACTACTATGACTGCTTTATTTTTGGCGTATGATATTGTAGGCACATTTGCTACTTTGACGTAATGTAGGGTATGACGGGTTTAGACATCAAATTATTTTTAGAGAATGGTCTTCGCAAAAAATAATTTTCATTTCCGTTTTTTCCATAACTTTTTTTTTTCGTCCAAAACCCAACATACCCGTCATATTCCGGTCATAATTAATTTCATATTCATAGATAGATATGCCATATAAACTGCGGAAGGCTCGTGGGAAAGACCTATATTGGGTCATAACGAAGGCTACGGGTGAAAAGCATAGCAAAGACCCATTACCAATGGAACGTGCGAAGGCACAGATGAGAGCATTATATGCGAACGAGTCCGAAGAGGGTGGAATCATTATGAAGGGTCGCCCACAAGACCAACCCTACTACAAAGAGGCAGAAGCAAAGCGTATGGCTATGCGTGATATGGTGAATCGTGAAGGTATGGACGGTGCTGGTATATTAGATGATGCGTGGGACTGGGGAAAAAACAAAGTGAATGCCATTCGTGATGAGTTCAAAGACAAGGGGGCAGCCGTCCTTACCCGCACGAATTATGTAGGACCTTGGAATCGCTTAGATGATGAATACATTAGAACCCACCCACCTACCGATATTATTGACGAAGGTGCGATGAAGCACGATTTGGATTACTCTGCCATTGCGAAGATGCGTGAAGAGGGAGCATCACCCGAAGCCATTGATAAACTCATTAGAGAAAGTGATGAACGCTTCTTGAAGAACATTCGTGATAATTGGAAAGCGAATCCGTGGGCTTCCGCATTAGGCTATGCTGGGATTCGTGGAAAAAACATAGCAGAAGACACCGTCGGCTTAGACAAGAACTTGTTTGTAGGTAAGGGCATTCCAAAGGGAATGAAGTTGTCCGTGCTACACGGCTCGGGCAAACCCCAACCCGACCCAAAGCACTTGAATATGTTTGAGTTCTTTAAAGGCACTGGGTCAATCGGCAAAGTAGCGAAGCGACTCGGCTTCAACGTAGTGTCATTGGACTTAGAGTCAAAATACACTCCCGACATTGAAGCGAATCTACTGGATTGGGATTACAAGAAGTGGGCAGAAGAAAATGACTTTGTGCCAGATTACATATGGGCTTCGCCCCCGTGTAATACATTCAGCCCAATGGTCTATCGCCTACACGAACGAGACCCACACACTGCCAAGCCCAAGTCAGAACGTGCCAAGGAAGGCACTGCGGTTTTACATAAGACCCTTGAAATCATTAAATACTTTCAGAAGAAGAATCCCAAACTGCTTTACACGGTGGAGAATCCCCGTGGTATGATGCGTAATGATGCGGAGATTAAGAAACTCCCCAACCGTGAAACAACCCTCTACGTGTTGTATGGCGACTTCAAACGGAAAGCAACGGACTTTTGGAGCAACTTCAAAATGAATCTGAAACCTACTACCGATAAGTATGACAAATCAAAGGTGGTGGGTGTTCAATTGAGCAAAGACAATAAAACCACATTGGAGCAACGATACTCTATCCCGTCCAAGTTAGTGAAAGCAATCTTAACTCGGGCAAAAGAGGCATATGGCTCTGAACCCGCAATGAAAGGTGCTGGATTCTTTGGGGACTTGTGGGATTCGGCAAAGCGTGGTGTCAGTGCGGTTAAAACGGGCATTTCAAATGCGGTGTCCGCAGTAGGAAATGTATTGGCTGGTAGAGCACCTCGTGAAGGCTTATCTCCTTCAGTTCGTGGTTTGTTGGCTTATGCGGGTGATAAGCCCATTGTGGAACTCTATGTTCGGCGAGACCCAATCCAATCCGCACTCAACACCGCACTTAACGTTATTAGTTTCGGGGCGTGGAATAGTGTCCGACAGAAGTATCAATACGATAAGTTTTTCCATCTCCAGTTAGAATGTATCGTTCAAGTAAGCGACCAAGACAATCTGAAGAAGCGTTTTACCATTGAAAAGAATGCCGTCATTGAAATTCATACCGCTTCGCAACCCACGCAAGACACGGAGATGATTAATGTTCCACTTAATGGTGTTGGTTTAACAATGAATGGACTACTGGAAGGAGCGAAAGCCGTAATGGGAAATCGCTTCTTCCAGTATGATGCGTTTCAGAACAACTGCCAAGACTTTGTAATGGCTATGCTCACGGGCAGTGGATTAGGTAGTCAAGCCGTTTATGACTTTGCCAAACAACCCATTGACCAACTAATTCAAGAAGTGCCGTCTTGGACGGGTAAAGTTGCTCGTGCTTTAACGGATATTGGTGGTGTAGCGGACACGGTGATACAAGGACAAGGCAAGTCAATGCCAATGCCGAAGTTTGCGAAGCAACTGGAAGAGTGGGGAGTGAAGCCAATAGACTATCTTGCGATGGCAAAGAAGAAGGCACACGACTTGGGTCTTGCCGATAATATGTTGAGTTTCAGCACGGACGAGAAGCACAAACTACAGATTCCTAACAACGACGGCAAAATGATTCGTTTCGGAGCGGTAGGATTAGGAGATTATCTTCTTTATTCAATGACTGGGGACAAGAAAGCAGACCAGCACCGTAGCAACTACCGCAAACGAGCGACAAAGATAAAGGGTGATTGGGCAAATGACCCCTACTCAGCAAACTCTCTTGCGATTGGAGTATTGTGGTAAAGGAGGTAGAACCCGTTAAAGTAATGGAAGGATAATGAATACAACCTTTGATTGTAGCAACTACATCAAGATAGGACATCTTCTGTTCTATATTGATATAACTATAAAGGGATTAAACTCACACCACTTACTCAATCCCAATGACGGGTATGACGGGTTGGTCGCCTTAAAAATATTTTTAGAAAGATGGGGGATAAACGTCTTTTTGACCGGAAGATTTCTGAAACCGGATTCTTGGAGAGGGAAACCCTACATACCCTACATATTTAATACTTCAGAATTGCCCAGCCGACATCTTTGGCAGCAATGGCAATGGCATCTGTGCCAACTGTAAAACCAGCACCCGGAGCAAGAACATCAGCGGAAAATACAGTAGCACCACCCGCAACCTCACCAGCACCAATACCCCAGCAGAGAATAACGGAAGAAGCAGTAATGGCAGTATCGGCAATCTGAGCAGTGCGAATCTGACCGAGAGCAATAGTAGCAGTGCCTTGACGAAGTAGAGTGTTAGACGCGGGAGCACCGGAACGAAATTGAGCGGACATCTTATAATCTATCTACGGAAATTAATTTGGCATAGATTACATCAGACGAGATGCCAATGACTTCTTACCGCCAGAAGCACCACCCGAAGCACCACCATAACCAACGGTATTCAGACCGGACTTCACTGAGCCGAGGAAGCCCGAGTCGGGAAGAAAGCCTTTCACGGCAGACACAATGGGCTTCGTGGAAGAGTAGATGTCCCGAGCCTTGGACAAGATGTTGCCCAGTGCCGAGAACGAGAAACCACCAACCATTCGGTCAAGTTCCGCACGGACACCCATCGGGGCGAGAGGAGCGGAGATGATGTCTTGCTCTGACAGAACACCCTTAATAATACGGGACGAACCACGAATTGACTCAAAGAATCCGCTATTAGCAGTAATTACAAAAAGTTGGGGAGTCTGAGCAACATCTGACGTGTTCTTAACAGTGATATTGAACTGGAGCGTAAAGTTGCCGACGAGCGAAGGGGCTTGACCGGACTGGAGAGTGATGTCTTGCGACGGCTTTAGGACAAGCACTGAACCCACCAGAGGAACGGTCTGACCTTGCTGACGAACCGCATAGTTGCCGTAGGCGGGTGTCTGAACACTGCCACCAGCAAGGGCGGGGTATGAACCACCAGCACTCTTGCCTTGACCAATGAACGCAGCATAATCCATATCCAAGCCGTTCTTGACTGACATATTGTAGAGTTGCTCCGTGCTTACACTGCTCAAAAGACCACTAAAGTTGTCAAAATTGACGGAGAGTGGATTCGCTACACCGTCCAACTGAGTGGCGAGTGGCAAATACCAATCGGCATCATTCTTACCGACGGCGGAAGGACGGCAGTAGATGAGGAGCAAGTCCGGGATACAAGGGAGAGTGATGGTCTGCGACTGAATCTGACCCGTCGCACCCGGATTGATAGTTCCCGCTGAAAACTGAGTGATGTAGCGGGGAAACTCCATATAAGGCACTACACTCTTCGGAGGTAGTGGAACATCTAAACTTGGGGTCAAAAATTGGACATTCAATACGCTCTGCTGAAACACTTGACCAGCATTGGCAAGGGTGTTAAACGCAACGTTGGTAAGGGAACGACCAGCACGAGCACACTGACGCACCACACGGCTCACACCCGAAGCACCTTGGAGATTCATAATCAACTGAATGTTGTTCAAGCCGAACAGACCAGTGTCCCACTCATACTCGTCGGCGAACACGAAGGGCGACAACACAATCGGCTCAGTGGAGCGGAACTTGAAGTAGATGACGGAAACAAGGGGGGTGGCACCCGCAAGGGCAGTTTGAAATGTGGGGACACCATTGACGCACGAATAAGTCGCAGCAACATACGCAGCCGTTCCAGCACCACCAGCGGGGACGTTGGGGAGAGCATTACCAGCCGGGTCAGTGAAGATGACGTTGGGGGAAGCACCGTTGGGGACATTGTCGTAGTCCGTTGATTGGTCATAGCCACCAATGGGGTTGTTCAGTGTGCCGTATGCGTCGTTGTAGTTGGCATACTTGTCCATCATTGTCTGAGCCGTGCGAACCAAACGGTTCTTCTTGTAGTCCGTCAGACGCAGAATGGGATACATAACATCTTGTGAATTTATTACAGAAGTTGTGTCGTTAATCGTGGCAGAAATAGTGGAGCAGAGAGAGTTCAACGGGAGCATAGCAAGGGCAAAATCACGACCGGGAACAACGAGGGAATCGCCATCTGTCGGAAGCGAGGCTTGGGTGAGCGTCATAGACATAAAAGCAGTGGAACTCCATAGCAACTTTCTATCAACAAAAACATTTTCTGACGGGACATACACGTTATACGTATGCTGGGACGAGGTCGCAGCAATGGCATTGAACGGAGCATTGGTAAGCGACAACGCACCCTTCTCCACTGCGAACTTAGGGCGGGATTGAACGATACGTGAATCCAAAACGGCAAGTTTCTCAATGTCGGCACTCATCTTCTTATATTCAGTCTATAGAAATAAAACTGGCGGAATTAATCCCCGTAGAGTGATGATGGGTATGTCGGGTTTGGGGTATGAAATATTTTTAGAGAATGGTCTTCACGAAAAATATTTTTTAGTCCGGGCTTTTTCTAAAACTTTTTTTTATGTGTCAAACCCATCATACCCTACATATTCTTCTTTCGGAATAGAATCTTGATGGATACACTGGAAAGGTTATACATATAGACCGGATACAACTGCGAATCCAATCGGTTCTTCCAGAAGACTTGAATATCCACGTTGCGGAGTTCTTGTTTGCTGGGGGACATATCCGACATACGATACTCTGCGACGGGAGTGTAGTAGATAAACTGGCGATAGAGGTCAGCACCACCCGCAGCCAAATCCAAAGCAATGTCCGTAATGATAGGGTCAAAAGCACTGAGCGTGGTGGGAGCGGATATACCCAAGTTTCCAGCACCCAAAATGTTGGGAGCGGAAGCAGATTCCGTCTTAATCGGAAGGAGAGATGTAGTGAATACAAGAGATGAAATGGGCGACCATAGTGTATCTACACTCTTGAAGTCTTGAGTGAGTTCCCAATAGACTTTCTGAGCCGAGAGCGGGACAAAGCCGAGCGGTGGAATGCCGGACGTGGGAGGCAAACGATAATCCGCTACATTCTTGTAGAACTTGTTGCTAAAGATAAGTTCATAGACATAACCTTCCGGAACGTTATTCACTGGGAATGCTGGATAGACCACACCATCAATGGTGTTAGAGGGAATAGTGGCTACGTTCCAATAGATGGTGTTAAAGTTGGCAAACATACCCGCCATATTCGTGTTGAAGAACAGACGCTCACGGGGCTGAGTCTGCGGAGATGCCGTTCCCGGCACATACGGAATGGGTGTGAAAGTGGTTAAACGCTGACCAAAGCCATCAGAATCGCCAAACAGTGTGAAGAGGCGATTGTTCTCATCAAACACAATTCGTGGAGTCTGAACCGTTGCTTGAAAGGACGCAAACGTTGGAAAAGGAAATGGGTCAGTTAGACCAACAAACCCCACCCATTGTGCTTGAAACGTGGTGTAAAGTGTCTGATGTGCCGTAAGAAGGGTTTGATTTACAAGGTCAATCCAATGTTGATAGGTGAATACCCAGTAATACCGACTGCTAAGGTCTTGTGTGATGAGCGGTGTGCGGGGCAAGGGAGCAAGGTAGTCATTCTTGACTTCGGGAACATAGATAATAAACGTTGGTAGTGGGGTAATCCCGAATGATATGACTCCCAAGTTCGTGTTCCACGTCTGTTGATAGGACAACGCAACGGAATACGTAGTTAGATTGACATTCGTTTGACCCAGTAGAATGTTGGGGATAAACAAAGGCAAATCACGGTTCGCACCGTTCATTGTAAAACGAATAATAGAGAACTCATACTGGGACACGTCTTTGATGAGTGCCGTATCACGGGTTTCATTGAACCGAATCTGCGGGTCGGCAGTGAGGGTGAGATTACTAACACTGTTCTGAAGCACACCAAGGTCTTTAGAGTTGTTATTAATGATGTCGCAGTTGTAATACAACAAGTCGGGATTACTGCTCGTTCCGCCTACTCGCTCAAATCTCCCAGCATTGTAAGCCATCTTCTATATCACATAGAGAGATTATTTTCTTAACTTATCATACGTTATTCCCGATACGAAGTCATCGGGAGTCATCTTGCTCTTCTTAATAATAGAAGCATACTTGTCCAGTGTATATGGGGAGTATAGCAACCTAACTACACAATGCCTACCACAAGTCGCTACATTCGGCGATTCACGTTGAAACTGATGATGGTTGTAAAAAACGGGTTTGCCCGACGCTCTCAATAGACGAGTTAAGTCGGGTCGCTCAATGTCCAGCATTTCCAAACGACTTCTTGACATACCGTCTTTCTGAGCAGTGTCCGGGGCATCACCATAGGGGTCAAAGAACTCTATCGCATTGGGTCTATTCATTAGACACGTCCAATGCCCCGAAGTGGGACTGCTATTAGGAAATAGCACTATCGCTCTGCCTTTCTCATCAAAGAGTTCGTCCGCATTATCTAAGTCTTTTAATTGTGGGTAGTTCCATATTTTGATGTCATTACCCAATAGTTTCCGTATATCATCATCACCAAGCGGATATGATTTGACTTTAGCAATTCCGCCCGAAGACATTCTCTATATGTTTATGTTTTTTTTCTATGGGTATAATAGATAAAGATGACATATGCCCAGTGGAGTCCTTACACTACATATGTCCTTAATGACATTGTAGAGTATGCTGGATTCATCTACAGTGCTACGGCTACGAATCTTAATGTTCCACCCCAACCCACTACTGTCATTTGGACGCTCACGGGTGGCAGTGGCGGTGGAGGCATAGTGAATACCATCACGGCGGGTAATCCAAATATAACCATTGGTGGAACGGCAACCAATGTGGTGCTTTCGGGAACTCTCGTGAATCTCACGGGCAATGTAGCCACTTCTAACTTTGCTTTATCGGGCAACACGGCGGGAAATCCGTCATTCGTTCTTAGTGGAACGGAAGAGTTCAAAGTCATTACATCAGACCTCACTCCGCATATTCTTGTAAGTGGTGGTGTGAGTGGTGGCGTTCAACTGGGTCTTCCCTCTGGTTATGGTGGCTACAAGATTACCGCCCCCACGGTTGTCCCTCCTACGACCAGTGATACGCAAGTCGCCACCACTGCGTTCGTTCAGTCGGCTCTTGCTTCTTCTGGAAATGTCGCCTCTATCACCGCTGGGCTAAATATCGGCATTACTGGAACGGCAAATGTCCCTATCGTAGGGGTTTT
>Ga0315293_10006268_pt1 | contig 11152 bp, 14 predicted proteins | sample YL17G13_20_MG_FD_203071 | JGI IMG/M metagenome (GOLD analysis project Ga0315293, IMG submission 203071) | Sediment microbial communities from Yellowstone Lake, YNP, Wyoming, USA - YL17G13_20 | ecosystem: Environmental > Aquatic > Freshwater > Lake > Sediment | place: USA: Wyoming | collected... | reverse complement strand
GGCGGCATCACCCAGCACATCGGCGCCTACCAAGTTAGGGTGGGCAACCGTCTTATCACCTTCATCGACACGCCCGGCCACGAGGCCTTCACCCGGCTTCGAGCCCGGGGGGCCAAGGTCACCGACATCGTCATTTTGGTGGTAGCCGCCGATGAAGGGGTCATGCCCCAGACGAAGGAAGCCATCAGCCATGCCCAGGCGGCCAAGGTGCCCATCATCGTGGCCATCAACAAGATCGACAAGCCTGAAGCCAACCTGGACCGAGTCAAACAGCAGCTGTCCAAGGAAGGGCTGCTCATCGAAGAATGGGGGGGCAAGACGGTCAGCCTGGACATTTCGGCCAAGGAGAAGAAAAACATCAAAGAGCTGCTGGAGATGATCCTCCTGCTGGCCGATGTCAACGAGATCAAGGGTCACCCTTCCCTGCCCGCTCAGGGCGTGGTCCTGGAAGCCCAATTGGACCCCAAGAAAGGCGCCCTGGCCACGGTCTTGGTCCAGCAAGGGAAGCTGTCCCAGGGGGAGGCTTTCATTTCAGGAACGACTTACGGGAAAATCCGGGCCCTATTCGATGAGCAGGGCCGGACGCTGAAAACGGCCGAGATGTCCATGCCGGTCGAGGTCCTGGGCTTCAACGAGGTGCCCGAAGCTGGGGACACCTTTCAGGTCGTGGCCCGCCCCGAGCAGGCCAAGCTCATCGTTGACCATCGCCTGGCCGTCCAAAAGAAGAAGGAACCGACAAGCTCCGCCCACGTCACTCTGGACGACCTCTTCAAGCGGGTCGAGGAGGGGATGGTCAAAGAGCTGGCCCTAGTGGTCAAGGCCGACGTGCAGGGTTCGGTGGAGGTTCTCAAAGACCTCTTGCCCACCCTAGGCACCGAGAAGGTCAAGATCAAGATCCTACACGCCGGCACGGGAAGCATCACCGACTCCGACATCCTGCTGACCTCCATTTCCCCAGCCATCATCTTGGGCTACAACATTCGGGCCAGTCAGAAGACGCTGGATCTGGCCAAGAAGGAGAAGGTCGAGGTCCGCACTTACTCCATCATCTACCAACTGATCGAGGACCTGAAGAAGGCCGTCAACGGCATGCTGGAGCCGACCTACCGGGAGGTTTTTTTAGGCCGGGCTGGAATCCGCCGTGTCTATCGCATCCCCAAAGTGGGGGTCATCGCCGGCTGCTACGTCACCGACGGCAAGATCCAGCGGGGGGCCGAAGCCCGCGTCGTTCGCAACAAAGAGGTCGTGTTCAAGGGCCGCATCGCCTCCCTGAAACATCTCAAGGAAAATGTGACCGAAGTCCAGAAAAACTTCGAGTGCGGCATCGGCCTGGACAGGTACAAGGACATTCAAGAAGGCGACCAGATCGAAGTCTTCTTGACGGAAACCGTCCAGCCCAAATAGCCGCCGGGACAGCCCATGATCATCGGATTGATCGTCCTCGACCTTCACCTCCCTCATGCTCGGTCTCTCAAGGAAAAGCGGATGGCCCTCAACCGCATCCGGGACCGGATCCGGCAGAAGTTCAACGCCGCCTATGCCGAGCTCGACTTTCAGGATGTCTGGCAGCGGGCCCGCCTGGGAATCGTGACCATCAACAGCCGGAAGAGCGTGGTGGAAGGACAGCTCCAGGCCGTGCTGAAGGATGTGGAACGGACCTTTGAAGGCGAAACCGTGGTGGTCGAGGTTCAATATTTTTGATCTCAATCCGATATGAAAGCCAAAGAAGAGCGCCGACGGCCGAAGCGGGTTTCCGGACTCATCCATCACCATATCAGCCAGTGCCTCATCCAGGAGGTCCAGCCCCTCTTCTCCAGCTTGGTCACCGTCACTCGGGTGGAGATGACGGCGGACCTGCTCACCGCCCGCGTCTTCCTGACCGTTCTCGGGCCGGACGATCCGACGGCCGTCCTGGAAGTTCTGAACATAAAGAAAAGCTACCTGCGCCGGTCGGTTGCCTCTGCCGTGAATTTAAAGTATAATCCGGAGCTAATTTTTGAGCTGGACCTGACTCCAGAATGGGAGTCCCGGCTCAATCGCCTGATCAAACAGACCAAGACCGATGAGCAAGGGACCGATTGAGGCCATCTGCGAGGTCCTCCGTCGCTGCCGCCGGATCGCCATCACCTCTCATCTGCGGCCCGACGGAGACTCGATCTGCACCAGTCTGGCCCTGAGCCTGATGTGCCGAAAGCTGGGCGGCAAGGCCATGGTGGTCAACACCGACCCCACCCCTTTCCCCTTCCACCGCTTCCCCGATACTCGGCAGATCCGGAGGGGACAGATCTACCCCCACCAGGCCGACGCCGTCATCCTTCTTGAATGCGCTGACGTCCCCCGCTCCGGCCAGGAAAACCTGGACGGCTACTTCAAGATCAACATCGACCATCACTACTCCAACGACCACTATGCCGACATCAACTGGGTGGACCCCCAGGCGCCGGCCGTAGGAGAGATGGCCTTCCGTCTGGGGGATAAGCTGGGGCTGGGCTTCACCGCCCGCATGGCCGAACACCTGTACTGCGCCATCGTCTCCGACACGGGCTCATTCCAGTTTTCCAACACCAACGCCCATGCTTTTGAAGCCTGCGCCCGGCTCGTCCGTCTGGGCGCCAATCCCATCCGCATCTCGGATAAGCTGTTCAACACCAATACGCCGGAAAAAATCAAGCTCCTGGGCCTGGTGCTGAGCACCCTGCGGCTAAACAGCCAGGGGAACATCGCCGTCATCACCCTGTTCCGTAAGTATCTTCATGACCTTCACTTAAGCGAAGTGGACACCGAGGACATTACCACCCTGGCCCGTTCCATCAAGGATATCGAAGTCGTCCTCTTTTTCAAGGAGATCTCCCCCGGGACATTCCGGGTCAGCATCCGCTCCCGAGGCCGCGCCCATGCGGCGGCCATTGCCGAGCATTTCGGCGGCGGCGGCCACATCCATGCCGCAGGCTTCACCGTCAAAGGCCGCTACGACGCTCTGGTCAAGAACATCCCGGCCGAAGTGGAAGGCCTCCTGGTCAAGCGGCGGCCGCCCGCCGCCCGCTAGCCCGCCGGGCTTCAGCATGGAGGGATTGATTTTGGTGGACAAGCCTCCGGGCTGGTCCTCACATGATGTCGTGGCCAGGATCAGGAACGTGCTGGAAGAAGAGCGGGTGGGGCATTTCGGCACCCTCGACCCGCTGGCCACTGGACTTCTGCTGGTGGCGGTGGGCAGGGCCACACGACTTTTCCCCTATTTTTCACGAAAGGACAAAACCTATCGCGGGCGGATCCGACTGGGATATGCCACCGATACCTACGACGCCCAGGGCCGGGCCCTGGCCGAGGAAAGCCACAGTCTTCCGGACGAAGAAAGACTCCGGGCGGCTTTGGCCGCTCTGACCGGGGTATTTTTTCAGACTCCGCCCCCTTTTTCGGCTAAAAAGATCGGCGGAAAGCCCAGCTATGCCTTGGCCCGTCGACAAAAAGCGATCCCCTTGCAGCCGGAACAGGTCACGGTTCATTTCTTTAGCCTGGACAGCTATGATCCGCCTTGCTTTGATTTCAGGGCGGCATGTTCGGCCGGAACATACGTGCGCTCCTTGGCTCATGACCTGGGGACGGCTTTAGGCTGCGGGGCCCATCTTCAAAGCCTTTGTCGTTTGTCTTCCGGGGAATTCAGTTTGGAACAGGCTCTGAGCCTTGAGGAGATCGAGCGCCTGGCCAAACGGGAAGAGACCCTCCGCTTCCTCAGGCCGATGGAATCCCTCCTCCCCGATTTCCCCAAGCTCATTCTGAGCGAGTCGGGATGCCGGTTAATCAAGAACGGCCGTCGGATCTCAGCCCAAGACCTCGAGCCTTCGCCGTCCTGGCCTTCTCCGACCCTCCAAACCTTCCGCCTGTTCGGTCCAGACGGCCTGCTCAAGGGCCTGGCCCGGCCCGAGGCAGACGGCCAAAGCCTTCATCCTTTTTTGGTTTTGTATTAGCCGAAGCCGGGGCCGAAGCCTCTGCCCGGACTCTCTCCGCCTCTCTCTGCGCTCCTTGAATTTTCCGTCTTTCTAGTGTATGGTATGGCGGACATGCGATTGAATAAGAACCAGATCGAGCATTTGGCCTTCACCATCGTGCGCCATTTGCATAAAGACGGGAAGGTCATCCTCGAGGATAAACCCAAGCTCCTGGAGGAGGTCACCGCCCTCCTGAACGAGGAGTTCCAGAAGGAGGACGATCTCGATCAGGAAGTGCGCGAGCTCCTGGTCAAGCATGTGGAGGAAATCCGCAAAGGCAACCTCGACTACCAGACCATGTACCGAATGATCAAAACGCGGCTGGCCAAAGAAAGGAACATCGTCCTGTGAGCACTCGGCTGTCCAAGGAAAAAATCAATTATTTGTCCAAGCGCATCCTGGACATCCTCAACCGCGACGACGACGTCGAGTTTCTGGACGAACCCAATGAGATCCGGCTGGTCGTGGTCAGGGCCCTTGAGGAGGAGATGAAGCTGTACGATCAGCTGGACAAGAAAGCGATCGATAAGATCCAGTCGCAGAAAAAGTCCATAGAAGAGGGAAGCCGGGAATGGGACATCCTCTACCGCAAGTATTACAATGAAGAACTCTCCAAGCTCGGCAGGCTCACCGAATAACAGCATCCCCTCTTTCCCCCTCCCGCCCCATCATTTGGAGTTCCGGGAAAGGGTCCGCTATTCCGAGACCGACCAGATGGGGGTGGCTCACAACAAGAGCTATTTTGAGTGGTTCGAGCTGGGGCGGACGGAGTTCTGCCGGAAGTCCGGCCTCCCCTACCGCGACATCGAGGCTCAGGGCATTTTTCTGGTAGTGGCCGAAGCGTATTGCCGCTACCGCAAACCGCTCCGCTATGATGACGCGTTCATCATCCGGGTGGGGTTGAGCGAGGCTTCCGCTCGAAAAATCGTCTTCAGCTATGAGCTGCGGGCCGTCCAAGGCGGGCACATCATCGCCACGGGCCACACCGTCCAGGTGCCCACCAACCGCCGGGCCGAAGTCTGCAGCCTGCCCGAGGATATCCTGGCCAAGATAAAAGCCGCCGGTCATCTTTAAAGGAAAGGACCGGGACAGGACCTCAGGTCCCCGTCCCTAGATGCCCCTTTTGCCCCAGATAGGCGCGGAGGGCATCTTTCCAGTGAGAAAAGGGAGGCAAGCCCAGGGCCTTGTACCGTCTGTTCTCCAGAACGGAATAAGGCGGGCGCTTGGCCGCGGCGCCGTAAGCATCCGAAGACACGGGCACAAGGCGGGCAGGCCGGCCCAGCAGTTCGAAGATGGCCCCGGCAAATTCGAACCAGGAACACTCCCCTTCGTTGGTCATATGGTAGAGCCCGTACCGTCCGGTTTGGACGAGCGTCCACACCCGGGGGGCCAGCTCGGCCGTGGCGGTGGGCGTGACTCTCTGATCGGACACCACTCGAGGGATGATCCCTTTCTTTTCCAGGGCGATCATGGATTCCACGAAGTTGGTGCCCTTCTCCCGGCTGCCGGCTTCTCCGTACAACCCGCAGGTCCTTATGAGAAAATGCCCGGGCCATAGGTTTTTGAGAAAGTATTCGCCCGCCAGCTTGGAGAGGGCATAGGTGTTGAGCGGATTAGGCGGGTCCTCTTCGGCATAGGGCTTGTCCCCAGCTCCATCAAACACATAGTCGGTGCTGAAATGAACCAGGACGGCCCCCAGCTCCCGGCAGACCAGGGCCAGGTCGCGGACAGCCAGGGCATTCACTTGAAAGGACGGCCAAGGATCGGCCTCGCAGTCATCAACCCGATTGAAGGCCGAAGTGTTGATGACCACCTCCGGCCTCAACCGGAGGAGGGTGTTCCGGACAACATCGGGCTTCGTGACGTCAAAATCCGGATAAATTAGAGGCGTCAGGCCGGAAGGGGGCAGGATCTTCATCAGGTCCGAACCCAATTGGCCATCCGCGCCGATGAGTATGATTTTCATGTCATAAAAAAAGGGCCAGGGGTGATACCCCCTGGCCCTCTCGATCCTTTGGCTAGAACCTTCCTGCAATCAGAATATAATCCGGAATCCCAGCAGCAATTTGTGGTGCTCGTCGAAGGAACGGTCGGGGGTGATGATGGGCGCGCGCAGCTCGGCGAAGATTCCGCCCACCACGGGTTTCTGGAGAACGTCCACACCCACTTGGCCGACCAGGTCGAGGCCGCCCTTGCGGGTGGTCTGCTCCTTGCCGCTGTAGCCCAGACCGCCGCTGAAGAAGGCCGGACCGGCGTGGACGCTCAGCAGGGCGTTGCCCATAAGGAAGGCCGTCCACGGATCACCCTGGGTGGGAATGGCCCCGCCCACGGTCAAGATGAAGTCCAGCGTATCCGGCGAAATCTTGTACAGGATGCCGCCCCGGGCAAAAATGAATCCGGTATAGGTTCCCCGGCAGAGCATGGGGCCGAACTCGACGATACCGAACAGCCTCTTTTGCGTCATAGTAAAAGGTATGCGGCAGGGCTCGGCGCCACCGGTTGTAATGCCCATGTCATCGAAAACGGTGACGGTGACGACATAGTTGCCGGCCTTGTCAAAAATTTTCTCCCAGACAAAAGGCGCCTCGGTGTCCATGAAGGAATCCACCACCTGGCCCGCCGCGTCGGTCACTTCGAAGCTGGCCTTGACGATCTGGCCGTCCTGGTCGGCGGAGCCGGAGGCGTCAAAGACGATGGGTTTGCCCACATAATCAGTGCACACTGTGCAAGAAATCTTGAGCTGGCAGGTCGGCGGGAAGTTGACATGGACCTTGGCCTCGCAGCCGGGGCCGGTCACCGGGCCCAGGGCATTGGCCGCCTTGGCCTTCAGCACATAGTCGCCCGGCTTGTCGAACTTCGTCTGCCATTTGGGTGAAGCCGCGGTCAGGGCTTGAGTCGCAATCTTGACCCCCGCCGCGTCAAAGATGCTGACTTCCAGGGTATCGGCGTTCTTTGAACCGCTCATATCCACGGTGAAGGCTTCATTGACATTGGCCTTGGCCGGTGTGACCTTCAGGTCGCAGACGGCCGGCAGGAGGGCGGGGGTGATGCCCAGCAGGGCGATGTTGCCGCAGGGCTTGGGAATAATGAACTCGTAGTTTTTGAAATCTTTATTGACCGTGAAAACGTACACATCCAAGGGCTTGGCGCCGGCCCATTCCACGTCCTGGACAAGCTTGACTTTGCCGTGGGACCGGAACAGCATCCACATGAAGGTTTGACCGGGCATGAGCTGCTTGTCTTTGAAGGTCGCTGTTTGGACCTGATCGATGAAGGGCTGGTACAGGTCGCCATAGCCGGCCATCTCAAAGCCGGCCTTGATATCCGCCGCGTATTTCTCCACCAGGGTTTTCATCACTTTCTCGGTCGGAACATTGCCCCGAATCCGGGCAAAGGTGTAGCTCCCCATAGTGGTTATCTTCTTGGTTTCAGCCAGAGCGGATAGTGAAGATAAGAACAAGAGTGCCACAACCAGACAAATGAATTTTTTGTGCCTCATACAAACCTCCTTTTTCCTTATGGTCTTTTTGCCCTCTATTAAAAGAAAAGCATACAAAATTTCGCTATTATCAAAATACAAAAAAGGACTTTTGTCAAGCCCGAAAATAAAAAAAGGGGCGTGACGACCCTCATCCCGGCAGATCCTCGGGCCGGGCTTCGAGGAAGGCCTGGACAACCTTCCTGACCAGGCCGGAATCCCTGGCCCGAGAAACCAGGGCCTTATAGGCCAAGGATTTGAAGGCAGGATTGAGTCCGGATAAGTCGCGCATCAGCCGCCTGGCTGTGCCGCTATCCATTTCCGGGTGGGGTTGCAGCCCCCAGACCGGCCTTCCTTTCAGGCAAAAAGCCTGGATGGGGCAGGCCTCTGTAGCGGCCAAGACCTCGAAAGGATCCTGAAGCCCGATGACCTCATCGAAATGGACCGAAAACGAATAGGGCCTACCCTTCCTCCCCAGAAGCCGGCTCGAACGGAGAACCCGGATGGGCAGCCAGCCGATTTCCGGCTGGGGGCTCCGCTGCACATGCTTCGGTCCGGCCAAGGCCAGGGCCAAGAGTTGATGGCCATAGCAGCTCCCCAGTATGGCCAAGTTGCGCTTCAAGCCCTCCCGGACCAGCTTGGCCTCCTCTTCAACCCAATCTTCCCGTTCGAGGATCGAAGCTTCCGAGCCGGTCAGGAGGAGATGGCTGAAGCCCTCCTCGAGGCTGGGAAGATACCCCTGCTTGGGCCGAAAAGCCTGCCAGGGCACAGAGAGATACCGACTCCAGTGGCTGACCGGATCGTAAAGAGCGGGATCGATGGAATTGTCCAGGATGGCCACTTTGACCGGCTTTTCCATTGGTCTGTCCTTGGGCCAGGGAAGATTATAGGACTTTCGATCCATTGTCAAAAAGCGACAGAACCCCACACTTGACTGACTTTATCACGGATTTAGAGATGCTTACCGCGGTCGCATTTTTTTTGTCTAAAGGGCCGGCCTTTGGTATAATGCTCAGTCTGAAGGAGGATGGACCGTGCACAACGTCAAGGAAGATGAAGAACTGCATGTCGTAACTCCGGATGAACCGGGTATCCTGGGCAGGGTCATGGGGACTCTGGCCAATGCCGGCATCAATCTCAGGGGCGTGTGCGTTACTACCGAAGAAGGCGAAGGACACTTTCTCCTGCTCACCGCCAATAATGCCAAGGCGGCCAAAGCCCTGAAATCTCTTGGCTTTAGGGTCACCTCCTCCAAAGTGATCACCGTTGAGGTCTCGGACCGAATCGGCGCCGGGGCTGAGATCGGCGCCCTGTTGGGCAACGCCGTCGTGGATGTCCGCTACTGCTACGGGACAACCGCCTCGGGCCAGGGTAAAGCCCTCATGGTATTCCAGACGAGCAACAACAAGAAAGCTTACGAAACCTTGAAATGACCTCCCTCAAACGTGCCTCCCGGGCGGGTTTGAGCTGGAGTTCACCATGGCCGGATTAAGGATTGCCGTCGTCACCTCGGATGTGCCCTTTGTGGAGGGCGGCCACCTGACTATTGCCCGCGCCACAGTCCGGGCGCTCCAGGACTGCGGGCACGAGGCGGACCTCATCACCACCCCCCAAAACCGTTTTGGGCGGAATTTCGAGGCTTACTTGGCCACCCGGTTGACGGATATCGGCCTGGACGGATTGGGACGCAGAATCGACCAGGTCATCTCTTTCCGATTCCCCAGCTATGCCGTCCGTCACAAGCGGCATGTCTGCTGGCTGAATCATCGACTCCGCGAGTATTATGACCTGTGGCCCTTGCTGAAAAGCCAGTTGCGCTGGCGAGGAAGGCTAAAAGAGTCCCTCCGTCGCTGGCTTATCCACCGTCTGGACAATGCCCTTCTTAAACACAGCGTCACCAAACTCTATGCCCAATCCCTGACCATCCAACAGCGGCTGCGCCGCTGGGGGAATATCCCCTCGGAGGTCCTCTACCCTCCCCCGCCCCAGAGACGCTACCGGACCGAAGGTTATCAAAACGTGATTCTGGCCGTATCCCGACTGCAGAAGTTGAAAAGGCTCGACCTCCTGGTCGAGGCTTTTCGCCACGTCCGGAACAAACGCCTCAGCGCGGTCATTATCGGCGACGGACCGGAGAGGGACAACCTCGTCCGGCGGGTTAAAGAAGCAGGCCTTGAAAATCGGGTATCCTTCTTGGGGGCGGCCGATGAAGAAAGCGTTTTGCGGAACTATGGGCGGTGCCGGGCCGTGTTCTTCTGCCCGCAACAGGAGGATTACGGACTGGTGACCGTCGAAGCCTTCGCCTCCCGGAAAGCGGTGATCACCGCTACGGACAGCGGCGGACCGGCGGAGCTAGTCCGCGACGGCGAAACCGGCTTCATTGTCCGGCCAGATCCCAAAGAACTGGCCGATAAGCTCGACCTTTTGGCCTCCGACCCCCGGCGCGCCGAAAAAATGGGCGAGAAAGCGTTTCGGACGGTGTCGGGAATGACCTGGGAGAAGGCTGTTCGCAAACTAATCATCGATTGACAGGGAGCCGATGCTCGGATGGCTCGGCTTAAGGTCTTTCATGCTCCCTCCTCCTGATTTGAGAATACTCTTGACCGCTGAGCAATACACTATCCTGGCCCTTGGCCGTCCGTCCTTCTTGTTGACACGGGCCGAACCTTTATCATACAATGGCCGCTTAAAGCGCAGAGCGCAAGGAGGAATCATTGCCATGGCCAAAGCTGAACCCAATGTCGTTCCCCTGTGCGACGTTCTTTTGGTGCTGCTCATCATTTTTATGATCATCACCCCTTTAATCCAGAAAGGCATGGACGTTCGTTTGCCCGAGACGGCCGATGCGACCACCAGCGGCGGCCAATCGAACGTCATCGTCGTCACCCTCAAACCAAGCGATAAAGTTGACATCAACCAAGAAGAGATCGACTACAGCTTGGTCCAAGATCGGCTCCGGAGCCTGTACTCCGCCCGTCAGGACAAGACCATCTTCATCCGGGCCTATGCCAGCATCCCCTACGACAAAGTGGTCCAGTTCATCGACTTGCTCAAGGGAGCCGGCGTGGAAACAATGGCTCTCGTTCCTGAATACATATCCGAAGAGAATTAGCCGGGCGGGGGATTCCTATGGGACCCTTGATATTCAGTCGCAGTCTTATTTTCTTTTTGGTGATCGTCGGCCTGTTGCTCCCCGTTCGGGGAGACACGGAAATGCTGGGTCCCCTTACCCGGGAGGCCGTCCTGAAGGATTACCCCGATTGGCAAGAAATGGTGGCCCTCTACCAGCCTGACGGGCCGGCCATAGACGGCCTCCAAGCCTTCAACCGTCCGGTCCAGGTCGAAGTCTTTCTGGGGACCTGGTGTCCGGACAGCAAAGCCCACGTCAGCGAATTCTTTAAAGTGCTGGACCTGGCCGACAACGCTCTGATCTCAGCCACCTACATCGGCATTCCGCGGGACAAAGCTCAGCGATCCGAATACTATCAGGGCAAAGATATCCAGAAGCTCCCCACTTTCCTGGTGTTTGTTGAGGGGCAGGAAAAGGGCCGCATTATTGAGGTCCCCCTAAAATCCATGGAACAGGACCTCTTGGACATCCTCCTCCGCTGAGGAGTCCGCTTCCCTTCTTTTTGGAGAGAATCGCCTGGCCGGCCCGGGCCGGGGTGCGGTTTGCTTATTTTATAGG
>Ga0315293_10006266_pt1 | contig 11154 bp, 6 predicted proteins | sample YL17G13_20_MG_FD_203071 | JGI IMG/M metagenome (GOLD analysis project Ga0315293, IMG submission 203071) | Sediment microbial communities from Yellowstone Lake, YNP, Wyoming, USA - YL17G13_20 | ecosystem: Environmental > Aquatic > Freshwater > Lake > Sediment | place: USA: Wyoming | collected... | reverse complement strand
TCATCTTTGTGACAAGGCAGAGGGTCAAGTCTTGCAATGTAACAACGAAGAAAAAAGGACTTCCTTATTCGAGGGCTGAAGAATGCGAGAAAATACGGAATAGGGGAATATTGGAATGATGGAATAATGGGAAAAAAGAACTGAGTGGTTCAGGTAAAGAGCTTTAACAACCAAAAGCTACCTAATATCTCCGACTCTTAAATACATACAGAATGTTTTGAACTGCTCTTGTTTCATTCTCTAATGTGTGGGGCTGTGGCGTAATTGGGAGCGCAGTCGAATCGCCTACCGGAATTCCCACTTTCTCCCAAATCATCTCTAAACAAAACTCCTGAACTGAAATATTGTAATCCTTAACATAGTAAAAGCGATGTCTAAAAAGGACAAAATGTCCATTACATTACTTTTTTATTATCCATTTTAGAATTGGCCAATAAATGAGAACCAATTATTTTTACATCAATTTCTCGCCAATTTAGTCGATTTGACATCAAAAATTATAAATTCTCATTTTATCTTTATGGCATTTATTTTGCTCTTGCAATGGGTACTTCTTTTTATCAACCTATGTTATGGACAAATCCTCTTTCCGCAAATTCGTTTTTCCACTTATCATTATACTTTCCAGCATTCTATTGTCTCAATTTGCATTCGCTGCACAAATAAAATTGGCGTGGGATGCAAATACTGAATCTGATTTAACTGGGTATAAAGTCTATTATGGAACAAGTTCGAAATCATATGCAGGCTCAGTCGATGCTGGAAATGTAACAGCATTTAGCTTAACTGGTCTTACGCAAGGACAGACCTATTATATAGCAGTAAAAGCCTACAACAAATCAAACAGCGAGAGTGGATATTCGAATGAGGTCAATGGAGTTGCGACAGAACCCACGCCTCCAATATCTGAAACTCCTCCCACGATAACACCCTCACCCATTCCAGAACCGGAACCAACTCCAACACCAACGCCTGAGCCAACTCCGACCCCAACGCCAACACCAGCACCAACTCCGACACCAGCTCCGGCCCCTACACCAACTCCTACTCCAGCACCAACTCCGACACCAGCTCCGGCCCCTACACCAACTCCTACTCCAGCACCAACACCAACTCCAACTCCAACTCCAACTCCAACTCCAACTCCTAATCCCAGGAAGCATCATGGCAGGAAGCATGGCGGCACCACAAGTCGAGTATACATGGCAGTATCCCAGACAGATGCAGGCGGTTCACCGATTGGAAATATTAAAAGTTATGAAGTCTCAACAGTGCAGGAGCCATCGACAGGAGTTCAGGTTGGGGAAATTCTAGATTCCACGAAAACTCCTGCTCTCGGCACTAATAGCCTTATAAACGATTCTTCAAAAAGTAATTGGAGTTCACAGACAGACGGGATGCAGGTGGACAAGGGCGGTGTTGGAGAAGCCCTTCTTACAAGGTCTAAGCCCCGACATATCGTTACTAATCTCGGGGATTCGAACCTAACGGCTGAATCAAATGCCTTTACGACCTCTAATGAACAGATCACTCCGGAGATATTGGGATTATCGCCTAAAGACAAGGTGGAGAGAGAGAAACTGATCCAGTATATCCAGGGGTACGATTCTTACACGAAAGCAAAGGATAGCAGCACTCTAAAGAAGCGCAAATGGCTCCTGGGATCGATAGTCCACTCGCGACCATTGGTGATTCCTTATGAAAATTCAAAGTCGGTCATCTATGCGGGTGCAAATGATGGGATGTTCCACGCCTTTGACGATGCGACCGGAGAGGAACTCTGGGGTTTCATTCCAAAAGAATTCCTGAGCCGTTTGAAGGATTTGAGGGGGAGTGGTGTTAAATACTACGTAGATGGATCACCCAAGGCATATATTACGGAATCTCAGAAGATCATTATCTTTGGGCTGAGAAGGGGAGGGAGTAATTATTATGCTCTGGATGTTACGGATCCGGAGAATCCAAAGTTCCTCTGGAAGATAGGTCCAGAGACGCCAGGGTATGCAGAAATGGGTCAGTCCTGGTCCACACCACAAATTGGAAAGATTAAATTTGGGACGGGCGAAAAGGCGGTCTCTTTCATTGGTGGTGGATATGATGAGAATCAGGATAAAAAGAGTATGACCACGGATGATAAAAAAGGAAGGGCCATCTATGTAGTTGACGTTCTAACCGGGGAGCAGGTGTGGAGATTGGATTATGGAAGAGATCCAAGCATGAGATATTCGATTCCGAGCGATATCTCCCGTGTGGATACGAATGGGGATGGATATATTGACCGGCTTTATGTGGGGGATATGGGTGGAAGGATGTGGAGATTCGATATTAAAAGCTCTGATCCGAATGCCTGGTCAGGAAGAATGCTTTTCAATTCAAGCATTGGTGTTGGGAGCGGGAGACGAAAGATTTTCTACGCACCTGATGTCACCCTGGAGAAGGGTTATGAGATGGTACTTTTTGGAACTGGGGATCGGGAACACCGAAATGATACGACTGGGACAGATAGATTTTATGCTTTAAAGGATAAGGGACTTAACACGACATTTTCCGAAGACCACTTGGAGGATGTGACAAAGGGTTCTTCTACGAATAGCCTTGAGAACAAAGAAGGCTGGGTTCTCAGTTTGGAATCGAATAGGGGAGAGAAGGTGACAGGGGGATCGGTGGTTGCCTATGGGGCGGCCTACTTTACAACGTTTGCTCCCTCTGCGGAGAAAGGTGATGGTATCGCGCGGGTCTATGCTTTGAATTACCAGAATGGGAATCCGATCTTAAATCTCAATCCAGCCAATGATACGGAGGGGGTTAAGATTGACCTCTCAGATCGCTCAAAGGTCATTGGCACGGGTATGCCTTCGGGAACAGTGATTACTGCTTTGAATGGAAAGTTAGTTGCATATACAGGGTTTAATGGGGGACTTTATAATACACCCTTAAGGAAGACTTCTCCCATTATCCCGGTTTGGTGGAGGCAGGTGTTTTAACAAGAACGCATAGAGCAGAGAGCATAGCGCATAGGGCAAAGGGCATAGGGCATAGGGCAGAGGGCATAGGGCAAAGGGCATAGAGTATGGATAAACACCGTTGGAGGAGCGCTTCGCTTGGGAGCGCTCGCCCTGTGGAATACAGGATGTGTGGTCACCCTCTCCTCCGGGAGTATTTTACTCGTCAACCACTCGTCCTATGCTTCCTAACTCACGATTCCACGGGGCAAGCTTGAGGTTGGAGGCAGGAAGTCCCGGTGATGCAGTGATACAGGGTTTATTGAGTTACTTGGATCCCAGTGAAATAGGCTCCGCATGTAGTAGTTTCCACACTCCACAGGACAGGTCCCTATGGAATAGTGTTCACATTCCACGAGGAGGCGCATTTCACCCCGTACATATTCATTACAGGGCAGGCGGGATAAATTTATCGAGTTCATTGAGATAGCAAAACAAAAAGACCAATCCGTCGACAGGCTGATGGGCTTTTAGCCATTTTACTATGAAGAATGCAATTTTTCGCAAATCAACATTTATTCTTACTATTTTAGTTTTCACACTTGGATTGTCTCAATTTGCCTTGGCTGCACAGATAAAGTTAGCCTGGGATGCAAACACTGCATCTGACCTCGCAGGATATAAGGTCTATTATGGGACAAGTTCAAAATCATATGCAGGTTCAGTCGATGCTGGAAATGTAACGACGTTTACCTTGACTGGTCTGACTCAAGGGCAGACCTATTGTATTGCAGTAACCGCCTACAACCAATCAAGCAGCGAGAGCGGATATTCGAATGAGGTCAATGGAGTTGCGGCAGAACCCACGCCTCCAGTTTCTGAAACTCCTCCCACCGTAACACCTTCACCTACTCCAGAACCGGCACCTACACCCACCGTAACACCCACAGAATCTCTAACGACAACACCCCAGGCAGTACCTCTTGGGAGTAGTAAGACACGTAGCGAGAGCTCAGGGGGGTGTACAAGGAGTGCGAGCGCTGCCAGTCAACCGGCTAAATACATCAGAAGCCATCTGTACACTGCCGTGTCGGAGGTGAATGCGGGCAGCCCTTCTATTGGGAATATAAAAAAGTATGAGGTTTCTACAACACAGGATCCATCGGCAGGAGTTCAGGTTGGGGATGTTTTCGATTCGACAAAAGCTCCTGCTCTCGATACAAATAATGTCATAAAGGATTCCTCAAGAAGTCTTTGGAGTTCACAGGCAGATGGGAGACAGGTAGATAAGGGAGGGGTTGGAGAGGTCCTTCTTAAAAGGTCTAAGCCGCGTCTTCTCTTTACTCAACTTGGGGACTCGAGTCTAACGGCTGAATCAAATGCCTTTACAACCTCCAATGAAGAGATTACTCCGGAGGTATTGAGTTTAAGTCCTAAAGATAAATTGGGGAGAGACAAACTGATCCAGTATGTCCAGGGATTCGATCCTTATACGAATACGAAAAGCAAGGATAGACCCACTCTAAAGAAGCGCACATGGATTCTGGGAGCTGTTTTACACTCGCGGCCCCTGGTGATTCCTTATGACAATTATTCAAGATCGGTCATCTTTGCTGGGGCAAACGATGGGATGTTCCATGCCTTTGATGATGCCACCGGAGAGGAACTCTGGGGTTTCATTCCAAAAGAATTTCTGAGCCGTTTGAAAGACCTTACGAGTGGCAGTGGTCTTAGGTACTATGTGGATGGATCGCCCAAGGCTTACATCACAAATTCCCAAAAGATCATTATCTTCGGGCTGAGAAGGGGAGGGAGTAATTATTATGCTCTGGATGTTACGGATCCAGAGAATCCGAAGTTTCTCTGGAAGATAGGTCCAGAGACGCCAGGGTATTCGGAAATGGGTCAGACCTGGTCCACCCCGCAAATTGGAAAGATCAGGTTTGGAACGGGCGAGAAAGTGGTCTGTTTTATTGGGGGTGGGTATGATGAGAATCAGGATAAGAAGACAGTGACCACGGATGATAAAAAAGGAAGGGCGATCTACGTAGTGGATGTTCTCACCGGGGAGCAGGTCTGGAGATTGGATTACCAAAGAGATTCAAACATGAGATATTCGATTCCAAGCGAGATCACCCGTGTGGATACGAATGGGGATGGCTATACGGACCGGCTTTATGTTGGGGATATGGGTGGAAGGATGTGGAGATTTGATCTTAAAGATCCTGATACGAATGCCTGGTCAGGAAGAATCCTTTTCAATTCAAGCATTGGGGTTGGGAGTGGGAGGCGAAAGATATTTGATCGACCGGATGTGACCCTGGAGAAGGGTTACGAGATGGTACTTTTTGGAACTGGGGATCGGGAACATCGAAATGATACGAGTGTGACAGATAGATTTTATACTTTAAAGGATAAGGGACTTAACACGACATTGTCTGAAGACGACCTGGAGGATGTGACAAAAGATTCTTCTAATAAAAACCTTGAGAACAAAGAAGGCTGGGTTCTCAGTTTGGAATCGAATAGGGGAGAGAAGGTGACAGGGGGATCGGTGGTTGCCTATGGGGCGGCCTACTTCACAACGTTTGCTCCCTCTCCACAGAGCGGTGAAAACATCGCGCGGGTTTATGCTTTGAATTACAAGACTGGAAATGGGATCTTAAATCTTAATGCGACCAATGATACGGACACAATAAAGGTTGACCTTTCCGATCGCTCCAGGGTCATTGGGACGGGGATACCATCGGGGACAGTGATGAGTGCTGTGGGTGGGAGGTTGGTTGCCTTTACGGGATTTAATGGAGGCATGTATAATACCCCCTTGAGAAAGCATTCTCCCATCGTCCCTATTTGGTGGAGGCAGGTGTTTTAACAAGAACGCATAGAGCAGAGAGCATAGCGCATAGGGCAAAGGAACAGACCTGGGGCTTGCATACGTGCATTTAGATTTCTAATTACTTCCTCTACGGCTTTCCTTGCATGGCCATGATCTGATTCTTTTGACAATCTCGACAATACCGAGAGATCTCTCTTAATTGTAGGCTGTAAGTCCATTAATTTATATTCATATTCTCTCGACACCCCCACTAATACTTCTCTTGCCAACACCACCTCTTTACTTTTTCCTCGGGAGACTATTTCTTCCTTAGAAATGCCTGTTACTTCTTTAACTGCCTTCACAATCTCCTGAAGGGAGGGCTTTCTGATAGGTCTATCTAATCTAACTACCTTCTTTTCAACTTCTTTCATAAATTCGTCACTACCCAGGATCTGTTGCCCAATTGCTTTATACAAAGATTCATTTTTCCCTTCCCCAAGAGCCTCATTGATAAAATCCTTATATTGCCTTTTAGCCTGAAAAACCTTCTCGGAAAAACATTGTAAAACTCTTTTCGTATCAACCAAATCTTCCTTCCCCGTCAGGTAATCGCGATGGCTACTCCATGGATAATCATGCGGCTCTTTTACCAAATTGGCCCGTACTGGATTCAAGTGAATATATCTCACCAAACTCAGAAGATATTCATCCCGTTCACAAAGAAAAGCCTTGTATCTCCCCTGGAAGAGATGACCAACCTTTCCATACTTCTTATTGAAATATTGAGTATAAGTAAGAGTTATACGCTGCATGATTTTAGAGATGGAGGCATAAGGGGTTTCCATTATTAAATGATGATTGGCCATCAGCACGTATGCACAAAGTATAAATTCGAGTTCATCCTTATATCGTTTAACTCGCTCGAGATACTCTTGCCTGTCCTGATCATCAAAAAAGATATCTTGGTTGATTGCCGCGGACTATGACATGATAGAAAGCACCGGGAATTGTATTCGGAGGGGCCTTGCCATGGTGGGCCTATTTTAGAATAGCAAATGCACATTTGCAAGCCTGACCCCGGAATTTTGGGAAAAAAAATGGGTAAGAGGTGTTAGGGAGGGAGGATTTGCCCTTGATCCACCCTCCCAACACTCTCTTGCCCAAGGAGGAGAAGGAGGAAAAGATGCGTTCTGGATCTTATTAGCTGCAAAAAGAGTGCCGCATAAAATTTGAATTTTCCCCCTCTTTTTTGGAAAGATTCAGGGACAAGAAATATTTATTATTATTCAAATGTTACATTAAGTCTCAAAACCTCCAACAAAGCTAAGCCAAAGCAAAATACAGATTTGGATGTTCAAAAAGATATAAACTTAGTTCAAAAATGTGACAATTTTTTGACCATGACCGGGTTCAAGTTTTTACCCCGGCAGCAGAAGGCGACACCTGCGTACGGTAACGCCTGCCTGCACGAAGCGTTTCGGCGAAAGCAGGCACTTCGGCGTGGAGGCACGGCCTTTGATGAATGGGCAAAGCGTTTGGCCGGGATGTCGCCCCACTGGGGCGTGAAGTAGGGTACCACGGGCTTTGCCCGTGGGGCTCCACCATAGAATTCCAAAATCCATAATCCTTGAGGCTTTCGCACACATTTTCCCCCTTTCTTACGTCTTAGAAATCCGGTATAATACCCCCGCCAAATCTTAAGGGAGGAGAGGAGCGAATGAAGACTCATGAGTTTCAAGCTAAGGAAATTCTAAAAGGATACGGGGTTCCAATTCCAAAAGGGAGAGTGGCTGAGACTTCAGAGGAGGCCCGGAAGATTGCAGAAGAGATTGGAGCAAAGTCGATTGTTGTGAAGGCCCAGATCCATGCGGGCGGGAGAGGGAAGGGTGGGGGCGTCAGGGTAGTGAGTTCTTCTCAAGAGGCGGAGAAGGCAGCCAAGGAGATATTGGGAATGAAATTAATCACTCCTCAAACTGGACCCGCAGGAAGGATTGTTCGAAAGGTTCTGATTGAAGAAGGGGTAGATATTAAGGGAGAACTTTACCTGGGTGTGGTGATCGATCGGTCGAAAGCCTCTCCTGTTATCATGGCCAGTAGAGAAGGAGGGGTTGAGATTGAGAAGGTGGCTGCAGAAGCTCCAGAAAAGATCATCAAAGAGTGGGTTGATCCCAGTGCGGGCCTGAGAGCTTTTCAGGCGAATAAGATCGGCTATGGACTTGGCCTTGAACCTAATCAGATAGGGCCCGTGAGGAGTGTCATTTCAGGTCTTTATAAGGCCTTTTATGAGAAGGATTGTTTGCTTGCCGAGATCAATCCTCTTGTCCTGACTGGAGAAGGAGGATTCATTGCCCTCGATGCTAAGATGAATTTTGATGATAACGGACTTTTTCGGCATAAAGAGGTCGCTGCCCTTCGGGACCTGAATGAAGAGGCTCCTCTCGAAATTGAGGCCTCGCGATATAATTTGAATTATATCAAACTTGATGGACATGTAGGCTGCATGGTGAACGGAGCAGGTCTTGCCATGGCTACAATGGACATCATTAAACTGGCAGGGGCTGAGCCAGCGAACTTTCTCGATGTGGGCGGAGGAGCAACAGTCGAAATGGTGAAGAATGGATTTAAAATTCTCATGTCTGATCCCGGGGTAAAGGCGGTGCTCATTAATATATTCGGAGGCATCCTTCGGTGTGATACGCTGGCCAAGGGAGTGATCGAGGCCGTTTCTGAGGTGAAAGTCAGTGTCCCCATTGTTGTCCGCCTCGAAGGGACGAATGTGGAAGAGGGGAGGAAGCTCCTCAATTCCTCGGGGCTCCGATTCACTGTTGCAGTTGGGATGAAGGAAGCGGCTGAGAAAGTGGTAGAAGCGCTAAGGAGGCAGTAAGCAGTAGGCAGTTTCATTAATTTATATTTTTCGTGCCTTCCGCCGACTGCCTTCTATCTATTTTTGTAATGAGGAGGAACTATGAGCATCTTGGTCGATGAGAAAACAAGGGTAGTGGTTCAGGGGATTACTGGGAATGAAGGGATGTTTCATACCCGTCAGATGGTTGAATACGGAACTAAGATAGTGGCTGGTATGACTCCTGGCAAGGGTGGACAGAAAATAGATGGGATCCCCGTCTTCAATACAGTGTCAGAAGCGGTGAAGAAAACCGAAGCCAATGCCTCTGCTATCTTCGTCCCTCCTGCATTTGCAGCGGATGCCGTTTTAGAGGCAGCCGATGCTGGTATAGCGGTTATTGTCTGCCTTACCGAGGGAATTCCCACTTTGGATATGGTCATGGTGCGGCAGTATCTTAAGGAGAAAAGATCAAATTTGATCGGTCCGAATACCCCCGGAATCATCTCTCCTGGAAAATGTAAGATCGGAGTGATGGCCGGCTATATTCATAAGCCAGGAACGGTTGGGATTATTTCCAGAAGCGGAACACTTACCTATGAGGTTGTAGACCAGCTGACGAAGAAGGGAATCGGGCAATCGACTTGTGTGGGAATTGGAGGGGATCAGATTATCGGACTTAACTATGTCGATCTTTTGGAAATGTTTGAAAGAGATTCAGGAACCGAAGCAGTGATTATGATTGGAGAGATCGGCGGAACAGCAGAGGAAGAGGCAGCCCAATTCATCGAAAAGAAGATGAGTAAACCTGTCGTTGCCTTCATTGCGGGCCTAACCGCTCCTCCCGGAAGACGGATGGGCCATGCCGGTGCGATTATTGCGGGCGGAAAGGGAACTGCCGAAGAGAAGATGGAGGCACTGGAGAAGGCGGGTGTCCGGGTAGTGAGAAACCCTGCATTGGTTGGGGAAGAGCTCGAAGGCGTTTTAAAAGTGGTTCGTTGAGTTACTTGAGTTTCTTGAGTTTGTCGAGTTAACCCAATAAACCCAATGAACGCAATAAACTCAATAGATCTAATGAACCCAACAAACCCAACGAACACAACATACTCGATAAACCTAATAAGCGCAATAAACTCAAATACTTATAAAAAAATGTTTAACTTTTTCTTTATTTATGTTATTTAAAATTTAGAACGTATAGGAGAAGGTGGTATAAAGGTGGTATATATGTTGACTGAATTGAGGGACCGATTGAAAGTGTTAGGAAACCGTCTTGAAGATCTTCGAGGCCATCTTTGACTTAGCGGAAAAGGAGAAAAGACTGGAGGAGATTGGCAAGATGATGGCTGAACCTAATTTCTGGGAAAAGGGGGAGGCCGCCCAAAAGACTTTAAAGGAGAGAGCTTCTCTAATCGATAGTCTCTCGCCCTGGAAACAGGAGAAGAAAGAACTAGAGGAGATGGAGATTCTCCTCCAGTTGATTGAAGAGCAGGGGGATGAAAAAGAGGCCCAAGATTTATCAGCAAAGATGCTGAAGACTGAAGAGGCGGTCGGCCAGATGGAGTTTAGAAGGATGCTCGGAGGAGAGCATGACTCCAGCAGTGCGATCGCCAGCATCAATGCAGGGGCTGGTGGGACAGAAGCACAAGATTGGGTTGAAATGCTCCTGAGGATGTATTTGAGGTGGGCAGAAAAGAAAGGGTATAGGAGAGAGATCATTGATATTTTGGTGGGAGAAGAAGCCGGTTTGAAGAATGTCACCTTCACAGTGAGCGGTCCGTATGCCTTCGGATATCTAAAGGCAGAGACTGGCATCCACCGGCTCGTTCGAATCTCCCCCTTTGATGCAGGGGCAAGACGGCACACCTCTTTCGCATCCGTTTTCGTCATTCCTGAAATTTCGGATGATGTGGTGATTGAGATCGATGAGAAGGAGTTGAGAATTGACACCTTCCGATCCAGTGGGGCAGGGGGACAACACGTCAATAAGACCGATTCTGCAGTAAGGATCACTCATCTTCCTACAGGGATTGTGGTTCAATGCCAGAATGAGCGTTCCCAGCATAAGAATAAGGCGACGGCCATGAAGATATTGAAAGCTCGCCTTTACGATAGGGAGATGAAGGAAAAAGTAGAAAAGCTCGAAGAACTTCACAACACGAAAAAGGAGATTGCCTGGGGGAGTCAGATTCGGTCGTATGTGATGCACCCTTATAGGATGGTGAAAGATCACCGTACCAATCGGGTGATTCATGATGTGGATCGGGTGATGGATGGAGACATTGAGGAACTGATCAAAGCCTACCTCCTCCATGCATCCTCCATGCAGTAAGATTTGAAAAGGGTTGGCCCGTTCGATGGAAAAAAAGGATCGCCCAGAGCTTGCCCTGAGCGAAGTCGAAGGGGTCAATCCTGAGCTTGCCGAAGGATTGACTTTTTATGGCAGGGGAAATATTATTAGATCGAAAAACGGAAGAAAAGATATCGGAGGAAGGGCCGGGTCCTCTTCAGACCCTGGAAGAGAAGGTCGGCGATCTTTTGAAGGAGTT
>Ga0315293_10006265_pt1 | contig 11155 bp, 8 predicted proteins | sample YL17G13_20_MG_FD_203071 | JGI IMG/M metagenome (GOLD analysis project Ga0315293, IMG submission 203071) | Sediment microbial communities from Yellowstone Lake, YNP, Wyoming, USA - YL17G13_20 | ecosystem: Environmental > Aquatic > Freshwater > Lake > Sediment | place: USA: Wyoming | collected... | reverse complement strand
CGGCCAACATCGGCTTAATCGCCGGGAAGGCTTACTATATCGAAGCCCTATTCAAAGAGGATGGAACGAAACCGTTCGCATGGATGAGGGTTGGCTGGATAGGGCCAGATAGTGTCGAGGTGAGTCCCCTCAGCGGGAAGAACATCTCTTCGATCGTCTCCCCATATCCCCCCACTATTGGCGGCAGTAGCACAACAGTGTGGCCGGCGGGCACCTGGGTGGATTCGATATGGGACATTGGCCCCGGGATGGTGAAAGCGCAATACTTGCTCAAGCGCGACTACGATAATGGTGGATACTCGATTGCCACCGAAGGGTACAAAGGCATTGGTACTGCGGGGAGGAGCTACTCGTCGAAACTCTCGCAGATCTTAGGCCCGGGCAGCGGAACTCAGATCTTCCCTGGCGTCGCCTACATTCCGGTCATTTTCAATGATTTTCACTCGGGCATATACGATACGGTCCCACCCCGTCACCCTGTTACGGATTTTCAGTATGGATTTAATCGAGTTAACACGGGATGCCCTTGGGCCTGCTGTTGCGGTGTTGACAAGAGGCCAACCGGAGATGATTGCCGCGTTTTGTGGGGCACCCCCGGCCCACCATGCAAAGGCTTTGACCCGAAAACAGGCAGACCCGGTTGGATGTTTGATCCCTTTCCGCGCCATGGGCTGGTCGAAACCACCCTTGGTACCAATCGCAAGCCGGTGGCGACCCCGAAGTCGATTTCGGACTCAATGGCTACATATCGCATCAACAGTTGGTTTCGTCCCAGCGGTCCTGGCGAGAGCGTGAGCTCTACAGCCTCGACGTTCCTCCAGAATCCCGTCGATTCGGTCTGGCGCTGGAACAACATGGTGCCCTACCTGGGTCGAACCGGCGAATATGTTGCTTCCGATTTCGACGCAAACAATTCTTTTGCGTGTGTCCAAATCTACGACAGCCTGCCGTTTGCGCGCGATACGGTCGGACACGGTCCCAACTCCAGCTTCTATAGATTTAGCTACAAGGGTGACGACAACAGAGAAAACCAGATATTCGGTTACAACTGCTTTGAACCACGATGGGGTTCAGGATGTACTCCGATACTCTACCCTAATTGCTGCAATCTCTCTCCCCCGTTCTTCCCGATTGACGGCAGAGGATTCGGCAACTTTAGCACTGAGGTCATAGGAGGGCACCTCGGCATGAGAGACCAGCCAATAGCGCCAGACGGTAGGCGATACAAAGGATTGCACAACTTCAGCTTCACCATGGAAATGCACAATAAGTTTGAGTTTCAGAACGGCCTGGTATTCACCTTTGAGGGCGACGATGGCCTCTGGCTCTTCATCAACAATCGCTTGGTGGTCGACATGGGCGGCTGTGGCCATTCTGCACCATCGACTATCGATTTGGATACGCTGTTCAACGGCGTTGGCGCCCCATTGGAGACGGGAAAGTGGTACACGTTCGACCTGTTCTCATGGGAGAACATGGTCGTGAATTCTCAAATCGAGATTTCAACCAACATTCCCTTCTACAGCGCCGCCGCCAAGCCGCGACGGAGCTATCACCGCAATATCGGGCAGTAGTCTCTTCTCTTGCAGCAACCGGTCGTGGCATTGTGCCCAGACCGGTTGCTGCCATGCTCGGAGCTTGGGCATTCTTCCCCCGCACCAGCCGCTTCGACAGGTATGCGCGAATGCACAATGCGAAGTACCAGACCATGATTCGCCGTCTGGTGGATTTCTACAACGAGAGAGAGCTGGCGGAACAAGTGCAAGAAGTGCGAAGGGTGCGGAGTTGCGGAAGCAAACCGACTGACCGGTAGAGTGCGTTCCTCCGGAACGCCTCCACAAGTTCGTCGAAGCAAATCCTCAACTCTGCACTCCGCATTCCCCACTCCGCACTGCCTCTATCCATGCCACAACACCCGGCAAATCCCCACTGCCGCCAGCACACCCACCACATCCGCGATCAGCCCCAACGGAAGCGCCCATCGCACCTTCTGAACGCCCACCGCGCCGAAGTAGATGGCCAGGATGTAGAACGTGGTATCGAACCCGCCGTACATGGTTGACGCCAGATAGCCGATGAAGTCATTGGGGAACCGGTTGACAAGCTCAACTGTCACGCCGAAAGCTCCAGTGCCCGAAAGTGGACGCAGCAGCGCGACAGGAAGCACATCCGGCGGCATGCCGATGAGAGAGGTGAGTGGCTGCACGACCATCACGAACACGTCAAACGCTCCGCTTGCCCGAAACATGCCGATGCCTACCAGAATTGCCACGAGATAGGGGATGATGCGTGTGGCGGTGGAGAAGCCGTCCTTCGCCCCGTCAACCATGACCTCGTAGACCTTGACACCGCGGTAGTAGCCGAAGAGTAGCAGCGTGGCCATGAAGATGGAGACGAACCAGAATGAGAGGAACTGCTGCCCGAATGCGGTGAGAGCCGCTCGTGATGTCCAAGCCTGCCAGAGCTCCAGTCCGAATCCCGCAATCAGGATCCCGATGAGCGCGGCGAAGATGTACGCGCCGACTCTCCCTGGCTTGACCAGGTCAGGTGCCGCGTTGCCGGCAGGGGCGGGCGTCGACGCGTCCGTGCTGGCTGACGGTGCAGCCGAGGGAACCCGCGATACGCCGTCCTTGCTGCGCCGGTACAGGAACCACCCGATGAGAATGGCAGCACCAGTTGAGCATGCGGTGGTGAGAATCGTGGGCAGGAAGATTGCGGCTGGATCCAGACTTCCTGCAGAAGCCCGCACAGCCATCACGCCAAGCGGGAAGATCGCCAGTCCCGACGTGTTGATGGCAAGGAAGTAGCACATCGCATTGGTCGCGGTGCCCTTCTCGGGGTTGAGCGTGTCAAGCTCCTGCATGGCCTTGATGCCCAGGGGCGTGGCTGCGTTACCCAGACCGAGAATGTTTGCGGCGAAGTTCATGATCATGGCCGACATGGCCGGGTGTTCGGCAGGAATGTCGGGAAAGAGTCGCACCATGACCGGACGAAGCCAGCGACCAATCACCTGCATCAGGCCGCCGGTCTCTGCGACCTTCATCACACCAAGCCACAGTGCCATGATGCCGATGAGTCCGATGGCGAGCGTCACGGCGCTCTTCGCCGAATCGAAGGTGGCCCTGGACATTTCTTCCATGCGGCCGGTGAATGCGGCAGCAGCAAGGCTGGACACGATGAGAAAGAGCCAGATGACGTTCATGACGGAAGGCTTCTGTTTCATGGGAGAGGGCTCCGTGGTGGTGCGGGCAGAGAAGAAGTGCGGAGTGCGGAATGCAGAGTGCGGAGTTGTGGAAGTGGCCCGACTAACCGGTGAGTGCGTTCCGCAGGAACGCCTTCAGAAGTTCGTCGGGAAAAGCCATCAACTCCGCACCGGGTCCGGTCCTCAGCTCATCGTCCTGCGTCTATCGCAGTCGCTTCTTCCAATACCCGGGCTTGCGCCGCAAAGGCATCAGTGCAAGAATGAGAATCTCGCCATTGAAATTCTGGTAGATCACGCCGTAGGGGAATCGGTTGACGATGCAGCGGCGGATCTGCCCTGACAGACGGGTCCAGGCCTGCGGGAATGCCAGAATTCGCTGGATTGCCGAGTTCACCTCAAGCGCGAATTCATCTCCGAGCCCTTCCCGGCACTCTTCGTAGTAGTCAACAGCAGACTGCAGCTCTGACTGCGCCTCTGGATGAAACACGTACCTCATCGGCGCTTGGGCTTCCGTCTGAGGCTGGCGAACACCTCATCTCCCGGCACGGTCCGGACGCGGCCCTGTTCGACGTCCCTGAGACGCTTCTCGGCCTCTTTAACCCAGAGCGCCTCGACATCATCCTCGATGGGTACCGCGAGGCTCTCCAGCAACCTGCCCGTAATCTTCGCTCTCAGGTCATTGGGCAACCCGAGGACGTCTTCCATTAGTTGGTCTGCTCTTGCCACCATGTCTGCCTCCGGTCTTGCGTCAATTGTGCCACGAACGAGGGAGTGGGGATTGCGGAGTGCGGAGTTGTGGAAGTGGCCCGACTAACCGGTCGAGTACGTTCTTGCCGAACGCCTCTGGGAGTTCGTCGAAAACAGTCCTCAACTCCGCACTCCGCATTCCCCACTCCGCACTGCTCCTACGGCAGCCCCACCACTCCGTCGGTGGTAATCACCTTGCGTGGCGCGAGTGCCCGCAGGCTGAACGCCTTGAGCGTGTCAGCGGCGAAGATGCCTGCGGTGTCGCCGACAACCACGTAGGTCAACGAGTCGGGCTTCAGGTACTTCTTCGCAACCCTCAGCACATCATCGCGGGTGAGTCTGCGGATCTCGGCTGGATACTTGACAAAGATGCTGTCGGGCCTGGCGTAGTACTCGTTCCAGGCATACTTCTCGACAACATCGCCCACATTGCGGAATGAGGAGGGGAAGCCGTCGATAAGCGTGGCCTTGGCGTCGGAGAGTTCCTTGTCGGTAATGCCGTCCTTGAGCAACTTTCTGACCTCTTCGAGGCACAGCTCGATTGCGCGTGAGGTGGTAGCTGTCTTGGTGAAGAAGGTGATGGTGAGGAGTCCGGGAAATGCGTAGTTGGATTCGGCGTTGGAGTGAATGGAGTAGGTGAGTCCTTCGTCGGAGCGAACACGAGTGGTGAGTCGCGAGGTGAATCCACCGTCTCCCAGAATCAGGTTGAGCACTGTGACTGCGTAGTAATCGGGGTTGGGGCGCTTGAAGAGCGGCAGTCCCATACGCACATAGGCCTGCGTGGTGGTGCGCTGCACGATCAGGAGCCTCTCTGCCGGTCGAGGCTTGATGTCGGTGACCAGTGACTCTGCCGGCGCGGTGGCCTTCGGGAAGATCGCCGAAAGCCTCGACGCGACGGTGTCTTTGCGCAAGTCTCCGGATACGGCGAGGATGATGTTCGCGGTTCTGAACGCACGTTTGTGGAAGTCAACCAGGTCGGTACGCACGATGCCAGTCACCGATTTCTCGGTAGGCAGACGGCTGTTCGCCTGCGAAGGGTACATGGCTTTGGTTGAGGCTGCACCGAGCACCGGCTCCGGATTGTCGAACCGGTGGCGGATATCTTCAATGGCGAGGGTCTTCTCCTTGACAACCTTCGCCTGTTCGAACGCCGGATGGAAGAGCACTTGTTCGAGAATGCCCAGCGCAGTGTCGGTGTAGTCGGAGAGGAATGCCATCCGAAATTCGATGACCGACTGTTGCTGGCCAAGAGAAAGCCGGATCGCCAGACGGTCAAGCAGGGCGTCGAGTGAATCGGCGGGGTACTTCTTCGTGCCGCCGGTGCGCATGAGACCAACGGCGAGGCCCCCGAGTCCTTCTTTGCCTTTGGGGTCGAAGATAGTGCCCCCACGCACCTCACCCACGATTTCGACCATGGGGAGCGTGTGGTCTTCGGCGATGTAGGTTCGCAGACCGTTGGAGAGGGTTGTGCGGTATGGAGCGCCGAGCGGGGCTTGCCAGACGAGGGAGTCGTACGTCAGCTTGCTGGGGTGAGATGGCGGCTTGGCATCGCGAGCCTGGACGGAGCCTGTAGCAGTCAACGCGGTCAGAAGTGATATGGTTGCGATGCGGCTGATCATTGCGCGAATCCTCACTCTTCGAAACGATGCGTGATGGGTGCGCAGCACGTGTTCGGATACATGGTCCGGATCAGGGCTTCTTCCCTGCGGCCTTGTTGTCGGACTGCGGGCTCTTGCTCTTTAGAATGCCGATGGTCATGACCGTGGGATCCAGATACTTTGTCACCACCGCCGGAATGCTCTGTGCGTCAACTGCGGCAATGCGGTCGGGATAAAGAAACATGTCTTTCCAACTGTCCAGGCGTTGAAACCATGCCAGACGGTCGGAGATGCCTTCGAGGCTTTGCAGGCCCGAGACAAATCCCATGCGGATATTGTTCTTGTTGCGCTCCATCTCGGCCGGGGAGGGGGGCTTTGCGCCAAGCTTGGCCATCTCGTCGATGATCAGCTTTTCGACCTTGGCAGGGTCCGACGAGTTTTTGAGCGTGGCCCACACCTGAAACTCGCCATTGTGCAGGCGGAAGGAGTTGGACGCACCTGCGTCGGTGCACAACTGCTCCTTCTCGACGAGGCGCTGGTACAGACGTCCTGAGCGGCCATTGAGGATTCCTTCGACAACATCAAGCTTGAAGAGATCGTCGCTTGGGTAGCCGGGGATATGGAACATCATGTCGATTCGCGGTTCTGCATCTTCGGTCATGACAAATCGCGTCTGACCCACGGGCGCGGGTTCGCGCGTGACCACTTCCTGCTTGGGCGGATTGGCGCGTGGTATGTGCGAGAAGTATTTGTCCACATCGCGCACGGCCTTCTGCGGGTCGATGTTGCCCACGAGCACAATCAGGGCGTTGTCGGGCGTGTAGTATTGCTTGACGTGTGCCTCAAGCCGGGCGCGCGTGAACGATTGGATGTCCGACGCCCACCCAATGGTCGGGTTGCGGTAGGGATGCGCAATGTAGAACAGTGCGTTGAGACGCTCGAAGTATCGGGAGATGGGTCGGTTGTCGTAGCGCATGCGGCGCTCTTCCATTACCACATCGCGCTCGGAGGGGAATTCGCGCAACACTGGATCTCGCATGCGGTCTGATTCGATCCAGTAGAAGAGGTCAACCTTGTTCCTGGGGAGCGTGACGATGTAGGCCGTCATGTCGTCGCCGGTCCAGGCGTTGAGGTTGGTGCCACCGTTGTTCTGGTAGAGCTCCCAAATTTCGTCTTTCTTGATGAATGCGCGTTGCTTCTCCAGCGTCGAGGATATCTGTTTGGAGAGCGACGCGATTGTGGAGTCGCTGGGCGTGCGTTCCTGTTCCCGGAGCGTCTCAATGCGTGTTTGGAGAGAGTCCAACCGCTCGATGAACGGTTCCTCTTTCTTATAGTCGGTAGTGCCTAGCGTGCGAGTGCCCTTGAACATCATGTGCTCGTACATGTGCGATAGGCCTGTGGCGCCCGGACCTTCGTACATGGAGCCAACGAAGTAGTAGAGTCTGCACGAGACCACGGCCACGTTGGTGTCGCGCACGACAAGAATTTTCAGGCCGTTCTCCAGGCTGTCGTAGTGGACCGTGAGATCGATGGGAGCGGCTTGCAGCACTGCGGTCAGGCAGAGCACACCGAGGAGGCCCTGCACACTCATTCGTGCGGCATGGAAGGCGTCTGGCGAGGGGTGTCGGTGGAGCATTGTTGAGTTCGCGGACGGGCGGTGAATGGGCGAGTGCACGTTGCCCTCTCATGAAGAAAATAGTTCGTGGCTTCGCCGGCACAGCCCGCACGCCCGGATGTGTCTGGGCGAGCGGATGCTCGGGGTTGTCGGGATGCGCATGCGACTGTGGACGTCTGTTGCTATCACTGCTCGCCCGAGAGCTCAATCGTGTACGATTCGCCGCTCTTCAGGTCCAGACTGGAGCGCCACGTCGTGGGCGTCGAGGTGGCCCCGGACACCAGATATCCGCTGATGTCAAAGATGCCGTCGCTGGGAATGCGGTCGGGGTTGACTTCCCGGTAGTCGGACGTGTCGCCGTATTCGATGGTATCTGTCCATGATGTATCGAGAGTCGAGAGGCCCCTGACCGAATACACTGTGACAGTTCCCTAGGTATCAACGGTGCGGTTCATGTTCACAAACCGAAGCATGGCCGGCCCTGAGCCCCCACCCCCTCCACCGCCAGTCGGGCCATCGCAGCCGGGGAACACCCCAATCGCTGCCAGCGCGACGACTCCCATCAGCCACGCGCGAAGATGTTGGTTCATGGATTCCCCCCTCTGTGATTGTGATACACTGCGGGGTCGGCACAGACACCTCGACACCGCGCCCCCCTTCCATCACAATATAAAGCGTGGGAAGGCCGTATCGACCGGATGAAAGTGCTTGCGGACGAATCTCAGGCGCGGCGGCAGACTACACGAACGGGGGGAGGCGTTGGGTGGCAAAGCCGGGCGCCGCACTGAGCCTGCCGAATGTGTGGCGCGTCATGCGGCTGTGAAGCTCCGGTGCACCCGGTGCGCGACACCCTCGAGCATCGTGCCCGGCCAGCAGGACTCATTGCTTCGTCAGGACCAATTCCCGTCATGGCTTGACGCGTATGCGCCATCGACGGGGCCCCGGTGACACCAGCCCTTTGGGTTTGACGGGAGGTGGCGCTCTTCATGTCGATTCCTGCGGAATTTCCAGAAGGCGTTGCCAGCCTACGCCACGATGTCCTTCATCTTCTGGTAGCCCCAATGTGCGATCAGATGATCGAGCAGCACCAGCGCCGTGTAGTTCTCAGCCACGGGCCAGATGCGCGCGACAATGGTCGGGTCGCGACGGGTGATGGCTGCCAGAGCCTTGTTTTCGAGCGTGTACTTGTCAATGGTATTCTGCGGCTTGTCGATGGTCGGGGTCGGCTTGACCGCGAGGCGAACCACGATCGGTTGCCCGGTTGAGAGCCCTCCGGTGATGCCGCCCGCGTTGTTGGAATCAAAGACGACTTTGCCGTTCTCGGAGTGCATGCGGTCGTTTGATTGGTACCCGGTCATGTCCTTCACGCGCATGCCCGCGCCCACCTCTACCGCTTTGACTGCGCCGATACCGAGCATGCGTCCGAGCTCTGCGTCAAGCTTGTCGAAGACGGGCTCACCCAGTCCTGCCGGACATCCCAGTGCCACAACCTCGACAAGGCCACCGGTGGAGTCGCCGGTGGCAGAGACATTGTTGGCTGCCTCGACCATCTTCTCGGCGGTATCGATATCAGGGCAGTTGAGCACCCAGTGACAGCCATACTTGCGCATGACTTCCTTGCGGTTGAATGCCGGAGCCTTGTCGCGAATGGCGTCGATCTCCTGCTCGATCTGGGCGAAGACCGCCATCTTCTCAAGAAATCGCATGTCCATGGTGACACGGTTCTTGACGTAGGTCTCCTGGTAGAACGGGTCGAAGTCGTGGCGCATGCTCTTATAAGCATTGGCCATCTGCAGCGCCTTCTCATGGTCGACATCGGGGCAGCGTACGCCCGTCAGTTCCTTGACGTAGGCAAAGACGCGGATGCCCGCCTTTTCGAGGATCTTCTTCGCAACGTAGCCGGCGGCAACAATGGTGCTGGTGTAGCGGCCCGAGAAGATGCCCGCGCCGATGGCATCGTCGGCCTGTCCGTATTTCATGAACGAGGCGTAGGATGCGTGGCCCGGGCGCGGCGTGCGGTTGGTATCCTGGTACTGCTTGATGTGGATGAAATGCCGGTCGAGATTGGGAATGAGAATGGTGAGGGGCGAACCGTTGGTTTGGTTGCGATTGCCCGCGCCTTCGATGGTGTCGGCAGCATTGGTGCCGGTGTAGATGACAGGAAGGTCGGGCTCCTTGCGCGGCGAGGAGAGTTCGTCTGCCCCGGGCTTGCGCAGAAGAAGGTCGCCGTAGATTTCTCGTTCGGTAAGCAGCATGCCCGGGGGAACGCCTTGCAGCATGGCTGTGAGACCTTCTTGATAGGAACCGCCGGCAACCGTCACTTGAAAGAATCTGCCCAGAGAACACCCGATCATACGTGGTCACCTCGTCAGGATGGAGTGGAGTTCTGTCTTCGTTTCGGCAAACCATGGAAAGATACATTCTCGGGGCAAGGACCATCGGTGTCGTGAGCGGAATCTGACGCGCGATGTGCACGGCATTCGGAGAAGGACCGGGAGGCTTTGCGCGGCGTCCTATCTCATGGTATATTAGCGGAGGGAGAATCGCTCGATCATGCTTCAGACCCAATACCTGTTCATCCGCGGCGACGAAGCGCTCTTTCGTGAAGAGGCCCAGCGAGAACGCATCGCTTCGTGGGTGCGCCTCTTCATCGGGGTGGCGGGAGCACTTCTCTTTGCCGGTGAGTTGCTGCTTGGCCGGAGCACGCTCACGCTCTTCACGCTGCGGCTCATCTCGATCATGGTATTCAGCGTGTACAGTGCGCTGTTCCTCTTCGGGTACAGCAAGCCCGCTGTCAAGGGGCCGTACCTCTACCTGACGTCCTTTCTCGACGCCACGATCGTCACGCTCATTCTGTGGTCGTATTCACTGACTGGGTCGACGACCTTCTTTGTCAAGTACTCGGTCTTCGCCGTCTACTTCCTCGTCATTTTCCTCACGGCTCTGCACCACCAGCCTTTTCTTGGCCTCTTTGCCGGGGCAGTGGTGTCGCTGGAGTACAGCGCGCATTTCTTCTTTGCCGCGCAGCCCGAGCCCGTGCAGTATGGCGATTGGGTGAGTGGGTACAGTATGCGACTGGTGTGCCTGATGACCGGAGGCGCGCTGGCCGGGCTCGTGTCGTGGAAGAATCTCAGCATCTTTCGCGAGGTCGTGAGCTCGCATGTGCGCTACCATGATCTGGTGGGCAGACTGCCCGAAATGCTCTTCACGCTTGACCGCAGCGAACGGTTTGTATGGGCGAATCGGGCCGCAAAGGCCATATTCGGGCTTACGGCCCAGCAGATAATCGGCAAGAGCATTCGCGAATCGTTGGTAGATCCCGACCAATTGCGGCTCGACGCAGAAACGGTTCGGGGCACCTTTGAGGTGCGAGACGTCGAAGGAAAACGCAAATACGTTGACTGCACGATTCGTCGAGTCGACGGTGATCCCAATGGCGCGTCGTGGGAGGGGTTGATGTCCGACTCAACCGACCGCGAAATCGCCATGGCCCAGCGTGAGGAGATGGCCAGCCGGCTCTTCACCTATCAGAAGATGGAATCGCTGAGCACTCTGGCTTCGGGGATGGCCCACGACTTCAACAACATCCTTCAAACGGTCAACGACATAGTGGGAACCGTGCAGAAGGAGAGCAGCGAGACCGACACGAAGCGTCGCATGGAACTCATCTCCGAGACCATGGTCGACGCAAAGTTCCTCATTTCCGAGCTTCTGGCCTTGGGCCGCAAACAGCCGCTCAACTATACCACAGTCAATCTCTGCTCGTTCTTCGGGACGGTGGCGCCGTTTTTTCAGGAACAGCTTGGCGCCAACTACCGTGTCAACTTCCAGTCACAGCACGACCAGCTCTGGATCCAGGGAGACCCCGACTATCTCAAGCGCATCTTCCAGAACCTGGTGGGCAACTCGCGCGATGCCATGCCCGGTGGGGGAACCATCTCCATCGATTGCTCTGCCCAGCACGAAGACGGCAAGCTCCGTACCGTGGTCATC
>Ga0315293_10006260_pt1 | contig 11162 bp, 6 predicted proteins | sample YL17G13_20_MG_FD_203071 | JGI IMG/M metagenome (GOLD analysis project Ga0315293, IMG submission 203071) | Sediment microbial communities from Yellowstone Lake, YNP, Wyoming, USA - YL17G13_20 | ecosystem: Environmental > Aquatic > Freshwater > Lake > Sediment | place: USA: Wyoming | collected... | reverse complement strand
CCACCGCGATGGCGTTGCCGACGTCGCCCGAATTCCCGCCCAGGTAGGTGGACCAGAGATGCGAACCGCTTCCCGACAATTTCACAACAAAGGCATCGCCCCACAAGTAACTCCCGCCGGCGTACGTGGTGTCGAACCCCCCGGAAATCCATCCAGGGGACTTCGTGGATCCCGTCACGAACACATTTCCAGCGCTGTCCACGGAGATCGCGTTGCCAAGATCATCCTCCGTCCCGCCCAGGTACGTGGTCCAGAGATGCAAACCACTCCCCGTCAGTTTCGTCACAAAGGCGTCGTAGTTGCCGTTGAATGTTGTGTCAAAGCCACCCGATACCCAGCCGGAAGAACCGGTGGTGCCCGTCACGAATACATTCCCCGCCCCATCTGCGGCAATGCCGTTGCCGGAATCATAGTTGCTTCCTCCCAGGTAGGTGGACCATATCATCCCTATTCCCGTTGGCGGAATCCTGTAGGCGGCGCTGGCGCTCGTCAGGAGGTTGTCCTGGATGCTCACGGTCAAACCCGCCGGAACAAGCCAACCCGTCAATTCCTTGAATTCCACCGCGTACGATGCCGCCGGGATGCTCTCTTCCGTCTGGCCGCTGGAGAACCAGGTCGCCGTCCCTTGTCGCCGCCACAGCGCGCCGGCGGCCACCGCTTCAGGCGGACCAAGCGTCACCCGCAGCGAACCTACTTGCAGGAGGTAGTCAACGTTTGCGCTAGTGGTTTGGTTTGAATAGATTGCCACGTTCAGGTTCTGCGGCTTGGTCCATCCCGGCACGTCGTTGAATTCCACCGAGTAGAAACCAGCGGAAATCCCCGCTTCCGTATAACCGCTGTTGAAAAATGGAGTGGTCCCCACGCGTCGCCACTGCGCCCCGGCCGCGACCGCCTCCGGCGGGGCAATCGTGACGCGAAGAAAACCCGTCAGAGGCCCATCGTTGATCTTGACCACAAAAGGGTCATCCACGCCGCCAAATGTGGTGTCGAAGCCGCCCGATACCCAACCCGAGGATCTGGTGATTCCCGCCACGAATACGTTTCCCGCGCCATCCACCGCGATACCAGTGCCCTCATCGGTATCACTCCCACCCAGGTATGAGGACCAAAGATGCGATCCTGTACTCGACAACTTCGCTACAAAGGCGTCCGTCCCGCCGTTATTAGTCGTGTCAAACCCGCCGGAGGCCCAGTCGGAAGAAAGACCTGCGCTTCCTGTCACGAACACGTTCCCGGCTCCATCCAGCGCGATGCCCCTGCCCCAATCCGTGTCGCTCCCGCCCAGATACGTGGACCAGATGTGGGAGCCGTTGCCCGATAGTTTCACCACATAGGCGTCGTCTCCCCAGCTGTGCTGTGTGTCGAATCCCCCCGACACCCAGCTGCTGGACGCGGTATCTCCCGTCACAAACACATTCCCCCCGCTATCCGCCGCGACGTCCGTACCATAATCGTTGCTGGTCCCTCCCAGGTAGGAGGACCATAGGTGCGCCCCGCTCCCCGACAGCTTCACGACGAAGGCGTCGGACTCCCCCGCGTATGTCGTGTTATAACCTCCCGATACCCAACCCGAGGAACCGGTGCTGCCCGTCACGAACACATTCCCCGCCCAGTCCACGGCGATACCAGAGCCGGACTCGCCATAATCCCCACCCAGGTAGGTGGACCATAGGTGCGCCCCACTCTCCGACAACTTCACGACAAAGGCATCCATGGAGCCTTTGATTGTAGTGTCGAATCCGCCCGAAACCCAGCCGGAAGACCAGGTTCTTCCCGTGACAAACGCGTTTCCCGCGCTGTCCACCGCGACGCCGTAGGCTTCATCACGATCGCTTCCGCCCAGATAGGTGGACCAGAGATGCGCTCCATTCCCCGATAGCTTCACCACAAAAGCATCGCGGGCGCCATTGGGAGTCGTGTCAAACCCGCCCGACACCCAGCCGACAGAATCGGTTTGTCCCGCCACAAACACATTCCCCGCGCCATCGGCCGCAACGGCTTGGGCAATATCCAAGCTGCTCCCGCCCAAGTATGCGGACCAGAGGTGCGAACCGCTCCCCGAGATCTTCGCCACAAAACCGTCGCGATTGCCGTTATAAGTCGCGTCAAATCCACCCGACACCCAACCGGAAGACTCAGTATGCCCCACTACGAGCACGTTCCCATCACCGTCCACCCCGATACCAAAACCGCAATCGAAGCCGCTTCCTCCCAGATAGGAGGACCATTCCACACCCAAGGGAGGTGGAAGCGCGTAGGCCGAGCTGGCGTTGGTGGTCAGGTTCTCCTGGATGGTCACGGTTAGGTCCGCCGGAGTGATCCATCCCGGCACGTCCTTGAACCCCACCGTGTGATTCCCCTCAAGAACCAAGCTTTCCGTGGTGCCACTGTCAAGCCAGTTCGCAGTTCCCGTCCGCCGCCACTGCGCCCCGGCGGCCACGCATTCTGGCGGGGTGATGGTGAGGCAAAGGGAACCGAAGGCGGGGGGCGTGATCTTCGCCACAAAGGCGTCATAGCTTTCGTCCAATGCTGTGTCAAACGCGCCCGAAACGCAGCCGGAGGAATAGGTGCATCCCGCTATGAATACGTTCCCCGCGCCGTCCACCGCAATGCCATAGCCCTTGTCGTAGCTGTTCCCGCCCAGGTACGTGGACCAGAGATGCGAACCGCTTCCCGACAACTCTGCCGCAAAGGCGTCGTAGTCACCGCCGTTGTATGTCGTGTCAAACCCGCCCGAAACCCACCAGGAGGAATTGGTGTATCCCGTTACGAACACGTTCCCCGCGCCATCCACTGCGATACCCTGGCCACCATCTCCTCTGTTTCCGCCGAGGTAAGTGGACCATAGATGCGTGCCGCTCCCCGACAACTCAGCTACAAAGGCGTCAGTCTCACCGCCGTTGTATATCGTGTCGAACCCGCCCGAAAGCCAGCCGGGGGAATCGGTCCCTCCCGTCACGAACACCTTCCCCGCGCCGTCCACTGCGATGCCACGGCCGCCATCGCCGCCGCTCCCGCCGAGGTACGTAGACCAGAGATGCGCGCCGGTCCCCGACAGTTCAACCACAAAGGCGTCGCTGTCGCCGTTGTGTGTGGTGTCGAACCCGCCGGATACCCAGCCAGGAGAAGAGGTTGTTCCTGTTACGAACACGTTTCCCGTCCCATCCACAGCGATTCCATAGCCACCGTCGCCGTTGCTGCCGCCCAGGTACGTGGACCAACGATGCCCCCCGCCGCTCGACAACTTTGCTACAAAGGCATCTTGATTGCCGTCCAATGTCGTATCAAAGCCGCCCGAGACCCAGCCGGAAGAGTCGGTCGTTCCTGTCACGAACACGTTCCCCGTGCCATCCACCGCGATACCCCAGCCCCTATCGTTGCTGTTCCCACCCAGGTACGTGGACCAGATGTGCGAACCGCTCCCCGATAACCTCACCACAAAGGTGTCGTCGGAGCCGTTGTATGTCGTGTCAAACCCGCCCGAAACCCAGCCGGAAGAGCAGGTATACCCCATTACAAACACGTTCCCCGCGCCATCCACCGCAATGCCACGGCCTTCATCGTAGTCGCTCCCGCCCAGGTAGGTGGACCAGAGGTGCTCCCCGCTGCCCGACAACTCCGCCACAAAGGCGTCATACTCACCACCGTTGTATGTCGTATCAAACCCGCCCGAAACCCAGCCGGAGGAATTGGTCCGTCCGGTCACGAACACGTTCCCCGCGCCGTCCGCCGCAATGCCATAGCCCGAATCGTGGTCGGTCCCGCCCAGGTATGTGAACCATTCGAGTTCCGGGTCAATCACCAAGGGCAGCGCGGGATCATGAGATCCCGTGATCTCATAGGCGCAGGTGTGCCCGTCCATCAGCGCATATCTCCCCGCGATGGTTTTGCGTCCGCCCGGGGTATCCTGATAAATGAAAGGCGCGCCGTCTGCGAGGGGCTGCCAGCCCTCCCCAAAGCGTAACTCCAGCGCGCCGCCCTCGCGCAAACTCAGCCCCTCGATTCCCTCGTAGCGCAGCCGGATCTTCTTCCAATCGGCGCCCGGCGAGACGACGAATTCATATTTCACGCCCGCGCGCCGCCCCGTCACACGCAGATCAATGCCCTCCCACAATCCTCGGTAGACCACGGCGTTCCACGACGGCACGTTCTCGCGCCAGCGTGCCGCCTCGCCGCGGCGATAGTGAAAGACCTGCTCGGATTTGCCTTCGCCCTCCGGCGCCGCCGCGCGCGCGCCCTCAAAGCGCATGGCGAACTCCTTCATCCTTGCGGCGGCGGAGGTCGGGCGGTCGTCCGCGCGGCGCTGACGAGACGGGTCGCGGGGATCAGCGGCGCGGCGAACCGTGTTGCGGCGATCCGCTTCGCCGCGCACCCCATCCCGCGCCGCTTCTTTCTCTATCTGTCCCATCTGTCCCATCGGTCCTATCGGTCCTATCTGTCCTATCGGTCCCATCCGCAGGCCCGGCTCCCCTTCGCGCTGAAACAACTGGAACCGCACGCTGGCGCTGGTCAAGCCGACGTTGCACCCCATTGAGTTCATCGCGAACCGGATCGAGGCATCCTCCCACTGTCCCTGATTCTCGGTGAACACGGCGGGGGATTGCTGGAGCTTCTCGAGCACGGGCCGCGCTTTGGCCCGCGCTTCGGCGTCCGCGTCGGCACGCGTCGGGGCACTGCCAAGCGCCAGAGTCCCCGCCGCGCACAGGGCGAGCATCAGGATTCCTTTGGCCAGGATGGACCCCACCACTCCTCTTGAGCACCCCCATTGCGTGTTCCGCATCTCTCTCCTCCTTCGGTCTCCGTTCTGCCCCGCGCAGGCAGGGGACGACTGCAGCCCCGGCAGGCGGGACGCCCGCCCTACCGTTCTCCCCCGCGCAGGCAGGGGACAACTCCTGCCGCGCCTTGTCGAGAAACCGCATCTCTCCGATTTCCGCTCCGTTTTCCAGACTCTCCGAGGATACCGCGAATCATCCAACAACAATCCGTTCACTACGGTCATCATGCCGGTGCGCCGCGGTGTTTGTCAAGGGCGTTGTTTTGACGCGGCTCCCTTCAAACGACTTCCTTCAAATTGACAAAGGCGGGGATTCCTGTTAGGCTCAAGAAGTGTTACCGCGCCACCCATGCGCAAACAGAGCGAAAGGAGCATGACAATGAGAGGAATCCGCCGGATGCTCACAGCGGTGTGCTTTCGGACAGCGGCGGCGCTGGCCGCTCTCGTTCCGCTTTGCGCGTCCGCCGCGCCCGTGCAGGACCCTCCGCTCGTCTCGGGCATTCAGCCCTACCAGGTTTTTCCCTATAAGGGTTTCCGCGCGAACATCCCCTTCCACGCCAATGTACAGGGCAGCCTGACGTCCCTCGTGTCGGACAGCGGGACCGGCGAGGTCGTTGCGGAAGGAAGATGGGAGATCGCGCCGGACGCTCCGGCCACCTACGAGCTGCCGAAGGAGAAGGAAGTGGTGCGGCTGATTCGGACCTCCTCGCGCGACCTCGTCATCGCCAACGTGCCCATCAACTCCCGCAACGAATACAAGATCCGATTCACCTGCGGCGACCGGACGCTTGACGTGGACCACGTCCTCGTGGGCGAGGTCTGGGTGATTGGAGGAAGCGTCAACGCGTTTGGAGCGCCGGCACGAAAGCCCTCCGAGCCGGTGCCCTTTGTGCATTTCCTGCAGGACGGCGCGTGGAAGCCGGGCAAGGATCCGCTCATTCCCTCGGATGAACCGCTGCCCCCACAGTGCGAACGGATCACGCAGTGGCTATGCGCCGCGCAGGGGTACTACCAGAACACCGGCATCCCCGTGGGGCTGATGGGATGGGCGGCGCCCGCTCTCTCGATGTCGGCGTGCTGGAACGACGAGGGCACAGAGATGCCCGTGTTCAAGTCCTTGATCGAAACACACGGCCGCGGCGCCTCCGCCTTTTTCTGGCAGCAGGGCGAAGGCGACGCCCACCCCCAGGGCATCGCGGCTTACGGGGCGTATCTCAAATCCATCGCTTCGTCCGTGCGGCGCTACGCGGACAATCCCGACATGCTGATCGTGGTCCTTCAGTTGTCCTCGTACCAGGATACCAGGGGACTGCCTCCCACGCCGTACTTCGGCCGAGTGCGGGATGCGCAGCGGCTTTTCTGCATGCAGGACCCCAAGAGCATTCTCGTGCCAACGATGCATCACGCCCTGCGGGACGCCTTCCGCCTGAGCGAGGACGGCGTACGGTCGCTGGGCGGCCAACTCGGCGAGGCGATGACGGAGGCGAAAGACAAGAAGCGGGCCGTGTGGCAGGGCCCGCGGCCAGTGTCGGCGGTCTTCGGCGATCCTGCTCGCCGCCAGATCGTCGTGCGCTTTGAGAACACCGAGGGCATTCTTGTGGAAAGGAAAAGCGAGAAGGACTGGATGGTGACCGACGCCAGGCACCTGGGATATGAAGAAGCGTTTGTGGAGGAGATACGGGACGACGTGGCCACGGTGCGCGTCAAGGGAGCCAGGAGCGGGCAGGTGCTGAGCGGCCCGAAGGAGGAGACCGTTCGCTTTAAGCTGGAGGACGGCGGCTTCATCGAGGTGATGCGCGTCTCGGCGCATGGCAAGCAGAGCGTGCGGCTGGAGCTGGCCGCTCCGGCGGCGGCGGGAGCGCGTGTGTCTTATGGTTTGTGGGATAACGCGGCGGGCTCCGTGCGGGACGAGAGGGGCAAACGCGCGGCGGCTTTCGCGGATCTTGCGGTGGAGGAGCCTCGATGAAGGGGAAGAATGGGGAGGCATTTGCCCGGGTTGATGCTCCCGGCGCGCGCAGCTCGCCGCAAAAAATAAATTCAGATTCACTTTTTCATCTTGACAAGACCTATGCTCATTCGCGAAAAATGGTATAGCTCATGTGGTTTGGTGAGCTGCGAGCGGTTGTTCGCCGGAATGTTTTCTTCAGGGATCATCGGAACATCTGTTTTGGGCGCGAAAGCGCAGTCCGTTGTCCGGCAGACAGCCTCCAAGCAACTTAAGGGTGTGTGACGGTGTTATCATCTACGAGGGAAGGGAGTGAACGAACTATGGCAGTCAAGAAAGCAGCGAAAAAGGCCGCAAAGAAGCCGGTGAAGAAAGCCGCCAAGAAAACGGCGAAGAAGACCGTGAAGAAAGCCGCCAGGAAACCGGCGAAGAAAGCCTGCTGCAAGTAGGGCCACATTAAGAAGCGCGCTGGGGTGGAAGCAGCGCTTCGACCGCGGTAAGCGGGGCCTCACGCAGCCACCCAAGATCTCCCTGAAGAAGTAAAGCGCCCGGATTCTCCGGGCGCTTTTTTTTGGACAATGCGATTTGCTTGTGGCACGATCCACATCAAAGCGCGGGCGCGCGGCCCCGGCGCCGGGCCTTGCAGGTCCCCCATCCGCGCAGTCGCGCCACGGGAGGTCCGTGATGGCTGAAAAGGTGACCCGCTTTGGCGTTTCGGTCGAGTCCGAGCTTCTCGGCCGATTTGACCGCATTCTCCGCCGCCGGCACTACACCAATCGTTCCCAGGCAATCCGCGATCTCATCCGCCACGAGCTGATTGGCAAAGAGTGGGAAGACTCCAATACGGAGGTGATCGGCACCGTCAGCATGGTGTACGACCATCATGTGCGGGGCCTGACGCAGCGCCTGGTTTCGCTCCAGCACGAATACACTGGAAGAATCGTTGCGGCAACGCACGTGCACATGGATCACCACAACTGCCTGGAAGTGCTGATCATGCGCGGCCGCGGCCGCGAGATCAGCGATCTCGTCAAGCGCATCCGGAGCGTGAGAGGCGTCAAGCACGCCACCCTCTCGATGACCACCACGGGATCTCATCTGAAGTGAGCGCCCCAACGTTTGTAGTGCGGGCTTTAGCCCGTAAGTGAGCGGTCCAACGTTTGTAGTGCGGGCTTCAGTCCGTAAGTGAGCGCCCCAACGTTTGTAGTGCGGGCTTTAGCCCGTAAGTGAGCGGTCCAGCTTTTGTTAGTGCGGGCTTCAGCCCGTAAGTGAGCGATTCAACGTCTGTAGTGCGGGCTTCAGCCCGTAAGTGAGCGATCCAACGTTTGTAGTGCGGGCTTCAGCCCGTTACCTTCGCTTCGCATGGGACGGCAAGCATGCACGCATACCTCATCTCCCTCTCGCCCGGCCTCAAACTTGGGCTTACGCTGTTGAGCATCGTCCTTCTGATGCGCGCGCGAGCGGGGATGGGCGTCGCCCTGCTTGCCGGAACCGCCGTGCTGGGGTTGCTCTTCCCGGTGCCGCTCGCGGACTTCGGCCGCGCGGTGCTCACAGGCATCTTCCAAGAGAAAACCATTCTACTGATGGTGATTGTCGGCGGGCTCCTGACATTCTCGGGCAGCCTGAATGCCACCGGCCAGATCCAGCGCATCATTGACGCCTTCACCAAGATGACCGGCAAGAGCAGGTTGACGCTCGTGACGTTTCCCGCTGTGATCGGACTCCTGCCCATGCCGGGCGGCGCGATCTTTTCCGCGCCCATGGTCGAAGCCGCGGTCAAGGACGCCCCCATCACGCCTAGCCGGACCACCGCGGCCAACTACTGGTTCCGCCACATCTGGGAATACTGGTTCCCGCTCTATCCCGGCATCATCCTGTTCTTGTCGCTCACCAGGGTCAACAGGGAGATGTTCATCCTCGCCCAGCTTCCCATGACTCTGTGCTCCCTGGCCCTTGGTTACGTGATTCTTCTGCGCGGCATCCAGCTGGGCGGGGAGCGGACCCGCGATTTTTCGTCCGCGAACCTGGGTGTCTTTTTCAAGGAGCTTATCCCCATCCTGCTGGTCGTGGGCTGCGTCCTGTTTCTTTCCACGATCCTGGATTTTCTCTTGGGGGCGGCGGGACCCGGTAAGACGTCCCCTGCGCAAGGGATTCCCGGGGGCGCGCACCCCTCCGCGCAGGTCCGCGACACTCTGGGCGTCGCCGTCCTCAAAGACATGCCCGTGGTGGCCGGGCTGCTCCTCGCCTTCGCATGGCTGTTTGTCTACCGCGGACTCACCTGGCGCACACTCGGATCCCTCGCGTTTAAGAAGAACACCGCTTCCATGCTGTTCATGGTTCTCGGTGTCGTGATTTTTCAGTCGGTCTTGGAGAACGGCAGCGCAGTGAGCGACCTCAACCGGCAATTCGAGAGAAGCGGAGTGCCTCTTGTCGCCGTCATCTGCGCCGTCCCCTTCATCTGCGGCTTGGTGATCGGCGTGGCGTTCGGGTTCGTCGGAGCCAGCTTTCCGCTGGTCATCGCGCTCCTCGCGTCCATGCCCGAAAGCGAGCGTCTGCCGTACTACTGCCTCGCGTACGTCATGGCTTACACGGGAATGATGCTGTCGCCCGTTCACATCTGCCTGATTGTCACCAACCAGTACTTCAAGTCGCACCTCGGGCGGGTCTACGGCTACTTGGTGCCGCTTTGTGTTCTCTCCACCGGCTTCGGCGTGTTGCTCTTCCTTCTCTATCGCACGTTTTGAAGAGACTGGAGTCTGTAGTCCGTAGTCTGTAGTCCGTAGACTGTAGTCTGTAGTCGTCAATGTGTGAGCTCGGCTTCAGCCCCAAGCCCCAAGCCTCAAGCCTCAAGACTACAGACTACGGACTACAGACTACAGCCTGCTTTCATTCTTTCGCGCGTTTGTGCTTCAGAAACCACTTGTACAGTTCGGGGTTGTTGTATGTTTCGGTCCACGAGTCGTGTCCGGCTTCCGGATACACGGTGAATCTCACGTTTCCGCCCGCCTTCTTCAGCGCGTCCACCATCGCTTCCGAAGCCTTCAGAGGCACGGTGCCGTCCTTGGCGCCGTGGAACACCCACACGGGCAGATGCTTGATCCGCTCCGCCCTGGCCGGGTCTCCGCTGCCGCAGATGGGCGCGATGGCCGCGAATCTGCCGGGATAGTCCACGGCGAGGCGCCACGTGCCGAAACCGCCCATGCTGAGGCCGGTGACGTAGATTCTGTCCACGTCCACGCGGTATCGCGCCACGATATCGTCCAGGAGCGCGCTGAGGGCGGCGATCTCAAGGTCGCTGGACCACCATTCACCTTCCGGGCACTGCGGCGACACAAGGATGAAAGGAAACTCCTTGCCCTCTTTGGCGATGAGCTTGGGCGGGCCGTGCATCTTGACTTTTTCGAGATCGTTGCCGCGCTCTCCCGCGCCGTGAAGAAACAGCATCAGCGGCCAGCGCTTCCGGGACTTGGGATAACTCTCGGGGAGATAGAGCAGGTAATTCAAACGCGTCTTCTCGTCCCCTTCCTTCACGTAAGACTGCGGATACTGGCCCGTGGGCGGCTCCGGCTGCTTGCTCACCGAGGCGCACCCCGCGCCGCCGAGGACAGCCATCGCCGTCCACACCAAAACAGCTCGTTGCATTTTCATCCTTGCCTCCTTTGATCTAGCGAACGCATTTCCACTCCGCCGCCTCGATTCCGTTTTGCCGCAAGATCAGGTTGATCTGTCCGAGATGGTGGTTGAAGTGCTTGAGCGTGTAGCAGAGCCTCTCGCCGATCGTCCGGCCCGTCCAGAGGAACGCACTATCGGAGTCAGAGAGCTGCCGGTCCTCCAGGGAATCGAGCCATTTCAAGACGCGCCGCCGCACCTTGCCGGAGTATCCGCGCACTTCCTCCGCGCCGGGGAACTTGCTCATGGGAACATGCAGTTCCTGCCCCCCAAACTTGAACGGGTCGAGTTCCACCCTCTTGTGTCCCGTCCGGCAATAGCGTTGGGTGCTCTGGAGGGTGTGAAAGGCCAGCCTGCCGATGCTGTAGGGGGCCGGCGTTTCCGCCCGCCATACCGCATCCGGGCATCTGGAGATAGCCTCGTCCAGCATATCCCAGGACAACTCGAACTGACGCTTTATCGCCTCTACTTTCATGACCGGTCTCCTTCTTGCGGCGTGCTCCTCGCAAGGACCCAAAGGACACAAGAGAAAGCCTCCTCAAAAGAATTCGTGGGTGGATTCCGGCTCGGGTAGATTCCCAAGCGTATGATACAACGCCACTTGCAGCATTTTGAACGCATGAAATCCATGCGTTTTCCTGAGGCCGGTTTCACTTCGTTGTTCTGTTACCCCATGCCGAGAAAGAGACCCCTCACCCTACCCTCTCCCCCAGGAGAGGAGATTCCTTTTCCCTTTGCTTTCTGGTCTTGCGCCGCCCTTTCCTGGGAGATCGG
>Ga0315293_10006258_pt1 | contig 11165 bp, 7 predicted proteins | sample YL17G13_20_MG_FD_203071 | JGI IMG/M metagenome (GOLD analysis project Ga0315293, IMG submission 203071) | Sediment microbial communities from Yellowstone Lake, YNP, Wyoming, USA - YL17G13_20 | ecosystem: Environmental > Aquatic > Freshwater > Lake > Sediment | place: USA: Wyoming | collected... | reverse complement strand
CGGTCGCCGGATTACAGTTACATGCCGTCGCCGGATGACATTTACGTCAGTCCGAGCCAGATCCGGCGGTTCAGCCTGCGGACGGGGCACATCGTGGCCGGCCAGATCCGCCCGCCGAAAAACGACGAGCGGTATTTCGCGATGCTTAAGGTCGAGGCGATCGACTACGACAACCCGGAGAGCCTGCCGGAGAAGATCGTCTTCGAGGACCTGACGCCGCTGTTTCCGACGAAGCGGCTTCTCCTGGAGACGACGTCGGACGAACTCGACATGCGGGTGGTGGACCTGATTACGCCTATCGGAAAGGGCCAGCGCGGCCTGATCGTCAGTCCGCCGCGCGCCGGCAAAACGGTCCTTCTCCAAAAGATGGCCAATGCCATCATCAAGAACAGCCCCGAGTGCATCGTCATTATCCTGCTGATCGACGAGCGGCCGGAGGAAGTGACGGACATGGAGCGGAACGTGCCGGGGGCGGAGGTCATCAGTTCGACGTTCGACGAGCCGACGAGCCGCCACGTCCAGGTGGCGGAGATGGTCATCGAAAAGGCGAAGCGCCTGGTGGAGTACGGGAAGGACGTGGTGATCCTGCTGGATTCGATCACGCGGCTGGCGCGGGCGCACAACGCCGAGATGCCGCACTCGGGAAAAATCCTGTCGGGCGGCGTGGATGCGAACGCCCTGCAAAAACCGAAGCGGTTCTTCGGCGCCGCCCGAAACATCGAGGAAGGCGGAAGCCTGACGATCCTGGCGACGGCCCTCGTCGACACCGGCAGCCGCATGGACGAGGTCATCTTCGAGGAGTTCAAGGGGACCGGCAACATGGAACTCCATCTGGACCGGCGCCTGATGGACAAGCGCGTCTTCCCGGCGATCGACATCAGCGGCTCCGGCACGCGGAAGGAAGAGTTGCTGCTGGACCCGAAGGAACTCAAGTGCATCTGGGCGCTGCGGCGGGTCCTGACCGAGATGAACGTCGTCGAGTCCATCCAGTTGCTCCGCAGCCGCCTCGAAAAGACCAAGATCAACGCCGAGTTCCTGCTGTCGATGAACTTGTCGTAAGCGCCGCGGCACATCGCCATCGGTTGACCAAGGCGCCGGAGCGAAAGTTCCGGCGCCTTTTTGCTATCCTTGATTTGCCCGCCCCCGGCCGATAGCATGACGACGAGCGGAGAGAGACTATGCGGATTATCGGGGGCAGCCATCGGTCGCGCCGGCTCGCGGCGCCGGAGGGCCTGGCGACGCGGCCCATGACCGACCGCGTTCGTGAAAACCTGTTCAACCTCCTGGGCCAGGACCTGACGGGAGCGGTCGTCCTGGACCTTTTTTGCGGGTCGGGGGCGCTGGGCCTCGAGGCCCTGAGCCGCGGGGCGGCGTTCTGCCAGTTCGTCGATGCCTCGCCGGACGCCATCCGGGCCGTCCGGGCCAATTGCCGCGGGCTGGGCCTGGAAGAGCGGTCGCGGATTTCCCGTCAGGACGTGCTGCGGCCGGGGCCGTGGATTCGGCCGCCGGGAGGTGCGCGGTACGCCCACGTGTTCGTCGATCCACCGTACCGGATGACGGGGGAGGCAAAGGGCCAATCGCAATTGGCGCTCCTGGCCGAGGCGCTGGGGCGGATGGGGTGCCTGGCCGAGGGCGCGACGGTGATGCTTCGCGTGAAGCGCGGGACGGCCATCGCCCTGCCCTGGCCCGGGTTCCGGACGGCGGATGAACGGTCCTACGGAACGACGACGCTGTACCTCATGACGTACGGCGGAATCGCGGAAAGGCGAAACGGCGAATGACGCGGGTGAGCGAGCCGGAACCTCAAGCGCGGTACCATTACCTTGACCCCGAGACGCTGATGCGTCTTGGGCGGTTGAACCTCGTGGCGCGGACGGTGGTGGAAGGGTTCATCTCGGGGCTGCATCGGAGCCCGCATCACGGGTTCTCGGTGGAGTTTTCGGCGCACCGGCCGTACGCGCCGGGGGACGAACTGCGGCACATGGACTGGGTGGCCTTCGCCAAAACGGACCGGTACTACATCAAACAGTACGAGCAGGAGACGAACCTGCGGTGCACGATCGTCCTGGATTGTTCGGGCTCGATGAAGTATTCGAGCGGGCGGGGGCTCACGAAACTGGAGTACGGGTCGTTCCTGGCGGCGACGCTGGCGTACCTGATGACGCGGCAGCAGGACGTGGTGGGTCTGGCGGCATTCGATCACGAGATTCGCCTTCACGTGCCGCCGGGAGGGTCGCCGGCGCACGTCAACGAGATGTGCCGGCGGCTGGAACACCTCGGCGGCGGCGGGACAACGCACTGCGCCGGGCCGCTCCATGACCTGGCGGAGCGGATCAAGCGGCGGGGGCTGATTATCCTCATCAGCGACCTCTACGACGACGAGAACGAGGTCGTCCGGGCGCTGCGCCATTTCCGGCACAAGAAGCACGGCCTGATTCTTTTCCACGTGCTCGATGCGGCGGAACTCGAGTTCCCGTTCACGAAACTGACGGAGTTCGAGGACCTCGAGACCCACGAAACCTGCCAGGTGGACCCGAAGGCCGTCCGCGAGGCGTACCTGGGGGAGATGCGGGCCTTCATCGACCGGTACAAGAAGGCGTGTTCGGATTCGGACATCGAGTACGTGCCGGCGGACACGAGCGTTCCGTACGGATTCATGTTGCAGGCGTATCTGGCGCGGCGCGAGCGGATTCGGTAAATGACGGACCTGTCTGCGGCGGGCAGGCTTCGTCATTCGTCATTGGCCAAAGCAGGAATATTCCACGCGGATGCCGAAGCGCAGGCAACGGCGTAAACGGCCATGAACTTCATCTCAACTTACTGGGTCGCGTGGTTGGCGGCGGGGGCCGCGGCGGCGGCGATTCCGGTCGTGATCCACATGATCCACACGGCGCGGGCGCCGCGGCAGGTGTTTCCGACGCTGCGGTTTCTGCGGAGCGCCTCGGAAAAGACGGCGCGGCGGCGGAGGATTGAGAACGTCCTTCTGATGCTGCTGCGGATGGCGCTGGTGGCGGGCCTGGCGATGGCGCTGGCGCGGCCGATCCTGTCGGAGCGGTTCGGGCTTCTGGCGTCGCAGGAACACGGGGCGGCGGTCCTCGTCCTCGACAATTCCTACTCGATGAACGTCCGGCACGAACAGAGCACGCGGTTCGGGCAAGCGAAGCAGCAGGCACGGGCGATTCTGGAAAGTCCCTGGCGGCCGGCGGAAGCCGCAGTGCTCCTCACGAACCTGCCCCCCGCGGCGGCGGAGGCTGCCGCGATGGGCTTGAGCGCGGACCGGGCGGCGCTGTTTCGGCGGGTCGATACGGCGCCGATCTCGAGCGGCATGGCCGACCTTGCCGGGACGCTAAGGGCCGCCTACGGCCTTTTGGAGAAGGCGGAGGCGGCGGAAAAGCGGATCTGGGTGCTCACGGACCGGCAGGCGGCGTCGTGGGAGGGACTCAAGGGGCTGGAGGCGGCGCGGCGGCATCCGGAGATTCCGGTGGGAATCATCCGGGTGACGGAACCGTCGCTCCGGAACGTGGCGGTGACGGGGGCGGAGGTCATGTCGTTGACTCGCGTGGCAGGGATGCCGATCCGCGTGGACGTGACGGTCCGCAACGGCGGGCCCGCGCCGGAGAATCGGCACCTCCTGCTGTTCGTCGATGATTTGGGCCAAGCGCGGCAGAAGGTGGCGGTGAGCCTCGCGGCCGCGGGGTCGGCGGGAGCGAGCCAGGTGGTTTCGCTGATCCACGCGTTCGAGCGGGCGGGGCCGCACCGGCTCCTGGCGGCGCTGGAGGGGACGGATTCGCTCGATGTGGACGACGGGCGGCGGATCGCGATGGAGATCGCCGAGCGGATCCCGGTGCTGGTGGTCAAGCAGCGCGCGGCCGAGGTTCCTTTCCAGGATGCCAACTTTTACCTTGTGCGGGCGCTGGACCCGACGGGCGGCGGCAACCCGACGAACGGGCAGGGACCGGAGTTCCCGTGGGCGATCCGGCCGGTGGAGACGACGGCGGACCGGCTGGAGACCGGCGCGCTCGAGGCGTACGACGCGGTGATATTGAACAACCTGCCCGCCGTGGCGGGCCTCGGCGGCCTCGGGGCCGAGACGGCGCGGGCGCTGGCCGACTATGTCGCGAACGGGGGGACGGCGGTGGTGTTCTGCGGGCCGGAGGTGAACGCGGCCGAGTACAACCGCCTGCTGGTGGACGGGGTCGGGCGGGAAGGAGGGCTCCTGCCGGCGCGGCTGAAGGAGCGCATCGGCGACGCGGTGCTCCGGACGTCGGCGGAACAGGTCACGCAGGTGGCGGGCGAGTCGCCATACCTGGAAGGGCTGGTCGATGCGGCGGATATCTACCAGGAGATTCTGGCGTACGAACATTTCCGGACGGAGCCGGCGCCGGCGGAATCGGTCCTGGCGCGACTGTCGGGGGGCGATCCGTTTCTTCTGGTCAAGGCGTTCGGGGAGGGTCGGGTTTTTCTTTTCACGGTGCCGGCGACCGCCGACTGGTCGAACTTTCCGATCCGAAATCTTTTTCTGCCGGTTCTCGTGCGGATTGCTTGCCTGGCGTCGCACGAGCGAGCGGAGCGGGTGAACCTGGTGGCCGGGCAGCCTTTTGAAATCAACCTGTGGCCCAAGGTCAAGGGAACGGCGACGGCGGAGGTGACGGGGCCGCTCGGTCCCGGCGGCCAGAGCGCCTCGGAGCAGCGGGAGACGGCGGCGGCCATGCCCACCGGCAGGCAGGCCGACGGGAAGAACGTCCTGCGGTTCGAGAAGACGTGGAACCTCGGCTATTACACGTGGCGGACGCTCGGGGAGAGCCGGGCGGAGGGGCTGTTCAGCACAAATCCGGACGGCCGGGAGTCGGACCTGGCGGAGATCGGCGACGAGAAACTCCGCAACCGGATCGGGGCGCGGGAGGTCCACGTCGCGGGGACGCTCGAAGCGCTCGTGGCGGAGTTCGAAGACACGGCCCGGCGGGAACTCTGGCAATATCTCCTGACGGTGTGCCTGCTGGTGGCGGTGGGGGAACCGCTGGTGGCGAACCTGCCTGCCGGCAGGCAGGCTGGATGGGCGGGTCGGCGCGGCGGGACCGCCCACCCGGTGGCAGGTCGCCGGCCGGCGGCCTGAGCGGCAGCCTTTACGGCGCGGGCGGCCGCCGATAGGATGAGATGAAAACGAGGTGGGGAAACCACTCGTGCGGAATCCAAAACAATTGGCGGAGTTCATCGTCCGGCGGCTGCGGGAGGCGGGGCATGAAGCCTTGCTGGCGGGTGGGTGCGTACGCGACCTCCTCCTGGGGCGGACGGCGAAGGATTACGACGTGGCGACGAGCGCGCGGCCGGAGGAGGTGCGGCAACTGTTTCTGAAGTCGCTCGAGGTGGGCGCGGCGTTCGGCGTCGTCGTCGTCATGGAAGGGACCAGCCAGGTCGAGGTCGCGACGTTCCGGCGCGAGGATTCTTACAGCGACGGGCGGCGGCCCGACCGCGTGACGTTCACGGATGCGCGGGAAGATGCGCTGCGGCGGGATTTCACGATCAACGGGATGTTCCTGGATCCCTTGAGCGGGGAGGTGGTGGACTACGTCGGAGGGGAGGCGGACCTGGCGGCCCGGGTCATCCGGGCGATCGGAGAACCGCGCGCGCGTTTTGCAGAAGACCATTTGCGGATGCTGCGGGCGGTACGGTTTGCGGCGGAACTGGAGTTTGAGGTCGAGCCGGCGACGGCGGAGGCCCTACGGGAACTGGCCGACAAGATCGCGCGGGTCAGCGGCGAGCGTGTGGCGGCGGAACTGAAACGGCTACTGACGGCGCTGCCGCCGGGTCGGCGGCAAGGGCTGGAACTGGCGGAGCGGCTGGGTCTCCTGGCGGTCCTTTTGCCGGAGGTCCAGGCGATGCGCGGCACGGCGCGGAGCGAGACGGTCCCGCTGCCGGGAGACCTCCTGGACCACACGATCCGGTGCGTGGAGACGCTGCGGGAGCCGACGTTTGAACTGGCGCTGGGGGCCTTGCTCCACGACATCGGGAAACCAGGAACGGCGGCGGTGCGGGACGGACGGCAGACGTTTTACGGACACGAGCGGGTCGGCGAGGGGCTGGCGGCGGGGGTGTGTGAGCGGCTGCGCCTGAGCGCGGCCCAGCGGGGGCGGATCGTGTGGCTCGTCCGGTCGCACATGAAGTTGATGGTGGCCGACGAGATGCGGGAGGCGCGGCTGAAGCGGCTGATGGCCGAGGAGGGGTTCGAGGAACTGGCGGAACTGTGGCGGGCGGATTGCCTGGCGTCGGGCGGGACGGCCGAGCCGTACGAGGCGCTGATGGCGAGGTATCGGGCGATGGGGCGCGAGGAGGTCCGGCCGCCGCCGCTCGTCTCGGGGAACGATTTGATTGAGATGGGGCTGGAACCGGGGCCGGCCTTCAAGAAGATCCTGGAGGCGGTGTACGACGCCCAACTGGAGAAGCGGGTGCGGACGAAGGAAGAGGCGCTGGAGGCGGCGCGGAGAGCGGCCCGGGAACTGAAAGCAAGGCAGGGACGAGCCCGGCCCGGCGAGAGGGCTGCGGAAAATTGAGGTGAGCCGCCGATGAAGCCCCGTCGCGAGAACGGCGGGCTTGAGTCTTCCGAAACGAGCGGGATGACAGCCAGGATAGACACGACCGACAGCGGGGTTCCGATCGACACGTCGGGGCAGGCGATTGCGCCGGCGCGGCTCCGCCGCGCGATGGTTCTGAACACGGTGTGCGGGGCGCTGGGGGTGATGTGGTTCACGGCGTGCGCGCCGCAGACAGTGCTTCCCATCTTCCTCAAGAACTACCTGGGGGCCTCCGACGAGCAGGTCGGATACCTCGTGGCGACGATGCAGATCGTCGTGCCGTGTTACCTGGTGGGGGTGCTGGTTTACGGGCGGCTGGCGAAGCGGAAGACGTTCTGGGCGTCGGCCCACGTGTTGCACCGGCTGCTGACATTCGCGTTGGCGGGGGTGGCGCTGTGGGCGGCCACGGGCGGGAACAAGCAGGCGGGCGTGTGGATCATCCTGGGCGCCTCGTTCGTCAGTGCGATGTTGATGGCGGCGAGCGCGGCGGGGTGGTGGTCGTGGATGGCGGACCTCGTGCCGGAAAACATCCGGGGGACGTTCTTCAGCAAGCGCGGGACGGTCATCAACATTCTGAACACGCTGTGGTTCTTCGGGATCATGGGGGCGCTGGACTACGTGTCGAAAGCGAACGCGATGTACGTGTTCGCCGCGGTGTTTGCGACGGGGACCGTCCTCGGGGTGGTGGATATTCTGCTGCACGCGACGCTGCCGGAACCGAAGCGGTTGCCGGAGGAGATGCGGGTGGGCTGGCGCGAGTTCGTGGAGCCGCTCGGGAACCGGAACTTCATGGTGTTCTCGTCGGCGATGGGCGCCTACGCGTTCGGGCTGTACGTGTTCATCTTCTTCATCGGGCCGACGCTGACGGCGGACGTGGCGAAAGGCGGGTTCGGCGCCCCCAAGATCTGGCTCTCGATCAGCCTGGCGGTGAACCAGGCGATCTGGTTCTTCACGGTGACGGCCTGGGGGAAAATCATGGACCGGTTCGGCCGCAAGCCGGCGGTCATCCTCGGCGCGATGTTCCCCGCGCTCTGGACGTTGTACGTGTTCATGACGCCGACGAACTACGCCTACGTGCTGATTGCCATCACCATCCTGGCAAGCCTGATCAGCCCGGGGTACTGGTACGGGGCGGGCCAGTGGATGCTGACGCTGACGCCGGTGAAGAACCGGACGACGTACATCGCGTGGCACAGCGTGATCGTGGGCCTTCTGGCGGCGGGGGGCGCGGTGACGGGCGGGTGGCTAATGGAGGGGCTGAAGGATTTCCACACCCAGGTCTGGGGCCTGCACCTGATGAATTTCCACGTGGTGGCGATCGTGGCGATGGCGCTGTGCGTGCCGGGCGTGTGGATGCTGGGGCGGACGCGCGAGGGCAAGGAGAAGCCGGTCGGGTTCGTGGTTTCAGTGCTGGCGACGCCGGCGATCCTGCGGGCGTTCGTGAACATGAGGGTGATCGAGAGCGCGGCGGACTCGGCCAGGACGGCGCGGGCGATCCGGACGACGGACGGCGTCGCGGGCCATCTGGTGGTGTCGGACATCCTGAAGCGGCTGGACGATCCGGATGCGGAGGTGCGCGAGGAGGCGGCGTGGGCGCTCGGGCGGATCGGGGCGACGGAGGTCGTGGAGACGCTCGTGCGGCGGTTGCGGGACCCGTCGTCGACGATCCGGCTGGTGATCGCGCGGTCGCTCGGGCAACTCGGGGACCCGCGGGCGGTGCCCGCGCTCGTGGAATGCCTGTCGGACAAATCGGAGGAACTGCAGGACGCCTGCGCGCGGGCGCTCGGGGCGATCGGGGGACGGGAGTCGGTGCGGCGGCTTTTGAGGATGCTGGAGGGGAAGCACGCGGAACGGGTGCTCGTCTCGAGCGCCGAAGGGGTATCGAAGCACGGGATTTTGGAGGCGGCGTGGGAAATCCTGCCGCGAATGCACTCGACCGCCAACCCGGTCCTGCGCGGCCAACTGGCCATTGCGATGGGGAATTTGCTGGGGCAGCCGGGCGAGTTCTACCAGGTGCTGACGAGCGAAACGGCGCGACAAGGGGCGAGGCTGGGCCGATTGTTCCGCGGGGCGAAGCGCGCGATCCGGTCGTTCCGCCCCGCCCTGCCGCGCGAGAAGCAACAGGACCTCGACCCCCTGGAGACCAAACTCAGGCGAGCGCGAGGGTTATTGGAAGGTCAATCATATCGGGCGACCATCGAGGCGTTCTATGGGATCCTGCAAAAACTGACCGAGATGGTCATCGGGAAAGCGTACCCGGACGATGTGGCGATCGATTACGCTTTCGCTCGCGATGCGAAATTGGGCCTGGGGTTCTGGTTCATCCGCGAAATCAAGAACCTGCTGGCCACGGTCGATGACGCGGACCTGCTGCACACCGATGCGCTCTTGGCGCTGTATTTCTTGAGCGTGTACCGGCTGCCGCCCAAAGACTCGGCGGGCGACGGCCGCTAGGCGGCGGGCGGTCAGATCTTCTGAAGCAGCAGGCAGGCGTTGTGGCCGCCGAAGCCGAAGGAGTTGGAAGCCGCGCGGCGGATGGACATCGGGCGCGGTTTCAAGGGGACGTAATCGAGGTCGCACTCGGGGTCGGGGTCTTCGAGGTTGATGGTCGGCGGAGCGACCTGGTCGCGGATGGCTAGGGCGGTGGCGATGAATTCGACGCCGCCCGAGGCGCCCAAAAGGTGCCCGATGCTCGACTTGGTGCTCGAGATGGCCAGGCGCCGGGCGTGGTCGCCGAAAACGGCCTTAATGGCCTTGGTTTCGGCGATGTCGCCGAGGGGCGTGGCGGTGCCGTGGGCGTTGATGTAGTCGACGGAATCAGGCTCGGCGCAGCCGTCGTTGAGCATGGCGCGCATGGCGCCCGCGGCGCCGCGGCCTTCGGGGTCGGGTTGGACGATATGGAGGCCGTCGCCGCTCATGCCGAAGCCAATGACCTCGGCGTATACCTTCGCCCCGCGCCGTTTGGCGTGTTCGTATTCCTCGAGGACGATGATGCCGGCGCCTTCCGACAGAACGAATCCGTCGCGCTGGAGGTCGAAAGGCCGGCTGGCGCGGGCGGGCTCGTCGTTGCGCGTCGAAAGCGCCCGGGCGGCGCAGAAACCCGCCAGACCCAGCGGCGTCAGGGCCGCCTCGGACCCGCCGGTGATCATGAGGTCGGCCTCGTCGCTCTGAATGGTCCAGAGGGCCTGGCCGATGGCGTTGTTGGCGCTCGCGCAGGCGTTGGCGACACCGGCGTTGGGCCCTTTGATGGCGTAGCGGATGGAGATCTGGCCGGCGGCGGCGTTGATCATCAGTTTCGGGACCATGAAAGGCGAGACGCGCATGGGGCCCTTTTCGAGGAGCCGCCGGTGCTGTTCCTCGAACTCGGCAAGTCCGCCGATGCCGCTGCCAACGATGGCCCCGGCGCGGAAGGGGTCGGGCAGGTTCGCCAGGTCGAGCCCGGAATCCTTGACGGCCTGGTCGGCGGCAGCGACGGCCATCTGGGCGAAGCGGTCGAGGTGCCGGGTCTCGCGTTTGTCGATGCAGACCTCGGGGTCGAAATCCTTGACCTCGCCGGCGATGCGGACGGTGAAGCCGGAGGCGTCGAACCGCTCGATGGCGGAGATGCCGGACTCGCCGGCCAGCAGGCGACGCCAAAAGTCTTCGACCCGCTGGCCGAGCGAGGTGATGAGCCCGAGACCGGTGACGACGACGCGCCGCGCCATGGCCTACAGGTGCGCCTCCACGTAATCGATGGCCCGGCCGACAGTCTGAATCTTTTCGGCCTCCTCATCGGGGATGCTGATGTCGAACTCGTCCTCGAACTCCATGACGAGTTCGACCGTGTCGAGCGAATCGGCCCCGAGGTCATTGACGAACGACGTCTCGCGGGTGATCTGGCCCTTATCGACGCCCATCTGCTCCGCCACGATCTCAACCACTCGTTCCTCAATCGTTGCCAAGGTTATTCCTCCCTACCTCATGACCCAATCCAACAGAACCCAAAACCCACTCCTCATTCAACGAACCGTTAGGTGGCCATCCCGCCATCGACGGGAAGAACCTGGCCGGTGATATACGAGGCGGCGTCGCTGGCCAGGAAACAGACAGCCGCGGCGACGTCGTCGGCGGTGCCCATGTGGCCGAGCGGAATGGCGGCCAGGGCCCGCTCTTTCGCCTTGTCCGGCAGGACGTCGGTCATATCCGTTTTGATGAAGCCCGGGGCGACGGCGTTGCAGCAGATGCCGCGACCGGCCAGTTCGCGGGCGACGGTTTTCGTAAAGCCGACGACACCGGCCTTGGAAGCCGAGTAATTGGCCTGGCCGGGGTTGCCGACCAGTCCGGAGACGCTCGCCAGATTCACGATGCGGCCGGCGCGTTGGCGGAGCATGTGCTTGCAGGCGTGCTTGGTCGCGAGGAACGTTCCTTTGAGGTTAACGGCCATGACGAGGTCCCACTGCTTGACTTCCATCCTGAGGAGGAGGTCATCGCGGGTGATGCCGGCGTTGTTGATGAGGATGTCGATGCGGCCGGTTTTTTCGGCGACCTCGTCGATCATTTTTTCGATGGCGGCCTCGTCAGTGACGTCCACCTTGTAGGTGAGAACCTGCTTGGCGC
>Ga0315293_10006257_pt1 | contig 11166 bp, 7 predicted proteins | sample YL17G13_20_MG_FD_203071 | JGI IMG/M metagenome (GOLD analysis project Ga0315293, IMG submission 203071) | Sediment microbial communities from Yellowstone Lake, YNP, Wyoming, USA - YL17G13_20 | ecosystem: Environmental > Aquatic > Freshwater > Lake > Sediment | place: USA: Wyoming | collected... | reverse complement strand
GCTGACCATCGATGGTGTGGACATCACCGTCACACTCACGGCCGGGGCACAAACCCTGACGTTCATCGCAGCGGCGATAAACACAGCCATCGACGCCAATGCCACGTTCTTAGGAACGGCTCCGAACAACCTGGCCAACTTTGTCCAGGTTGGTGGAGCTGGTGGCGATGCGTTTTTCGTCCTCCGAAGCTACTCTACCCCAGGTGCCCTGCCAGGTGGATTTGACCACATCTCGGCAGTATCGATCCGTCAGGGCACAGTGGAAAGCACTCTGGGCTTCTCCACGTTCCAGTCGGCCTCGGGCAGCCCCAACGCTCTCAACAAGGCTGCGACGATCCTGGGTTCGGAGGTTGGTCCTTTCGCCATTGACCTCGGGGTCACAGACGAACTCAACCTCAGGATTGACGGGATTGACTACGTCATCCCTCTGACCGCTGGAGCGGCACGGACAGCAGCTCAGATCGTCACTGACATCAACGCTGTTGTGCTCAGTACAGTGGCGTCTGTCGGGACTCTGGCGAACGTGAACAAGGTTCGGCTCACCAGCCAGACCACGAACCCTGGTTCCAGCATCACCATCCTGGCCTCGAACTCCCTTGCTATCCTCGGATTCAACGAGGGTGACTCGGTAGGGGCTACGAATGTGTCGGCTCAGGAAGTGGTCAATGCCCTGAATGCAACGGCAACGTTCCTGACTTCAACGGGTCTCGGTGGAGGCGCCCAAGCAGCAGGAATTGCCTACGCCTCGACCATCAGTGGAGCCACCTACGTCACCATCGAGTCTCTCACCACGGGTGCCGCAACCTCGTCTGTGGCCTTCGCCACTGGCTCGGCCGATGCCTTCAACAGCACCACTGGAACTGGGATTGTGGTGGGTACCTCCGGGGACAATGGAGAGGATGCCCGTGACTACTACACGGTTTCCTCGTCTAACCCCACGGCAGGTTCCGATGGGGAGGGTACCCCGGGCCAGACCTACACGGATGCTCGGACGGGTCTACGGTTCACGATCCTCCCGGCCACCACGGGGAGCTACACGGCGGCAGGCTTCTTCACGATGGCTGTGTCCACGACCTGGAACGTGAATCCAGCCATCCCGTACCTGTCTGTCCCTGGTATCGAGACCATCGTGACGGATACGGTGAACGTGGGAGTCAACGATACGGCAACGGTCCGTACCTTCAACCCAGGTGGGTTGGAGCCTGCAATCGGTGACTTCTACTACATCACCTACTTCTTCATGAAGCAGGACTTCTCGGCTCACCTGTACCAGCAGTTCAAGACCATCGAGGCGAACTTCGGTCCTCTTGCGGCTGAGAACAGGGTGTCCCTGGCTGCCTACCTCGCCATCCTGAACGGGGCGGTCTTGGTGGGTATCAAGCAGGTACTCAAGGTGCCGAACACCAACCAGGCGTCGGATGCCTCCTTCATCCAGGCCATCCAGGAGCTTGCCATCCCGCTGGCGGGTCAGGTCAAGCCGGACATCATGGTGCCTCTGACCACGAGCACCCAGGTCTACACCTACCTGCTCCAGCACGTCGAGACACAGAGCAACATCAGGAACCAGGCTGAGCGTATGGGCTTCATCGGGTTTGCCTCTGGCACCTCCCCGTCGAACGCGCAGACGATTGCCAAGTCCCTGCTCTCGAACCGCATGGTCGCGGTTTACCCCGACTCGGCTGTTGTGACCCTCAACAACGAGCTGGGTGAGAGCTACGAGCAGCTTGTCGATGGTACCTTCCTGGCTGCGGCCTTGGCGGGTGCTGTCACGAGCCCGGCCGTGGACGTTGCCACCCCGTACACCCGCAGGATCCTCCAGGGCTTCACCCGGCTCCCCCGGATCCTGGACCCTGTGGAGGCCAACCAGACGGCAGTGGCGGGCATCACCATCCTGGAAGACCTGGACCCGGTCATCCGGGTCCGGCAGGGCCTCACCACGGACATGAGCAACGTTCTGACCCGTCTCCCGACGGTTACTCAGATCGCTGACTATGTCCAGCAGCAGAGCCGCATCGTCCTGGATGCCTTCATCGGAACGAAGTTCCTGGCCTCCAGGACGAATGAAGTCGAGGTCACCATGACCTCGCTCTTCAACCAGCTCGTCCAGGCTGAGATCGTGTCGGCCTACACGGGTATCTCGGCGGACGTGAGCCCGGATGACCCTACAGTCCTTCTGTTCACGGCGTATTTTCAGCCTGTCTTCCCACTTTTGTATATTGTCTGCACGTTCAACGTTCGGGCAAGGATCTAAATTCAATCATTTCGGGTACTTGAGAGCTAGCCCACAAAAGAAGATTGACAGGTTGGTAGTTTCGGGCTTAGGCTCGGCTACATGGAAGAGACCGTAATCTGTCTTCTATGTGGGCACACGGCCGTGACTCTAGCTCGCCATCTCAAGGCGGCTCATGGGGTCACGGCCGAGGTGTAGTATCCCTCTCTATGCTCATCGAACTAGGGATGGAGGGGTTCGTCAGCTTCCAGGCCAACCTCTACCCTGAGAAGCTGATCCTTGTCATTGCATCGGGTGACTTACGCCAGTTGGAGGGTAAGCCCAAACTTCAAGTTGTCCCCAAGAAGCAGGGACGTACTCTCAATTGAGTTATGCCGGACCTCTTAGAGCAACAGATAGAGACCCTTCTTCGGCAAGTCCAAGACCAGACGGATGCTGAGATCCTCTCGACCCTGAGGGCACATGATGCTGGAACCATCGCCTCTCCTCACCGCCACGGTTGGGCGGCCGACGTCCCCCTGACTCGGGAGCACTTTGCTGCACTACGAGAGGAGCTAGATCGTTGGCCGCCTGTAAGGGCTACACCCCCGATGCTGAGCCAGGGTGACTGGCACGACATCTTAGGCTTGGCCAATAACCCTGAGACGCCGAACCGGAACGGGGACATACTTCCAGGGGGATTCGGGGGTAGCCTACTGATCACTGGTGGAACCGGTGTCGGAACTACTGGTATAGGGGGAGCTGTTACCCTCATCATAGGGGGTTCGCCCAGACTCTTGATCCCTGAGTTTGGAATCATGCCCAGTCCCCTGTTTGAGACCCATGAAGTCCATATTCAGCGGAGGGTCGAGGAGGAACGGTCAATCAGGTCGAAAGCCGATGCCATCCTGGACGCTGTGGTGCGGACCCTTGCTCCGGGCAGCCCCACCATTCGAGGGTGGCGTGGATCGATTGCACCTCGAATCGCCAAGCCGATCTGAGAGGAAACAACGCGCCTTGACATTGTGTACTCATGCCATGTACACACGCTTCATGCTTCAGTCTCTCGTCACTTCGCCCGAGCCCCGAGAAGCCCCGGAAGCGCTTCAGCAGTTCGTCAATGCGACGAGCCGAATGCCCGAGTCCACGCGAGCCCTATGGAGCACACGGTTTTCCCACGTATACGGAGACCTTGCCGGACAGCGCGCGGTTGACCTTGGCGCCATCAAGACCTGGGCAGGCGCAGATTCCGTAGATGACACCGGATACGGAGTTCTGTTTGGCATTCAGACCTACTTCGCGCTGATCGCTGACCTCCTTTCCGCCGGGGCCGCTCACGAGAATAGTGCCGCCGTAGTTCGCGATTGGTCACGCCTCTCTCGCGCCGCACTTTCTCGCTTCTTGCATCGACTGTCATCCGGTGCGGTGCTCGCGGAGCGAGGTGTTCACGGGGCATCGTCGGCCTTCGACTTCGACTGGTATGTAGACGCACTCGATGCGCAGGGGATCGAGGCCGTGCGCACACTAATCTCCCGCGTCGCGCTTCGATGGGAGGACATCGACGCCGCGAGCGCACGAGTGGATCCGATCAGCGGGATCTACACAACCCTACTGCCACGCAACCTGCTGCACGTCCTCGGGGAGGTCTACACTCCAGGGTGGCTAGCAGAACTGGCCATTGAGGACTCGGGCTGGAGCCCCGGCAAACGACTCATCGACCCCTTCGGGGGTAGTGGTGTGTTCGCGCTCGCGGCACTCCGCGTCGCCGCGCGCTCACACGCAGACCTTCTCAAGGTTCTACCGGATCTTGCACTAGTCGATCTCAATCCGCTTGCATGCGTTGCGGCTCGCACCAACCTCGTGCTGAGTCTGCGTGACGCCATCCGGCACGACAACCGTTCCGATGTCTTCCTGCCTGTCCTCAGCGGAGACGCGCTGGCGCCGGCCCTCGTAAGCAAGAACGCACCGTCACGCCAGACGCTCTTCCCGGCTGCACCGCAGATCGCCGTTGACGGTGAACTGCTCTCCGTTCCAATTGATCGAACCGGAGGCGTCGACGTGACGGCCGTTGCCTCTGCTCTTGCCCGCTACGGCATTCGCATGCCTCACTGGCTGAGTGGCGCAACGGAGTCCGCCCCGGAAGGGAGCGGACGCTTCGGCGCGAGGGATCGACGCTTCTGGGAACAGTTGGCGATTCTGGCACTCCGACCAGCAGACGTTCTTGTGACCAATCCTCCGTGGGTGGGATGGGAGTATATCGCTCGGCCGTATCGCGCGTACCTCGACCCGGCGTGGACCACCTACGGTCTCTTCAACGCCAAGGGGCGCGACGCTTCGTTTCTCAAGGAGGACCTCTCGACACTGGCGCTCATCACGGCTTGGGACCACTACTTGGCGAATGGCGGCAGTTCCGTCGTTGTTCTTCGTTCGAACACAATGCTCTCGACTCTTGCAGCGCAGGGCCTGCGTCGCCTCTCAGTGTTTCCCACAAGGGACCCTTTGCGACTAGAGCGCATTCGATTGTTCGACGGCATGCGAGTATTCCCAACAGCCCAGGTGGATGCCGCTACCTGGCAGCTCACGAAGGGCGATTCAACGAACTTCCCTGTTCCTGTTGATTCGATGTCTCCGGCGCGCGGTCGCTGGCACCCCGATCCGGGCGCATACCTCGCTGACGTGAGAGAGCAGTTGACCTCCACGCATGCGGTTGCCGAGCGCGTGAGCCGTGACGACAACACAAGCAGATGGCTGATCGGCACCCCCGAGTGCGTGCATGCTGCCAGGGTACTCTCTGGGAAGAACGTCTATGTGGGCCGCACCGGCGTCTTCACCGGCGGGGCCAACGCGGTATATTACCTTCGAAAAGACGGTGCCAACACGACAGAGAAGGTCACGTGGTTCACCAATGTGACGGAGAGAGCGAAGCGCAGCGCTCCCAATGTTCGGGTGCAACTTGAGCACGACTTGGTCTACGAGGTCGTTCGAGGACGAGACCTTACACGGTGGAGTTCAAGGAGCGGTGCGCTACTACTGTTCCCTCACACCAGGAATACTCGGATGCGCGCCCTGCCTCCGGCGGAATTGGAATCACGTTACCCCAAGGCGTTCTCGTATCTGACCCAGATGAGGACGATTCTTGATCAACGCAAGGGCTTCACTGAATGGGAGCGAAACTTTCAGGAGGAATCCTTCTACGCGATTCAACGTGTTGGCGACTACACCTTTGCGCCATACAAGGTTGCATGGCGGTACATCGCGACTGACTTTCTGTCTGCAGTCGTTGGACCCGACGCGACGGGGCGGCCAAGACTTCCAAACGACAAGGTGATGTTTGTCGGTCTGGAGGACGAGAGCGAGGCATTCTACCTGTGCGGTGTTCTCTCGTCTGATCCGTTCCGGTGGAAGGTGACTGCCTACGCATCGGGAACTCAGATTTCCGCGACGGCAATTGAACCGCTGTGTGTGAAGTTGTTTAGCGGGAGCAACCCGGCGCATGTCGCCATCTCTCAGGCTTGCCGCGCTGGGCACCTGGCAGTATCTCACGGCGATATTGCGAAGGCAGACGAGGCACTTGCAAGCCTCAACGAGTCGGTCGCACACTTGTTCGGTATCGACGGCAGAACGATGAGGCTTTTTCGAGCTGAGCTTGAGAAGGCACACCGGACTGACTGGCCTATTCTTCATCCCCAGATTCCCGAAGCTGCGCGGATGTGTTGCCAGCCACCCTCTATTGGACTGACCTGAGCTTCGCGTGGCCAGATGAAATCTCCGTCCAAGACGGAGGCATCTTCGCTGCATCCACAACCTTGACATCGTGCGGGACGTATTTGGCTTGGATGGCGGCTACATCAGCACTTGAGTAGCGCTCCGAAAACGCGATGCCACGAACGCGGCACAGGCCCAATTGATGAAGTCGCAGCGGTGCTTTATACAGAGTATTTAGCTGCACGAAACAGTCGAAGTGACGGAGCATCTTGTTGATCGTGTCCGCCTTGTTCTCGCTGAAGCCAGGCCCAAGTCGAACAGTGTGGGAACTTCTTGTAGAATCGGCTTAGCGATGCCGGTAATGCCCAAGCCTCCAGGGACGGTCATCTACCCCGTGAGGGCTGGGATCCCTGTGATTGCTGACCTCCTGATGACTGTGGGGACAACGGGCATCTCTTTTGTGGCCCAGCTCCAGGGCATCTCGTCGGCTGCTGGGCCATCGGACTTCTCCCAAGCGGCTCAGGATGCCTCCTACTTGAGGGCGGCCACTACTCTGGGACGATGGGGGATCCCCTACAGCCAGTTCTTCGCCTTCATCCGGGAGGCTATCAAGCAGACCCAGGCGGACACAGCGGCCTTTCTTGGGGTTACCTTACCCGAGGTCCAGGCTTGGGAGAACGGTACCGTAGAGATCCCTCGGATCATGTGGAACAGTCTGGTGGATGAGGCTTGTCGGCAAGACCATCCTCGTCCGGCTCTGGACGACCTTCGGATTGTTCCGGACACGAGACCCCGGCAGATACGGATTCAGCCGGACATTCCTCAGGTGACGGAACAGTTCGAGAACCAATCGCCGCCTTGTTGATCTCGGCTGAGGTGACTGGCATGGCGAACCACTTGCCGTTGATGTGCTGAATCAGTACCCCGTCAGCGTAGGCCAGGATGTTGGTTACGACCCCGGAGGCATTGCCCAACATCCATTTTCTGCGTTCACGGTGAATCTCCGCACTCGACTTCGGGCCAACTTCCCGGAGCCATGCTTGGAGCTTCTTTGCTCTTTTCGTCCAGACTGGGTCACTGGTTGGCTCTATCAGCATCAGCCTAGCCGTTCGCAAGCTTGGTCGTAGGCGGCCTTGACCTTGATGAAGTCTTCCTGGCGACCCCCTCGGTCGGGGTGATGCTGTAGGGCGAGTTTTCTCCAGACGGCTTTCAGGTCGTTCTCGGTACAGGGCCAGTGGACTCCCAGGGTCTTGGCGAAGGCAGGGAGTCGGATCTTGACTTTCCGGGGCACCTGGTAGAGTTTCTTGAACTCTCGATACTCCCGCTGGTCCTGTTTCGAGGGCCGGGGGACGACGGTTTCGAGGATCTGGTTGATGGCGGTCTTTTGCTGGAGGAGGGCTGCTGCTAGCTCAGGGTCTTCTAGCTCCGTCTGAGCCAGGTCTTTCCATCTCTGGTCCACCTCCCACCACCAGGCTGCCTGGGCCAGTCCGTGGGCCAGGCAGCAACGCCTGATTGCCGGGCCTAGACGCCAGGCGTAGGACTGTTTCCTCTGTTCCACGGTCATCATCACGGGGGTGAGGGTGACGGGCCTCTTGACCCTCATATGGGGGCAGAGGGGCTCCCCTGTCTGCCGATTCGTGGCCAGGGTCCTGGTCTTCCAGCGGACGTGCATTCGGCTCGTTTTACTACGCTCCAGGGCGTACAGGGATCAACCTGTGGGAAAGATACACCGTTCCGGGGGTACTCCGGTTAGTTTTTTATGCCCCGGTGTAGTGGAAGGTTAACATCGTGGAAGAATCCATCGTCCGTCAGGCCGTTCGTCAGGCTTTAACTCGCAGGGTTGCAGCCGATGAAGACTTCGGTGACCTTCAGATCGCGGAGTACGTGGTGTTCGTGCTCGCTCTGGATACGTACATGAGGTACGTGGAGGAAGCGACTGGAAGCGAACCCCAGGACGAGGTGACCCACCGGGGCATCCGCCTCCTTCGTCTCTCGGATGCGATGATCGGGGAGGCTGTCGAGAAGGCGATGAGTGAGAGCCTCCCCTCGGAGTCCCACAAGAAGCTCCTCCAGCGGGCCATGGTCATCCGGGCGATCAATCCACAGAATGCTGGTCGTCGGGCACTACTCCTTCGGACGGTCCTGTCCCGTGGTGGGGCGGTGACCCAGAGGGCCGTGTTCCAAACGAACCGGGCTCTCAAGGAAATCCGTGAGGCTATGTCGGCCTCGATGATCGATGATGCGGACGTGGCTCTGGACAAGTTTGCCGCCATCACGATGAAGAACGTGAGGCTGCGGGATTGGATTGACCTGGCAGCCAAGACGGCTGTGCAGAGGGAGATCCCTAAGAACGCTATTGATGCGGGGTCCAAGGAAGCGGTAGACCAGGCGAGTGTTCTCCTGAACCAACAGATCCAGTCCGCTGGGGCCAGTGGTGCAGAGGGAGTTGAAGAGGCTTCTGCGAACCAGGTAGATGTCCTGAACCAGGTAGAACAAGAAGCTACCAAGGCTGCCAAGAAGGCCATCGATACCTCTGGGGAGTCCGATGCACCTCCAACCAGGGCAGAGACCGTCGGTATCGCTGTAGCGGCTGCTGCCGCTGCCATGGGAGATCCCTCGAAGCCACAGAACGTGCCGGACTCCCTCCGTAAGCTGGATGATGAGCAGAGAGCTGCGGCACTCACGGATGGTCGTGTGTTGGTGTCGGCAGGCGCCGGATCCGGAAAATCAACCACGCTAGTCGCTCGCGTTGAGTACCTGGTCAAGGAGCGGCGGGTTAACCCCAGCCGGATCCTGGTCACGTCGTTCAACGCGAAGGCGGCCAATGAACTGAAGCAGAAGATTGGCTCAGCTACGAGTGGGGAAACACTTCAACAGATGTCTGTCGGGACAATGCACTCCCTTTTCCGGAAGTTCATTGGTGAGTATGGTACGCCGTCTGAGCGTAGTGCCATGGGTCTGGGACAGGACAAGGGAGGGTTCGTTCAGGGGGGTGGTTCTGTAGCTCGGGCAGTTCAGAGAGTATGGGGTGAATGCTTTCCAGCGAACTCTCCTCAGGAGAGAAAGATCCCGAAGCTCAAGAACGTCTTGATGGCCAAGAGCAAGTGGTCGGGGAACAACGTCACTCCCGCTGAGGCCAAAGCGGATGCTCGTACAGAGGACGAGGTAGATGCTGCGGATTGGTACGATATGTATGAGGGCTTGAAAGGTTCGATTCCAGGCTGGAAGCCCCCTTGCAAAACTTCCAAGGGGTATGAGTCCTTCATGGGACGTTGGAGACCCAATGACCAGAGGCTCGGGGATTTTGACGACATGCTCAAAATCTACCGTGACATTTTGAAGCGTGAGCCCTTGGTTCGGAAGACCCTTCAGGGGGTGTATGACCACATCCTAATCGACGAGTGTCAGGATCTTAACGCCTGTCAAAATGACATTGCAGAGATGATGTCCGAGCACATCAAAGACGCCTCCGAAGGTAAGTCCGTCTGGATGGTTGGAGATCCGAACCAGGCGATTTACCAGTTCAGAGGGGCACGTCCGGATATCTTTTTGGGGAGGGCTCAAAAGGAGGACTGGACTGTCCGCACCATCCGCACGAATTACCGCTGCCAGCCAGAGATCGTGGAATGTGCGAACAAGCTAATCGCTCACAATGACGGAAGGATGAACATGGAGGCTGTCCCGTCCCCTTCCAAGGTTCGGGGCGTAGGCTCTATCCGAATTTCCAGTCCTCTGGATGAGGCTGACGCCGCATTGGGTGTTGTCGAGGAGATCAAGTCCAACATCGAGACAGGTGGGGATGTGGCGGATAACGCCATTCTGACCAGGACCAACAAGGAACAGCACTCCTACGAGACGGCCTGTATCATTCGTGGCGTTCCCTACGCCCGCAAAGGTGCATCCAGCTTTCTAGGGTCTCCAGAGACGAAAGCGTTCCTGAGCTATGTGCAGCTTGCCACAGGGGATGACTATACCAAGATGCAAAATGCCCTTGGGGAGGTCATCAACAAGCCGAACCGGTTCTTCGTGGCTCCCGATGCGGGGGTTGCTGCTGTTCAAGAATCCATCTCGGCCTATGCTCGAAGGAATGGTCAAGACATCAAGACGGTCAACCCCCTCATTGCACTGGGTGACCCCGGCTTTCAGTCAGTGTTGGCAGAGAAGCTGACCAAGCAGCGGGGCGGGTTCAAGTTCAACAAGGCCATTGAAAAGCTGGAGGATATCGGTCGAGGCATCTCCGAGATGCAGGCAAACTCAGCTAACCCTGAATACACAACCAAGGACATGTTTGACGAGATTCTTGGAATGACAGGGTTGGTTGCTGTGACGGATCCTTACTCAGGTAAGGCTTCTTATGTTGAGCAGACTTTCCGTGACAGCCTCAAGGCAGACCTTCGGGATGCTGTTGGGGAGGATGCCGAAGGGGATGACGAGGACGATACAGAGGGTCTGGGGAACATCGGCTTCCTGTATGAGCTAGCCAAAAAAGACCCCACTGACCCTGGGGATCTCTTGACTGACCCCAACACTCCAAATGGCTTCAAGGCCAAGATGGATCGCTATGCTGGCCGTGCTCGTGAGCTTAGGGTAGACATCACGAAGTGGGATAAAGAACAGGCAGCTCTACCCCCAGAGCAGCGGAAAGCTCCACCAGGAGTCTTTATTTCAACTGTTCACAGTGTCAAAGGTGCTCAATGGACTAACTGCTACGTCCAGATGCCCAAGGGCAAATTCCCCTTCGAGCCCCCGGTGAAACCTGGTCAGCCCCCACCTGACCCAGAGGCTCGCAAGCAGGAGATGGAATCTGAACGTCGCCTGGGCTATGTTGCTCTTACCCGTGCAGCGGTGAATCTCACGATAGTCTGCCCCAAGGCTGTAGGCGGCAAGGCAGCAGGCATATCCCCATTCGTGAGTGAGGCTGGCCTCAGGGTTGGCGAGAACGTGCAGAAGCCAGGAGCGAACCCCCCTATCGAGCTGTCCCCTGAGGTTCAAGGTAATCTAGAGCGAACAGCTTCCGAATACGAGGGTGTCATCCCTGATGCGTGGAAGGTGAACTGAGTCATGGCCGCCACTTTTACCGAAGTCTCACTGGAGGACATGGAGAAGTTCCTGAAGAGGGCTTTCCGTAGTCTGCACCCAAAGCAGGGCTCCTCTCGTAACGAATACTACTACGACCTCAAGCTCGGTCCCGCTGTGGACATTCGAGTTTGGTCCTCGGTCACGGTGCGATCTGGGATGGGAGCAGAAGTAGG
>Ga0315293_10006255_pt1 | contig 11168 bp, 9 predicted proteins | sample YL17G13_20_MG_FD_203071 | JGI IMG/M metagenome (GOLD analysis project Ga0315293, IMG submission 203071) | Sediment microbial communities from Yellowstone Lake, YNP, Wyoming, USA - YL17G13_20 | ecosystem: Environmental > Aquatic > Freshwater > Lake > Sediment | place: USA: Wyoming | collected... | reverse complement strand
CGGTCGCTTCGCACGGCGCAGCAAGCGTCCCCATCGGGATCGCAGGGTCGGCCAGGAGGGGCTCTACCGCAGCATCTATCGCGGCCGGGTCAACCAGCGGCTCATCCCCCTGCACATTCGCGATCAGCTCGGCCGTCAGGGTGGCGGCGACCTCGGCCACCCGGTCGGTGCCGCTGGGGTGGTCCGCGCGCGTCATCGCCACCTCCGCCCCGAACCCGCGCGCGACGGCGGCGATGCGCTCGTCATCGGTGGCGATAATGACGCGGCTGCACAGCCGCGACTGGCTCGCCCGCTCCCAGACGTGCTGGATGATCGGCTTCCCCCAGAGCTGCGCCAGCGGCTTGCCGGGAAACCGCGTGGACCCGTACCGGGCCGGGATGACTATCACCGCGTCGGTCACAATGCGCCTCGCATGGGTGATTCTACTGGCCCACCCTCCGAGCGTCAACGCATCTTCCGCGGTGGCGATTGCCCCCTCTCCAGACTTGGAGAGGGGGCAAGGGGGGTGAGGTCCCGCTTACCCACCCCCATTCCTGGGTATCCGCTTCTCAGACGAATGCAGTTCCAGAGAGGCGCACCCGTGGACAACCCGGACCAGGCAGGTATGACCAGGCGGCGTTTCTTGCAGGGGGCCCTTGGCGCGATCGCTGGCGGCCCGGCGCTTGCGCCCTGGATGAGATCGCGGAGGTATCCGGACCGCGGCCAGCTCCCCACGCGGGTGCTCGGCAGAACCGGGGCGCGGGTCACCATGCTGGGGCTCGGTGGGCAGATACTCCTGGAGACGCCCGGGATGCACGATCAGGCGGTCGAGCTCATCAATCGGGCGCTCGACCTCGGCATCACCTACTGCGATACCGCTGCCGCCTACTACCCTAGCGAGACCTATTACGGCGAGGTCATGGCCCACCGGCGCAGCGAGGTTTTCCTGGCCACCAAGACCGCCGACCGCACACGCGACGGCGCCTGGCAGAGCATCCAGCAGAGCCTCACCAACCTCCAGACCGACCATGTTGACCTGATCCAGGTCCACCACCTCGACTCGTTCGATGAGCTTGACCAGATCACCCAGCCCGATGGCGCGCTCGCCGCCATGACCGAGGCGCGCGACCAGGGCCTGGTGCGGTTCATCGGCCTCAGCTCGCATTATGCGGACATCATGCTCGCCGCGCTCGACGCCTTCGCCTTCGACACGATGCTCGCCCGCATCAACCCGCTGGACCCTGTTCGCGGCGATTTCATCGGCCGCGTGCTGCCGGTGGCGCGGGCGCGCGGCCTCGGCATTATCGCCATGAAGGTCATGGACCGGGGCGGGCTGCTGGACGGTCGCGTCCGGCCCTCCGTTCTGCTGCGGTACACCCTGAGCCAGCCGGTCACCACCGCCATCGTCGGCTGCGCCAGCATCCAGAACCTCGAGGACAACATCACCACCTGCCGCTCCTTCCGCCCCCTCACCGCAGCGCAGGCTGACAAAGTGGAAAGGGTGTACGCGGGCTGACGGTCGGGCCGTTCCGAACTTCGCGCTCACCGCACCTCTGCGGTAGACGGTTCTGGTTCGCCGGGAACCTCGGCGCTTGCTTGCTGACACATCGGGGGGGGCTGCTACACTAAACGTGCCTGTATAGGCTTCTGAGTCTCCACGTTCCTGCTGAGCGGGGCAGGCGAAGCCAAGCCGCAAAGGGGGCAGTGCTTTGTCTGAGCGAGGTCGGTTGGGCGCGACGTCGAGGGGGGCCAAACCGCGGCGGGCCGCCGCGTCTTCCCCATGTTCATGTGACATCCGCGGCATCTGCGCGCGTCCGCCCTCGCTTTGGGTCTCCAGTGTGGGGCGTCACTGTGCCTGAGAAAGCCAAGAGCGCTGCGCCCGATGGCGGCATGAACGAAGAGTGGGTCGAGCGGATCGCGGATGCGGTCGTCAGGAAGATAGACGAATACGAGCAGGTGAACGCGATCGCTCGACTCGTCCTGCGGATGTTGGACCAGCGGCAGGCGGCCGCGGCAGCCGCGCCGAGCGGCGAGAGCAAGGGGCCGGGGGAAACGCAGCCAAGGCCCCGGCAAAGGGGAGACGGCGATGGCAAGGCGAAGAAAGCGCGAGGCAAACCACGAGCACGTCGCAGCTGAGACGAGCACCAAGCAGGGCGATCTCGACCTGACCCGGCGCGAGTTCATGCGCCGGGCGGGGATTGTCACCGGGCTGGCCGGGTTCGGCCTGTTGGGTGCGGACGCGCTGCTCAATGCCATTGTCAGCCGCATGGAGTCAATGCGGGCCACGCGAGGAGTAGCGGCTTCCGTCGCGCGCGAAGCGAGTGAGCTGGGCCTCGGAGCGCGAGCCTATGCGGACATTGAAGGAATCCCAGACCCAGACTGCGGCATATACAGCATGTACTGCTTGCCAACCAACAAGTGGAACTGCCCTGACAGTGACTTTGACTGCGGCGGTGCCGGCGGCGATGTCCACCCGAATGGCTTCCGATGCCAGAGTAATCCGACGTGGAACTTCTCGGGGCTTTACTGCTCAACCGGTAACCACGCCTGCGGGCCGGGTAGTCCAAGCGATCCCGGCAGCGACTTCACCTGCAGAGTGCAGTTCACGTGTAGCGGGAACACGTTCAACTGTGGCAGCGGGCTCTACGATCCCAACACCAACGTCAACGAATTCGCGTGCGATCCAAGCTCCGAGAAGATGTTTGCCTGCCAAGCGAGCACATTTAGCTGCTACGCGAACTTCCAATGTGCCGATGAACGCGATGCCCAGGGACGGCGCTACGCTTGTCCAGACGCCGAATTCCGATGTCTCTACACCTTCAACCAGGAAGAGTGCGCCACGGATTACAACTACTTGTGCAACACGGCGTCGTTCGACGGGAAGGTAGTGTGCTAGAGGAGAGCGCGCATTCCCTGGGGGAACAAGGCTCTCGCAACGCCACGGTGCCCGCGGCCCTTGCGTACTCAACGCAGCTTGCTTGCACTAGACTCCTAGCTTACGTGGGGCTCGTCGTATCGCTCTCGGGGAGCGTCGCGTTTGCGGACGTGCCGCGCATCTTGATCCTACCCGCCGCCTCCGCGTGGGAGGTCTGGCAGCCGTCTGAGTCATGGCCGGGGGGGAGCCAGTACGACCCGCGTCTCGACGCTGCAGTGCGGTTTTGGCAGGCTGGCATCCCCATCTATTCTGTTCTGAGCGGCATCCGCGAGCAGACCGGGGTGGCCGTCTCCGCGGACAGCGGAAGTGGTTTCCGGGTCTGCGTGACACTCTACCTCAATCCGGATGCCCCACCGACTCTCCGTGAGTTACTGGTGCAACTGCAGTGGGCAACTGAGAGCACAGTGCTCACGAGAAGGTCGGAGGCCGCGGATCGGGTGTACGACGTGCTGCTGCCCCGCACGGGACGTAGCGCGCCCGACGAACTGGCGCGAGCGACAAAGGAGTTCTGGCAGCAGGCCCACGACCAGGCCCTGATCGATGCGGCCAGGGTTGCGGCTAAGATCGCGGAGTACCGAGAAGCACTGGCGATGACCCCCGCGGAGCTGTTGGCCCGCTACCGTGATTCCGATGACGTGCTGCTATTCAGTCTGCTTGACCCCTCACGTCGGGCCGCGGTGCAGTTCGTCGACGAATTGCCCGCGGAGGACTTGGGCAGCATCCTGCGCGGGCAGGCTATCGAACGGGATTGGTGGGAATGGAGTGATCAGTCTCGGGCGCTGTTGGCGAAGGCGTTGCCTTTCGACAGCACATGGCTGAAGGACGGCTCCGTGCTGGTAACCGTCGGACTCGCAGGACTGCAGGGCATCTTCGTCGGAGCATCAGCGCTGTCTGATGCTCCCGATGGCGGGAGAAAGGTCGGACCCCAGGTATCCCCAACGCGGCACGTCGGGGCAGTGGAGGGCAACCGACTGCTTCCTGACGAGAGTGCGGCACTCGCGGCGTATGTCAGTGAGCTGCTCACTCCGCGTGATCAGCTGGCTCCTCGGACCAATCTCCCTGAGAATGCTCCGCTAACACCAGGGGTCGGCGAGGCCCAGCCTCGGAACCATGGGATGAGGTTATCGGGCACGGCGGAGAAGCGTCTGGCCTCTGCCGCTGTCTCTGTAGATGAGACGGGCCGATATGCGCTATGGCAAGTGCAGGAAGCAGTTGCTAGCAGCACTGGGATGCATGTGATCTCAGATTGCTTCTGGCAGCCTGCGCGCTCTATCAGGACGCCGACGGGGGCAAACGCGGATACCGACCGGACGGGCCCCGACGAATGCTTGGAGATGAGCGCGCTGGAGCTACTACTGTCTGCTTGCGGCACGTCATACGGTAGCGGTTCCGCCTCCCTGCCGTTCCTGGTTGGCGAAGACGATCTATCCTGGGAATGGGAGGACCGCGGGCAGTTCCTGCGGTTCCGAGCCCGAGAGAGGGCCCTCTGGCGCAGCGGCATCTTGCCCGACGCTGTGCTGGCGGACCTAGACCAGTGGTACCAGAAGCGCGGCGAGATCGCTAGCGACGCGACCTGGGTCCCGGTCCAACTCCGCCGGCTAAGTGAGATAGTGGGCCGGCTGAACGATGCACAGGTGCGATACGGGGGACGACTCGCTTACGAAGATCCTGCGGCTGTGGGCAGCCGGGGAAAGGCCGCCTTCCGCGGAAGAATCCTGGCTATTGCGGGTCCACCACACAGGCTTCGGCTGTTTCGTGTGCTGTCGAGTCTCCAGCCGGCGCAGTGGGAGCTGGCCGGTTCCACTGGTCTCATGTTGGGAACTGATCTGACGCCGGACCAGCTGGGCCTCCTCCACGATTCGGGAATCACTGACGTGCTCACTACCCGACTCAACGAGCGGGGGCTTGACGCAGGGCTTCTGACCGGGGCTCGGCTCTCTGTTGGCCGTGCGCCGTGGGACATGGTTCTGGGCGACGACGGCCCGGACGCGGACATGAGCGCGTTCATTGTGAGAGTATCCTACCGCGACGCAGTCCTACAAGATTGGCGGCTGCCATCGGTCGTCCGAGCAACGGCCGTCCCGCTCGCGGCACTACCTCCCGGCAGAGCTGCGTTCGGCAACGATAGGGTGCTGCCCTGATGATGGGTGCCCGGTCCAGGGCAACCGTGGCGAACCGCCTGTCACCGCAGAGCGAGGCTGCGGCGAAACGCATCGTCGCTAAGTGGTACAGCCATACGGCTATCCCAGTTGGTCACATCGAGCTCATACTCACAGAGAACTGCAACCATCGGTGCGACTACTGCTTCGTGAAAGACAAGAACAACTCCCATGTGATGAGTGAGATGGTGGGCCGGCAAGCCGTGGACTTCGTGCTCGCCCAAGCACGTCGAAGTCCGCAATGCAACGTGCTCTTCTTCGGTGGCGAGCCACTCCTGGAATTCGGCCTTCTTAGGGAACTCGTCGGGTACGCGCAACACAGAGCTACCTCCATGGATGCGGGGAACAAGCTGAGCTTCTCGATAACCACGAATGGAACCCTGCTTACCGAAGAGATGGCGAGGTTCCTCCGCGAGCAAAGGATCATGTACCTGCTGAGTGTAGATGGGGACCGAGCGGTGCACGACGCCCACCGAAGGCTTCACAACGGTGGGAGCTCGTATGACCTCCTCATGGCCCGGTTCCAGATGCTGAAGCATCACCAGCCATGGCAGGGAGCGCGAATGACCGTCCATCCTGAGTTTGCCCGACGCGTCCACGAGAATGTCGAACACCTCGCCCGCGCCGGTATCAACCAGTTCATCATCGGACCAGCCAGCGGCGTGATGTGGAACAGCGCCGCACTCCGCCTGTACGGGCGGTCACTGGTGCGTGCTCTAAGTTGGGTGCACGAGCAGGCGCGCCGTGGCGCTCCCCTCAAGATCGGTCTGCTTGAGCAGGATCTCGGCTCCGCGAAGGGTGCGCAGCGAGGTGAGTGGGGCTGTGGCGCCGGGCGGGGACGCATGTGCGTAGCCGCCGCAGGCAAGCTGTACCCATGCTCCAAGATGCACGGTGTGGGCGAAGCCCGAGAGCCATGGTGCCTCGGCGACGTCTGGAATGGCATCACGGAGTATCGGAAGCGGGCTCTCCTCCTTAGTCGTTCGGATCAACTCCGGCCAAAGTGTCGCGCATGTGATATCGCGGGCGAATGCGTCGGCGGATGCCCGGCGAATGGCCTCGAGGCTACAGGCGATGCTTTTGCGCCCACAGACCTCGACTGCAGCATGAACAGGATGCTACTCGGGGTCCGCGAAGAGTTCGCGGAGTTCGTCCGGCGCGATCGGGAGCCACCTCGCGTCTCTGCAACGCAACACATCAGACCGATCAGCTGATTGGACCTAACCGTGGCCCGACGAACGCACAAGGGCGCTCCCCAGCTACGTGCTCACAAACCGTCTGCTCACCTGTTCCGCAACCACGGCCGCGCCTTCCTCTTCGACCCGTGCACCCGCACCTCGTTCGCGCTTGACACCTCTGGCGAGGTGGCTGCCCGCGAGATGCTAGGCGGGAAGCCTGCCAGACGCGGCGTGACAGCGGAGAAGGTCGCGTCGGCGCGGGACGAACTCACCGCTCTGAGCCTGCGCGGCCATTTCCGCGAGAGCTGTGCGCTGCCCGCTCAACCGTCACCCCGGAAGCACGTCGTGCTCGTGAACGTGTCGTGCCGGTGCAACCTGCGATGCCGATACTGCTATGCGAACCACGAGGGCGTTGATGGGTGACCGCCATTGGACATGCCTCCCGCGGTCATGGAGGCGACAGCCCGGCTGATGGGGGATCTGTGGCAGTCCTCGCATCTGGAAGCGCTCGATGTCGGGGTAGCGTGCTCGGGAGAGATCGCGTGCCAGTTCGAGCTCTGCGACGCGTTTCGGGCGGCGCTGGCGGCAGAGTCCTGCCGTCGTGGCGTCCAACTCCAGCTCAGAGCATGGTCCGGGACCAATCTCACTCGGCTTTCCGATCCGGGCGCCGCGAAGCGAGTCCTTGACCTCGGTTGTGCCGGTGCAAGCCTCGACGGACCACCCGAGATTCACGACGCCATGAGGGTGTATCCAGATGGCCGAGGCACGTACGCTGACGCCGTCCGCGGCCTGAAGGTTCTGCGCGGGCAGGCCACGGGGCTTGAGGGGTCCAAGCACAACAGAGTGGGTGCAACTCTTACAGGCGCGTACCCCGATGTGCTAGCCGTTTACCAGCATCTCTTCGACCTTGGCTTCGCCGCTCTAGCGGTGCAGTTGGTTCGGTCGAAGCCCGACAGTCCCTTCGCAGTTGGGCACAACCTCGACGCTATCCGCGACGGGTATTGCCGGCTTGCCGAGTGGCTTATCTCACTGCCCGACGCCGCGCTGTCCGATCGCTTGCGCCGGATCACAAGCGGCTCCAAATCGTCAGACTACTTCGGCCGATTCCTGGAGCGCGTCATGCGCAGGCCCCTGATGCAATCTCGCTGCCCAGGCGGGACGCGCGACCTGACAGTCCACACAGACGGCACCCTGTACATATGCCCTGGCCTAGCCGGCGTCCCGGAGGCCCGGCTCGGTTCGGTGTGGGAGGGGATTGACGATGCAAGAGTCGCGGAACTGGCCGATCGTCTCCAGGTCACCCGCCGCGTCCCCTGCAAGGACTGCTGGGCACGCTTCCTCTGCGGGGGCGGGTGCATGCACCAGTCCTACCTCACCTTCGGCGACCTGTTCCGCCCCGATCCGGCCGAGTGCGCGCTCAACCAGCACCTCATCGAGCTGGCGATCTGGTTCTACGCAGAACTGAAAGAGAAGCGGCCGACGGTGCTCGAGCACCTCCAGAGACCCCCTGTCGCGACTGCGTAGGCACGCCCCCGAAAAAACCTCCTCGCAACCTGTTACACATTGTTGACAGGGGGATAGCTTTCTGGTAGCCTTACAGGTCGTCGCCCCTGGCGCCACGCTCATCAGCGGCAGGGGCGAGTTAGTCCAGGAGTACCCAGTACAGCCGTCATGCCTACGATAAGCCAACTGGTAAGGAAAGCGCGCAAGCGCAAGCGCTCCCAGCCGGCCCCCACCGTCCGGTGGGCGCTGGGCTGGCAGTTCAACGCCCACGATCGGCGCTACCGGTACGCACCGGGGCCGCTCAAGCGCGGCGTCTGCACGCGCGTCTACACGACCAACCCCAAGAAGCCGAACTCGGCGCTCCGGAAGGTCGCCCGCGTGCGGCTCAGCAATCGCATTGAGGTGCTGGCCTATATCCCGGGCGAGGGCCACAACCTCCAGGAGCACTCCGTCGTGCTTGTCCGCGGCGGCCGGGTAAAGGACCTGCCCGGCATCCGCTACCACATCGTCCGGGGGGTTCTCGACACCGCCGGCGTGACCGACCGCAAAAAGGCTCGCTCACGCTACGGCACCAAGAAGGCCAAGTAGCAGAGGTCGGCCTCGACGCACGCCGGCTTTCCCACCAGCGACGTCAGTATGGCCTGACTTTCGCATTAGAGGACATAGGTATGCCGAGAAAGGGAGCGGTCGCGCGCAGGGTGCTGCGACCGGACGTTGTCTACGGAAGCCGTCTAATCTCCCGGCTGATCACACAGATCATGCGCCGGGGAAAGAGAAGCGTCGCCGAGGCGATCGTCTATGGCGCGCTTCAGCAGATCGGCGCCCGCGGCAACCGGGACCCGCTGGAGGTCTACGAGCAGGCGCTGCGGCAGGTGAGCCCGCAGCTCGAAGTGAAGCCTCGCCGAGTCGGCGGCGCCACCTATCAGGTGCCGATAGAGGTGCGCGCGACGCGGAAGCTCGCGCTGGGGTTGCGTTGGTTAGTCGGCAGCGCTCGGGCGCGGCCAGGGCGCTCGATGCAGGAGAAGCTCGCGGCGGAGTTGTTGGACGCCGCTTCGGGACAGGGCGCTGCGGTGAAGAAGCGAGAGGACACCCACAGGATGGCGGAGGCCAACCGGGCCTTCGCCCATTACAGGTGGTAGTTCGGAAGTGTCCCCCATAGCCCGCCTTGGGCGGACGACGGGGGATGGCAGGGAGCCATGGGCCATCAACGGCTGGGCTGCCCTGCGTGAGAGCCGAAAAGGTAGCTCGGCCCAGGCAATCGGGAAGTCTCTGCCGACTTCCGGACAGCCGCCTGAAACGAAACGAAGTTGATGACCTATGGCGCGCGTGTATTCGCTCGACAAGACGCGTAATATCGGTATCGCGGCCCACATTGACGCCGGGAAGACCACCACTACCGAGCGGATCCTGTTCTACACCGGACGGGTCCACCGGATGGGCGAGGTTGACGAGGGCGCCGCGACCATGGACTGGATGGCCCAAGAGCAGGAGCGGGGCATCACTATCACCGCGGCTGCCACCACCTGCCTCTGGCGCGAGCACGCCGTCAACATTATTGACACGCCCGGCCACGTTGATTTCACCGTCGAGGTAGAGCGCTCGCTGCGCGTCCTCGACGGTGTTGTTGCGATTTTCTGCGGCGTGGCGGGGGTCCAACCCCAGTCCGAGACGGTGTGGCGGCAGGCCAACAAGTATGGCGTGCCGCGCATCGCCTATGTGAACAAGATGGATCGGACCGGCGCCGACTTCCATCGGGTGCTTCACGTGATGCGGTCGCGGCTCGGGTGCCGGGCGGTGGCGATCCAGCTTCCCCTCGGCCAAGAGGCGGACTTCCGGGGCGTGATAGACCTGGTGACGATGAAGGCCATCGTCTGGACCGACCCCGAGGGCCGGCAGCTCGAAGAGCAACCGATCCCGGATGAGATGATGCCTCTCGCCCAGCGGTTCCGCGAGGCGTTGCTCGAAGCCGCCGCCGAGACCGATGAAGAGCTGATGCAGAAGTACGTCAACGGCCAGCAGCTGACAGAGGAGGAGGTCCGCAGGGGCCTGCGCACTGGCACGCTCCAGTACATGATGGTCCCCGTGCTCTGTGGCGCCTCCTATCGCAACAAGGGCGTGCAGCCCCTGTTCGACGCGATAGTGGATTACCTTCCCTCTCCAGTGGAGGTCCCGCCGGTTCAGGGCAGAGACCCGCGCACCGGCCAGGCGCTCTCCCGGCGGCCCGATGATGCCGAACCCCTTTCCGCACTCGCCTTCAAGGTCGCGGTCGATCGCAATGTCGGGCAGCTCGTTTACCTGCGCATCTACTCCGGTACGCTCGCCAGAGGAGCCGTCGTCTATAACTCCACCAAGCGCTCCTCCACCCGCATCGGCCGGCTGCTGCGCATGCACGCCAACCGACGCGAGAACCTCCAGCAGGCCTTTGCCGGCGAGATCGTCGCCGCCATCGGCCTCGACACCACCCATACCGGCGACACCCTCTGCGATAACGACGCCCCCATCCTGCTGGAAAGCATTCAGTTCCCCGACCCCGTCATCTCCGTTTCGATCGAACCCCAGACGAAAGCCGAAGAGATCAAGCTCGTCGAGGCGATCACCGCCCTTACCTCCGAAGACCCCACCCTCCGGTCCCACACCGACCCCGACAGCGGGCAGATCATCATATCCGGCATGGGAGAACTCCACCTGGACATCGTCGCCGACCGTCTTCGGCGTGAGTTCCAGGTCACCGGGAATATCGGCCGGCCCCAGGTCGCCTACCGCGAGACGATCCGGACGACCGCCATCGCCGAGGGCAGCCACATCAGGCAGACCGGTGGGCACGGGCAGTTCGGGCGGGTGAGGCTTCAGGTGAGCCCCCGGGAGCGGGGCAGCGGGCTCCTGTTCGAAGACCGCACCAAGGGCGCGCCGGTTCCGGCCGCGTTTACCCGCGCGGTCGAAGCGGGCGTGATGGAAGCCGCCACCTCCGGCGTGGTGGCCGGCTATCCCGTGGTTGACCTCGAAGCCGCGCTCATGGGCGGCCAGGCGCACGAGGTGGACTCCAGTGAAATGGCGTTCAAGATCGCAGCCGCCGACGCCTTCCGCAAGGCGCTGGCCAGCGCAGAAGCAGTCTTGCTCGAGCCCATCATGAAGGCCGAGATCATCTGCGCGGAGGACCGCTTGGGCGATGTTCTCAGCGACCTCAACGGACGCCGGGCGCATGTCACGGGCATCAACGCCTCGCCGGGACGCACCGAAACCATCCACGCGTTGATCCCGCTGGCGACCACCTTTGGCTATGCCACCGCGCTGCGCAACCTCACCCAGGGGCGCGGCACCTATACCATGGAGCCCTCCCACTACGCGGAGGTCCCAGACGATATCGCCCGCACCATCGTGCCGGGCACCTATGCCGTCAGGGTCGCCTGACGAAACCCA
>Ga0315293_10006250_pt1 | contig 11170 bp, 9 predicted proteins | sample YL17G13_20_MG_FD_203071 | JGI IMG/M metagenome (GOLD analysis project Ga0315293, IMG submission 203071) | Sediment microbial communities from Yellowstone Lake, YNP, Wyoming, USA - YL17G13_20 | ecosystem: Environmental > Aquatic > Freshwater > Lake > Sediment | place: USA: Wyoming | collected... | reverse complement strand
CATGCAATTGCTCCAAGAGCGCGAGGGCCTTATCGTGAACGCCCTGAGGCGTTGCGGCCTCCGGTGAGAATAGTCGAAATTGTCCAGTAATGGCGTCGACAAGGTCCGGAGTAAGTTTATCTTTGACAAATGTTTTGATGGCCTTGGTGCGTTCGTCCGCCTGGAAGTGAACGCCATTGGAGTGACTCTTATCCCCGCCCTCGCGGTTTTTCCAGGCCATTGCCGGGTAATGCTGGAACTGGTCAAACCATGCACCGACCAGGGAGTTACCACACTTTATCTTATGGTCGAGGAATGAGAACGGAAGCGAACGGTCCATGGTCTCGATCCAGAGTGACAACCGACAGAGTTCGACAGCCAGCGGGTCAAGGTCAACACCATAAATACAGCGTTCAACGACATAGCGCCGGAGCAATGCCTGGGTTTGCCTCTCGAAGTCGTCGTCATCTGGCCGGCAAGGAAGACGCATTGCTTTGGTGTCGTCAGGTGCATGGCCAGGAGAAACCAAACCCAGAATCTCATCTATCGGGCGACCTGGATCACCCGCAAGCCGACTGTGCCAACGAAGCGCGACATATAGCGCGTCAGTCAGAAATCGCAGAGCTGCTACCGGAAAACTTCCTGACCCGCAGCCCAGGTCACAGACCTTGAGTGCGAGGATCTCCTCCGGCTTCTTCGGGGTCCATGCAGCAGGAGGCGCATCACGGTCAGGCTTTCCGTCAAGGCCAGCAGGCGCATTGAACGCAAGTGGTCTTAAAGTCCGCTGAACCGTCGGCACCGCTAATCCCGGGCGTGTATAGAATGTCCCTGAGCCCTTCCGCGTCCCGCCCCACCGCACGAGATACCATTCGCCGGGAAGTATGACCCGCATCACGAGCTGACGGGCTTTCCGTGCTATGTCATCCTCATATCGGAGCCGCCTCTCCGGGGTCATCGCCCCCGAAAGTTTCTTAACGAGCTTGCAAACTTCGACAGCGCGTCGTGCCCATGTCTCTGCGCGGGTGCGGGTCGTGTGGCGTTCGTCGCCAGGTTCTTCTTCGACCTCTGCTGGCTCAGTTTCCCCCTCCGTCTCCTCGCCACCATCGACGCCTTCCTCGCCTTTCGCTGGTTCTTCCTCGTCAGCCTCGGCTTCAGCGTCCTCTTCGGATTTTTTTTCACTGCTGCTCGTGTCCTTCATTTTCTCGAGCAGGTCCGCGAGTGCCCTGTCGTCCATCGCTTCGAGGCGGGAGAGCGGCAGGGCCGGCTGGTTACCCACGGCAAGAAAAACCACCGGGTCGCCGGGAGGCGCGGTCTTGAGCTCGAAGTCGAGCAGGCCTTCGTACAGGATGCCGATGTATTCGCTGGAGAGGTCAGAAAAATCGACTGGCGCAGGAACCCAGGTGCTGGAACGACCCTGCCGGAGCTTGATGCGGGTACGGGTGATCCGCTCAAGTATGCGGTGGACTTCGCGGTCTGAATGCAATTCTTGATCGTAACAGGCGCTTTCGAATACCGCCAGCGCCTTTGAAACACCGTCCGCGGACTCCGAACTTCCCGGGGCAAAGAGTTCTCCGCCATAGGCCGGAACGGTAATGCCAGGGTGGTGCGAACCCTGGTGAACGAGACGGAAGAGCGATAGCATCCTTGGCCAGGCAGTCCACGAACGGGCCAGCCGGTTGCCGCCGCGGGAGGCGATCTTCTCCAGATCTTCGAGCAAGCCGGTGAGACCGTACGAGCCATAGTAAAGGGCATTGCCCTGGGGTAAGAGTTCCCGCGACTCGGCGAACAGCACAACTACCATACGCATCACAACACGTACGGCGGCCCGGTATATTTCTGCGGGGGCAACTCCTGCGCAGTGTTCCCGAAGCACCTCGCCATGTCCCTGGACAAGCAACTCGACCGCTTCGCGGACCCGTTCTCCCAGCACTGTCGAGAGCTCTGCCTGGTTCTTGCGGCTGTCAAAGATCGCCTGCAGAAGCAGCGAGGGAGCATCCTTTCCAGTCGGTGTCCACAGCACGGGCGACAGCAGGGCACGAAGTGCCGTCACCTGCGGCGAAAGCGTGCCTTCCTCGAACCAAAGGTCAAGATCCCACTCACACCAGGCGTCGAAATCGAGTCCGGCGAAGACAAGCCGCCACTGGCGTCCGTTGGTGATGACCGCGAGACGCTCGTTTGACGCCCTCAGCCACTGCAGGACCTGGCTCGTGACCTTCCGTCCCCTGCCGATGCCGATACGCTGCTCTCGGTCCATGAACACCGGGAGCACCCCTCCCTTGTGTCCGCTCCAGAGCTGACGGGGTTTCACCGTCTCGCCGGTGACTGCGACCCGCCCTCGTTCGGCAGGAACGCTGCTACCACGCTGCCACGTGCCTTCGGTATCCGAAAAACCGCAAACATTTTGCAATACAAAGGTCACAAAGGCTGGGAAATCGCCGCTGCCGTCAGCTACCGTAGCAGCCATCCGGCGCAATTCCCGTTCATGGAAGGACGACAGAGGACCGGGATCGTACGCGGAAATATCACGCAGGCGCTGGCTATCGAGCAATAAGCCTCCGTGCCGAAGTCGGTCCCAGCCGATGAGTTCAGATGCACTCATGCCGTACCTCCGGGAAGCCGGATCTCTATGACTACAGGGAAAGCCTGGGCATCACTTGACATCGAGTGTCGTTTCGGGAGGAGGTTTTTGAGTATGCGTTCGCGCTCCTTATCCAGTTGTGCACGAACTTCTTCGTAGTGCCGTGTCCGGCGGACGATCTCTTCCTTTTTTTCCTCGATGGATCGGTCGATACGTTCCAGGCGTTCGGCCTCGTCGAAGAAAGAGCCTTGCTGTCGCTCATACTTGAGCTTCTCAACCTCGCGTTCGAGCTTCGCTAATGTGTTCTCAGCGATCAAATGCGATACCTCGCCCTGACGGCTTCGGTACCTCTCGTCTTCGTTCTTGCGTGCTTGCACGCCGTCGTTCCCGAGTTGCTTGCGTAGATCGGCAGTCAGTTGCTCCGCATGTTTGCGAAGAAATTCCTTAAGATCAGGCTCTATTTCCTGAAAGAGGTCGCGAGCTCGTTCGCGATGTTTGGTGTTGTGTGTGGTTGGCGCGCAGCGAAGCTCAAGAGCCGGTCGATGCGGAAGTGGTTCACGGAGCGCATTCTTGAGGATGGGAAAAGCGATCGTGTGCACCCAATGGTGATAGCACTCCCGCAGATCATTCACCGCGAGTTCCTCCACGCTCAGAAGCACAAGGGCTTCCGCACCTGCTGGAACCCCACCCATGCGTAGTGTCCAGCGCGAGACAGACTCGCCGGTCCCGGGAAAGCGCCTGCGGGTAAGCGATCCGATCGCCTTCTGAATCATGGGGTGCGAAAGGTGCATCATCTGCACATCCCGCCTCGGATAAAATACCTGTCGACCGCCGACGTCTTCAATAAGGGGCTCGGGGCTGAAGGCGAGGCGGGCTACCGGACCCCGGGTATCCCTGCCCGTTCTGAGCCGGAGGGAATCGTCAATGACCTCGCTCCAGCCTGGTAGGCCGGGGTTCAGTACCTTATAGGTCTCGGGCTCTCTGGCGCATTCGAGTTGCGGCCTGCCGGCGCGGATGGCCATGGCGGCCTCGAGCGCTTCACGAAGCGTGCCGGAATCAAGATCGATCTCGGCGGCCATGGCCCCGAGCTCCAGACCAACGCCACCATCTTCACTCTCAGTGCCGATTGTATCATCGGCTTCTATGGCGGCTCTGCCCCGAGTTGCTTCCACCTGACGGTCAAGGTCGGCCTTGACGGTCGCGAGGCTCTCACCGTTCACCAGGCGACGGTGGGCCGCCTCGTCAAACAGCTCATTGGACGATCCGAGGTCTTCCCGAATCTCATGGGCCTTACGGATGACGTGGGCAAGAAAGCTCAGGTCCTGGTCCTGATCGCTCACAAAGTGGTGAATGGTGACATCACGTGCCTGTCCGTGGCGATCGATGCGGCCATTTCGCTGTTCGAGCTTCGAAGGATTCCAGGGGCAGTCGTAGTGCAACATGTAGCGGGCGGTCCACTGCAGGTTGAGGCCTTCAGCCGCGGCATCAGTGGCAAGCAGGATGCGTACGGTGCGGGCTGGGTCGTTAAAAACCAGTTTGACGACATCTCGATCAAGGTCGTCCATTCCGCCGAAAAGCATGAGGATCCGGTCAGCTTCGAAACGCTGACGCAGACGCCGGACAAGGTAATCAAGCGTGGTTTTATATTCGGTAAATACGACCAGTCGCTCGTCTTCACGCCATGCGCCATTCTTCAGCAAAAGTTCCTCGACGAGGGAGATAAAGGTATCGAAGCGTGCATCAGCGTTCGGATCCTGGCTGACTATTTCGTTTCGGCTAAGATCGAACCCCATTTCCGCCACGGCTTTATCGATCGCACCAATCTCGTTACTCAAATCACCGGCAACAGCCTTGAGCCAAGCTCCAACCACGGATGCGGCAGTGGCTTCTCGTGACTGCGACTCCCGGTCGTCGCCAGTCTCCTGGCGCACGGTACGCTCGACAGCAGCGACTTCGGCATCGGCCGCCGCATCTGCCACTGCGAGCCCTTCCTTGCAACGTCGCCACGACTCAGCAAATGCCGTCGGACAGCTCAAAAGTCGTTTCCCGAGAATCTCGACGGCAAAGCTCCCGGATCGGCGTCTCCGACGGTCACCTCCTGCGATGAGCTTTCTTACTTCCTTGCGGAAGGCATCGAAAGCAACCCCCAAGGCAGCTTCACGTGATGACATGTTGAGAAGAAGCGCTTTGGGAGCGTGCCGGGTGCAAAACTTGGGCGGATTGGTGCGGGCGTTGATCTCGCGCTTCAAACGACGGATCACAACCTGCTGGATACGTTCCTTCTCGGCCGGCCTCAGCTCAGTCGTTTGGCTGAAACGTACTGGGTCGAGGATCTCAAGCAGGCCAGTAAAACAGCGAGTGTGTCCATTGTGCGGAGTGGCACTCAGAAAGAGACGGTGCTCGAATTGCGGCGCCAGCAATCTCAGCATGCGGCAGAGATCGCTATCGTCACCAAAAGCGGAAGGCATGAGGTTGTGACATTCATCTACAATCAAAAGATCCCACGGAAGGTGCGGGGAACCCTCCGGCGTACGACATGCCGATAGAAACTGTTCAAGCACGTCTTCCTGCCGCAGATAGTGGTACGAGGCTATGATACGGCTGAAGGAGCGCCACGGGTTGGCGTCCATGCCCAGGCGTTTGCGCAGGTTGTGTGTCTCAGCCCGATCAATGAGATCGAAGGGGAGCGAAAATCGCTCCCACATCTCGTCCCGCCACTGCAGCCTCAGGGACGCCGGCGTTAGAATGAGAACACGCTGAATGCGACGCCTGAGCAGGAGCTCAGTAAGGATCAGGCCAGCCTCGATGGTCTTGCCCAATCCAACATCGTCGGCTATGAGAAGGTTCACTCGCGGCATACGCAGTGCCTTCAGGAGAGGCACAAGTTGGTAGTCTTCGATCTGAACCGCACCGTGGAAAGGACTCGATACCGGCAGACGGTCCAGCGGGCCCTCTTTGTCGGGATCGAGATAGGGTAAAGCCGCGCTCCATCGGGCAGCACAAAGCAATGCGTCGAAGTCAGCCGCTGGCATAGGGTCTGCCGACCCCGCGTCAGGAAGGGCAGTCGGTTCAAGGAGAGTTTTCCGGGGTTCGAGCTCCCAGAGCAGCTGCTCTTCGACGGGATGCTGGTCGTCCTTATACTCCAGGTGGACAAGATGAAGGCATCCCGTCTCGCCGTCGTAAGGTTCGACTGCAGCAACGACTCCGCGTCGGTTGCGAACAATAGCAAACATGCCAACTCGGGGAAGCTGAATGGTCTGACCGGTTACCACACGTTACCTCCCCTGTAGCTTCTAAAGAAGAAGAAAAGATGGGGACTTTGGTTCAAATGCAACTTCATGCCATCCTACCGAAATGAACTCCGCCCTCACTTTTCAATTGTTCTGGTGTCCGCTCCTCAAGCCAAAGTTTGCCCCGGCAGAGAAATCAATTCGCTGTTGGCCGGGATGTCGCCTCCCATTCGGCTTTTGAATGTCTCGAACCTTTCCCATGGAGGCTCCACACACATTCTTCCAACCTATCCTGCACCATCTCTAAGTGATCGCTACGCTCAAGGATCGTCACGCCTTCAGCGTGACTTGAGGAGCGTTTCACTTGAGGATCGCTCCCGCCTGCGTCCCGTAAACGGGACTTCGGCGGGCAGGTCGCTTGGGGGTTTTTTGCACCCATTGATCCCAAGAATTCCATTTCTGACGCGGTTCCCGAGAAAGACTCATTGCCTTTTCTGCTTTTTAGATCCTTTTGAGGATTTGTTCACCCCGTTAGAGATAAGAACCTCCTCAATCTATTTCTTAAATATCGCTTGCCCATTCCTGACTTCAAGTATTTCTCGCGAGCTAAAGCATCTTGTTCGTTCAAACATGCTTCATAATATATAAGCTCAAAAGGGCCTCTTTCTTTTGTTGAAGACACTCTGCCTTCATTGTGTTCTCGGATGCGGTTTTCCAGATCTCTTGTAAATCCTGTATAAAACTGTTTGTCCTTTTTGCTCTGTATTACATAAACATAGTACATGACTTGTGATCTCTAACGGGGTAAACATGCGGTTCTTCCACCAGGAACCCTATTCGTTTCTTCGGAGTTTCCGGTTCTGGCGGTGCCATCAGCTGACGGATAGCAACCACCAGGGATCGTATCGATTCATCATGGTTTTGGAGTTTTCTTTCCAACTCAGCCAGCTTGTGAGCTAACTCTTTATGCGTTGACAACATTTCCCGTAGTTTGACAAATGCTCGTACCACAAATACGCTGATTTGTACGGCCCTCTCCGTATTCAGAACACTGGCCGCCATAATCGCTCCATGTTCAGTAAACCCCGTTAGAAATTCCAGCTGAGCATTAAACCCCACCCTCCGGGGTGGAACCCCCTACGGGGCGGAACCCGGAATTACTCTAAAACGTTACCCCGCTGCAGAGGAGCGGGGCATTATTTCTAACGGGGTAAATGCATTGGGCAAGGCCTTAGCATATTTGAGGTTTTTAAGGTGATCACAAATTGTGATCACCTCATTCTTCTCAGGTTGGGTAAGTTTAAACATAAAGTCTTGCGGAAAACGCTTTAGATTTCGTCTCACCGCTTGGTTAAGGGCACGGGTTGGCGCGCCATATAGCATTGCAAGGTCAGCGTCCAATATGACTCTCTGCCCACGGATCAAGAGGATTCTCTGTTCAATCTGACCAATTGGGATGATAGCTTTCTGACCTTTCACCTCTTAACCTCATTTCTGCTTACGCGATAAGGTCACAATTTGTGACCTTAAGCAAAAAGATAAGTTGTTTTGAAATCACAAATTTTGATTTCAAAACAAAAACCCATTCCTTTTGAGAACAGGCACCAGGTTAATCCCAAAATTCTTCAATATTTAAATCCCCCCACCGGAATTTCCCCCACTATATCAAAAAACCAACAAAATGACAATCATCTCCGCCGAAACGAAGGGGACCGCCGAAACGAAGGGGACCGCCGAAACGAAGGGGACGGTGGTTCTAAAACAACTTAGGTCCGTAAACAGAAGCAAAGGTGTCAGGCCTTGAAATGTGAATTAGTATTCTAATCGCTCTCACCTTTCAATTGTTCTGGAGCATGCCAAATGCGGATTGCGGAATTGTCAACCCAGTTAAAACTCATTCTATTCGACCTAATCCAACTGCCTACCGCATAGCGTAAATACTCACCCCTTCTTTCTGGGCAGCTTTTAAATCCTCAAGAAATGCAATCGCTGGCATGGTTGCCTCAACATCTCGCATCCTCCTACGTCCCGTCTTGCGGGACTACGGAGGACAAGTAGCGCCCACCTACGCCAACCTCCTACGCCAAGGCTACGGAGGTCAAGAGGCTCCGAGCGGGTAAACATGGAACTTAGCGTCATTCTCAATCGTAAATCGTGAGGCGTGAGGCGCAAGTCGTCAGGGGCGAAAAACAAAAAGCCCATTCCCTTTCCGAGAATAGGCTCCCTTTAAATAAATTATCTCTTCAATAATCATTTAGTCAATTCTCCTCGCCTATGGACGCGATATCCAGCTTCTGAAAGAACAATAACCATCGCCTTTTCTTTTCTAAAAGTTTCAGCTTCACGATCAAGTATCTCAAGAATGTTTCTGACTATCTGTTGAATGTTAATTAAACGATAGCGGAGGAGGATCACTTTTCCACGTCCCCATAAGGGCCCAAATTCAGTCAGTCCTCCGAAATCCTTATCACCCGATATGACAATCAAATCGTTTTTCTCAGAATATTCAAGAATCTCACGATCCTTGTGTCCAGCCAGACCGAGGTCTGGAACAAACAAAACCTCGACATTGGCCTGCCGAAGTCCTCGAACGATTTCTATATGAAGATTTTCGTCGGCAAGAAATCGCATCATTGTCTATTTTCAAAAAATCGAACTTCCTCACCCTGAAATTGCCTTGCCGCAAAATCCAAAGCCGCTTCCAATCCTTCTGCGGTCAACGTTGGGTACCCACCAAGAATGTCTTCTTTGGTCATCCCCGACGCAATACATTGAAGGATCAGAGCAACAGATACTCGAGTGCCTTTGACAATGGGCTTTCCATTCAGGATTTCCGGATCGGTAACGATTAGATTTTCTCCCATTCCTCATCCTCCTGAAGTCTTTATTTCTCTTAATAATATACACCAAATTGCAAAAAATAGAAACAACAATGCGCAGGATAGAGTAACCCCTCAGTTACGAGTGGTAAACGCCCTTGGGAACACGTAACTCAGGGCCCTGCCGCAGGAGCCCTGATTCATCAGCCCTAAAGGGCTGAGTTACAGGTTAAGCTATCCTTCCTCCCCCATAACTGAGGGATTACAGGATAGAACTGGTCAGTTAGCCTTGATTCCTTCGACCTCGTAAAAAGCCCGCTTGAGCGGATCTTCAATCTCAACAAGAAGTAAGAATAGGTGTAGGTCTACACTATTCACTGAATCCCTTCCCCTTTCAATTCTTCCGGAGTCCTTTCCTCTTTAAAACCGCCCTCGTGTCAGTGTCTGTGTCAGTGACTGCAAAGAAGCATGGAACATTTAAACATCGGACGACGAGGGGGACGTAGGTTCTAAAACAACTTAAGTCCGTGGAACCTAATTTAATTTTCCTGCCTATTTTTTTCCTATCAGAATTTTGATCCCCCCACCTAATAATAGCATGGTGCAGAGCGCATCCTCCTACGTCCCTCCTTGCGGGACTACGGCGGACAGGTAGCGCCCACCTACGCCAACCTCCTACGCCAAGGCTACGGAGGTCAAGAGGCTTCGGCGGGTAAACATAGAGCATAGCGTATCTTTCATCGCAAGGCGCAAGGCATGAGGTGTCAGGCGAAAAACAAAAACCCATTCCTTTTGGGAATAGGCTTCAATTTGACGCAAAATCAGTGCCCATATTATTCCAACCTGATAGGCAAATTCCTATATCTGGCAGATGTCTCATCAACCGTGACGACGACCCCTTCTTCTAACTCCTTCTCCATAGTGGATACGACTTCAATAATACGAGATGTAACAAGATCAGGTCTTGGATTCTCAAGACGAAGGTTTATGAGGCTTGGCTTTCCATATCCGCTTAATGCCAAGATTGCAGAAAAATCAAGATCTTGTGTAATGACTACCTTGTTTTGCTTTTGTGCATAGATAAGAATGTCTATGTCTTTGCTCCCTCTGTCCATTACCTCGGAAACCCGAACAATATTCCACCCATTTTTTCTCAACTGTTCAACGGTCAAAGGAGAGATATTCATATTGGTGAGGAATTCAAGCCTAGACACCTACGACTCCTTTTAATGGAATCGGTTTTGCCTTTTCTGAAGAGAGCCAAGCTGCATACTTTAATGCTTGAACGATGTCCTCTTCTTCAAGTTCTGGATAAGCCTTCAAAATTTCTCGTGTTGTCATCCCACTGGCTACGAGTTTGAGGATAACTGAAACGGTTATCCTCATTCCTCGAATAGTGGGTTGACCGAGGCAAACTTCTGGATCAATGGTTATCCGATCGAGTTCTTTCATAGGTTTAATCTCCTAATCTTTTTGTTATTATATACACCAAATTGCAAAAAATAGAAATAACAATACAAGATAGGAGCGAAATCTTATCCACCCTCACCCTTTTTCATCGTAAGGCGTTAGGCGCCCTCCTACGCAAAGGCTTCGGCGGGTAAACATAGAGCATAGCGTTAAGATATTACCGTAAATTGTTAGGCGTTAGTTGTAACACCTAACTTTTCCTCTTCGTTTTTGTGATATAAGGAACTTTAGGTTCTTCAACAAGGAATCCGATTGGACGCTTCTTGGATTCCGGTGGTTTCATTAATTCCCTAATAGCATCGAAAACTACCTTAAATTGGGCATCATACTTATTTTCAAGCTCATCTAGTCTCCTGGCTAAATCTTTGTTCAGTGATATAATTTTCCGGAGTTTTGCAAAGGTCCGCATGATCTGAATGTTGACCTGAACAGCCCTGGGACTGTTCAAAACACTGGATAGCATGGCTACACCGTGCTCTGTAAAGGCCATCACATTCTTTGAAAATTTCAGCGTTTTGACTCCGGGGTGGGCCGAGGATATCACAAATTGTGATATCCTCATGATCTCTTCACGGGTCAAGCGAAACATAAAATCCTCAGGGAAACGGTCTATATTTCTCCGGACCGCCTGATTCAAGACACGAGTCTCCACGCCGTATAATTGGGCCAGATCTCGATCAAGCATCACCTTCTGACCGCGGATCATCAGGATGGAACGTTCTATGCGCTCAAGAGGAATCAAGGATCTGCCTTTTGACATTTTATCATTCATTAACTCTCCTCACCTTTCAATTGTTCTGGAGCCACTTACCAACATCTCGCATCCTCCTACGTCCCGCCTTGCGGGACTACGGAGGACAGGTAGCGCCCACCTACGCCAAGGCTCCGAGCGGGCAGGCCCACCTACGCCAACCTCCTACGCCAAGGCTACGGAGGTCAAGAGGCTTCGGCGGGTAAACATAGAGCATAGCTGACAACGTTCAAGACATCGTAGACAGAAATAATGGTCACGACATCGTGGACACACAACTTTGAAATTATGTACCCAACGATGCCGTGACGCAAATCGAATAGCTCATCGCATTTGATACTTG
>Ga0315293_10006248_pt1 | contig 11176 bp, 13 predicted proteins | sample YL17G13_20_MG_FD_203071 | JGI IMG/M metagenome (GOLD analysis project Ga0315293, IMG submission 203071) | Sediment microbial communities from Yellowstone Lake, YNP, Wyoming, USA - YL17G13_20 | ecosystem: Environmental > Aquatic > Freshwater > Lake > Sediment | place: USA: Wyoming | collected... | reverse complement strand
ATGGAAATACCAAAAATATGTGCACGGGTTATTTGTATATCAAATCCAGCGACCGACTATGCCAATTATATGATTGTGTATCCGAGAAAGGGCAGAAGAAATATGAGACATGTGCTTTTGATAACAACGATCAGACTTATTTTAATCAATATGTCAAGCCAGAATGTAAAATGAACGCTCTTCCATTGGAGCGATATCCAAATGGAAAAATGTTTTATGAAAATGTGGATCAATTAAAAAAGACCGCCGTACTAGTACATTTTAATTGGGTAAAAGGTCATTTGAAAATGGCGAAAATGAAAGAGCATCAAATGTGGTTACTCACGCCCGAAGAAGAGGAGTGAGTTAGTAACGGTTTATCAGCGGATCTAATTAGAATTCGAATCGGTTCCCTTGGTGTAAAGAAGCATGAACAACAGGACACACTGCATTGTATCAAATCTAGTATTGCCTGCATACCATATATATAACATGCATACAATCATGTGATTTAAGTCTGGATAGAAGGGTAGCGAGGATACATGTCATTTTCATGCCCGAGCTCAGAAATAGGTGGCTGATCCCGTGGTGTAAAGCAAGATTTCATGCGATGCGTATTGTATTTATCCTTATCGAGATCACGAGACGGAATAAAGAAGTCAAACGGTGTCTCAAAGGTCTCCTGGGGATTATGGAAGAGAGGCTGCCAGCGATTCCAGCCCGTGGCGCGAAGGGTGCAGGGGGGATCCACCAGGCGGGCAAATGTCTGCGGCACATTTTCATCCTTCGCATTTTTAAGACCACGATTGGTAAAGGCATTCGTATCAGGATTGTATTGGACATTATCGCAACGAATCTTGGTACCCAGGCGATCAATACCCTTCAAATCAGACTCTACATCCGTTTTCCATTCTCCCTCCACCCATGAATTTCCACTCTTTTGAAGACGAGTTGTTGCATTGACGGGAAAGGTGGTCGGGCAGTTGGCAGCGGGCGGATTTAAATAATAGCGGGCGGCATACGATGTAATTCTCATATCATCCACTTGGTGAAAGGGATCATTTCGCAAGCGTGTTAGAGCCTGCTGTGTAGTATAGCACGACATTCTTCTTATTAGCTATGTTTAATAAAATAGCGAGGAAAAAGATAACAGATTCTAAAGTATTTAATACTTCTCGGGAGTGACACATACTTCGTTCTTAATGGGAAACGGTGCAACCACTGCAGGGTAGGCAATCATTTGATAGGCCGGTAGGTTTGCCTTCTGCACATCAATCTTGAGGGAGATCTTGGTGTTGTCTCGGACAATCTCGGTTTGATGCTTCGGCGGAGGCTGATACTGTTTCCACGGGCAAAAGGTGTTCGGGATGTTGATGCCGCGCAAATCGGACTCCAAATCGACCATGTTGCCTTTAATCAAACTGGCCTCATTTCCACCTACAAGACCCAAAATGTGTCGTTTCGGATTCGGATTCACAAATTGTGAGGTAAGATAATCATAATGCTGTGGGTCTTCCTTTTTCTCCCAGTGAGCCGTTAAAATGGGCCCATATGCATCTTCGACGGTACTTAAATAGAGTGCCATTCGTTCTGATCTCGGGATTGAATTTAAATGGGATAAAAATTGACAACGTAGGTTCCCCATTGGATGGATAAGACAGTCCATTATGTCACACTTGATCCTTTCTCTCGATGGTAACATTGGCGCAGGCAAATCCACTCTGTTGGCGGAGATCCGTAAGGCTCTTCCCGATCTCCATGTGGTCGATGAACCTGTGGGGCAATGGACGGCTCTTCACAATGCGGCTGGAAAGAACTTATTGGAGTTGTTCTATGAAGATAAAAAGCGTTGGGCCTATACCTTTCAAAACTGCGCCATTCTCACTCGCCTCAAAAACATTCAGGAAGCGGTCCAGCGTCTGGACCGCTCCGTGAAGGGGCCGCACATTATTCTGACCGAGCGCTCCGTGCTAACCGATAAATATGTCTTTGCGGAAATGCTCCGTGATGCGGGCGACATGGATCCGCTGGAATGGGAGCTCTATGATACTTGGTTCTCCATCTTTAGCAAACAACATCCCGTACATGGGATCATCTATCTATCTACGAGTTCCGCCACTTCAAAGGATCGTATCCAGATTCGTAATCGTCAAGGCGAAGATCGGATTCATCTCGACTATCTGGATGCACTGGATCATCAACACAAGAAGTGGATTGAGAATACGACCATTCCCGTTCTAACCCTCTCCACCGAGCCTGGTTGCTCCGTGGAAAAGAATCTACAAGCGATTCGGGAATTCATTGTGAAACTAAAAGAAACGGCGTCGCCGTCTTTGTAGGGACTTACTCATTGCTACGAGAAGAGGCAGAGGCAGCGCCCGATTCAGCCTTCTTTTTTTCCGCGCGGGCCGCCATATAGGCTTCCAGTGCGGCAGCATTGTTGTTCGCCTTTTGCTTCGTGGAAGTCTTCTTTGCAACCGACGCAAGCTTTCTCGTGGCAGCCGAGTTGAGCTTCATCTGAGAGGAGGCAAGGTTGGCGCGCAGTTTGAGAACTCTCTCAGGCGTAGTCTTGAGCGTCTTCTTCAGGCGAGGAGAGACTTGCTCACCACGGGCGCGGCGCGCCACACGACCCTCCTCATATGCCAGCTCGCGCTGAAGGTTGTTAAATACCTGCTGGGTGGTACGACGCACCGACTTCGCCGAGGCAGGGGAGGCTGCCATCGAGGAAGAAGAGGATGAGGCCATCGCAGAAACAAGCTCGGAAAGGGCCTCCGCGGGGCTTCCCGCCTCTTTATGCACTGCGGCGATATCACGAGCAAGACGCTCATCCACCTTTGCTCTGTACACTGCCAGCTTGGCCTCCGCCTCTGCAACATCAGCAGCAGCCTTTGCGCGCAAGTATTCAATCTTCTGAGGAGCAGCGAGCGACTTAAATGCCTCTTCGGCCGCCTTTTTCACGGCAGCAGGATCCACTACATTGGTTGCTCTTCCCTCATTTTGGGCCATCATTAATGCCAGCCTCTGTGCAGCCGTCATGCGTGCCGCGGATTTCTTCATAACCGGGACGCCAAACGCAGCAAGCGATGCGTTACGTGACGCCTTAGCAGTTGCCGCAACCGCCTCGGCTTCGGCCTTCGCCGCCTGTGCGGCAATCTGCTCGGTCAGCTTCTGCTTACGCTCTGCCGCCTCTTGTTCCTCTTTGGCAAGCATCGCTTGCAATTTTGCTTGGCGCTCTGCAGCCGTTAGAGTCTTTTTAGGAGCAGCAGACATGTTCTATATCATTTTGAGAAAATTAACATGATCCAGAAATGGAAAATAACCGGATCATATTGAATATCGTTCCACTTAGCAGTTGACATCACGGAGATACGAACGCGTGGGAATACCTCCATGAACCCAGCCTGCTGCTGCCACCTCGGGGACAAGGTTCTTCGGGTTCTGAATATTGTTCTTCAAGATGGGGATCATCGGAGTGTATTGCTGAGAGAAGAACTGCTCGGTCACCGTACCGCATTCCTTACCCATACGAACCTGCTCTGAATGTAGTAGAAGGCTCTCCACATCACGGGAGGGGTTACCGCCTTGCATGTAAGGAACGGTAAGGAAGGGACGCGCCTGCGGGCGGATCTGGCAGCGGTTGTTCTTAAAGGCAATCTGATTACGAAGAATGGAATCGGCATCAATCGCTGCATTATTGTAGCCGTATCCTTCGCGAGGATACATGAGCAATTGGTCAACTGCCGTTGGATTGACGCCGGTGGCCTTAGGTACCAAATTGGTAGTCTGGTAACGACCAGGGCCGACAGATTGGGCATAAAAGGATTGAATTCCACAAAGGTCGTCTCTGGAGTGAGTTAAGCGGTTGATCTCCATGATCTCTGAAGTACGATCGTATAAAAAAATGAGAGAACTAATCAGAATGCAAAAACGAAAATCGCTGACAACCCGATTCTGCCACTGTATCAAGTCGGTGCGGAAAACGGTTCGCGTCCGACCGGGTCCATGTTCCGTTGGAAACGGAACAGCATGCTCTGTTCGAAAAACAGAAAGTCAAACTCGATCAAAAAAGGGAAAAGAGAAGGCAGCGATTGGAATTTGTGTGCGATCTGTCCTTCAGACCAAGAGAAGGACATTAAAGCGATTTCGTTGTAGTACGAAACCCTATCTTCACACTCAACCCATTCTTAGATCCATGAAAAACAAGAAGACTCTATAGTAATGTACGATCCAGGGAAGCATCCCGTTTTATGGAATGATATTTTTGATGCGAGAGAATCCATTTCTGCGTTATATTTATGGTTACTATTCGGTCTATTAAGTCCAATGGTGAGCTGTGATCTACAGAGCATGATTAAAACCAATCCATGGGCTCGACATTTTTTCGGTATTGTTGCATTTTTCTTATTATTTATCGTTGTGAATCCCAAAAAGAATATATCGATTGGAAAATTATGGGTCAAAACGATTTTTATTTATTTGATCTTTTTATTGATGACGAAAAGCAAATGGTATTTCTCCGTGCCACTTATTTTATTATTATTAATTGATCAGAGTATCAAGATTTACATTGAAAATAATAGTAATGCCCCTGAAGAATCCCTTAGATTATATCTCAAAATTGGTAAAATCATGAATGCGCTCACCTTTCTAATCATTTTTGTTGGATTTGCATTTTATGTATTTCATCAACGCAAATCATTTGGAGAAGCATTTTCATGGATCAAGTTGCTATTTTATAATACATGCAAAGATCTGTAATGTAGCTTAAATAAGAAATGATAAAATGATATAATGAAATATAATTTTATTATTCCTTATCGAAATCGTAATGCACATTTACAGGAATTTATTCGGAGATTTACAGGGTATCTGGAGGGAAAAGGCATTGACGCCCATTTTTATGTCATTCATCAAATTACACCAGGAGGATTTAATCGTGGGGCTATGTTGAATATTGGATTTTTGGAGGTATGTAAAATAAGACCCGATGGATTATTTATTTTTCATGATGTAGATATCTATCCAACTTCATGGGGATCTATTTCATATGATACACCTCCTAACCATATTCGGCATCCAATTGGTTTAAACGAAAACTTAGGAACTATTTGTTGTTTTTGGAAAAAAGATTACGAAACGATTAATGGATTTCCAAATTATTACGGATGGGGAATAGAAGATAATACCATTTTCTATCGAGCAAAAAAACATGGCATTCCAATTGATATCAAACATGCAGTTGATCTTAACGATACATCACGATGCATTCATCACGATCATTCACGGCCAAATATAATTATTACAACAAATATAAATACCGAGTATCATAAGAAAGAGGTAGAAACAGGAAACCATACAAATGGCCTATCCTCTCTTCGCTATGAAGTGATTTGTTCCATTGAACTTGCACCTCGATTTACCATGATAAATGTAGATTTTACCACAAGCTAACAACAATTATCATCATATGATAGAAATTGTTCGCTTACCCTAACTACTGAACCCTTATGACGCCTGATTCAACCAAGGAATGGGGCCACCGTCCGTGCCCGCCAAGCATGCCTCGCGCCCACCCTCCTTGCAAGTCTTTCCAGGGATACGATACAGCCAGCTCGCGAACGCCCCCTGATCATTGGGAACCGTGGTAGATGGTTGTGTGACAAACTGGCGCTGGCTCTGATTCTTTCCAAAGACATCCGTTGGATCCGAAAACCACTGCACACGGAAATAGTCATCCATCGTTTGTTTCACAGTTGGATTATCAACAGGGGCAGCCTCAGGGCGCCCTGGATTATATTTGATTTCATCGAGTAAGACATTCATGAAAAGATTGCGAGAACTGGGCGGTGTATAGTCAGGAAGTGCAGGGCCCGAATAAGGAAAGGCATCAACCTCTACAAAGCCTGTGGGGCCCGATGGCTGAGTGCTTCCCTGCCTCGATCCTCCATTCACAAAATGCTCTCTAAGTGGTGCAATATACGCGGAAGGATCCGCAGAAGGATTTACATTCGCAACATAGGGCAAACTATGATAGGTATCCCATTTCTTTATTCCATCTGTGGGAGTAATCATAATAATCGCAAATGCGGTAAGGGTGCCAAATAGAATTGTTACCAAAAATGCGGATAATCCACCAAGCACACTGGCAATCATTCCAACAAAGATCGATACGAGTAGTAACCGGAAAAGGAAATTCCATTTAGAGTGCTCACATTGTGGAGTATATTGCAATGTAAAATGATTTAGTACAACGGAGTAATCTCTCCAAAATGGAAGCTCACACTCCTTCTTACTCATTATCCTAACCCTTAGCCATTTTATTTCTTATCTCCCATTTGTTTCTTCTTCTCAAGCTTCTTTCGTAGGCGATCCCGTGCAGTGGAGAGTCGTGCGCTTCCCTCTCTTCCTGCCTTTCGCGCAGTGTCCATATCTTCCATTCCAAAGACACTCTTGATCCCCTGCATCATATCCACAAAGCTCGAATTTTCAGCAAATTCCTTCATGAGTTCTTCTGCCTCGCGTGCAATATCATCTGGGCGGATGGAGCCTGATTGAACCATTTTCTGGAGACGATTTCCGATTCGGGCAATGGTCTTTTGAATGATACCAGGATTATCCGAAAAGGTTGAAATCAGAATATTAAATGCCCGGGACGGATCCTTTTCACATGCTTTTAGCATTTCAGGGGTAATTCCCAGATCATCTGGCTTAATCTCCTTCACAATCTCCTGCGCCAATCTCGCCATATGGCCCTTCAAGAATCTTTCAGGGAGCTTGGGGAAACCATTTTCGAAGAGACCCTTCAAGTCAGGCATACCCTTCAAGTCAGGCATGCCCTTGGAATCCTTTTGATCACTCTTTGAATTGGTGCCCGTTGCATCACTTGGATCTAGAGTAAAGAACTTCATAAATTTCTTAATGATATCTTGGAAGTCCGTGCTTTCCATCTTCTCCTTCATCTCTTTCATCGCATCATTCATCCAGGATGGCTTGGAATCGCCGCCGAACCCCGCCTCCATAAAGCAGCAAATGGAGATGATACGAACATGCTCCCAGATTGCCTTCTTGGTGTTCTCTGATAGAGTGGCCCATACGGTATCCGTCAGCTTCACTCCTGGCAAAATCGTACCAGGATTTGTCTGAACATCCTCCGTTCTACCCGCCAGGGTATTTGTCACTTTCACCTCCTCTTGGAATCGTGCAAGGCGTGTCTTGTGATCGAGCGCCTTGGCAGCCTGAATCGCTACCGTATATTCGGGAAGGGCGCCGAGGAGATCCTCCACAAACTCATTGTATTTTCCTTCAAAGACAGATGGAGTACTTGATTCTGCCATGATTCTTCTTATGGATTATGAAAAACTCTTTAAATTATAGCACGCTGCCCTTTCAGGCCTTAGCCAGCTTTCACCGCCTTCTCCGAAAGAATGCAAAGAACCTTCATATACTGCCAAATGACTTCATGGTTCTTGTCCCCCATCGTATCCCAGTGCCTATCAAAAACGGCGAGTGCCGAAGTCATTTCATTGAATTGAGTGTTAATCTTTCGCTGGGCTACTTGGCGAAATTGATTGATGTTGCGATCATAAATAGCCGATGCACACTCTTTATAGACATGCTCCACAAAGAGATCCAGGATCAGGCGTGGATTGATCTTCTTGGCGCCTTTGATCGCCTCCGTAGCCATTTTAATGTCTTTGTCTTCGGGGAAAGTGTTGCAGAGTTCATCAAAGAACTGGATAAGTTGTGTATTAAATGCGCTTAGAATCGACATTTCTGTCCTGAGTACTATTAATATCTTGTACAATAATCTTTAAATTGTTATACAACATACTAAAAATGGGTAAGGGTAAGGGTAAGGGTAAGGGTTCGCTAGAACCTCACCCTTAGGGTCTGACTCATTGACGATTGATGCGTTGCGGCATTCCAATGTCTCTTTGATTTTTATACTGTGCCATTTGCGCGTCCAACATCTCTTCCTTTTTACTTCGCTTCGCATTCGAGTTAGTGGTCTGAAAATTCGATGCCTCTCGAGTACTTACTCCATCCGATCCATTTAAATATGTAAAATTATGTCGTAAATTTGCATGCATACCTCCATTACCCTCGGCAGAAGTATCCGTACCAATAAACGAATAGGAATCACTGAATCCTCCACCCATCTCCATATCCAAATAGGGTTCCGGCTCTACAGGTCCAGTAACCCCGCCAGCAGCTCCGCTCTTATTGCCAGCCCCATCCTTCATTTTCTGCTCATAAAGCCAATTCATCACTTCACCATTCGTGCGTGGTTCCGGCTCTCCCGAAATGACTAGAGTCGGAATCTGCTTCAGCCAGCTGGGGAGAGCAGGGCGATTGGGACCCGGATCCACACAAATAAATCGAAAAAGTCCGTGATAACTTGTTTTTGAGATTTCTTCTAAAAATGCTTTGGACCATTCGCACCGACTGGAATAAAAACAAATATGAACGGGTGCCGGTCGGCTCATCCTTTTCTACTTTACGAACGAATCCAAAACACCTTGAACGCACACACCATGGATAAAAATTGACGAACCGAACGATCGGAAGATAGGTTAGAGTTATCATGTCATTCGCTAATCTCAAAGAAGAAGGTCGCATCTCCACTTTTCAGTTGGCTCCCACCCATGTCACCTATGCCAATACGCTTCGCCGCCTGATTCTTACAGGTGTTGAAACGGTTGCCTTTCGTGCGGACATGACCGCTACAGGAACCACGACCGATGTTGAGATTGTGCGAAATGATACACCGATGACAAATGAAATGTTGGCGGACCGAATTGGTCTGCTTCCTGTCCATGTCTTGGAGCCTCTCAAATGGAAAAAAGACCAATACATCTTTGAGCTGGAGATAAAGGGACAAGAAGGAAAAACAACCAATGTGGAAGCGGGGCAGTTTCGAATGAAATCCGCGGCAAACATCATGGGTCAGGATGATGAAAAGAGTGATGCATCCGCTGCTGAATTCTTTCCTCCCAATCCCATCACGGGTAACACCTGTCTCATTGCGACTCTCCAGCCGGGCACGGGCCCAACCCAACAGATCGTTCATCTGAAGGCCGCTGCATCCATTGGAACGGGTCGTGAGCATGCACGATTCAGCCCTGTTTCGCAGTGTTCATACGAATATACAATGGACGATAGTGAGGATCGCCGTCGTAGGATGTTACTTAGCTGGCTGGATACAGCCAAAAAAGCATCAGGGGTGGATCTAGAGTCGGAGCGCGGCAAGGAACTCATACGCGAGTTTGAAACCATGCAGATCAAGCGCTGCTTTAAAATTAATGACAAGGGCGAACCCGACAGCTTTGACTTTACCATTGAGTCTGCAGGTGTGCTTCCCGTCTCTTACATCGTGGATCGTGCTTGTGCAGTAGGAGAGCAAATGTGCAGCCAGTACATGCATCTTCATATGGGAGATCTGCCAGATGATGTCATCGTCTCCACCTCGGATTCACGGATGATCGGCTATGATTTCCTCTTTCAGAAACACGATCACACCCTCGGAAATCTACTACAAACCTGGTTGGTTGAGCACCACATTGAAGGGGATGAAGAACCCAAAGTAACCTATGCAGGCTATGCAGTTCCGCACCCGCTTCGTGATGAAATGGTTCTCCGAATTGGCGTAGCAGATCGTTCGGAGATGACTGCGCGTCTTGCCATTGCCACAGCGGCAAAGGGATGCGTCACCATGTTTAAGAATCTTCGTGCGAAATGGCGCGAGGCAAATAGACTGTAAGTAAGATACACTCCATTCTTATTTTTATGGTTGCAATTGATATACTATGCCACTGCCTTCTTTCCATAATTGAATTTCATGATAAATGGAATCCACAATTTCAGGCTGAATTTCCCATTCGTCTTCACGAATGAGCCACAATCGCTCTTTGATCGTATTATAAATATTCATATACTGTGTAATAAGCGTATCTTTATGGGGATGGAGTCGATGAGATAATTTTAGCATACTTCGAATGAATTTTTTACCATGCAATTTAACCAATTGATTCTCCGTAAATAAATTTAGAATGTCAATGAAATCCAAAAGAATCGTATCTTGGATATTGATTTCAAATATATCCTTCTCATTTATTTTAATAGAAATCTGCTTCTTTTCACGAAGAATTATCAAAATATCTTCTTTTTCAATATCGAGAATATTCTTATTATTAATGGTAATTACATTATTTCGATCATGTAATATATTGTATAAACGCTGTTCGTCCGTATTCCATTCGGGAAGAATATGGTAGAGAAAGGGAAGATGAGAAGTAGGATAGGACAGAAAGAGATCAGAAAGGGATGATAAAGAAGAAGACTGTAGTGGAAGTGGAATATCACGAGTAAAATAGGTTTTCATAAATTGGCCAAAAGGCAGTTGAAACCATCTACCACCAATGTCGCGTTCTATTTTTTGCCAAATTTGCCCATAGGCCAAGAGCGTTATATCATATGCCTCATTAAATGCATTTCGGCTGTGAAGTAGAGTATCTTCCTCTCGATCCTGCCAGTCGTCCATCCATTGAAATAAGATACCGAGATGATTTCCCCAGATTTTCCAAAACTCTCGATCCAAGTTTGTACAGATTGCAACGGTTTCCGTTACCAGTTCGAATAAGACGCCTGTTTTCAATGATGCCAGATCGGTTAATTTACCCGTTCTCTCTAAATCGTACCATTGACCGATCATCAAGCGCTGAAGTTTATCCTTCATAAAAAGTTCCCAATCATGTAATGAAATGTGTATCGGCTTATTCTCATTCCATATCAAATAGACCATATACATGATATCATGTGCCATAAGAATAGCCTTCTTTTGTGTAAAAACCAAATGAAGGGTCGTCTTTCCTCGTCTCTCTGCAGCATTATCCATCCATGGTGTATCATCTAAAATGAGACTTGCCGTATGAATACATTCGATAGAAAAGGCCAATTCAGCACATACCGTTGTATCCGGAGAAAGATAGTGCCATAATTCACAAAAAAGTCGGGCGCGAATCTCTTTTCCACCCGTAAAAAGGTAATTCCAAGAGTATTCAGCAACATCAGGTGGATGTGTATGATACCAATATTGTTTCCATTTTTCATAAATGTGTGGTTTATGTACTTCCCATGACATCCCCTCACCCTAATTTTATTCGGATATCTAACGATCACAAATTACACATCTAATGTT
>Ga0315293_10006247_pt1 | contig 11178 bp, 7 predicted proteins | sample YL17G13_20_MG_FD_203071 | JGI IMG/M metagenome (GOLD analysis project Ga0315293, IMG submission 203071) | Sediment microbial communities from Yellowstone Lake, YNP, Wyoming, USA - YL17G13_20 | ecosystem: Environmental > Aquatic > Freshwater > Lake > Sediment | place: USA: Wyoming | collected... | reverse complement strand
AGCCACCAGATTCTTAAGCGCGAAAATTGTACTGTACCAGTGTGCTTCCAGAGACATTATCCAGTCAAAGGCCGAAAGAGAGAATGTTATTGCAAAAATGAAAAGAAATATTTTTGAGAATAGTTCACTTTTGTTGAAAAGTGTCTGAACAGCTGCCTGATCAGCCGGATTTAACAGATCCTCCCTTAGTGAAATTCTTCTCATTATTCCGGTGAGAATTATCCATAATACAAAGAAGACTATCAGCCTGAGGAAGAAGAAAGGAACATTCAGGTACACCGATTTATGCTGCAAGAGAGGATCATTTGCGACAGTATCCCCGTGAGACCAGCCGTAAAGATCGTGAACGCCAAAATAAAGAAGCAGGAAGAAAACTGATGCAATGGGGATATAGGCCATCATTGCTTCGGGAACACGTTTGAATGCAGCAGACCATCCCGACTGTGAGATACTCTGAATAGCCAGAAAGAAAGCTGCTCCAAGTGAGAGCGATAAAAAATAGTAATTAACTATCAGGTAATTTGCCCAGATTCTCAAGGAATCTGAAAGAATCCCCAGGAGAAAAGTTAGTGCACCAATGAAAATCAGTATTAAGGTAATTATTCTGAAGGTTGTCGATATTTTTAATTGTTCCTTCATCATTTTATTTTTTAGCTTAACTGCAGATATATTAAGTTATTCTCTCTGATGCAACTACTTATTATTTCCTTTTTTTTCAATATCAGAAGTACTCCTCGCTTCCTCCTGAAGCGTTCTGATATATAGAACCAGAGCCCATCTGTCTTCTGTCCTTATCTGAGATCCATGCGACCCCATCGAACCCAATCCAAGCGTTATGGTATGAAATATCTCACCATCCTTAAGGTTATCCGCAATGCTGCCTGTAAGCATACGGGGTTTCAGCGGGTATAATCCGCTTGCAAAAAGGTGTCCGTCACCAGCTCCTTTTACGCCATGACAACCAATGCAGAATGTCGAATAAACAGTTTTTCCACGGGTAATCGCCACTGCTGTCGGGGAAACAGGATTTGTGAGCTCAATTCCTGCCCGGACCCTCGACTCCGGATCAATCGTATAATTAAAAGGAATAAAATCACGGGGTACTGTTCCCGCCGGAGGGACTCTCATTGTAATTCCGTCCTTAAAGTTGGGATTTTTTGTAAACGTCTCATAAGCTGTAGAATAAAACATATCCGGAAAATAATCCCATCCGGGCGTATTCCTGTTCCTGTCGCATCCGTTCAGAAGAAATGAAAAAAGGAGAAGAAAGAATGCTCTGTTAATATTTTGGGGTATAATGATATTTTTCATGCATTAACATTTTCAAAATCTTTATCAATAATCTCGATTGCTCCCTGATCTTTCATAATTTTTTCAGCTTTATCAGCTTCTGATTTGTCAAGCTTACCGGTTTCGACGACTATCACAAATTTATCATCTGTTGCCCTGTGATCGAAAATCGTATTTTCGCGGCCGGGAAGAAGTTTTGATCGCGCTGAAAATAGCGCCAGGCTTCCGATAGTGACGGTCAGAATTGTAAGCACAATAGTTATGACAATAAATGACGGAAATGAGTTTAAAGGCTTTCCGCCATAAACAACAGGCCAGTCGATAACAGCGGTGTAATACAGAAATGCAAGGGTAGCAAGAATAGCAGAAAGGCCCATGAAATAAGCTGCTGCCGGAAGCTTTGATTTACGTTTCAGTAAATGGAACACTTCATGTACCGGATATGGTGTAAATACATCATAAATATTTAGTTCCTTTTCCTGAAGCAATTTAATTGAGGAAATGAATTTTTCCTCTTCATCGAAAATTCCTATTTTAAAGCCCCTGTTCATAGCTGATTCAGGTTAATCCTCTTTTTTAGAACCAATATGCACAACACCCTTTAATTCGCTTATTGCCATCATCGGAATATACCGCATGAAAAGCAATACACCTGTGGCAAACAATCCAATGGTCCCTACAAAGACGCCGACATCTATAATTGTGGGGGTATATGATACCCAGTTTGATGGAAGGAAATCTTTGGTGAGCGAGGTTATAATTATTGTATACCTTTCCAGCCACATGCCAAGGTTTATCAGAAGCGAAACCGACAACAATGCAATCCAGTTCCTTCTCATCTTACGGAACCAGAAAAGCTGGGGGATCAATGCATTACAAACAATCATTCCCCAGAATTGGATCTTATAATCACCTGTAATTCTATTGTGGAAAAATGTAAACATCTCATATTTGTTACCCGAATACCATGCAATAAAAATTTCTGTTAAATATGCTGTGCCCATAATCAATGATATGAAAATAAGAATCCTGGCTATTGCATCCATATGGTTATCCGTTATATAATCGGTAAGCCTGTAGATTTTTCTTATAAGTACCATAAGGGTCATAACCATTGCAAAACCAGAGAAAATCGCACCCACGACAAAAAAAGGAGGAAAAATAGTGGTATGCCATCCTGGTTCTACTCCAACTGCAAAGTCAGTAGAGACAATAGAGTGAACAGAAACCACGAGCACTGCTGCTATACCACCAAGAATAAAACTGAGGGACTCAAACCGGATCCATTGCCGGCTTGAGCCTGTCCAGCCAAGGCTGAAGAATCCGTATAATGCTTTTCTTATTTTTGATATTGTCTTGTCACGTATTGTCGCCAGATCGGGCAGCATTCCAAGATACCAGAATGAAACTGAAATCAGAAGATAAGCAGTGATAGCAGTAAAATCCCAGAAAAGAGGCGAGTTGAAATTAACCCATAACGGACCGCGTGTATTCGGGTAAGGAAAAATATAAAAAGCGAGCCAGACTCTTCCCATATGCAAAGCTGGCATGATGGCAGCGCATAGCACAGCAAAAACTGTCATGGCTTCCGCAGCCCTGTTGATAGAAGTCCTCCACCGTTGTCTCAAAATAAGAAGAAAAATAGAAAATGCAGTTCCCGCATGTCCGATCCCTATCCACCATACAAAATTGATGATCTCCCATCCCCACCCGACGGAATTATTTACACCCCATGTGCCAATACCTTTGTAGACTGTTATATAGATAGCATAAATACCATATATCGTAGCCAGTGATGAAAGTCCTAAGGCAACAGTCCACCAGAGGCCGGGTCTGGATTCAAGCGGAGCAATAACCTCCCTGGTAACCTGCCCCAGCGACTTATTCCCTTCAACCAGCGGACCTCTTATCTTACTGTTATACATAGGTTAATTGCTGTTTTTTATGACTTTTCCTTTTCGTCGTTACAAATTCTGGTTAAGTAACCCACTGAAGGCAGGGTATGAAGTTCTTCGAGCAAATGGTACCGCCGCGGGCTCCCGAACAACTTTGAAACCCTGCTGTTTTTATCATTCAGGTTGCCAAATACTATAGCTTCCGAAGGGCAGGCCTGCATGCATGCTGTTTTAATTTCATTGTCGAGGAGGGGCCTGTTTTCCAGCTTAGCCTGTAATTTTTTCTCCTGTATCCGCTGGACACAGAAAGAACATTTTTCCACAACGCCCCTTTCTCTTACAGTTACATCAGGATTTAATACCATTTTCCCAAGATCCGAGACAGTATTGAAATCAAAAGCTTTATTATTGGTGTAGCGGTACCAGTTAAATCTTCTGACTCTGTACGGACAGTTATTTATGCAATATTTGGTACCTATACAACGGTTGTATGCCACCTGGTTCAGCCCTTCGCTGCTGTGATTGGTGGCAGAAACCGGGCATACATTCTCACAGGGGGCATTATCACAATGCTGGCACGTAAGCGGCTGAAAATAAACTTTGGGGTCATCAGGATTATCTGAATAATACCGGTCTATTTTGATCCAGTGCATAATTCTTCTGCGTTTCACCTCTTCTTTTCCGACGACAGGAATATTGTTCTCAGCCTGGCATGCAATTACACACGAATTACAACCCACACATGAATTCAGGTCAATTGCCAGACCCCAGTGAAAACCGTCATAACTCACTTCCGGATAAAGAGTCCTATGTTCTGATTCATATTCTTCGTGAAGCTCGTTTCCTGAATGCGGGCTATTTAAATATTTACCCAGGGTTGTCTCTCTAACTATAGGTCTTCCCTCCATTGAATGACGGACCTGGGTCAAAGCCAGCTGACTTTGTTTCATTGTATTTTCCAATCGGTCAGCAGTAAATCCATAATAACGGTTTCCTCCGTTCAGCCTGACCATCGGATAAACATTCATTCCGATATTATTTGCAACAGGTCCGGAATTAATATGTCCGTAACCAAGGGCGACAGAAACAGTACCATCAGCCTGCCCTGGCTGGATAAATGCAGGAAGGATCAGGTTGTCTCCAACCTTAATCAAATGGCCGGCAAGGATACCCAGTTTATCAGCATCATTAGGTGAAATGGCAGCTACATTATCCCAGCAGTGCTTTGAAACAGGATCAGGCAGTTCCATTAACCAGGGATTATTGGAATGCATCCCGGTACCCAGGGCGACACTTTCATAAAGAATCACTTCATATCCTTCTGCCGGAATGATTTTAAGATTATACATAACCCGGGAAAGCTCTTCTTTCTTAAAAGTTGCCGGTTTATTATCCTGTTGATCATAACTGAAAACTCCGTTGCCAAGACATTCGTCCCAGAATTTTCTGAATTCTGGCAGGGTCGATTTCGGAAAAAATTCCTTTTCCCAGTTTGCCATCAGGTAATCATGCCAGGAAATAGGATTTCCTGACCATTTCAGTAATGAATCCTGGAAAGAACGGGTATTGAAAAGCGGATTAATGCATGGCTGCCCCAGGCTGAGCTGGCCGGGAATAATCTCAGCATCATTCCAAGATTCCAGAAAGTGGTGAACCGGGCATTCATATTTTGCTTTTCCGGTTGTTTCATTGAGACAATCTGCCATATTTACTGTCAGCGCTGTCTTTTTTAATCCTGATAAAAATTTATCCTTCTGAGGGTAATCATATGCAGGATTTACATTGTACATAAGTAATGCTTTTATCCTGCCCGCATCCAGGTCGTTAACCAGGCCCTCCATCTTACTGTCAATACCAGCTGAAATGTTCAGATAATTGTTCAGGTCAATGCAATTGCCATAATTCTCCAGGAGTGAGTTTATTCCGTTAGTAATGATCTGTATGTCAATATTATTGGTTCCTGATATAACAACAGATCTTCCCTTTGAAGCAAGAAGATGGTCTGCAAGTTCCGAAAGGTCTTCACGGTATGCCACGCCGGGGATTGTCTCAGCACCGGTTTTTTGTGCTATCTTATTATATAAATCAGACAGCAGTATTATTTCCTCTGAAGGTCTTATTCTTCTCCTGATATCTGCATTGCTTCCGGTAAGGCTCATTCCCGATTCGAAATGAATATGCCGCAGCATGCTCTTCTCTCCGTTATTCAGTTTCCTGCGGGCAGCATACTTCGATATAAAATGAACAGGGGCGATCAATGTACCAAGGAAATCAGCGTTGACAGAAACCACAAGGCCGGCATTCTGAAAATGATAATCAGGAATTACAGCTCTGCCGAAGCAGACATAATTAGCCTCAAGAACAGCAGAATATGAAACTACATCGTATTGCACCCATTTAAAATTCTTAAACCTGCTCCCGAATTCATTGATCAGCTTAATTGAAGAAGGTGAATTGATAGTCGAAGTGAGAAGAACTATCTCACCTCCGTCTGAATTGATTCCTGTAATATCATTTAAGATCTGTTCATCAATGCTTTCCCAGGAGACAGCTTGCTGATTTACCGATGGAGATTTCAGACGTGCATCATCATAAAGGCTCAAGACTGATGCCTGCACTCTTGCTGTGGTGCCTTCCCTGTTAAAAGGCGAAAGAGAGTTGCCTTCGATTTTTATTGGACGTCCATCCCGCGTTTTTACAAGTATGGCGGAATATTCATGACCATCATAAAATGTGGTTGCATAATATAGAGGTTTCCCGGGAGTAATTTCGGGTGGTTGAATTACGTATGGAATTGCCATCTGAACAGGTCGTCTGCAGGCGGCAATAATAGCAGCTGAAGCAAAGCTGAATCCAAAAACTTTAAGAAAATTCCTCCTGGAAGAACTTAGCTTCAGGAAATCATCCTCAAATAATTCCAGCAACTGGTCTTCTTTTCCCTCTACACCGCTCGCTTCATCGCCGCTGGTCAGATCACGAAATTCTTCCGGAATTTCTCTGTGTTTCTTCATATTATACCTCTTTTCGAACTTCTTCTTTTAATAATGGCATTTCATGCATTCCGTACCACCTATCATCTTAACCTTAACGCTGTCTGTTTCACCGTTCCTAATCTTATCTGCCAGGCCGGCATATTCAGCATAAAACCTGTTATTATTGAAATTAACATTCCTGCTTCGGTGGCAATTAATACACCATCCCATTGTCAGGTCGCGGGTAAGTTTGATCCTTCCCATATTCTCAACAGGCCCATGGCATTCCTGGCACGTTATTTCCCCTGCGCTGACATGCTGGGCATGGCTGAAAAAAACATGATCAGGAAGGTTATGAACTTTGATCCATTCAATCGGAATTTTATTTTCATAGGCGTTTATTACTTTAGCAATCTCAAATACCCCTGATCTTGTCCCGGTGCGGACAAGCAGATGACAATTCATACAAATATTTTCTGCCGGAAATCCTGCTGTCTTGCTATATGGAGCATAGCTATGGCAATAAATACAGTTGGTACTATTCTGACCTGCATGAACAGCATGTGAAAATTTTACAGGCTGATCAGGCTCATAACCAGGAGAATGACCAATGGCAATGGCATCAACAACAAGAGATCTGGTAATAAAAACGAAGGAGAATAAAAGTAAAACAATATTGATCCATCGTCTTTTTAATCTTTTGGTGATTACAAGATCAATTGTCGACAAAAGAAATAAGAAAGATGCAATAATAAATAATATGAGATTTGTCAGAACCGGCTTGCTTTGTTTAAGACCTGTTGACGGTAGCTTATCCATGTATGCCTTGATAAGCACAATATCTTCAGGAGTCAAATTGAAATTCTTATGTGCCAGGCCCATCTTTTGTCCTGAAGGGGAGAGCAGTACTTTGCTTAAATCACCTGCACTTTTGCTGATGTATTTTTTGGAGATTTCTACTGCATCAGGATTCCAGTTAAGTGAGTCAGAAAAACCAGTGTTGTGGCACCCTTCACAATTTATTGATTTATCATCAAAGTAAACCAGCCCATAAAAAAGCCTTTCTCCTCTTATAATCTCTTCTGCTTTAAATGCTTTTTTCTGAAATATGACGGAACCGGCGGGCTGACCCTGATACGGGGAAGCAGGAGTAGAGAACGATAATAAGAGTATGGTAAGGAGAAGAAAAGAAAGAATTTTAAAAGAGGAAGGTTTAAACATTACTTAACAAGTTATTAAAACGCTCAAAAAAACACACAAATCTGATTATCATTCGCTTTAGAATTCTTCTCCATTAAAAGATATAAACGCCAATTATGATAAACCAGGTTCAGAATGGATATTTACTTCGAAAGAAGTATTCCAGATATAAAGATATTTAATAGCTTTTAAATTATCTTCAATTTCTGACATCAATTTACTTCCATTGAAACAGCCTGGTCATCAAATTAATTTGCGTGAGAGGAAAAATTTTAGGAACTTCGAATAGGAAAACCTTCACCCGGGAATCCGTTAATCAGAATTATCTGCTGTGACAGAGTCTTATGCCACCGATCAGATCTTTATCAGGAAACTGACTTCATTAATCCTGGCTAACCTGGGCAACGAAAATTTTGGCCCAAAGGAGCTTGCTCATGAGTCAGGCATGAGCCTTTACCGCTTAAACCGGAGACTGCATCCAATCAATGAAAAAACAAGCAGCCAGTTTATCCGTGAGGTCCGTTTGCAGAAGGCTCTGGAGCTGCTTCAAAATGAAGCTTATACTGTTTCCGAAATTGCTTACAAAACTGGATTCAGCAGTCCTTCCTATTTTATTTCATGTTTTCATGAATATTTCGGTTATCCTCCGGGAAAAGTTAAAAGATCAGATTCTGATAACCGGGAAGAAAATATACCTGCTTCTTCAACGCCGGAACAAAAAAGACCTGCCCGGCGAACCCTTATTTTTACCTCATTGGGTATCCTGATACTTGCAGTATTAGTTTATCTGGTTTTTACTCTATTTTCAGGAAACTTCTCTTCTGATGAAGGTACTCCTGTAATAAACACCCAAAAATCAATAGCTGTCCTCCCTTTTAAGAACCTCAGCAATAATATTACTGACCAATATTTTTATGACGGGGTAATGGAAGAAATTTTTAATAACCTGAGCAGAATACATGATCTAAGGGTTATTTCCCGTACTTCAATTGAACAATACAAGAACACCTCTAAAACCATCCCTGTAATCGGGAAAGAACTGAACGTGAATTATATCATAGAAGGGAGCGGGCAAAAATTTGACAACACTTTCCGTATCAGGGTGCAGCTAATTGAGGTTTCCACAGATAAGCATATCTGGGCAGGATCATATCAGCATAAAATGAAGAGAATTAAAAAATTCTTCAGGTTACAAAGCCGGATTGCGCAAAATATAGCTTCAGAATTAAAGTTAACAATAACCCCGGACGAAAAGGTACTGATAGAAAAAGTTCCTACTTCTAATTCGTCGGCATACAATTTATACCTGAAAGCAAACGATTACCAAAAGGATTATGAAAAAACCCGTAATCTGAGCTCTTATCAGACTGCTGTTAATCTTTATAATGCTGCCCTTGAAACAGATACTGCTTTTGCAAAGGCTTATTCCGGATTGGCCTTTTCATATTGGAACAGGTATTACTATGAAACCTATTTTAAAGAAAGTTTTATGGATTCCTGTCGCATTCTGGCAGAAAAGGCTCTTTCATATGATAGTCTGCTGGATGAAGCATATTATCTAATAGGCCAGTATCACAGGGAGAACGGACATTCTGAAGAAGCGTTATATAATTATGATAAAGCCCTGGAAATAAATCCAAACTATTTTGCAGCATACGAAAGAAAGGGCTATCTTCTTACATGGGTATTGGGAGATTATGTTAAGGGTATCGCCAACTGTCAAAAGGCACTCAGCCTGGTTCGTGGAAATGATCGTCCTAATTTATTAAAGGTACTGGCCCGTGCATATTTGGATGTCGGATTCACTGAGAAAGCAAAAGATTATTATCATGATGCATTTGTTTTGGATAGTAATAAAGCTTCCTATCTGGGTAATTTAGCCTGGGTAGAATTCAGCAAAGAAAATTTTGAAGAAGCTTTGAAACTTTGGAAACAGCTGGAAGGAATAGATTCAACAAGTACATCCAGTCAGAGTTATTATTATGTAATTCCGGGTCATAATGAGGAAGCTTATGTTCTGGCGGTAAGAGATGTCGAAAATTTCAAAAAGTCAGGTGCCTTAAATCTGATTAGATCACATCGGACAGGATATGCATTCTTGCAGGTCGGTAAAAAGAAAGAAGCAGAGTATTATCTTAACCAGCAGATAAAATACTCGGAAAAAAGTATAAAACTCAGCAGGGATATCGAGCAGAGAAAGTCAGCCTACTATGATTTAGCAGGCACTTATGCTTTTCTGGGTGATAAGGGGAAAGCTTATAAATATCTGGATGAATATTCGAAAAGAAAATCTTTCTCCCTGCCATTCGTAATCTTTGCAAGACATGATCTCCTCTTTGAAAGCATCAGGAAAGAAGGACGGTTTCAAAAAATACTGCAGACCATTGAATCAAAATACCTGTCAGAGCATGAAAGGGTAAAGAAATGGTTCGAGGAGCAGGGAATGTTATAATAATCTTTTGTATGAGAACAAGATATAACCAGAAAGCCCCCGGGTCTGGTTTCCGGGGGCTTACAATTATTGCATTACAATTCTATTTCTTTTTCTTTTTGTTTTCTACACATACTGCTTTGTTAATAATCAAATTCTCAAAATCAGGATCAGCTGCCCCGGCCCAGGTAATGGATCCTAAATAATGGTTACCCTGATCTCCTTTGAGATTGAAATGCCAGGTCGCTCCCATATCAATTCCTTCAGCAGAGAATGAGCCCTTATCCTGTTCAGATATTTTAAATGTTTCACCGGACTCACCTATTACTTCACCATGAGAAATAACATTATACCACCTCATTTGACCATTTATAAAATGCCATACAGCATGGGCTGTTAAAGTGCCTGTTACATAATCAACCACCTCTAAAACTCCCTGCTCGTTAGGGCAATATACGGGTGTAAAATAACCTCCGATCCAATCCCAATTCATTGTAAATGCAACTGATTTTGTGCCTTCTACAACAGGTGGAAAGTTCTCCTGTGCAGATAGTCGGATCAATCCAATGCCTGATAAAAGGCATATCAGAATAAATGTCTTTGTTTTCATAGATTTAAGATTTTGGTTTAAGTTAAAATGAGTTTTATCGTTTAAAAAAAAACCTATACAGAGAGAAAAAAGAGGCTGGCCCAAATAAAATCAGCAGAAGTTACCCTGTTAACCTAATCCTTTAACTAAAGGAGCCAGCTTCCTTTTATTCATAATCAATTATGACATTCAATGTGCTGATAATGCTAATGTAAAGTTAGCATGAAAGGCAGGGAGAGGTATATCAATTTAAAGCAATTGATTTCAGTATTTTGTAAGTTATATCAATTTTAAGAAGTGAAATACTCTTTACACTCAACATATGAAAAAACAGGTCGCACCCCGCAAAGCGGGGCAGGTTCTACGGCACTCATATATCTTTATTCGGATTTCCGTTCTGCAAACAGGACGCACCTACGGCGCTCATCTTCTTAACCCTTGATATTTTCTACAAACAGACCGCATCTACGATGCTTTTTTAATGATCTTGCATACATTCTACAAACAGGCCGCATCTACGATGCTTTTTTAATGATCTTGCATACATTTTACAAACGGGCTGCACATACTGTACTTAAGAATTCCGTCACTATTTTTTGAGTTCCGTAGGAACGACCTGTTTGGTGTGCCGGGCATGTAGTAAATCTAAAAGGTGAGGGGAAAACGTTCCCCAGGTCCATAAAGAGCCGTAATGGCCGGAATCTTTTAGCCGAAAGCAAGGGTGTCCCGGGTGATCGGGAATCTGAAGGAAGCCGTAGGCGAACATTTGTTCTGACGAACAGAAACCGGATATAAGGCCTG
>Ga0315293_10006246_pt1 | contig 11179 bp, 10 predicted proteins | sample YL17G13_20_MG_FD_203071 | JGI IMG/M metagenome (GOLD analysis project Ga0315293, IMG submission 203071) | Sediment microbial communities from Yellowstone Lake, YNP, Wyoming, USA - YL17G13_20 | ecosystem: Environmental > Aquatic > Freshwater > Lake > Sediment | place: USA: Wyoming | collected... | reverse complement strand
GCGCTCGACGCGCGCCATGTGCTCCCGCAGCTCCTCGTCGAGGCCGGCCGGCCAGCCGTGCGCGAGGTACTCGTTGCAGGTCGCCGTCGTGATCGTGAACGCGGGGGGCACGGGCAGGTCGAGGTCGAGGGCCATGACGGCGAGGTTGGCGGCCTTGCCGCCCATGAGCCGCTTCATCTCCGCGAAGGTCAGGTCGTGGCGGTGGTCGCAGTCGTAGACGTAGCTCACGGGGCTGCTCCCTTGGACGCCAGGCCGGCCGCGCCGCGGGGCGCGGGCGGCCTTCAGGGCGCGATGATGATCTTGATCGCCCCGCTGGCGGGGTCGTTGAAGGTGGCGATCGCCTGCTCGTACTCGGCGAGCGTGAAGCGGTGGGTCATGACCTCGCGAACGCGCATCCGGCCCTGCTCGACCAGCGGCATGACGCGCCGCATCTCGCCGGCCGTGGCGCGGCAGCCCACCAGCTCGAGCTCGTCGAGGACGAGCCTCTGCATCGCGATCTCCACGCCCTGGGTGGGGATCCCCACCGCGGCACACCGACCGCCACGGCGGAGCATGCCGAGGGCCCATTGCACCGTGACCGGAACCCCGGCGCACTCCAGGACGACGTCGGCGCCGAAACCGCCGGTCATCGCCCGGACGGTGGCGACCGGGTCGCCGGCGCTCGAGTCGACCGTCTCGAAGCCCATGGCGGCCGCCTTCGCCAGCCGGACCGGATTGCGCTCGATGAGGATGACGCGCGACGCGCCCCGGATCCGCGCCGCGTCGCCGCCGAGGAGCCCGATCGCGCCGGCGCCGGTGATCGCGACCGTGTCGCCGGGAGCGACCTGGCCCCGGTTCGCGACGTGGAGGGCGATCGAGGCCGGGTCGATGACGGCGCCTTCGTCGAAGGAGAGGCCGTCGGGGAGCGGGAAGATCGTCTTCACACCCTGGACGACGTACGTCGCGTCCGCGCCCTGGATGTTGTGTCCGTACTGCTTGTGGAGACCGGGCTTGCCGTAGTTCTCGCAGAGGTTGTAGCGGCCCTCGACGCACTTCTGGCAGACGCCGCAGGCATCGTGCGAGGTCCCGGCCACCCGGTCGCCGACCTTCCAGCCGTACAGCTCGACTCCCGGTCCGAGCTCAACGATCTCGCCGGCCCATTCGTGGCCCGGGATGAAGGGGAAGGCCGGCGGCCAGAAGCCCGGGTAGTCGCCCCGGATCAGGTGGACGTCCGTGCCGCAGATCGAGACCGCGCGCACGCGGGCCAGGACCTCGTTCGGCCCCGGCACCGGGACGGGGACCTCGCGGATCTCCAGGCGGTTCGGCTCGAGGACAACGAGTGCCTGCATGGTGGCGGACACAGTGTGGCCTCCTTCGGGGGTAGATTCAGATGACGGCGACGGGGTCGACCATCGACCCGGTAGCGCCGCGGATCTTCACGGGAAGGGCGACGAAGAGGAATTCGTAGACGCGCTGGCGCGCCAGCTCCTCCAGGTCCAGGCTTTCCATGATGTAGACGCCCTTCTCGATGAGAAGAGCGGTGTGGACCGGCTGGGGGTTCCCGGTGGGCCCGGGGTCGGGGGCCGGCTGGACCTCGTAGGTCTCGGTGTCGGTGCCGGTCGCGACGACGCCACGCTCCAGGAGCCAGCGCGCCGTGGAGATGTCGGGTCCCGGCGTCTTGTGGGCCGCCATCTTCTCGGCGTCGGGCCAGAGGCCCATGTAGCCGGTCCGGATGACGACCACGTCCCAGGGCTGGACCGTGACGCCCTGGGCGGCGCAGATCGCGTCCATCTCGGCGGCGTCGATCGGCGAGCCCTTGGGCAGGCAGTCCAGGCCGCGGAAGGCAGGTGCGTCGATCAGCACGCCGCGGGTGAAGAACGGGGGCATCCGGGAGGCGTCGCCATGCACCGGGCCGAAATCGGTCAGGTGCTCGTCGGCGTTGCCGCCCCCGTACCAGTGCATATCGTCGTCGACGGTCATATGGGCGAGCGCGTCCATGTGGGCGCCGGAGTGTGACGTCGCCATCACGTACTCGGCCATGTAGCCGAGGCCGGCATCGTTGATCGGGCCCCACGGCTGGGCGCCCGTCACCCGGATCCCGCGGGGCGTCCGGTAGTTGAGGACCTGGAACGGGGGGTGGCCCGGGAAGAGGGGCATGCCCGGGTAGCGCACCGCGGCCAGCGAGATCATCCGGCCCTCGCGAACCAGGCCCGCCGCCCTCACGACCTGCTCCGGCGGCAGCCCGCCGATGGGACCGATGTCGAACGGAGTGGTCATCCCGCGCCCTCCTGGCGGCTCATGGTGTCGGCCGCTCCTGCAGAGCCCGCCAGACGCGCTCCGGCGTGAGCGGCAGGTCGCGGATGACGACGCCCGTCGCGTCGCGCACGGCGGCGGCGACGGCGGGGGCGACGCACAGCAGGCTGCCCTCGCTCATGCCCTTCGATCCGTACGGACCCGGGCCGTCCCCGTTCTCCACGATCTCGCTGTGCAGCTCGAGCGGGAGGTCCATGCTGGTCGGGATCCGGTAGTCGATCGCGCCCAGGTTCCGGATCCGGCCCTTCTCGTCGTAGATGTAGTGCTCCATGAGCGTGTGGCCGAGGCCCTGGATCGCCGCGCCTTCGTCCTGGCCCCGGGCCTGGAGCGGGTTCAGCGCCTTGCCGACGTCGGACACGGTGACGTGCCTCAGCAGGGTGATATCGCCCGTCCCCTCGTCCACCTCGGCCTCGACGGCCGTGCAGTTGAACTCGTAGAAGGCTGCGCTTCCGCCGAGCGGGTGGTCGGGCTCGGCGTCCTTGCGCATCTCGCCGTTCCCGATCAGCTCGCCGCCGAGCCGTCCGAGACCGGGCTTCAGGATGTCGAGGATCGGGAGATCGCGGCCGGGCAGGCGCACGACGCCGCGCTGCACGACGACCTGGGCCTCGTCAACCCCGTGGAGCCGGGCCGCCATCGCGCGGAGCTTCGCCTGAACGTCGCGGCAGGCAGCGAGGACCGCGTTCCCCATGAGGACTGTCGACCGGCTGGCCGAGGTCTGCTGGTCGTACGGGACCACGGCCGTGTCGCCCATCACGACGGTGATCCATTCGATCGGCGCCCCCAGCTCCTGCGCGGCGATCTGGGCAAAGACCGTGCGCGCGCCCTGGCCCATGTCGGACGTGCCGGCGTAGACGATGACGCTGCCGTCGACGAGCAGCCGGACCGTCGAGTACGAGAGACCGGTGGTCGGCCCCGACTTCATGCCGACGGCGATCCCGCGGCCGCGCCCGGGCGGGAGCGGGCTCCCCCACCCGATCAGCTCGGCGGCCCGGCGCACCGTCTGCTCCCAGTCGCCGTCGGCCGGCGTGTCGCTGGGGTTGAACGCCTCGCCCCTGCGGGCGAGGTTGCGGAGGCGGATCTCCAGCGGGTCGATGCCGAGCGCGCGCGCGGCCTCGTCCATGTTCGACTCCACCGCCCAGATGGGCTGGGGGTTGCCGAAGCCGCGGAACGCGGTGGACGGCGTCGTGTGGGAGAGGATGCTGCGCGCGACGATCCGTACCGCCGGGACGCGGTACGGCCCGGAGGACGCGTAGCCGCCCTTGCTGACCGTCCGGTCGGCGATGTCGGCGTAGGCGCCGACCAGGTAGTTGGCCTCGATGTCTCGGAAGACCAGCCTGCCGTCCGAGCGAAAGCCCGCCCGGACCCGAACCTCGGTCGAGCTCCGTCGGACCGCCTGGAACGTCTCGTCGAGGGTCAGGATCAGGCGGCAGGGCCGGCCCGTCTCGAGGGCCATGAACGCGACGAGCGGCTCGAGCTTCGCGTGCTGCTTGCCGCCGAAGCCGCCGCCCGGGTCCGGGGCGAAGACGCGGACCTTCGCAAGCGGCAGGCCCAGGATCGTCGCGATGATCTTCTGCAGCCAGTTCGGGTGCTGGATCGTGCTCCAGACGGCGATCCCGTCGCCGTCTGGAGCCGCCATGAAGCCGTGGGGCTCGATCGCGAAGTGGGTCACCATCGGGAACGTGTAGGTGTTCTCGACGACGAGATCTGCCGACGCCGCCACCGCGTCGACATCGCCCCAGCCGAAGCGGTGCTCGCGGAGGACGTTCGTCCCGGCGAGCGGGTCGTTCGGGCGGATCGCCGGGTCCTGGACCAGCGGCGAGGCCGGGTCGAGCGCGGCCGCGATGCTGAAGATGGCGGGCAGCTCCTCGTACTCGACCCACACCAGGCGTGCCGCCTCCTCGGCCGCGTCCTTCGTCTCGGCCGCGACCGCTGCCACGGGCTCGCCGTGATACTTCGTCTCGCCCACGGCGAGGACCGGGCGGTCGGAGAACTGGGGCCCGAAGCGCGGGACCGGCTGGGGGAGTTCCGCGGCAGTCATGACGAGGCGGACGCCGGGAACCTGCTCGGCGGCGCTCGTGTCGATCGACACGATCCGGGCGCGCGCGCAGTCCAGGGTGACGAGCTTGACGTGGAGCACGTCCTGGAGCCGGATGTCGGCCACGTAAAGCTGGCTGCCGGTGACCCGGCCGATGCCGCCAACCCGTGCCGGGGAGGCGCCGATGCCGTTCGCGCTCATCGGTCCGCCGCCTCGGCGGCCGCAAGGACCGCCTCGCTGATCTGCTGGTACCCGGCGCAGCGGCACAGGTTCCCGGCCAGGCCCTCCAGGATCTCGGGGATGGTGGGGTGAGGGTTCTCAGCCAGGAGGGCATGGGCCGCCATGAGCTGGCCCGGGATGCAGAAGCCGCACTGGGCGGCGCCCTTGTCCAGGAACGCCTGCTGCAGCGGACTCAGGTGGCCGTCGTGCGCGAGGCCCTCGACGGTCGTGACCTGCGCCCGGTCGGCCTCGACCGCGAGGACCAGGCAGGAATCCACGACGCGTCCGTCAAGCATGACGGTGCACGCCCCGCACTCGCCCACCAGGCAGCATTCCTTGGTGCCCGTCAGGCCGAGATCGTCGCGCAGGACGTCGAGCAGCGTGTGGTGCGTCGCGACCACGAGCGCGCGCGCGCGCCCGTTCACGGTCACCTGGATGGGAATCATGGCGGTCATCTCGTCACTCCCCCGTCGCCAGCCGGTCGATCGCGATCCGCAGCGCCCGTCTGCCCAGGACGCGCAACATCGCCAGGCGGTACTCGGGGCTCGCCCGCATCGAGCGGGGGGACGGGCTCGCGCCCGCGAACATCTGCTCGAAGATCGCCGCCTTCGCGTCGTCCGGGGCGGCGGGATCCGCCAGGACCCCGCTCTCGTCGACGACGAGGACGGGTCGCGGGCCGACGCTGCCGTAGGCCAGCCGGGTGACCCCCGCCTCGTCCACGGCGCAGCACAGCGTAACGGACGCGAGATCGTGACCGCGGCGCCGCGTGCGGCGCAGGTGCACGGCCGCCTGGCGGCGGCTGGGGATCGGCAGCTCGATCGCCGTGACGAGCTCGCCTCGGGCCAGGGTCGTGACGCCGGAGCGGACGAAGAAATCGTCGACCGCGATGCGCCGGGTCCCGCCCGGTCCCGCTGCGACAACGTCCGCCCCATACACGAGGAGCGATGGGGCAGTGTCGGCGGCCGGCGACGCATTGCAGACGTTGCCGGCGAGCGTCGCCCGGTTGCGGATCTGCACCGAGCCGACGACCGCCGCCGCCTCCGCCAGGGCGGGGAACCAGCGGCGCACCCGGTCGTCGGCGGCGATGTCGGTCATGACCGTGCCGGCGCTGATCGTGACGCGCCCGTCCGCCTGGCGGATCGCAGGGCGCAGCTCGGCGATCCGCTTGACGTCGATCACGACCGCTGGCCGGGCCGTGCCGTCCCGGAGCCGGATGACGAGGTCGGTGCCCCCGGCGAGGAGGCGCGCGTCCGGTCCGTGCGCGTCGAGGAGGGCCACCGCCTCGGCCAGCGTCGCCGGCCGCGCGAACTCGAAGGTGTGCATCGCTCCCGCCCCCGTCGTCAGAGGACTTTGTCCACCTCGTCCAGGAGCACCTGGGGGGTGGCCGCCCGGATGAAGTAGTACGGACGCTCCGCGAAGCGCTCGACGAAGGCCGCCCGTGCCATGCGCAGGGCGTCGGTGTCCACGACGGGCATCGGCCAGCCGGCCGCGAGCAGCTCGTTCGTGAGGAAGTAGTTCTGGAGCGAGTGGAGCGTCTGGAACTGGCGCTCGAAGGGGATCATCGCGCCCGTGCTGGCATCGAAGTTGCCGTCGATGGCGGGCACGATCACGATGTCGACCTTGGTCGGCTCCGTGTAGAAGTCCCACGTCGGCAGGTCGCCCCAGAACTTCTCGACACCCTTGTTCGGGGCGGCCTTGTCGGCCCGCTCGGTGCCCTCGGTGCGCTTCTTCAAGAAGAGCTCCTCCGAGCCGCGCACCACGACGCCGCTCTCGTCGATGACCGAGGTCTCGGAGGCGACCTGCAGGCCACCGCGGCGACCGGCCTCGATCAGGCCCATGCTCTTGCCGTGGTTGGACTCGCCGCCGAGGAAGACGATGGTCCTGTCCCGGTAGCGGACGGCCGCGGCGTGGAACGGGTGCAGGCCGACGGCCTCCATCCGGAGCGCGAGCATCGTGACGACGACCTTCTGGATGGGTCCTGCCGGCCACGATCCCGTGAAATGCATCACGCGGCCGTCGTACCTGATCGCCTTCTCGCCGTCCTGGTGCCAGACGATGTCGGGCTCGGCCAGCGAAACCTCCGGCGAGATGCGGACGTCAGCGAGCCGGTAGTTGAGGAAGTTCAGGTCGTCGAGGACGTGCTCGCGCGGCTCACTGCCGTGGACGTCCACCCGCAGGCGGGCCATCCCGGCCGACATCTCCTCCGACAGTTGCAGCTGGTCGCTCATCTTGTCCTTTCGCGGGCTTGGGGCGCGACGGGTCAGGCGGAGCGCTCCGCCAGGGACGGAGCCAGGTCGGGCTCCCGGCGAGCCCGGCGCCGGACCGGCAGGGCGGGGGGCTCCCCCGGCCGCGCCTCGTCGACCGCCGGCGAAGCGGGCGCCGCCCAGAGGCTGGCCAGCATCGCCGCGGTGTCGGCGAAATGGTCGTGCAGGACCGCGGCCGCCACCTCCGGGTCGCGGAGGCGGAGCGCGGCGAGGATCGGGGCGTGCAGGTCGGCGATCCGGCGCCGGTCGACGCCCGGCACGACCATCGTGATGTAGGTGCGCGAGAAGGGCTCCAGGGTTCGCCAGACCCGCTCCAGGGTGGCGTTCCCGGCGAGCTCGACGATTCGGCTGTGGAAGGCGGCGTCCGCCGTCGCCTCGGCGTAGTAGTCGCCGTCCTTGGCCGACCGCTGCATCTCGTCCACGTACGCGGCGAGGGCCCCGAGGTCCTCGTCGGTCAGGCGCGGGATGGCAAGGCGGGCGCCGAGCGACTCCAGCTCGGCGCGGATCACGAACGCCTCCAGGAGCTCGTCCGCCGACGGGCGGCGGACGCGCGCTCCACGGAAGGCGGTGGTCTCCACGACGCCCAGCGCCTCGAGGTCGCGCAGCGCTTCCCGGACGGGTGCCTGGCTCGTCCCGAGCTCCCGGGCAACCCGGGTCTCGACGATCCTGGCGCCCAGCGGGTAACGACCGTCAAGGATCGCCTGGAGCAGGTGATCCTTGACCTGATCGCTCAGGACGCTGCGTGAGATCGCTGCATCGCGAGTCATGGAGACCTCGGATCAGGACCCGATCCCGATGGCCGGGCGGGCCTGCTCGGTGCTCAGGATCTCGACGATGCCGGTGGTTCCGTTGATGCGGATCCGGTCGCCGTTCTTGATCTGCTGGGTTGCCACGGACGTCCCGACGACGGCCGGGATGCCGAACTCGCGCGAGAGGACGGCCGGGTGCGACACCGTCCCGCCCGCGTCGGTCACGAGCCCGACGATCTTCGTGAAGAGGACGACCCAGGCCGGGTTCGTCATCTGGCAGACGAGGACATCGCCGGCGCGAACGTCGTCGAACTGGTCCTCGCGGAGGACGACCCGCGCGATGCCCTCGACGACGCCGGGCGAGGCGCCGATGCCGTTGATCTCGCCGGCCACGGTGGAGGCCTTGCGGTAGAACTTGTCGGGGAAGCCCCACAGGTTCAGGTACGGGAAGGCGAGCTGGGTGGGCGTGCAGGTCCCGATCCATTCCTTGGGACGGAACGTGTAGGCCTTCTCGCGCTCGGCCTTGCGCTCGGCCACGATCGCCCGCGCATCCATGCCGGCCGGGTTGCCCATGAAGACGCGCAGCTCGTTGTACTGGAGGAAGACGACGTCGTCGGGCGCGTCGAGGAAGCCGCCCGCCACGAGCTTCTTGCCGATGGCGATCAGCACGAGCCGGACGTGCGCGTTGGCGCCCTGGTCGATGTAGAAATGGTGGTCCGGGGTGAGCGGAGCCATCCGGAGGTTGATCTCGTTGGCCGCCCGCATCTCGTCGAGCGCGTCGCCTTCGAGACCCTCGAGGATCTCCTTCGCCGCGGCGGCGATGTCGGCCGCCAGGACCCCGATCGTCTTCGGATAGTCGTAGTTGGTCTCGATGTAGCCGCGGACGAGCTCGATGACCGGCTCCATCTGCTCTCGAACCGTCGGGAAGATGAACTCGTGGCTCCAGACTGCGTGCCAGCCGTACTCCTTCTGGTACGGAACAACGCGCTCGTCGATGAAGCGCCGGCCGCGCTCCGAGGCCTTGAGGGCGGCGATGATCTCGTGCGCCGTGTCGGCCGTGAAGATGGGGCCCAGATCCGGGTCGGCCTTGGCCTCCTCCTTCATCTTCCAGAGGGCCTCGATCGAGTCCCAGTTGCGGTCCTTCGCCGAGTTCTGGAGCCGGCCGAGGAGCTGTTCGTTGATCTTGCCGTGCGTCTTCTCCATGACCGCCCGCAGGTTCAACGTGGCGGACAGCTGGGCGAAGTTGAGCATCCAGTGGATCTTCCAGTGGCGATCGTGGACGTCGATCGCGTCCTCGAGCAGGCAGGCCAGCTCCATCAGGGAGAGCTGGTCCTCCTTGTCGAGCATCCCCTCGAGGTAGACGAAGTTGCGGTCCATCTCGGGGACGAGGCGATCCCGCCACCAGTTGGCGAACTGGAGGCCGTAGGTCGGCAGGACCGCGCCGAGGTAGGTCCCGATCTTGGCCGGGTACTCGGGGTCCAGCGGGACGCGCGCCGCGTACGTGGAGCCGTACTCCATCGCGTCGACCCTCACGCCCGCCTCGGCGGGGATGGCGGTCGTGTAGAGGTAGCCGTTGACCTTCTTCGCGATCCAGTCGGTCGCGAACGGCGTCCCGAAGCGCCGGAACATGTGGTCGCAGCTCAGCCACCAGCCGCCGATGTCGAAGTACATCGGGCTGAGCGGGTGCGGGCAGTGCAGGTCGTCGTAGACCCAGAAGAGGAGCTTCTCGGTCTCCGACTGCCACTCCACCGGGAACTCGGCATCGCCGAGGAACTGGCCGAGGACTTCTTCCTTGAGAGCCACCGTCTATGCCTCCAACCTGCGTCTGGTTTGTCGCCCGGGGGTGACCGGTCTAGCTCGCGGCCGCCGAGCGGGCGATCCGCTTGAAGCGCCGCATGTTCTCCGTGATCGCGACCTCCGTGTTCGCGGTCCGCATCAGCCCAAAGATCAAGGTGAAGCCACTGGCCACGACGATGTGGGGGGCCGCAAGCGTGACGCCGTCGAGTAAGACCGTCAGGAAGTCGACGAGCGCCTTCGGCAAGGGGGCGTTACCTCTCCGTCCACGGTTGCGGTTCGGGGGCGATCTCGGGCGAAGGCGTGACCTTCGATAATCGATTACCGATAAGATAGAAAGCGCGAAGGGCCCGCGTCAAGTCCCATCCGGATCCCGCGCGGGCCCAAGCAGGGCCGCCTGAACCGGACGGATCCGGCCGGTTGCCCCCTTGCGGTCGAGGCATCGATCATCGATTATGTCACCCAACAGCGGACCCGGGATGTGCGCAAGAGAGAACGATGGCGGCTGATCTATCCGCTCGGCGTCCCGGAGGCTCTCATCCGCAGCCTTCCCGGCTGCACGATCGTCCCGGCCGGCGAGCCCCCGCATCGATGAGGCACACCACATGACGACCACCGCGCTCGACAGCCCGCTCCTGCGGATGACCCAGGAGACCCCGACCCAGTACTGGAACGACTCCTGCGCCGTCGATGAGCTCACCTACGCCGTCCAGCGCGGCGCGACCGGGGCGACCTCCAACCCGAGCATCGTGCTCGACGTCATCAAGAAGGAGAAGGCCCACTGGTCCCCGCGGGTGCACGAGCTCGCCGCGGCGAACCCGACGTGGAGCGAGGTGGAGCTGACCTGGGCGATCGTCGAGGAGATGGCCACCCGGGGCGCCGCCATCCTCCAGCCGGTCTTCGAGCGCGCGGGCGGCCGGCATGGCCGGCTCTCGGTCCAGACGAACCCCGCGAACCATCGCGATCCGCCCCGGATGGTGGAGCAGGCGGTGCGGTTCGCCGCCCTGGCGCCGAACATCCAGGTCAAGTTCCCGGTCACCGCGTCGGGCCTCGTCGCCATCGAGGAGGCGACCTTCCGCGGCGTCAACATCAACGGCACGGTCAGCTTCACGGTGCCCCAGGCGATCGCCATCGCCGAGGCTGTCGAGCGCGGCCTCGATCGGCGCGCAGCGGCCGGGCTCGACGTCGCGTCGATGACCCCGATCGCCACGATCATGATCGGGCGGCTCGACGACTGGATGAAGGTCCTCGTCGAGCGGGACGACCTCGCCGTCCACCCGGACGCGCCCAACTGGGCCGGCATCGCCGCCTTCAAGCGGACCTACGGGATCTTCCGCGAGCGCGGCTACCGGTCCCGCCTGCTCGCGGCGGCCTACCGCCACCGCCTCCACTGGACCGAGCTGGTCGGCGGGGACGTCAGCATGACGCTCCCCTACCCGTGGCAGGTCCGCTTCAACGCGAGCGGGATCGCGCCGCAGCCGCGGATGGACGAGCCGGTCGATCCCGCCCTCATCGCCGACCTCTACGACCGGATCCCCGACTTCCGCCGCGCCTACGAGCCGGACGGGATGACCCCAGACGAGTTCGAGAGCTACGGGGCGAGCGCGCGAACCCTGCGGACCTTCGTCAAGTCCTACCACGACCTCATGGGCGCGATCCGAGACTTGGTCCTGCCGGACCCGGACATCCGCCCCGCCTGACCCTCGTCCTGCCGCATCGCCCCGAGGAGGCACCAGCGAATGACAACCGAAGTGCGCGTGCAGCCCGTGCCGCCCGCCACGCTGCCCATCCTGAGCCACTGGATAGGCGGCCGCCCGGTCGAGGTC
>Ga0315293_10006239_pt1 | contig 11183 bp, 13 predicted proteins | sample YL17G13_20_MG_FD_203071 | JGI IMG/M metagenome (GOLD analysis project Ga0315293, IMG submission 203071) | Sediment microbial communities from Yellowstone Lake, YNP, Wyoming, USA - YL17G13_20 | ecosystem: Environmental > Aquatic > Freshwater > Lake > Sediment | place: USA: Wyoming | collected... | reverse complement strand
GAAGGTGGCCGAAGGGCACATAAAACGCTCATAGGAAGCAAAGTGTGCCTTGCCCCCCTATTTACCGATGAGCTTCTCCAGCATCACATCCAGTGAGCGGCACATAAAGCAATAGATCTTGCTGTCTTTCCCGACGAGCACCTTCGTGGGGACGCCGAACACGCCATACGCTCTGGCGACTTCTGCCTTCGGATCCAGGAGCACGGTATAGGGAATTTTGTAGTCTTTCACGAAGGCCTCGACCTTCTTCTGGCTCTCATTGATGTACACGGCGAGAATGTCGAGCTTTCCCCGGTATGCCTCATGCATCTTCTTCAGGTCCGGGATCTCCCGCTTGCAGTATGGGCACCAGGTGGTCGTGAACACGAGGAGGACATTTCTCCCCTTGTAGTCTTTCAGACTCACCGTCCTCCCGTTCAGGTCCTTGAGGCTGAAATCCACGGCCTGCCTTTCAAGCCCGCTCAATGGATAGGGGACCTTTTCCTCTGCATACCCCAATGACCATAGGATAATCAGGAGACAGAGGAGAGTCACTCCAATAAAATACCTTGCCCCTTTCATTCGATCGCTCCCTTCATATGGATAGATTCCCTGCGGAAAAGAGGAAGTATTCGCCCATGGCGATAAAAACCCAGCCGAATGCCTTTTGCACCCATACCATCCAGGGCCCAGATTTCGGCAGGTTCTTCAGGAGACCCGTGCATGTCCCCAGAAGGATAAGTATGGTCCCCATACCCAAGGCAAAGATGAAAAGGAGGCTCATGCCATAGGCGGGATTCTGCTTCGTGGCCACATAGCTCAGGATCACGCCGAGAACGGGTGCGGTGCACGGCCCCATGATAAGACCCGATACAGCACCCATCAAGAAACCGCCCCCAAATCCCCTTGTCCCCTTTGGGTGGAGGCTCTTCAAAAGAGGAGGTGTCGGAATCGTGAACGCGCCGAGCATGGATATGCCAAGCAGGATGCAGATATTCGCGACGATGAAGTATGTCCATGGGCTCGTCTGTATCCCGCCGAAAAAGCTTCCCGTCAAGGCGGCTATGCCACCGAGGAGCGTGTAGGTAAACGCGGTGCCGAGGACATAGATCAAGGAGAGGATGAAACCGTGCAGTCTGGATCTGCCTTTGCCGCCGATATAGGCGACAGTAATGGGGATGACGGGATAGATGCAGGGCGTGAAGCTGACCAGGAGCCCACCCAGGTATGCGCCCAGATAGGAAAGGAGATATGATCCCTTCAGGTAGACTTCGAGATTGTTGATGCACCCCTCGGTCATGAGAGCCCTTCCAGTTCCCTGCGAAGATCCTTCTCCCGTATCTCTCCGGTGAGGCGCCCGATCTCCTTCCCACCCTTAAGAATGATGATAGTTGGAATGCTGAGCACCCCCAGTGCAGCAGGCGTATCTGGGTTGGAGCTGATATCCAGCATCCCGAACCTGATCTGATCGAACCCTGGCGAAAGATCATCTATATGAGACGCAACCTTCTTGCATCCTGTACACCACGGGGAGGTGAAGAGGAGGATGAGGAAGCCGGCCGCCGCTGTCGCAAAGGTATCATCCGTGATTGCTTCAAGCATAATGAAGGGTATTTAACACAATGACAGGCCTTTCACAAATCAAAGAATGAGGGTGCAGGAAGCAAACGCCTCGACATTGGTATTGACCTGGGAGTCAAAATACATGATAATGGCGAACTATGCATGTCGATATCATCTAAAAAGGGGTTCGAACCATGGTGATAAAATTGAAAAAGATATGGCTTGATGGGAAACTGGTCAATTGGGACGATGCCAATGTGCATATCCTGACGCACAGTCTTCACTACGGTGTCGCCGCCTTCGAGGGGGTGAGGTGTTACCTGTGCGAAGACGGGAAATCGGCCATATTCAGAAATAGGGAACATACGCAGCGGTTGTTTAACTCTGCCAAGATCTACCTCATGCAGATACCCTTCACCCAGCAGGAGATCATGGACGCGGCAAAGGAGACCCTGATGGCCAATGACCTGCGAGAAGGGTATATCAGGCCGATTGCCTTCATCGGCGATGGGGTCATGGGTGTACATCCCAAGGACAACCCGATCCGTGTATCCATCATCTGTTGGGAATGGGGCGCCTACCTTGGCGACGAAGGGCTGAAAAAGGGGATTCGGGTAAAGACCTCCTCCTTCACTAGGCACCACCCGAACATCATGCTCACCAAGGCCAAGCTCAGCGGCAACTACGTGAACTCGGTCCTTGCAAAGCTCGAGGTCACCCGTGTCGGGTATGACGAGGCGCTCATGCTCGACCCCCAGGGCTACGTTGCGGAAGGCAGCGGCGAGAATATCTTCATGGTCAGGGGCAAGGTCCTCTATACACCTCCACTGACCTCCGTACTCCCCGGCATCACGCGTGACTCCATCATGCGTATCGCAGGCGATCTCGGTTTCGAGGTCAGAGAGGTGTTCTTCACGAGGGATCAGCTCTATATTGCCGACGAGGTGTTCTTCACGGGCACTGCCGCAGAGGTAACCCCCATCCGGGAGATCGACGACCGGACCATTGGGGAAGGCAGACCCGGCCAGGTCACCAAGGCGCTCCAGAAGGCCTACTTCGACGTAGTAAAGGGCAGGAACACCGCTTATAAGGACTGGCTCGACTACGTAGCATTTTAAACGCAGCGGGGATGGCGCCCCTTTGCATGAAAAAACCATGCATCATTTCTTGCGCAGGGCATTCAGCAGGGAAGCGCTGGGTTCGCCTTGGACATCACCGATAGAGATCCCGGGCTTGATCAGCTCTCCATGGTAGTCCGAGCCGGCACTGATCAACAGGGCGAGATCTCGGGCCAGCTCGGTAAGATACATGACGGTCTCTTTGTCGTGATAGGTGCTGTATACTTCGATGCCGTCAAGACCGTGTTCCCTTAAGTCTTGGAGCAGCGGCTGTTCGATATATCCCGGATGAGCAAGAATGAGCACGCCCCTGCTATGGAAGCGCGCGATGGTCTCGGTGAGGGCTGGGAGCATTTCCCGAACGCCTTCGCCGAGATCAGCAAGAAGAAAATCCTTATAGAAGTTCAAGTATGGAGAGCCTGACTTTCTGCCCGCTATATAATCATGGAGCCTCGCATCCTTGAGGTTCCTCTTCTTGAGACCATTGAGGAAGGTGAAGCCGGTGGGAATGGATCTCCCCCAGTTGTCGATATCGGCTCTCTCCAGGTCGAAGCCCATCCCGGTGAAATGGTCTATGATCTCCGTGGCCTGATCCCATATGATCGTGCAATACCGGTGGAGGAATTCGTACAGGGCGGAGTCTTCTGAATCGAATCCATAGTAAAGGAGATGGAATTCCTGCTGTGCGTGTTGGGTGGAGAACTCGAGACCTGGGAAGAATTCGAGGGCATAGTCTTGCGCACGCCGCAGACCTTCGTGCACGGCGCCGATCTCCATGTGATCGGCAAAGGCGAGCGCCGTGAGGCCGAGATCCTGTGCCATCCGCAGGATCTCCTCGGGCGTATGCTGCCCGTCGCTCGAGTATGTGGTATGGATGTGGAGATCTATCATGGCATCGAACAGTTTATTTTCTTGATACCATAAACTGCCGATAAGGAGAACGAGTCTGTGCATGAGGTGTGAAGATGAAGAATGAGCAGTATGTGATTGACAAGATCAGTCCGGAAGAGTCATGGAGGGTGTTTCGCATCATGGCCGAATTCGTGGATGGCATCGAGGCGCTCACGAACCTCCCCCCGGCGGTTACCATATTCGGTTCTGCCAGGTCAAAGCCAGGAGATAAATACTACAGCCTGGCCGAGAAGGTGGCCGGCGATTTGGTACGACAAGGACTGGCCGTAATCACCGGCGGCGGCCCCGGAATCATGGAGGCGGCGAACAAGGGAGCCAAAGAGGCGGGTGGAAAGTCCGTCGGCCTCAATATCGAGCTCCCCTTCGAGCAAAAGCTCAATCCGTATACGAACGTGAACTTGAGCTTCCGCTACTTCTTCATCAGGAAGGTGATGTTCATCAAATATGCGATCGGGTATGTAATCTTTCCCGGCGGCTTCGGCACCATGGATGAGTTGTTCGAGGCCCTCACCCTCATCCAAACCGACAAGATAAAGCCCTTTCCCGTTGTGCTCTTCGGCACCGAGTACTGGTCAGGCCTCATGCGTTGGATCGAGATGAACATGCTCGCCAGCGGGATGATATCTTCTGAGGACAGGACTATATTCACGGTGACCGATTCCATACAGGGCGTCGTGGAGATCATGAAGAATTCCCAGCCCTGAGTGCGGTACGGCTGTCAATCTCCTGCCAGAGCTTTAGGTATGAACTCCCGATATCGATGCTAAGATAATTTATCATGCCTCCCGAGATACCTGACGGGACGTACTTCACGTCGCATGACGACCCTTTGGATGCCGAGGAATATGCCCTCTTCAAGATGCCCAAATCCATACCACGATATTGTCGCGCTCCTGCGCCTATCCATCTTAGGGTGAGGAATGAATTACCTTTGTCAAACATTGTGGTTGACTATCGAATCGGCATTTCCTATTTTATGGTATTCTTTTGGAGCGCCGAGCAATAGGCGCTGCAGATGCGGTGAACAGGGGAAGGCCTCAGGTGCACAGGCACTGCTATGCACATCCCGTTTCATGGCATATTCCTTCTGTTTGCACACAATTTTCTTCAAAAGGAGGCGTAGGCCATGAAGGAATCGACAAAGATCATGATGAAGAATCACGGGTGGCGCTATGACAAGTTTATCCACAACTATATCTATTTCGCGTTCTACCGCCCTTACGTCACCTTTGTCCTGTATCTCTTCCGCTTCCTGGCCGGCGCCCTTTCGTGGTTAAAGCCCCTGAATGTGGTCCTCGATATGGCCCTGTCGCGGTATCATGCTAAATTCCTCTCCCTGAACGACGCCACCAAGATCTTTACCCTCAACGAGAACGTGATGGCGACCTCGGATGAAAACAAGCGCATCATCCCGTTCAAGTATGCCCATGACATCATCTTCAAGGATCCCCAGGTGGTGGCGGTCATGGATTGCCCCTGCATCGTGGCCAAGAAGGGGCGTGAGAACCTCGGGGAATGCGGGCCGATCAACCGTTGCTTCGCAGTCGGCAAGGGGCTGGCTTCCTTCTGGGTGGAGCATTGCCAGAAGTACAATGCCCGCTATATCAGCCAGGATGAGGCGAGCGCCCTGCTGAAGGATTTCCGCAAGCGCGGCCATATCACCCAGGCCTTCTTCAAGGTGGCCACCGGCGGCCGTACCGGCGTCATCTGCAACTGCTGCCCGGAGTGCTGCGTCAGCCTTGAGGCTAATGAGCTGGCCAAGAAATTCAACTCCTCCAACCGCATGAGCATCGAATCGGGCTATTCGGTAAAACGCGACCCCAAAAAATGCAAGAACTGCGGATCCTGCGCCAAGATCTGTCACTTCAACGCCATAGAGTTCGAGCGTGGAAAGTGGGGCCATTACAGCAAGTGGGACTGTATGGGATGCGGCCTTTGCGTCGAGCACTGTCCCAATGGCGCCCTCTCCCTGTATGTAGATGAGGCCAAATCATTGCCGCTGGACATCGACCTCGTCAAAGAGCATTTCGCCGATTAAAAGCTCCATCCCCTTGATCCGCACGGCGGATGTCTCGCCCCCCTGAAGATTCTGGGGGGTATGAGCTTTTATGAAGCGTGGGCGTGTTCCTGGACCAGCTTACGCACGTCGAGCGGCAGGCCTTTCCGCTCATCCAGTTCGAGGATACGCGCGCCATTGGGGCATTTCGTTGCGCACTGTCCGCAGCCGAAGCAGGCCTCCCATCGCACCGCTGACTTACCGCCCGTAACCGTATTGGCCGTGAACTGACAAACCTCGACGCATGTACCGCAGCCCTTGCACTTGTTCCGATCGACGACGGCCATATAGCCGGACGGCGTGATCTGGTTCACCCCGAAGGTTTTCAGCATATCGAATCCGAGGCAGCAACAGGCGCAGCAGTTGCAGATGACGTAGAACTGGTCCCGGATGCAGTCCTTGAACCAGGCATTGTGCACCAGGCCCTGCTTGTGGAAGTTTTCGAGGAGCTGCAGAGCCTCCTCCCGGCTCACCCTCCGGCTCACCCCCGGCTGGTGCTCCATGAGGAAGTTCGTGAGGACGGGGTCGCCGATCAAGATGCAGGTATGATATGGAGGCTCGCTCACCTTGCAGGGCTCCTTGCGTATCGTTTTGCAGCCGCAGCGCGTCACGATGAAATCTAGCGTCTTGGCATTGATCACGATATCCCGCGCCCTGGAATAGGGGATGATCTTCTTGCCGAGGTCGGTGAGGGGGATGTCCTGGTCGATGGAAACGATGGCCTTCGCCAGCTCATGCGGCAGGACCTTGCCGTGATAGGTGTTCATGATCCAGCTCTTATACTTCGGCCCGGCAAACCTCGCCAGGAAGGTTACGAACTGGATGTATTGGGGAATCCACCGGCCGTAAAATATCCCGTTGAAACCCTCCCCCTTGAGGAGACGCTTGATTCCGAGCCATCTGAGCGCCGGCAGGGTCGACGGGAGCAGGATGTGCCCGCGCTCGATCCACATGATCAATCCCAGCACCGAAGCGAACAGAAAATACCGTTCTCTGAGTAATCTGAGCATGGATAAACCTCCTTCGTGGTATTTCATGGGCAGCAGAAATGAGATTTCATTCTTGCCCTGTATATCAGTTTGATCCTGTTTGCAACTCCAAGTCTAAACGCTGATATGGTCTTGCAGTATTCATCCGTTCTCGTTATAAGTATCCACGTTCCAAGGTGCACAAGCCGGAAAAATGAGAGGAGCTTGCAATGAACCAGATAGAGCTTATGATGGAATTGCACGTCCCTTCGGACAAGAAGATCGTCCTACTCATCATGGACGGACTGGGAGGCCTTCCCGGCTCCGGTGGCCAGACCGAGCTCGAGGCCGCCAGCAAGCCGAATATGGACAAACTGGCCAAGGATTCCATCCTCGGGCTCTCGACCCCGATCGCACCCGGCATCACCCCCGGCAGCGGCCCCGGTCATCTCGGTCTTTTCGGTTATGACCCGCTGGGCTACCAGATCGGCCGCGGCGTGCTTGAGGCCCTTGGCATCGGCATGCAGCTCAATACGAAGAGCCTCGCCGCACGCGGCAATTTTTGCACGATCGATCCAGCTACCGGCGCAATCACGGACAGGCGGGCCGGACGCATCCCCACCTCGGAGTGCGTACGCCTCGTGCAGAAGCTCGCTGCGATCGATAGGCTCGAGGACGCGGACGTCATCACCCGCCCGGTCAAGGACTACCGCTTCGTCCTGGTCCTTGAGGGCGACGGGCTCGAGGATGGGCTTTCCGAGACTGATCCGCAGAAGGTGGGACTCAAACCGCTCAAGATCAACCCCCTCCATGACGGCGCGACCAAGAGCGCCCGCATCCTGAACGCCTGGGTCGAAAAGGCCTTCGCCATTCTGAAGGACGAACCCAGAGCCAATGCCTGCACCCTGCGCGGGATCGCCAAAGACCCTGGCCTACCCTCGTATGCCGAGGTCTACGGTCTCAAGGCCTGCGCCATCGCCACCTATCCGATGTACAAGGGCCTCGCCAGACTCGTCGGCATGGACGTGCAGGAAGCTGGCGACACCATCGAGGAGGAGGTGGCGACACTGAAGGCCAACTGGGCGAAGTACGACTTCTTTTTCTTCCACGTGAAGAAGACCGACTCGGCCGGCGAGGACGGCAATTTCGAGGCCAAGGTCAAGGTCATCGAGAACACGGACCGAATCATCCCCGACATCCTGGCCCTCAAACCGGATGTCTTCATCATCACCGGCGACCACGCGACCCCGTCGGCCCTCAAATCCCACTCATGGCACGCTCTGCCCATCCTCCTGTATGCCGACAACATCATGGTCGACACCTGCACGCGCTTCGGCGAGAGGGCCTGCATGCAGGGAGGCCTGGGCCATATCCGGCATGTCGACATCATGCCGCTCGCCATGGCCCATGCCGATAAGCTCACCAAGTTCGGGGCATAGTTGAAGATCGGGATACTCTCGGATAACCATAACGACGTCGCCGTGACGGGTCGACCTCCTCATCCACGGGCATACCCACCAATGGTCGATATCCGAGCGGGAGAACATGCTCATCATCAACCCGGGCACGGTATCGGACGTGCTGACCGATGCTAGGACGTGCGCCATCTACGATACCGGGACCAGAAAGGCGGAAAGCATTGAACTCTAAGCAGAAGGTAGCGCTTATTTTCGGCGGACAATCCGCCGAGCACGACGTATCCATCATCTCAGCCTCCTCCATCGCGAAGGCCATGGACACCTCCAGGTTCGATCCCCTATACGTGGCTATTGACAAGCGGGGCAGATGGTTCCTCGGCGCAGGGGCGTTCGACCTGCTCCGGGGTCTTGGCGAGCATGACATCCGGCGCGTCATCCTCTCGACCGACCCGGATAAGCAGGGCTTCCTGAGCCTCGACGACGGCCAGGTCACCGCCATCGGCGTGGTCTTCCCGGTCCTGCACGGCCCCCGCGGCGAAGACGGGACGCTGCAGGGGATGCTCGAGATGGCTCTCATCCCCTATGTTGGCTGCACCACCATGGCGTCCGCCATCGCCATGGACAAGGATATGACCAAGCGGGTCCTCTCCCAGCAGGGCATCCCCGTTGTGAAAGGCACCTGCATTTCGCGCTGGATGTGGGACCATGACCGGGAAGAGATCCTGAAGGAGATCGGTGACTCCCTCAGAAAACCGCTCTTCATCAAGCCGGCGACCTTGGGCTCCAGCATCGGCATCACCAAAGCCGCCAGCCCCGCAGAGATCGAGCAGGGCATCGCATTCGCCTTCACCTTCTCGAACAAGATCCTCGTGGAACAGGCGGTGGAAAATGCCCTCGAGGTCGAGGTGGCCGTACTCGGCAATAACGACCCCAAGGCTTCCATCCCTGGACAGATCATCCCCAGCGGCGAATTCTACGACTTCAACGCCAAGTACGTGGATAACTCCTCCGAACTCATCATCCCGGCCAGGATCGGCAAAGACTTGAGTGAGAAAATTCGGTTCCTTGCCCGCGAGACCTTCGTGGCCATCGGCGGTACAGGGCTCGCTCGCGTGGACTTCCTCGTCGCGGGCGATACCGCCTACGTGAACGAGATCAACACCCTGCCGGGCTTCACAAGCATCTCCATGTATCCCAAACTCTGGGAGGCCACCGGCATCCCCTACCAGCAACTCATCACCACCTTGATCGAGCTTGCGCTCGCCCGCCACACGGCCGAAGAACGTCTGACAAAGACCATCGAACTCGAAAAAAGTCTGGGTGTTTGAGAGGCGATGAAGGGCGATCCGTGGGAACCCCCTTTTGTAAAAGGGGCTTGCCCGGTATCCTTCCTCGAATAGTTTTTGACAGGCGGTGTTTGTGTTCGCTCCCGCCTACGAGCAATAAGCCTCTCGGCCCCGGAAATGTGCGCTGAATACCCTAACCTTGCAGGGAGGTAAAGCCATGCTCCTCCCGCACCCCGGTTCCCTCGTCCCTTGGGAAGTGGACTGTTGCTCATGCAAAAGGCGATTTAATAGTATGATATCATGGTCTTTTTGAATCTGGAGCGATACATGTTCTTGACTATCGCTGTCAAGTTATTATTTTCTATTGGCAAAGAGAAAGCGATGTGACGGGTTGATCATCGCTTGATCGGACAAAGGAGGGATCAAGATGGCAACGTTTATTCTGTTCGGGAAGTACTCTTCTGAGGCTTTAAAAGGCATGAGTGCCAAACGCACCGATAAGGTTGTTGGCCTTATCAAGAAAATGAAGGGTAAGGTTAAATCGATGTATGCGCTGCTCGGGGAAAATGATTTAGTCTTCATTGTAGATTTGCCGAATATGGAACAGGCCATGAAGGCATCCGTGGCCTTACATAAATTGACCGGCATTGCCTTCACGACCGCCCCGGCTCTCTCGGTGGAAGAATTCGATAAATTGATGTCCGAGGCGTAAAGGGCAAAAGAACATAAAAGCCCTTTACTGAACCACACCACAGCAGGGAACCAATCGCCCCTTGACAAGGCCAAGCCAAGGGTATGCATAATTTGCAATGCGATGAAGGTTGTTCACCGTCCGATAGGGATGGTTTCCGTGCTCAACCATGTTCGGGGCAAGACTCATCCCACGACGGATGAGCAATTGCCCCCTGGATCCCTTCTAGGAGATAAAGGGGGTGGGCTACTTTTTAACCACGGCATGCTGCGTGCCCTTTCAAAGCGCGGCGAGCGTTGTGCCTGTATGCTGCAGAGAAACAACTCTGACGCTTGCCACCCGATAATATCTCGGATACAGAGCGGGATTCCCCTAATATTCCGATACGTGGTCTTCCATACGGGATAGGAAGGATGTTTCCGTGGATCTTTCCCAGACAAGCTATGTGGGGGCAAAGACGACCAGAGAAGTCGTGGCCTTTCTCGGTGTAAAACGTTGCCTCTACGGAACCGACGGTCCTTTCGGCTTTAAGGGTCCTGACGGACTGATAGACTATGGGTTCATCAAGAACAGGATCGAGAACCTTTTTCTGGATAAAGGGGTGCAAGCCCTGCTGCTCGGACAGAACTTCGCCCAGCTTGTCGGCATACACTAGTCGTTATCTCGTTTGCATAATCTCCTCCGCAAGCGATGGGAAAAGATTTTCGGGCAGCACGATGATCTATCACACACATCCGAAACACCGATCCAGGAGATCTTTGAGGCCATGCATGGGAAAGAGCCCTCGTGTTAAGTCATATCATTTCCCGATGGCATAGACGCTACCGTTATCACATCCCGTATAAACCGTACCGTCAGCTTCTATGGCCTAGCTGCTCTCTACATATCCCTCCGTTGTAAACGCCTTAATTCAGACCAAGCTCTCTTGTAAGGCTGAAACCAAGCTCTAAATGGACAAGAAATATTTACGTTACCAAAAGCGGATCTCTTGGCTTGCTAATACCATCAAAGAATCTCTCCTGGATCAATGACTGCCCATGCCTTTACATATTACCTGAAGCATTACCTATGATAATGGTTCAGAGAACACAGAACACGAGATGGTAAACCATGCGCTCGGGACTTCCTCCTGCTTCTGCAATCCTTCCGTAGTTGGGAGAAAGGCACAGGAGAGAACACCATTGGTCTCATC
>Ga0315293_10006238_pt1 | contig 11184 bp, 8 predicted proteins | sample YL17G13_20_MG_FD_203071 | JGI IMG/M metagenome (GOLD analysis project Ga0315293, IMG submission 203071) | Sediment microbial communities from Yellowstone Lake, YNP, Wyoming, USA - YL17G13_20 | ecosystem: Environmental > Aquatic > Freshwater > Lake > Sediment | place: USA: Wyoming | collected... | reverse complement strand
ATAGGTAAGGGCAAGAGTTTGAATCAGTATCAGGTTTACAAGTATCGTTATGATGTGTTGAGGAAGCGGAATCCGAAAGCGATTTTCACGTTGGAGAGGCAGTTGCGGACTACGTTGGAAGATGCTCGGATGCTTCTTGAACAACTCTAAGTCATGTATAGTGTTGTTGTTCCTGCTTTCAATGAGGAGAAGCGGTTAGGTTTTACTCTCAGTCAGTTAAGGCTTTATTCGGATGATATTGTCGTTGCAGTTGATGGTTGCACAGATGACACGGAACGGATTGCGCGTAGGCTTGGAATAACCGTTGTCTTTAGCAAACAGCGTTTGGGTAAGGGTGGAGCAATCATTGAAGCAGCACGATATGCGAAAAATGATAAGGTGCTTGTGGTCGACGCTGATCTTCCTGTTGAGTTGGAAGCGTTAGACCGTTTCGCAGAAGCCTTAGACAACGCGGATTTGTGTTTTGGTTCTCGGGCCTTGTGGAACAGTAAGATTCTGGTTCATCCGCCTTTTCATCGGGAGGTTCTTGGTAAAGGTTTCAACTGGCTTTTGCGGAAAATGTTTCATGTTCCAATTCGTGACAGTCAATGTGGTTTCAAAGCGTTTCGCAAATCCACTGTTCTGCCATTGTTGGAAAGGTTGAATGTGAATGGTTGGGCTTTCGATGTGGAATTGCTTTTGAAAGCTTATGCGAAGGGCTTGGAGGTTTGGGAGTTGCCTGTTCATTGGAGCTATCGTGACGGAAGTAAATTGAATGTGTTTCGTCAAACGTGGGAAATGGGTTCAAGCCTTTTGATGCTGTGGTTTCAAAGTCGGAAAGAAGCTGGTTCTTTACGGTTTCTTTTGTTGCCAAACTTCTATAACGGTTTGGAAGGTGACACTTACCAGAGAGCTGCACATAGCTGGTTTTTGCCGCGAAGGTTTTGGCATGGTCATAAGAACAGTCAGATAATCAAAAACATTAATGGAACCACAATTCTTGATGTTGGTTGCGGTAGCGGAGAGATTCTTGAAAGGTTGCAGGATAAAGATGTTTATGGTGTGGATGTTGGGGAAGACTTTATTCGTTACTGTCTTGGTCATCATGGCTATGCGAAAGTTTCAAAGCAGTCGGCAGAGCATCTTGAATTTTCATCTGATAGTTTTGAAGATGTCATTTGCTCAGAAGTAATCGAACACCTAGATGATCCAGCTAAAGCGTTGCGTGAGTTTCACAGGGTTTTAAAACCTAATGGAAGATTGATATTGACTACTCCACGTGCTTGTTTGCGTTGGAGTATTCTGGAATATGTTTGGAATCGTGTACGTGGCAAACGGCTTGAGATAAACCATGAATCATTTAGCACGTATCGTTTGGGAAGATTGTTGAGGCAATCAGGTTTCAATGTTGTGAAGTTGAACCCGTTTATGGGTGGGTGCTTATTGTTTGCAGTTGCTAAGAAATCTTAATCTTCCGATAGTTCTAGTTTTTCTTCTAGCCTTTTCTGTCACGTTGTATGCTGGAATCATGTTTCATCCTGTTGGTGCTGACATTCAATTTCACCTTGATATTGCTAGAGTGTATTTGCGTGGAGAAAATGGCATGTTCGCGACATTCGTCTTAGAGATTAATAGAATGCCTTATCCGCCGATCGCGCATCTCTTATTGTTGCCTTTTTTAGCTTTGAACGTTTCTGATGGGGTCATTCGGTTCTTGCAGATTCTTTCTTATCCATGCGCTCTATTGCTTTCTATGATGTTGGCAAAGCGATACGGTAAAGGCGCATTTCACGCTGTCATTGTCGGTTTAGCATTGATCGGAAGCGCAGCCTATCTCGACCTGACTTTTCAAATTCGACCTGAAACCCTTGACGCTTTCTTATGGTTAGGCTTAACATTCGCGTTTCTTTCTGAAAGGAAATGGTTACAAATTGCTTCTGGGGTTCTAGGCGTGTATTCTCATGGATTGGCAAGTCTCGCAGTCAACGGTGGACAGATTCTTTACAAAGGAAACAAAAGAACCATTCTCATTCTCACGGTTGCCGTGTTACCGATTGTTCTCATCAGCATTTTCTATATTGTTCCAATGTTCTCAAAATGGATGGGTGTTCCAGTTAGCAGTCAAGCACGAATGTTTTTGACGGATTGGCCTGCTTTCACGTTTGGTTATCTTGGAGCGTTGTCACTTGCTCTACCGATAGTGTTTTGGCAGACTTGGAAATGGAAAACTCAAACTCTATTGACTAAACTCTCACTCGTTACCCTTGCTAGTTCTTTGTTGCTGTTGCCAATTTGGTATGACCGCTACTATCATTATGCTTCGATTCCTTTGGCTTTGTGTCTCGGAGACTTTGCCGTTTCACATAAGAAATTGGCTCTAATCATTCTGGGGTTTGTCATCTACTTTTTCATCATGGGCTATTTGCATCTATGGCTAGTTAACATTCTCGGACTATGGGACGTTCACTAGAGATTTCTAGTATACTGTGATAAAGCATTAGCACAAATCGACACCATTCTTTTCTTGCATATAGAAGGTTAAAGAAAGAATGTTCAAAATGCTTCGCAAGAATCGAAAAGGCATAACAATGATAATCTTGAGCCTAGTCGTCGCCCTAGTCGCACTCGCAATCCTGATTCCTGTTGGCTTGATGATTCAAAGCTCGCTCACAACCATCACTAAGATCACTGGCATGTCCACCACGGCCAACGCGACCGTAGACACGGTGAACACCAACATTTACAGTGCATTCAACCTAGTGGCTATCGTGCCAATCATAGCGGGTGCTGCGGTCATCATATCAGTGATTATGGGCGCGTTTGCATTCAAACAAGCTGGACAGTAAAACTAAAGCAACAACCAATCCCTCTTTTTTTCTTTTTAGTTTAGGTAATTGGTGAACTGAAGATGCAAGACATAGAACTCCTAAGTTACCTGTTGCTGTTTGGGTTAGGTGTAATCTTCAGCATTCTCGGTGTCTCACGCAAAAGTAGTATTTTCTGTTTCTTCAGCATGATTCCTTGGTTCGTGTTGGGGATGGTTCAACCATACATGGCAACGGGAACCGTGTACGAAAGCCTAGCGTACTTGTGGTATGGAATCGGTTTCTTATTCATCGTTTTTGGGTTTGCTTTCACGTTCATGAGTATGCTTGCTGGGATGAAGGAAAAAGAACTAGAGGAATTTGGAGAGATTAGATAATGCGGATGCCTTGGAGTAAAAAAGAACCAAATCCACAAACACTGGCAATACACGCTTCGTTTGCAGCAAGTGTTCTACAAAAACCGAGCACTCAACTTGAAAATGAGGGAGATCAACGGGAAAATTATCTTATCACAAGCCGTTTTGATATTAGGAAAGGCGCAATGACCCTTATCAATCGTGATGCAGGGCTTAATGGTAATGGTACGCCTATAGAAAATGCTCCACCTAATGCCAACTTTTTTTTGAATGGTAACTTGATGGCATTAGAAGCATTTGGGGCTGATGTTTGGGCTTGTAATAGATTAGAGAAACAAGATATAAACATAGCAATGAGAGATGTGCGAATAGCTTTTTGGGAAATTGCAGAACATTTGAGTGAAGAGGATATTGAGCATGGTTTTCTCCAATATGTGGATATGATGCACCTATCAATAGATCATGCTTTGCTTAACTGTCTCAAAGGCTGGATGACAAACAGGATTAAGGAACATGTTGCTACTCATGAGGTGATTATGAGTAAACGTGAAGCATCTAGACGGATACCTGGTTTGGGTGGTAATGAATGATTCCACTTCTCTTAGAAAGTGGTGTGGTCATTCCTTCTAGTGACGTTTGGTATTGGCTTATGAGTGCGATAGGTTTTCCAGTTATGATTATCGCCGCTATCGGTATTGCTGTTGCATGGACTATTGTGAATTGGCGTATACCACAGGAGTCAAAGCAGATTACCAAAGCCACGCATGGAAAAAGACCCGTAATATTCTTTTTCAATGATGCAGGTCAAGGATGGTTTGAACCATTAAAACAAATCAATGCAAGTGGAGCAGCAAGTACGACTAAGAATATTGACAAGCCAAAAGGGTTCTTAGGTTTCTTTCCTCGAAAGAAAGATCCAGTTTTTCAGAATCCAACTCAAGATGTGACAGGTGACATTGCTGCTGACAACTTGGCTGAATATGTTGATAGTCTTCAAACTAGCAAAATCTATTTGAGGAATGCAAAGATTCCTATCCACGTAGCGTATACTGGCAAGGCGTTGATTACGAGTTTTATGGCTTTGGCTGGCGTTGAGGTTGCCCAAAAACTCACATTGACAGATGGTGGGCAAGTAATAGAAGAATGTCCTTATTGCGGACAAAAGCAACAACCTTACAAAATTCTTTTGCAGAAGATAGAAGTAACAATAATCAATATCTCTCGGTTCTTCAAAAACATCGGGAAACTAACAGCGTGGGATGAAAGTCAGAAACTTGGTATAGCTATTGAACAACTTGAGAAAGGACGAGACATAGAGAAACGAGCAACTACTAGAAATCCTTTGTTGTTGTTGTTGTTGGCTATGGGCTTCTGTTTTGGCATGGCCGTCTTGCTTGTGGTAGTCGCGTTCATATTGAAATAGGAGATATGGTCACGATGAAACTGGAAAAGGCTTGGATGACGTTGGGCATCGTCACGTTTCTGACTCAAGTTACCAGTCTCATGTTGGATGTTTCTGGAGTCATCAGTGTTTTGGTTCTAGGGTTATTCGTTGTCGGCTGTGGTTTGTCCTTTGCAAGCTTGTTCAAACTGGTTCACCGCTTCACTACTTCAACACAAATGCGAGTCCAAGATCACGTAACTGTTAAGCATGAACCTGAAGTAAAACCAAAAGTGCTTGACAACATGAAAGTGACAGAAGAATCTGAAGATGCTGAATGGAAAAGAAAACTAGAACGTGACCTTCACCTTCAGGGAGGTGAATGACAACAAATGAAACTTAATAAAACATGGTTTTTCAGTCTAATACTTACAGCAGTCATTTGTTCAACGTTGACTTATGGTTTGATACAATCGTACCCTTACCTTCATCGAGATCCACAGTTCACCGCTAACGTTTTTGTTTTGCATGAAGGTGTGAATGGAAAAGAAATGCTTCCTGCTGGTAACGTGATAACTGATATTGCTGAAACAGGTCTTCGAAATCTCTTAGGCTTCGACAATGACACATGGCTGGATGGAACAAACAAAACCGATTACATCAGTGTCGGCAACTGTACTCCAGCAGCGGCTTTGACGAAGATTACGACGGAATGTGACAATTCTTCAGCCTTTGGTAGAGCGCAAGGAACTGTGACGGCATGGGCAAACGGTACGGATGCAGCGTATAACGTGACGAAAACATTTACAGCTAACGCAACTGTTACCATAAATAGTGCTGGATTAAACTGGTTCTGGTCAGACGGTAGCGATAACAACCTGTTTGCTGTAGCTGTTATTGCAACGACTGCTTTCGCAGTAGGTGATAACTGCACCATAAAAGGATATGACTAGCGCGTATCCTATGGATCGTGGGTTATCACGATGGATTGCAACTAGAAGGAGACTGAACAAACAATGCCACTAGGCTACCACTTTTCTTCTAAGTCTAAGGCTTTGATGAGGCAGCGGAAGCTAGAGTTTCTAAAAACTCATACTTATGGCAACTGCAAACTTTGAGGCTGACAAACAGAAGTGAAAAGGGGTGAGAATGCGAGAAAAACTGGCAAACTCGCTTTCGACAGCCTAAACATAGAGAGGAGAATGAATCCTCTTGTTTCCAGTTTATGTCACTCTTGCGAGTTCAACCCCATAGAAAAGTAATAGGTGTATTTGAGATTTAAACCGTGTGGTTCAGAAATGAAAAGATTGAGTAAGCGAATGTTGCTTGTTTTCTCAATAATTCTAATTCTGGTTCTGAACATGTTTTGTTTTCTTCATTTTGTGCCTTTAGTTCATTCTCCTAGTCAAGTTGGATGGGTTGACCGTTATTCTTTCAGTAAAGATAATGGTGATGGTACGTATACTTGGACTGGTAATATTGGTCCTCAAGTGTTTTGGGATAACAAGACAAATGATTGGCAAGAATTGGAGTTTGTCAAAAACGATACTTATCCCTATTTCATTACTTGGGCTAGTGTAGCTAACACCACATATTTTGTGCGGAATAGTCACATCGCTTTAGAAATCACTAACGTTAGCTACGTAAAATTGTGGAATCCTGACTACACTGCAGTTTCGGTTTACAGTGAACGTTGGGTTGTTGAATATTGGAAGACTAATAGTTGGAAGGATACTGGTGTTGGAACACAGTCTAATGCATGGAGTGTAAGTCAAGACTCTAATTCTGTCAACATCACGCGGATTCAAAAACTGGTTGGAGTTGGCGAGCTTAACGTTACTTATTCTGTGAGAAAAGGCACGTATTTGAAGCATACGATAGTCTTCAAAAGCTTAGATTCTGGTGGGGGAACGTATCGTGTTTTGATGCAGTGGGCAGGAATCACAAACAGCAAAGTGAAAACTGACAGTGAAGAATTTGTTGTTACTGCCGAGACGCATAAGGTTGTACCTTACTTTCTTATTGGAGAAAACAGCACAAGCATGGTTGTTCAAGAATACCTTGAAAGCGTCTATCCAAATTTGATGGACATCGTGTTCAATATTCATGCTCAAGGAATCAAAGCTGATGTGATTCTTGCTAATTGGACTTTGGCTTTGAATGGAGAGCTAATGATTGACCCTGACACCAGCACGTTTGATGTGGTTTCAAATGGTTATGTTAGTTATGGAGGAACTGATTATGCTGCCATACAAAGTGCAAGTACGGGCAATTATTATACCACTAACATAATGCTCGAAGGTCAAAAGTTTGTTACACCAAACTGTTATGTGTACAGAGTACATGAGCGATTTAATACTTCTTCTTTAGCAGGTGCTACTATTTCTTCTGCAACATTGTGTTTAGGTGGATTTGCTGATTACAGTACGGTTGATTTTGTTATTCGGCTACAAAATTGGACTGATGGAGATGACGGGATAAATACCGACGATTATAGTAAGTTTGATGGTACTAACTATGATGATGGTTTGTTTTCTTCTTCTTCTTGGAATTTAACGGCATATAACAACATCACAATCACAAATTTTACATTGATAAATACTGTTGGTGGAAATACTGACATTTGTATTCGTAGCTATGAAGATATTTCTGCATCTGCACCAACGGGTTCTGAGTATGTACAATTTGATTGTACAGGCGATCCGCAACCTTCAAAGTTGGAAGTAACCTATACTCCCAGCACCGTTCCAGAATATGATTATGTTGACAGTCAAACCAATGTTGACAGTAGTGCCGATAAGGGAACGCACAGCAGTTTCACCGCGCAGAAGGCTACGGACTGGACTAATGACACATTGATTGAAGCAAACACGAACACAACCGCCTTGAACAATGCAGAGAACTTTGTCGACGCAAATGATAGCAACATCGACAGCCATACAGGTCATGGAACGAGTAGCAATTTCACGGCTCAACAGGACGCGCTTATCGCTTACAATGATACTCTGACCGAAGCCAATACTGGTGGAGCAACAAGCGATGTTTTCACCGATGGGTTTGAAGATGGCACTTTTGGTAAGTGGGATGGGAACGGTGCAACTACTTGGACAAACGATGGAGGAATTTGTACTAATTCAAGTAATCTAGAGGGCTGGGCATCAACCAGTCACAGTGGAACTTACTATGCAGGAACAGGTGCAACTGGCGATGGAAACTTGGTTAGTGACAATTTAGATTTAAGTGGAGTAACTTCTTTCGGTGTTCAATTCTGGTATGCCGTTGACGATACGGATGGGGCTGGCGAATTGGTTTTGAAGTATTGGGACGGTGCTGCTTATGATACGATTGCAGATTTAAGCGGGAATGCTGAAGACACTTGGACTTTTTACAGCGCGATAATAACTGACAATCAATATTTTGATGCAACTTTCCGAATAGACTTTCTAGCTGCTTGTGGTTCAAATGAAGCGGTGTATATTGATGATGTGGTCATAAACAAGACTATGTCTGCTAATTATGAGCTTGACTACGAGTTCAGTTGGACAACTACAGACTATGACGAAGCAAACGAATACTTATGCATCAGAACCAACAGTTACTCTGGAACAGTAGAAAATCTTGGCGTGGACGTTTGGGATGGAAGCTGGAAATCTATTTCAAATGCTCTGGTTGCTTCTCAATGGAACAACATTTCAATCACCACAAACCTGACGGGCGCAACAATCTATTTCCGTTTCATAGGCAAAACCGAGTCAAGCGATACAGCACAGAATACTTGGGTCATAGAATGCAACCTTATTCATACGTGGAGTGTAGGCGTAAACTATGAGCTTGACCTTGAAGAACAATTCTCTAGTGCAAACTTTTCGCGTACTTCTGTAGAACTCTGTGCCCGTATGGGAGCTTACAACACAACCGAAAACCTTAGACTCGATTATTGGAACGCGAGTGCGTCAGCTTGGATAGTTGCAGTCGCTACGTTGACAACTAATGATTGGAATAATGTTTCAGTCAAAGCATACACTTCAAACGCAAGCGTCACATTCACCGTAAGATTTGTTGGAGTGACTGAAAGTGGAGACACGGAACATAGTGCGTGGGATAAAGATGCTTGTTTGCTTCATACGTGGGATGCGGCGATAGCAGGATTAGTGGCAGTTTTGAGTCAAAGCATTCTTCTTCCAGCTTACAATGCTCTCGCAAAAGAATTAGGCTTTCAATCTTCAAGTCTTATTATTCCGAGTGGAGCAGGTTACTTTTGGAAGTCTTTGCCTTTTCAAGTAACTGGCACAATCAAGTTCTATGAGTTCACAACCATCTATAGAGCATTAGCATTCTTAGCAACTGGAATCGTTACTTTCTTTTCTTCATTGTCTAAGACTATGGAATTGAACTTTCAGCCTAGCGTGTCCATTGTTCCATCTTCCACTAACTATTTCCTAAAGGCTATAGGGTTTCAAACGGCGAATACGGTTCAGTCTTTCAGTTCTGTCACAATGCAGAAGGCTCTCGGTTTTCTGACTTCGGGAACTTCAAACTTGTTTGCTTCAATGTCTAAAGCATCTGCCTTAAGTTTTCAGTCGGGTAACTCGATCTTGCCAAGCGGAACCACTTACCTGTCAAAAGCATTGGGTTTTCAAACTTCTGCGATGGTTGTGCCTAGTTCAATGAGTTATTTTGGGAAGGCTTTAGGGGTTCAAGCAACAAGCATGATAGGTGCTTTTGATTCAACGTCCATGTTGAAGGGTATGGGTTTCTTGTCAACGGAACTTGGCAGGGTTTTTGATTATGGTTCAATGTCTAAAGAAGTTGGGTTTCAAGTCGTAGAGGTTCAGAGAGCTGAGAACATCTTTCCATCTTCCGCGACCTATTTCTGGAAGGCAATCGGATTTCAACCGACAAACACTATCATTCCAAGTTCGACAGGTTACTTCTGGAAAGCCATAGGTCTTCAACCTTCAGAAACAATCAAAGCTTACGATTCAAGCATCATGCAGAAGGCTATCGGATTCTTAAGTGCTGGAGCAACTAATGTTTACTCAACAATTCTCAGAGGTATCGAACTAGGGTTTACTCCGACAAGCATTCTATACCCCTTTGCTTATGGGTCTTCAGGTAAAGAAACAGCAACCATTCTCATTGACCGTTTTGAATTGGCAAAACTCTTTGATAACGTGGAAATGTTGAAAGCTTTAGGATTTCGGACTACTGGTTTATTGAACTTGTTTGATTCTTCTGCAATGTCTAAGGCTATTGGGTTATTGACATCTGAAACGGTAAACCCGTATGATGCTTCTACATTCTTGAAAGCTAAAGGTTTCTTAGCAGTTGGTAATGTCAACCTTTTCAGTACAGTTTTGCGTGGAATTGAAGTAGCGTTTCAATCATTCGGAACCGTAAAGTTATGGGAGTCTAGTTCAATGTTGAAAGCGATAGGGTTTCAGTTCTCTGATTCGATTAGACTGTTTGATGGCAACTTGTTTGGCAAAGGCTTACTGTTTCAACCTTCTCAAACAATCAATATGTTTGCAGGCTTTCAAGTTGCGAAAGAACAGTTGTTCACGATTCTTAACGTGTTCCAGTATGAACCAATCTATCCTTCTGCTAGTCTCTTTGAAAATAAAGCAATCCAATTCAGCGTTCTGGGCGAAATAACAAGATTCTTCAGTTCATTATCCTCTAATCTCGGAAGAGAGTTCTTCAACTATGACCTGATACATCCATTAGCCTTTACTTCGCAGTCGAGAGGTCTTCAGTTTGGTCTTGATGGACTTATCCGAGTGTTCAGCGATTCTCCTATGGGCAAAGCAATAAGCTTCTTAGCAACTGGAACAAGCAATATTTGGTCTTCAATTCTGAAAGGTATGAGTCTAGCGTTTCAACCAAGCGGAATAGTCAAGCTATGGGATTCTAATATAATGTTAAAGGCGTTAGGGTTCCAAGTCAACGGAGCCACGAAACTGTTTGACTCTGCAACCATGCTCAAAGCACTTGGATTCTCAATAACTGATGTACTTAAAACTGTTGATTCACTGTCTAGTTCTTTCGAGATTTATCAGTACATACCACAAAACTTCTATTTCACTCTGACCGACATAGTAAAAATGTTCAGCGGTATCTCTTTCAACATGGCAAAAGGATTCGGCAATTACGATGTGATTCATCCTTCAGGTTTCTTGATTGAAAACAAGGCCATTGGCTTTAACGTTGACGGAATTGTCAGACTATTCAGTGACGTTTCAATAGGCATCGAAAAAGCCTTTAGCAACTTTGCCATTCTAAATCCCTATTCAATTTTAACCATGAACAAAGCCTTAGGATTCAACGCCTATGAGCTACCACTATTCTTTGATTACTTAGGCATGGGTAAATCAATACGCATAACCACGTTTGAATTTCTCAATACAGAACTCATCCGTTTCTCTAGCACTTTGACTATGGGAAAATCAGTTTTCATTGCTTTTGCAGAAACCCTATTCGACAACTTGAACATTCAAAGCCTCATGATTCCGATCGGACAAATAGTATTAGTAGGCCCAGGCATTCCCGCGTCTAGTTTCTGGAAAATCCTAGCTCTATTCAGCATAGTTATGTTGATGGCAAGCGGAGTTTTCCTTGTTGAAAAACAACAGAAAACCAAACA
>Ga0315293_10006234_pt1 | contig 11186 bp, 11 predicted proteins | sample YL17G13_20_MG_FD_203071 | JGI IMG/M metagenome (GOLD analysis project Ga0315293, IMG submission 203071) | Sediment microbial communities from Yellowstone Lake, YNP, Wyoming, USA - YL17G13_20 | ecosystem: Environmental > Aquatic > Freshwater > Lake > Sediment | place: USA: Wyoming | collected... | reverse complement strand
GCCCCCTCTGCACTCCCCCAGGGCGCCGCAAGCCTCTAAGTCGCGGGCTCACATCCGACGCTGATGGAGACTAGGCGCTGACTAAGACCTTCTCGGGTGGGTCCCAGAGGGACATCTGGTAGGTGTCGGACTCGTCAGGCAGGTGGAGGAGCTGCGAGGCCATCACGCCGCGCCCCCCATAGTACCGCCCGTCCAGCAGCAGGAAGTGGCGCGCCCTCTTGGTGACGACGCCCATCGTCTGCAGCGCCGAGAGGTCGCGGAAGGCGTAGGCGCGGCGGGCATCGACGATGCGGCGGGCACTCAGGAGGCCGATGCCGGGCACCTGCAACAGCTCTCGATAGGACACGCGGTTCACCTCTTTGGGGAAGTTCTCGGGATGGCGCAGGGCCCACACCAGCTTGGGGTCGGCGGCCAGGGGCAGGTTGCCGTAGTCGTCGAACAGCAGCTCGTCGAAGGGGATGGGGTAGAGCCGCAGGAGCCAGTCGGACTGGTAGAGGCGGTGCTCGCGGGCGGGCGGCGCCGGCGGGGCCAGCTCCTCGCCGCAGACGGGCTGGTAGGCGCTGTAGTAGACGCGGCGCATCTTGAGGTGGCCGTAGAGCCAGCGGGAGCGCTCCAGTATCTCTTTGTCCGACTCGCCGGCCGCGCCCACAACGAGCTGCGTCGTCTGGCCGGCGGAGAGGAGGCGGGGGACGCTGTCCTGGATGCGGCGGACCGTCTCCATCGCGGCGAGGGCGTTCGTCGCCGCCGCCTTCTTGGGGGCGATGCGGGCGAGATGCTCCGGCGTAGGGGCCTCCAGGTTGATGGAGAGGCGGTCGACGAGGCCGGCCGCCCACTCGATGTAGTTGAGAGGCAGGCCGGGCATGATCTTGAGGTGGATGTAGCCGCGAAAGCCCTCGCGCTCACGCAGGAGGGCGACGGTCTCGAGCATGCGCGCCTCGATCTTCCCGGGGTCGCCGGCGACGCCGGAGCTGAGGAAGAGGCCGTCGGCAGCGCCCCGCCGGTTCAGCTCCCGGAAGAGCTTGACCAGCTCCTCGGGCTGGAAGGAGCCGCGCTGGACGTCGCGGTGGCAATTGATGGCGCAGTAGCGGCAGTCGTACTGGCAGACGTTGGTCATGAGGACGCGCAGGAGGGGGACGCGCCCGCGGCCGGGGACGGCGGCGCGGTAGATGCCGGGGAGAGCGCGCTCGCGGCGGGGCCGCACGAGGGGGACGCCGCAGCCGGCACCGGTGGCGTCCTTATCGCCGATGACGGAGGAGTTGCTGCCCAGGAGCCACAGCTTGTCGATTCCGTCCATGTGATCGCCCCCATGGTAGCAGGAGAACAGGCGTTCGTCAATATCCCCGTCGGCATGGCCGTCGACGGGGGCGGGGAAACGGTCTCTGCGAAGGGAACGTCGGCGGGCGGGCGGGTGGGACGAACCACGCAGCTCTTGCGCGACAGGCACTAAACGCGGCATAACGATAGTGGCGGTCGTATCAGCAAAGCGCAAAGGAGACGCAGATGGATAGAGAGCAGGCATGGGAGCTGCTGTGCGAGTACACGAAGAACGAGAGCCTGCGCAAGCACGCGCTCGCGGTGGAGGCGGCGATGCGCCGCTACGCCCGCAAGTACGGGGAGGACGAGGAGATGTGGAGCGTCGTCGGGCTGCTGCACGACTTCGACTACGAGGTCCACCCGACGCTCGACAAGCACCCCCAGGAGGGCGCGAAGATCCTGCGGGAGCGCGGCGTCCCCGAAGAGATTGTCCGGGGCGTCCTCAGCCACGCCGACCACCTCGGCCTCCCCCGCGACAGCCTCATGGAGAAGACGCTCTACGCCGTGGACGAGCTATCGGGGTTCGTGATCGCCGTGGCGCTGGTGCGGCCGAGCAAGAGCGTCCTCGACGTGGAGGCGTCGTCGGTGCGCAAGAAGATGAAGGACAAGGCATTCGCCCGCGCCGTGAACAGGGAGGACATCGTGAGGGGGGCGGAAGCGCTGGGGGTGCCGCTGGAGGAACACATCGGCGAGGTGATCGAGGCGCTGAAGGGGGCGGCGGACAAGCTGGGCCTGCGGGGAACGGCCTAGGCAGCGAGGCTACTCGTCCTCTTCTTCCTCCCACCTGCCCATCGTCAGCACGCCGGCGGTCGAGATGAGCAGGATGCCGAGCATGATGACGGCCTGGGCCACGCACCAGATGCAGACGGCGTCGATGACGAAGAGCTCGAGATAGGTCAGGTAGGCGGAGTAGGCGGCGCCGCCGAGGGCCATCCCCCAGATCAGGAGCAGCGGCCAGTCGCCCCAGCGGTCGCCGACGCGGAGCCAGAAGGCGGCCACAGCGAGAATGGCAACGTACCCCAATAGACCAAGAAAGGCGACGGGGATGGGCCCCATGTGGGAGTAGCTGCTCTCGGCGACGGCGTTGCAGCTATGGAAGCCGGCGCAGGCGACCGATTTGTCGAACCAGTGGGTGTAGGTCAGATAGCCGGAGGCGCCGATACCGGCGAGAGAGAGAACAAGCACAAGCACGGGCAACCCGCAGGACCGCCACCCCAAGGAAGGCCGCTCATCCTCAACCTCCACCCGCGCATCTCTCGCTGCCTCGCTCATTGCGCCTTCTTCAGGACTTCCTCGATCGCCGCCTTGAACACCTCATAGGTCTCGGCGCCGCTGATGGTTTTCTCGCCGGCATAGAAGACAGTTTCGGCCTTCATATCCTTGGTAAGGCCGATGAAGAAGGTGGGGGTGCTCTGAAGGCCAGCCTGAACCGCCGCCTTCGACTCATCTATCACCATCTGTTGGTATTTGTGGGAGTCGAGGCAGGAGTTGAAGGACTCCGTATTCAGGCCGAGCTTCGCGGCGTACTCCTTCAGCCGGCCCGAGTCATAGGCCCCCACACCATCCTGATCGAAGTTGGCGAAGAGCACGTCATGGTAGTCCCAATAGCGGCTCTGGTCGCCAGCGCACTCCACGGCCTCGGACGCCGCCAGGATCTTGCCCTCGGTAGCCAGGGGGCGGGCCTCGAAGCGGACGCTCTTGTTATCGATAAACTCCTTCTCGATACGAGGGGCGGTGTCAAGGGCGAAGTCGGCGCAGTGGCTGCAATCGAATCGGAAGTACTCCACAATGGTCACGGGCGCATCTTCCTCGCCCAGGACGGGGCCCTGCTGTCGCGCCGTACGCTCGGCGATACCCGCAGGTATGATTATCTCGGAGTTGTTGCTGCCCTTGAGGGCAGCGCTCCCCAGGACGACGGCGACAACAACGGCGATGGCACCGACGCCCACGATGATTATAGGGCCCCAGGGCGTCCGCGCCCGCTTGGCTGCGCCGCGCTTTTTCCTGGGTCTTCTCGGCTGCATTTGCCCCCTCCCTGCTTCGACTATACTTTAGAGCGACAGCTACGGCTGCAAGAAGTCGCTGATGGCGCGGGCCGATTCCTCCGGCTGCTCTTCCAGGACGAGATGGCCCGCCCTTTCGACGATCACGAGCCGCGAATCGGGTATGAACTCTTGGAGCGCCCGGCCGCGCGACGGCGGCAGCCAGCGGTCGCCCTCACCCCAAATGATAAGGGTAGGCTGCCGAATAGTGGAAGGGTCGAGCGGCGGGTCGTTCTTCCGGTCGACCATCAGGTTCCCCAACGAGCGGATGTAGCCGCGGATACGGCTGGGCCTGAGGTAGCCCTCCATGACCTCGGGCGTGATGTAGGCGGGGTCATAGCAGCCGCTCCGCAGCGACCGCTCGCGGAACCAGCGGTTTTGCAGGGTAAACGCGCCCACCACGGGCAGAAAGAGCCGGAGGAGGCCGGCGCCCCGAACCCCGCGGCGGGTCTCGTGGTCGCTGGCGCTGGACACGAGGATGAGCCGTTCCACCCGCTCGGGGAAGGCGGCGGCCAGGTGCATCGCTACCGCTCCCCCCAGGGAGTGGCCGAGCACAGCCGCCCGCTCGATGTTCAGCGCATCCATTAAATCCTTGACAAGGCGGGCCTGAGCGGTGAGCGAGTAGTCGCCGCTGGGAGGGCGCTCGGAGTAGCCGAAGCCCTTCAGGTCGACGGCGAGGACGCGGAAGCGCGGGCTGAGGAGGGGGATCAGGTGGCGGAAGCCGAAGGTGGAGCCGCCCAGCCCGTGCAGGAGAAGAAGGGGAGGACCATCGCCGGCATCAACGTAGTGGAGGTCGACATCGTCGACGCGGAGGACACGCCCCGGCTTCTCCACCTCCTCCAGATCCAGGTCTTCCCAACGGCGGACGGCGCGCCGGGAGTAGCTCCAGACTGCGCCCAAGGCGCCGACGGTGGCCAGGAAGGCGACCCGCCTCTTAGACCGCATTCACGCTCCTACTATTGACCCCGACTCCCGTTTCCTGAGCGGCGGCTACTCTTCCTCGGCTGGAGAGACCTTCTCGGTGAGGGCCGCGAGCGCCTCTTCCACCTCAGAGAGTCTCGCCTCCAATGCCCGTCGGCGGCGGCCGCGGCCGGTCCTCATCCGATGAGGCGAGGGACGCTCAGAGCGGCGGCGCCTCATCAGCGTGATGAGCATCGCCATTAGGCCGAACGGGAAGATCAACGGCATTACTACAGGGAAGATTGGGAAGGGAGGCCTATGGCACTCCCAGCCCACCGGCTCGTCTCCATGTTCGTTGTTTTCGCATAACATGTTTCCCACCCCCCGACCACAGCCTAGCCGGCACACCCGGCGCCGACCAAGTGTGTGATAGTGGCTTTCAGTATAGCATCGTTGAGGACGTTGCGACACCGGCTGCGCTCGTCCGGCACATTGGTGGCACTACCCGCTCGGCGAGGAGGCATCCGACAACCCGTAGGTCGAGCGGTCTGCGTTTCGTCGCGGGATGTCGTTGGGGGGCGTTGTGCGCGATGGGCGGCGTCGGCGTTCTCGCCGTAACATGGGCGTGGTTGCTCCCACCCGCCCGCCCTAGAGAAGTCACAAACCTCCAGGGGCACATCCCCTGGAACCCCTGCCAGAGGGGAGACCCCTCTGCACTCCCCTTTGCAGGTCAGAGGATGTCATAGGAAGACAGACGGCGACGGGCAAGATGCCCGCCCTACGGTTGTTGGAAAGAGCGCGGGTCGGGCACGGAGTCCCGACCCTACGGGGGATGAGGGACGAGCGCGAGGAGACAGGAGACGGACAAGGCTTGACAAGGCGGGACGGCGCGCCTAGGATGGTAATTGATACCAGGTATCAGTAGGACAGCATGACCACAACCGAACTCCTCGTCGAGAGGCTGCGGCTGAGCGGGCATAGGGTCACCGCCAGCCGCCGCGCCGCGCTGGAAGCGATAGCGGCGAGCGACGATCACTTCAGCGTGGCCGACGTGCAGCAGCGGGCCCCCGCGGTGGGCAGGGCGACGCTCTTCCGCACGATAAGGCTTCTGGTCGACCTCGATATTCTCTGCCGGGTGCTCCTGGAGGACGGCAGCCTGCGATATCGTCTCAGCCGCCGTCCCACCCATCATCATCACCTGGTATGCACGGTCTGCGGCGACGTGGAGGACTTCGCCGACTGCGACCTGGCGGCGCTATCGAAAGAGCTGACCCGCCGCACCGCCTACGAGATCCGAGGGCACTGGCTGGAGATGTACGGGCTCTGTCCGGACTGCCGCGTTCCCGCGGCCGCCAAGCGATAGCTGAAAGGAACCGGCGAAGGCATGCTGAAGGCTTCTCTCACCCGCTCCGGCCTGATCGCCCTGGTGCTGCTGGCGCCGGCGCTCGCTGGGTCGGCTGTCGCCTGCGGCGGTAGCGGGAACGAGACGGCGGCGGGAGGACAGGTGAGGGTCGTAACCAGCCTGGAGATCTTCGCCGACTTCATCCGGCACGTCGGCGGCGATCGAGTAGAGGTGACGGCCCTGGTGCCGGGCCACGCCGACCCCCATACATACGAGCCGGCGCCAGCGAAGGTAAAGGGCGTGACCAAGGCCGACCTGGTGGTAATCAACGGGCTGGGGCTGGAGGAGACCCTGCACGACCTCATCTACAACAACGTGGGCAGCGGCGTGCCGATCGTCGAGATGGCGGACGGCCTACCGGTCCTCGCAGGCACCCCCGGTGAGGGCGAGACCGGCAACCCGCACCTGTGGCTGAACGTTCAGTACGCCATGCGCTACGTGGAGAGGATTCGCGACGGGCTCATCGCGGTAGACCCGGAAGGCGCCGACCTCTACCGCGCGAACGCCGGAGCTTATTTGAATGAGCTGGATGCCTTGGACAAGGAGGTTGCGGTAGACATCCAGTCGATCCCGCCGGAGCGGCGCAAGCTCGTCACATTCCACGACGCCTACCCCTACTTCGCCGAGCGCTACGGGCTGGAGGTCGTCGGCGTGGTTGTGGAGTCGCCGGGGAGGGAGCCGAGCGCGCGCGAGCTGGCCCGCCTGACGGACCGGATCCGCTCGGAGAAGGTGACGGTCGTCTTCAAGGAGCCGGAGTTCGACGCCAAGATGCTGGAGACGGCGGCCGAGGACGCCGGCGTCAAGGTCAGGACGCTGCTGAGCGGGGCTTACGTGGACGGCGTGCATTCTTATGTAGAGTTAATACGCTTCAATGTAATGCAACTAACAGAAGGGCTAGGCTAATGATGGCAAAGCTGTTTCCATCCCAGAGAACGGCGACAGCAAGCGACGACGAAGCGGCGATCCGCGTGGAAGGCGTCTGGGCGGGCTACGACGGGCACACCGCCCTGGAGGACGTCGGCTTCACGGTGTCGAAAGGGAGCATAGTGGGGCTGATAGGCCCCAACGGCTCCGGCAAGTCCACGCTCATCAAGGTTATCCTGGGCATGCACCGACCCTGGCAGGGGCGGGTGCGCGTCCTCGGCAGGGAGATCGCCACAGTCAGGCGTCTGCTCGGCTACACGCCCCAGATAGAGACGGTGGACTGGCAGTTCCCGGTAACGGTGAGCGAGGTGGTGATGACGGGCCGCTACGGCCGCCTGGGGCCGCTCCGCCGGCCGACGGGGGCGGATAGAGCGGTGGTAGAGAGCTGCCTGGAGCGGCTGCAGCTCACGGAGGTGGCCGACCGCCAGATCAGCGACCTGTCGGGCGGACAGCAGCGACGGGTGCTGGTAGCGCGGGCGCTGGCCCAGGAGCCGCAGGTGCTGCTGCTCGATGAGCCGATGGCCGGCCTGGACGCGGCCATCCAGCACGAGCTGATGGACCTCTTCGAGGGGCTGCGCGATGAGGGCAAGACCCTCCTCGTCGCCACGCACGACCTCTCCTGCGTGAGCGGCTGCTTCGACCGGGTCCTGCTCCTGAACAAGCGCATGGTTGCCTACGACGAGCCCGCCAAGGTGTTCACAGAGGAGCTGCTGAATGAGGCCTTCAAGAGCCACCTGATCCTCCTGCCGGTGGAGAGGGCGTTCTACGGGGAGCACCACGGCCATGATTGAGATCTGGAACTGGCTTTCCGAGCCCTTTCAGTACGAGTTCATGCAGCGGGCGCTCCTGGCGGTGCTGATGGTGAGCGCCGTCAGCGCTGTGATCGGGGCGTTTGTGGTGCTCAAGGGGCTGGCGTTTATCGGCGACGCCCTGGCGCACGCCTCCTTCGCCGGCGTGGCGGTGGCGTTCGTGCTGGGGGGGAGCATCTACCTGGGGGCGATGATCGCCGCGGTCGCCACGGCCCTGGCGATCGGCTTCGTGGGACGGCGGGCGCGGCTCAGCCTGGACACGGCGATCGGCATCCTGTTCGTCGGCGCCTTCGCCCTGGGCATCGTCATCGTGAGCCGGCAGAGCAACTACACCGTAGACCTATTCAGCTTCGTCTTCGGCAACGTGCTGGGGGTCGGTTGGAGCGACCTCCTCCTCATCGGGATAATGACCCTGGCGATAATCGCTATCATCGTCGCCTTCTACAAGGAGTTTCTCTTCTATGCCTACGACCCCGAGATGGCGGCCGCCTCGGGCATCCCCGTCTCAGCGATGCACTACGGACTCCTGGCGCTGGTCGCCGTCGCGGCGGTGGTGGCGCTGAAGGCGGTGGGGATAGTGCTCGTGGTGGCGATGCTGGTGACGCCGGCGGCGACGGCGGGGCTGCTGGTGCGGCGGCTGCATCAGATAATGCTGGTCGGCACCCTTATAGGGTTCGTCTCATCGGTGATCGGGCTCTACGTGTCCTACTACGCATCGGTGGCCTCGGGGGCATCGATCGTCCTGGTGGCGACCTGTCTCTTCGGCCTGGCGCTCCTCTTCTCGCCGCGACGGGGGCTGCTGGTGCCGCACCGGCCCGACCTCCCGGGCGCTCGCGGGGGCGAGACGATAGGGCCGGATCGATAACCTCCCATACGCCAACTTGCCATTCTCTCGTACGCTGGGTTAATCTAGATGTGGGTGGTCTTGCCCGCCCAATCGAACCCCTCAGGGAGAACCTCCGAATGACCGACAGCAAGGCGGAGACGCCGCTCGACCGCAAGGCCCGTCTCCAGATACCAGCCCAGACCATGCCCAAGCAGGCGCCGGAGGCGCGCATCCACAACTGGGATGAGGTCTACCTCCCTCTCGACCTGGAGACGGCGCGGATAGAGGCGAGCCGCTGTATCCAGTGCCCGGCGGCCCGCTGCCAGAAGGGGTGTCCCTTGTACAACGATATCCCCGCTGCCCTCGCTCTGCTGGAGAGCGGCGACGTGATCGGGGCGGCCAATAAGTTCCGCGAGACGAGCCCTCTGCCGGAGATGTGCGGGCGGCTCTGCCCCCAGGAGCGCCTATGTCAGGGCAGTTGTGTGGCAGGCAAGAACGCGCAGCCGGTGGCGATCGGCAGGCTGGAGGCGTTCGTCGCCGACTACCAGCGGCGGCAGTCCGGCCTTCCCCTGCCCGAGCTGCCACCGTCCACCGGCAAGCGGGTGGCGATCGTGGGCGCCGGCCCCGCCGGCCTCGCCGTCGCCGAGGCGCTGGTGAAGAACGGCCACGCCTGCACCGTGTTCGACGCCTGGCCGGAACCCGGTGGCCTGCTTCTGTACGGCATCCCTAGCTTCAAGCTGTCGAAGCGGGTCGTCGAGGATAAGATCGAGTATCTGAGGCGGCTGGGGATCGAGTTCGTCCCCAACACCGTCATCGGGGAGGGCCTCAGCGTCGACGGCCTCTTCGAGCGCGGCTTCCACGCCGTGTTCCTCGGCCACGGGGCTACGAAGGAGACGGAGCTCGACATCCTCGGCGAGGATATCAACGGCACTTATGCCGTGCCCGGCAAAGATCTGAAGGGCGTCTACTGGGCGATGGACTTCCTGGTGCGCGGCAACGTGCCGCCGGAGCGGCTGCCTGCCAAGATGCGCGAGCCTCTGAAGATAGGCAAGCGGGTGGCCGTCATCGGCGGCGGCGACACGGCGATGGACTGCCTGCGGACGGCCGTCCGGCTGGGGGCGGAGGAGGTTGTCTGTCTCTACCGCCGCACTGAGGCGGAGATGCCGGGACGCGCCGAGGAGCGAAAGAACGCCCACGAGGAAGGCGTGCGGTTCCACTATCTCGTGCGGCCCGTCCGCCTGCTGGGAGACGGCAACCGCCAGGTTCAGAAGATCGAGTGCCAGCGCATGGAGCTGGGGGAGCCTGACGCGAGCGGGCGGCGGCGTCCGCTGCCGGTCGCCGGCTCCGAGTTCATGGTGGAGGCGGACACGGTGGTATTCGCGCTCGGCTTTGGGCTGGACGGTAAGGTGGCCGAGAGCTGCGCCGGCCTGAAGACCGACGACTGGGGCCAGATCGCGGCGGAGGAAGAGACGGGGGCTACCAGCCGGCCCGGCGTGTTCGCCGCCGGCGACTGCGTACACGGCGCCGACCTGGTGGTTACGGCGCTGGCGGGCGCGAAGCGGGCCGCCGCGGGCATCCACCGCTACCTGAGCGAGACCGGTTAGGAAATCAGGGTCCCTGATGGACGAAAAGGAACGGCAGGCCCGCTACTGTTTCGGTTGTGGGAGCTTGAACCCACAAGGCCTTCACCTGGACTTCAAGATGGAGGAGGGGGAGGTTAAAGCGGTGTTCACTCCTCAACAAGAGCACCAGGGATTCCCCGGCTACATGCACGGCGGCCTCGTCACCACGCTGATGGATGAGGCGATGGGTTGGTGCACGGTGTTCCAGCAGATATGGGCGGTGACGGCGAAGGTCAACGTGCGCTTCCGCGAGCCGGTGCCGTTGTCCCAACCAGTGATCGTGAGCGCCGCCATCGAGAAGAACCGCCGTCGCTGGTTGACAGTAAGGGCAGAGGTGCGCTCTCGGGAGGGGGAGATACTGGCCGAGGCCGAAGGCATCTTCATGCGGGTGTCGGGTGAGCGACAGCGCCAACTCGACGAGATATATCTACCCGTCTACAACCGGGACGGCAGATTTTAGCCAGTGGGTAGGATCATCCTTTATACCGGCAAGGGCGGCGTGGGAAAGACAACGGTCGCCGCCGCCACCGCCCTGAGGGCGGCGGAGATGGGCCACCGCACGGTGGTGATGAGCACCGACAGCGCCCACAGCCTGGCCGACTCCTTCGACATTCCGCTGGGGCCGGAGCCCGTACAGGTGGCGGAGAACCTCTGGGCTCAGGAGAGCGACGTCTACTTCAGCATCAAGACCTGGTGGGGGGTCGTCCAGGAATGGCTCACCGCCCTTCTCGTCTGGCAGGGTATGCAGGAGCTGGAGGCGGAGGAGATAGCGGTCCTGCCGGGGATGGAGGAGCTGGCGAACCTTTTCTGGGTGACGTACCACTATGAGAGCGGCAAGTACGACGTTGTCATCGTGGACTGCGCGCCCACGGGCCAGACCCTGAGCCTGCTCGCCTTCCCGGAGTCGGCGCGCTGGTGGGTGGACAAGGTGCTGCCGGTGGAGCGGCGCGTCGCCCAGATCGCCGGGCCGGTCGTGCGCGGCCTCACCGGCATGCCGGTGCCGGGCAGGAAGGTGTTCGACGCCGGCGAGGATCTGCTGAAGCGGCTGGCCCACCTTCACGACCTGCTGCTGGACCCTGAGACGTCTACGGTGCGGCTGGTGGTGAACCCGGAGAAGATGGTGATAAAGGAGGCGCAGCGGAGCTTCACCTACCTGAATCTGTACGGCTACGTGACCGACGCCGTGGTCTGCAACCGCCTGCTGCCCCGCGAGGCGGCCAGCAGCTTCTTCTCCGGCTGGCGGACGGCGCAGCGGCGATACCGGCGGCAGATAAAGGAGGCGTTCTCGCCCCTGCCGGTGCTGACGGCGCCGCTGCTGGAAAGGGAGGTGGTGGGGCTGGAGCGGCT
>Ga0315293_10006230_pt1 | contig 11188 bp, 11 predicted proteins | sample YL17G13_20_MG_FD_203071 | JGI IMG/M metagenome (GOLD analysis project Ga0315293, IMG submission 203071) | Sediment microbial communities from Yellowstone Lake, YNP, Wyoming, USA - YL17G13_20 | ecosystem: Environmental > Aquatic > Freshwater > Lake > Sediment | place: USA: Wyoming | collected... | reverse complement strand
ATTGACGGGCAATGTGAGGCCAGCAATGTCGACTCCACCTACAAATCGTGAGGAATAGTCTACAAGAGAGGTTGATGATTTCCGTTAGAAAGAAAGTATAACAGGCGAACTCAGTGTCATGGTTTTCGCATCCACCGGATTCCGGTTTAGTTTATAAAGGTGTATGAAAACTAAAGAGAAAAAAATTAGGGAGGACAACTAATTAGAATTGTCCTCCCTAAAAGTTAGTTTGGTAGTCTAGTCCTTATGACCGCTCTATTTGGTGTGCCTCCAAGGGTACCAGGAGGGGAAGACGTTGCCATTCCATAACTATTTCGATTTTCAATCCTAATCGTTTTACCAATATGAGCAGTCGGTACTTTAATTGTGATCCTGTTAGGTCCATCAGCATACGACCAAGCTGATCCAGATAGACCAAACCTATTACCAAAAAAGTCTGTAGGACAGTTATCTCCATCTCTATAAACTACTACCCTATGATCAAACCAAGGATGGTTCAATGGATTGCCCATTCCAATCCAACTTACATAGAAATAGTCTCCTTCAGGAGACTTCTCTATTAAAATTCCAGTTGGTTTTGGAGGAATAGTGTCGGATGGGTTTGGTTGGACTTCCCTTGTTTGTATATGGTTTTTACGATCCTTTGGGCAATCATATATAAGAGTAAATTTCCAAGTTCCCTCGAATTGCCAGACCACAGGTCTTAAAGATATAGACCATGCTTGGCATTCAGGAAAAGCTGGTGCGTTTGGGATTTGGTTGAAGCAAGTGTCAGGTAGCAAAGAAAATGCATATGCTGGTTCTTCTCCCAACCATTCTGCTTTGACTTCCCTTATCTGAGAGTGGTCTGTAAGACAACTTCCAAGGTCTGGATTTATTACTGCAGTCAGGATAAAGTATCCTCCTGAGATTCCCTCTGATCCAACAAACATTGTTGTTTCACCAGCCATGTTACCTGGGTACCAGTAAGGAGGGTTGGTTTCTCTGTAATCATAACCAACAGACCATGCAACAATGTTAACTGGATTTTCTGTTACGAAGTTGCCTGAGAAAGAGTATCCAGCAAACAACAGCGCAAATAAGCATACTAAAATACTGATCTTAATTGTTTTCATATTGTTCCCCCTACCCTTAAATAGGTATTTGTGAAAAAGTTAATGTTGGGTAGAAATTCACCTCCTTTCTTCTTAGATTTCATCCCCTTTCTTAAAAAAATACTTTAGTTTGTACTTCTCATTAATTGATAAATGTTACGATTTGAGTTTTTTATTTGGGAAGCCTTTAAGAACTGTCCAAATCAGAGGGAGAATTCAAACTGCTGAGGCATATAACTTTCTGGTGGAAAATTCTGGATTCTGTGATGTATTTTTAAAGGGCTTTCCCCATCAATCACCCCCTCTGGGAAGAGAAGCTTTATTAGGATTGTTGAATCAATGATACCAAAAGTAAGTGGTTTGTCAATATCGAAAATAAGGTTGTGAAAATTATCTTTTAGTCAACTCTACAACGAGATTGGAGCCTTGGGTGGAGTGTCAAAATGTGAAAAATGATGTAAAATCGTGTAAAATTTTCCATTCCAAGCGCCCAACCTATTATAGTTAATTTCATTGATTTCCATTTAAAATGTGGCATTTGGGGTAGAAATTCAAAATCAACGATTACAGGAAGAAAATGGTAACAGGATTTCTAAACGCCAATCAAGCGACATCAAAAGGAGAACGGGCTTTGTATCAAGCGCGAAAGGACCTTAACTGGCGCGAGTCTGGCTGTAATACCACTGCATTTGGCGAGGCGTGCTTTCCTCGTCTACGTTCTCCGCTGTAATCTTTTTCTTCCCAGCAGAGGGTGGCAACACTTCCTTCAGTTTCCACTGCTTATCTAAACGTCCAAAGGTCCAATACTCCTCAAAAGGAGTCACGTATTCCTGCTGGCTCTGGATCTGCTCCCCTTTGCGGATGATCGTCTGGGCGTGGGCACTGATACGCACGGTATATTCATCCTTCGTATTGTCGGCAAAATTGCGCACCAGGATCAACTCCGCCTTTCGGACACAAATATTTCGGTATTCTATCTTCACTCCATCCGATTGCCACCGTTTGATTTGATTCCTCAGGTTTTCTGCAACAGCCGGGAAGAGATCTGGTGCCGGCACCTGACTGAGATCACCCGATTCTCTGGCGAGATAAACACTCATAAAGACCTGCCGTGCCCTTTCAAGCATCTGGCTTCGATCCCAGAGTTTGTCGGTTTGAACAAGAAAGTTCAGCATGCGCTCAATGCGTGTCGCCTTTTCTCCGGTCTCATTCTCCAACCAGGGTCCCGCCTCTCCCTTTTTCTTTGCCGTTTCGCCGTAAATCCCTTTAAGCGTATCGTCGGTCAGCATCTCGGCGAAATTCGCTTCCTTGAGCATATCCGATTCACCCGCCTGCTCGATCTCTCGCAGGAGCCATTGATCACCAAAACGATGGAAAGTCCAGAACTCCTGGAAACGGGCCGGCGTCTTATCGCCTCGCAGAAACCTCCCGGTCTTGTCGTCCAAGTAGTAGTCTTTGGCTGTGGCTGTGATGAGGGCTGTGAACTCACGCTGATCAGGTTTTTCCGTATACCGAACATTGACCAGATCGATATATTCCACCTTGAGGTTCTCGATATGGTTGACCTCGTGGTTTGCAATCATGTTATTCAGCTGGGCTGTGTGTTGATTGAACAGATCCTGCATCATCAGGGGCTTCATAGGCTCGTAATTTCGGGCCTGCCAGCACTCCTGGAGTTTGCGGAAAGTGGAATCAGCCAGTTGCCGTAAACCTTCAGGTTTAACAGAAGGATCCTGCTGGTCAATGAAAATCAGCAGTTTTTCAGTCTTTTCAGCCTTAGAAGCTACTTTATTTCTGTCATAAACAAAATCGAGGTTTTCGCTCTTCTTATTCTTTTTGCCTCTCAATACCAAGATAAAGATTATAAGGAATGGCATACACATCACACCAACGATGATGAAGAATATGATCGATCCAGCATCTCCACCACTTCCGCTGCTGCTTCTGGAACTGGAACTTGAACTTGAACTTCCTCCTTTGTTATGGGTGACAAAACCCGCTGCGATGAAGGTTTTGGGCCTTCCGACGGTGAGGTTGTAAACTTGTTGCTCCTGCTCTTCCATCGAAATTCGAAGGACCGTAGCCGTATGGGTTGTCCCCGACTTCCACACAAGGACCTTCTTGCCTGGCCGGAGCTGCCCTGCAAGGAGAAAGTCCCCACCGGGTAGTCCAATGGGGTGGTCCGACGTGGTTCTTAGTGAGCCATGATCCGTCTCAACCGTCAGGATGAGGGAATGGGTATCGAATATCTTCTCAACGCGAGCAGAAACAATTTGTCCTTCAGGGTCCAGTGCTAGCACAGAATCTTTTAGCGAAAGCCTTTCAATGGGGATCTGGCCCCGAGTCGTTTGGATGGGGGTTCCTGCCGGAAAGCATCCGCCCCCTTTGTTGTGTACAACAACGCCTTGTGCGACAAACGTATTGGGCTCTTCCACCTGCAGGTTAAAGACCAGTCCTTCATCCCCTGCAAAAGAGAGTTTACGAACGGCTTTAGCTACCAACCGGCCACCTTTCCAATTCATGATACGATCTCCTGGCTGGAGATCTCCTGCTGACCGGAATCTGCCTTCACCGAGACTTATGGGATGTTCTTCTGTTGCAGCCAGTATCCCTCCACTGGTCTCAACTTTCATCACCCGATTCTTGCTTACGAAGATGCTCTTCACAGTAGTCCGGACAGTTACGCCATCGTTTGTGACTGCTAAGACCTCGTCACCCGCAGCCAGCGTCTCGATGGCAATCGGCCCATCCGGCGTGGAAACCTTGGTCCCTGCTGGAAAGCATCCTCCTCCTTTATTATGAACTGCAATGCGACCGGCGAAAAAGGTATTGGGGTGATCGTTCTGCAGGTTATAGACCTGAACGCGCTCATGAACCCTCTGCAATGAAATGATTCGCTGCTCGGAAATCCATTTGCCATCCCATGCAAAGACCACATCCCCCTCTTTGAGGGCTTCGACCGTCTTGTAAGTACCTTTGCCAACATAGAAAGGATGCTCTGGGGTCACCCGGAGCGTGGTCTGATCCGTTTTGAGGAGAATGTATTCATCTACCTCCAGACGGATGATTTCACGGACCTTCGTGCGAACCATACGTCCTTCGGGTTTGAATGCTAAAAGCTCATCCCCTGGCTTGACGGCGCTGATGAGTGATTCTGTTCCGTCTCCCCTGAGTATCTGGCTATCAGGCAAAAAACATCCTTTGTTGTGAACAACGATTCCCTCTGTTACGAATGTCCCGCCCGGGCTGACGAGCAGGTTATAAGCTGGTCGTTTCGCAGCAATCCGATGGATAGACTGAACCTTAGACACATCGAGCATTCCATCCTGTATCAGGTAAACCGTATCCCCCACGTGGAGCAAACCAGCAAGTCTGTACTCGCCCTGGGCTACCATTATCAGGTGTTCGGGAGTAACATCCAATCTCGACCTGGAAGTCGAAATCTCCAGATACTCCTCCGGTTGCACCGCCACCAGGGCTTGGACTTTGGCTTTCTGAAACTTCCCGTCGGTGAGGCTCCACACAGAATCACCCTTTTTCAGCTTTTCGATGGCAACAGTTCCATTAGGTGTCACAACCTGAGTGCCCTCTACCAAACATCCTCCCCCACCCCGTGCCCAAGAGGAAGTGGGAACAAGAAAGAAGAGAAACATGATCGCCAACGAGGCTACCTTTCTCATGACAATTTTCTCCGCTGTCTCCTGTCGATTCAAATCTCCAAGAGATTTTTTGGCTAAAAGAATTAGTGCAAGGCTGCCATGATGCCACCCAGCACAGCGGCAGCCACCACGATGGCCACGCCGAGGATTGCAGCGCTTACCAGTCTGCCGAAGTATTCGGCCACGGCACTGTTCCCTCGGGCGATCTCCTTCTGCTCGTCGATGTTCGGAGTCAATCGATCGATCACCCGAGGCACAATATAGGACGCCACGATCAGTAGTACCATGCCCAGGAGGCCGCCGACTACCGAGAATACAATCGACCAGCCAATGTTGCGAATTGTTTCAATCATAAAAACTCCTTTCTTTCAGCAATGATCATTTGCTGAACGATGATCTTGATCGATCATAAGAATCCTTTATCTATTGTCTATCCAAATCGAGTCCGGCGATGAAATGTTCCATATCCTGACACTTACAATCATCAGAATTTGACCTGAGGAGCCACGCGCTCCTTAGGCTCCTCCATTTGGAAGAAAGGTTCCGCCTTGAAACTGAACATATTGGCGATAATGTTGCTGGGGAAGATCTCCACCCGGTTCTTGTAGCGCATGGCAGTATCATTGTAATACTGGCGCGAGAAACCGATCTTGTTTTCCGTTCCGGCCAACTCTTCCTGTAAGGCAAGGAAATTCTGGTTGGCTTTCAGGTCAGGGTAGGCCTCGGCCAAAGCGAAGAGTGAACGCAGAGTGGATGTGAGGGCATTTTCGACCTTGGCCCGCTCCTCCACGCTGCCAGTAAAACTGATGGCCTGCTGCCGAGCCTTGACAACCGCCTCCAACGTTTGTCGCTCGTGTGATGCGTAGCCTTTGACGGTTTCGAGCAGATTGGGAATCAGGTCATATCGTCGCTTGAGCTGGACATCGATAGAACTCCAGGCGCTCTTCACCTCGTTCCGGCCACGAACCAACCCATTGTAGAGGCTGATCACGAAGAGAACCAGCCCACCTAAAACGACCACGATAAGAATCAAAGATAGCATTTGTCCTCCCCTTCAAAATGGATTATGAATACCTGACATTCTTTTGGCAGAGGCTCGGCCGAGCCCTTTCGAAACAAGAGTTCGCGTCTGAGTTGAAAGAGTATATACAAAATAGTCGCATGACATCGGGAAGATTCTTCAAGGTGGAGCTCTGTACAGCCGTTGCCTTCTTAAAAAGCTCTTTTGCGATCCCACAAACAGTTTGATCCTTTTTCTTGTAGACATTTATGCCGTGATCGAAGAAAAGGACGCTGTACTTCCCGTAATGAAAGATCTTTCGAAAGGCCGCATCCACTTCTTCCTTTGACCGGGCATCAAAAACTCCCACCACTTAATGGTAAGAACTCGCTTTTGATTGTGTTAAATATACGAAAAAACGCAATTTTATGTCAAGCGAGAAGGACCACAAGATATGAAGGAAAGTTTTGTCAGGCCCATCGACCTGGCAACCCAAATCGCACTCTTACCCTTCATATATCCTACCACTTGCGCAACCGAATACTTCGGCGGAATCGAAACCAACATGTGAACATGATCTCCCTCCAGTCCTCCTTCAACAACTTTGCTCTCCTTTTGCAATACCAACTCCCGAAGGATTGGCCCTAATTCCTTCCGAAGTTGTCCATATAGCACTTTCCTCCGATATTTCGGAATCCACACCAAGTGGTACTTGCAATCCCATTTGGTATGATGTAAGCTTTCGTAACGTTCCATTCCAAGCCTCCTTTCTTGTAAACTTTGAGCGGTTCACAGATAGGAGGCCTCCCCTTATATTCCCGAAAATGTCAAACTCTGGGAGTCCCCCGGCAAAGCCGGGGGTTTACCTAAGTGCAATTATTTTCACTTCGTATATTTGCCCGGTTAATTTGTGCTTGAATCTGTCTCCTTGCCCAATTGTCATTGAAGATTACTCCCCCTTTACTTTCTCAAAAAAGGATCCCAGATGCTCTTTGGGAAGCCATATACGAGCAAGTCCTCCTTCGTGTTCTAACATCACCACTTTTTCCTTTTCAATCTTTTTTATCTTAAAAAGATCCTGGGTAAATTTATTCTTTAGTATCTCTCCCTCTATGACTGTCATTGTGTATTACCTCCCCCTCTATTGTTTTTAAAAAATTAAGAAAAATATTTTTTCTTTAATTGTTTATATGAACATTCCTTCTTCACTTTCCTCCGTGCCATTGTCTCACACTGCCTTATCCCCCTTCTTGTGAGGCCCCAAATATCCCCAATGTCCCCTGGTGTCGACGGTTCATTGATCAAACAACAGCAGTTTCTTATCTCAAGCGCCTTTTCTGTAATTTGGATTTTGTCTAAGTTTAGCCTCAATCCTTCCCAGAACAGGTTATGGGAACATCTGTAATTCATGCAGGGTTCAGAATCATACCATCTTCTACCCATGTCTCAGTCCTCTCTTAATAAATTTTGAAATGAGTGTGAAACCGCGGTATTTAAATTTGTTACTCTCAGTGTTGGCTTTGCCCTCTGATCTCACCAGAAATTGATGAAAGACTTGTTCTCCTTTCAAAAGTAACTGAGTCTACTGTTACAAATGACATGACCTTGGACATCTCAAGGATCCTCTCCGCTCTGAGATAAATCAGCACATCCATCATATCTTGACTTTCGGCTACAAATTCCTGGATGTTCCATCGGCCGTACTGTTCTATTCCCAACATTAATTCTTCACTGATTAGCATATTTCACCTCCTGTCCTAATCAAGTCATTGGGGCTTTTCCGACAAATATAGATTTATTTTCTTTACTTCCTTCTAAGTTTCCCAATGAGGCTATATATTTTTATCAATGCTTTTAGGTATTGTAATTTGAATGAAAACCAATTGATTCTAATATGCTGTACACCTACCATTAATTCTTTACTTTTTGTCATGGTTCAGACCTCATCCCATTAAACTTGTTAAGACTCTCTCAAGTAAGCATCGATGCTTATCAGAATAATGATCCATTGAATTAATGAAATTGGGTGCTCACTCATGAGTGATATTCTTTAAAATAAAAACCGGATTACCATTTTAAATGAAGCCACGGTAATCCGGTTCCTTTGATCTGATTTCGGCAACCTGGCTATCCCATAAATCTGGGACCCGTGCCTGCACGCCGTAGTGCCTGTCAACGATAGGTAGGCTCCTCGGCTTACAGACACTCCTGCATGCTGTATTGAGTTTCGGCACGCAGGCATGGCTTTCCGTCCCACGATTACTCGTGGTTTGGCTTTATTGGCAATGTTGGTTTTAGTTTTTCCTAAAATATTAAGAGCAATTTCAATGCCAAAAGGGATTGGGGGCTTAAACCTATTGATTTTTAAAGATTTGTTTGAAAATTGAAATTTTAAAAAAGGGAAAATTGTGACTTTTTTGTCTCAGAAATAATTATTTAGTGGCAATCATCCACTTGGCATTGTAGACGATTTCAACTTGAAGGGTTGCATAGTGAAACAAAAATGTAAAATCAATGTTACAGGACATGGACTTAATTTCTAGTAAGTCTTTAAAGATGGACCAACTCGAAATAACTTACCTGTATATTCATTTATTGTTACACTTTCGAAAAAAAAACTTCTTCTATCCGCAGTATCATATAAAAGCATTCTTCCCCACCTCAAAATCGATTTCTGGGTGATTCTCTTTGGATCCCTCCTCCTCTCCGGTAGTATCCCAATTAACTCGAACCCTTTTATTGGGTCACGCAAGTAAAATTCATAAGCTACCATGTTCTAACTCTCCCTTTAATAAATATATAGGAAAATCTGGTATAAAATAACAGTAACACTGATAGCAGTTATCCCCAATATAACGGGTATAACCAATCTGAATTTACTGTGAATGCATAATAGAGTTAAAGGAAAAGAGACAATAACAAATTTCCAGACCCAAAATCTGTCCCCATAAAGTTGGATGACGGAGCGAACAACTGGGTTGATCTCCCATCCACCATCATCCAGAATCATCATTGTGAACAATGCATCCAGAACAGTTAACCCTACAGCCAAAGTAATTAGGATAAGTAATCCCGAATGATAACGGTCTACATAACCACCTCTCTCTTGGTCCTCTTTTCTTCGGAATGTGTTTCTTCGTCCCCAAAGAGTAAACCTGCTTATAGCGGGAGTAGGCTGTTTTCTTCTATCTTTCAGTGTCCGTGTTTCAAATTCTCTCAAATAAAGACTCCTCTATGATTGATCAAAGAATCACTTCATAAAATGCGGCAATTTTGATACCAACTTATCCCATACATGATAAGTTATTGTTTCTATGTTGTTATTACAAAAATTAGATATTTTATTGTAGACCTGAAAATAGAAAAGATTTTCATAAAAATCCAAAATTCTTTCCCAAAATATGTGGAAGGGCTCCTTACTCCTTGTTGACTTTCATCTGAAATATTTCATCTTGTAGGGAAACTTGATCATCACTCTTTCCCCTGAAAATAGATAACCAACTCATGGTACCAAATACAAAATTTTCATCCTCCTTTGTGCCGGTTGGTCGACATGAATGTTTTAGGTATTCTTAAAAAGAGCATTTTCTGTGCCAAGTTTTGCTATAATATAAGTTGTTATAATCATTTTGCTTTTCTCAAAATTCGATTTTTAGTGAAGTACCCCGCAGCAGAGCTGCGGGGCATCCAATTCTCTAAAGAACTTTCCTCCCCCTTGATGGGGGAGGATTAAGGTGGGGGTGATGATAAGATCATTTCCCCCTCACCCTAACCCTCTCCCCCCAGGGGAGAGGGGAGGCCATTCATCCCCCCAGCAGAGCTGGGGGGTATTCTGGCACATTTTGATAAAAGCTGAAAGTGTAAGGTTTTCCGACAGGAGTTTTTACGCTGGTGGCCTAACCAGTAGACTCCAATTGAGGAATTTGCCCATTCTTAAAGTTGTATAGTTCTCCGACAATTTCCCTGATTTTTATTGATTTTGGGTTGAAGAACTAAACCGCTGCGCGGTAGAAACAAAGGTTGGTGCGAAGCACCGTTTTTTTAAATTGATACCCGTTCAATTTGGTGTTAAAATGTTTGCGTTGCTAAGTTTTGCCAACTTGTAAGGGAAGTTCCCCGATTGAAACCCCATAGGATAATCTTTTTTATTCGCGCAGCGGCTCTGTCCTTCATGCGTTAATCCAAAATTGAATCAACACCGTGAATTCACATGTTTGTCAACTTTATCACAACTTCGGATTGACGCTTATTCGAAATCCTCTATCGGGCAGGGAGATTATGAAAACTTGACTTCAGGAAGAAATCAACACTAAACTTAAGGTTCCCAAAGGTCAAATCTAACTTTCACAACCAGATTTCAATTCCACCGGTTTGTGGTTTGGTTTTTCGAAATTATCCCAAAATCTTCTTCAGGGCTTCTTCGGTCTTTCGTCCTCTGGGCCCTTCTCCTGCAAGGTAGAGCATCACCCCTTTACCGCTCCTTAATGGGATGATTTCAATCTTCCCCGCTGAGGCCATCTTGGTTGTGAATTCGATCGGGTCTTTGTTGAAATGCTTTCGGAAGGCGTCATTGAACCCGCTGAAGACGCTGTGGATCCCTTTATAAGGCTCTTTCCTTAATTTCCTTATCCCCTCAATCACAAACTCTTCTTCTGTAAAAGAACGGCCCCCAACTTCTAATATCAGTTGGATGATTTCTTCTGCGGAAGGTCTTTTAGGAACCTCCCCTGGAAGAAAGAGCATCATTCCTCCCTTTACGGGCCGGGTCTCTATCTTCCCCTCTGCAGCCAACCGGTTCGTGGCTTCCACCGGATTAGTATTAAAATATTTCCGGAAAGCCTCATTAAAACCACTGTAGACGCTGTGGATGCTACGGTATGGCTCTTTCCTCAATTTTTTTATCGCCTGGAGAACGAATTCCTCTTCGGTCAGCTTCCTTTCCTCTTCCACAGGCCACCTCCGCATCCTCCTTCCCACTCAAAACAGGGCAAAAAGTGGGCCTGCCTGCCCCGCCCTCGGTCGGGACCGGGGCCGGCAGGAAGGGGTAAGAGATTAAAAAATTCTAATCTTATTTTAATCTTCCTTTAATGTGGATAGTGTATAGTGGGTACCAAGATAAAAACTCTTTCCTCCTTATTAACCCTTTAACCCCAAAAAAATCCACCGAGCTCAATGAGCTCGGTGGATTTTTTATTGGCCTATTTTAACTTTTTAAAATCGAAATCATCCTCCAAAATGAGAGTCTTCAAATCCTTTACATTCACCTGCTTTTCAATGGCGTTAAGGATCTCAAAATTCCCCTTGATATTCCCAAGGAGGACGCAGCCGACGATTTTATCCTCTTTAAAAGTCACCTTTCGGTAGAGGTTCTTCTCCCGGTTGCTTTTCACCACACATTCCAATTTCCCTTCAGCATCGATGTCCCCTGAAGCGGT
>Ga0315293_10006226_pt1 | contig 11192 bp, 9 predicted proteins | sample YL17G13_20_MG_FD_203071 | JGI IMG/M metagenome (GOLD analysis project Ga0315293, IMG submission 203071) | Sediment microbial communities from Yellowstone Lake, YNP, Wyoming, USA - YL17G13_20 | ecosystem: Environmental > Aquatic > Freshwater > Lake > Sediment | place: USA: Wyoming | collected... | reverse complement strand
AGAATTGGAAAGATGTTGGTCCGAAGTAGCGCCCTAACAAATCGTTGCAGCCGATTTTGCCCTGCGCCTTCGGCGCTGACGACGGGCAAAACGGCTGAACTCATACGTTATGCGACAAGACGAGGCTGATGAATGAATAATCAACTCCGCAAGAGACTTGCCGCTGAGACGCTCGGGACGTTCTGTCTGGTGTTGGCCGGCATCTGCGCCATCGTCGTGAACGGCGGCGGAGCCGTCTCCGACGTCGGTGTCGCATTGACCTTCGGATTGATCGTGTTCGCCATGATTGCGGCGCTGGGCGATGTGTCCGGTGCTCACCTCAATCCGGCCGTAACCATCGGTTTCTATCTTGCTCGGCGATTTCCTGGGCAGACCGTCGCGCCATACATTCTCAGCCAGTGCGGTGGGGCCGTTCTTGCCAGTCTTTGTGTCTGGTTCTTGTTTCCAGCCGATACCAGTCTTGGTGCGACCCTTCCCGCCGGCCCGATGTACCAGTCGTGGGTGCTCGAAGTACTTGTGACGGCTATTCTCATGTTTGTCATCCTGAGCGTATCTACTGGCGCCAGCGAGAAGGGCATCACCGCAGGTTTGGCCATTGGTGGGACCGTCGCCCTGGGCGCGCTGTTCGCAGGGCCGGTATCCGGCGCATCCATGAACCCGGCTCGCTCACTTGGCCCGGCCTTGGTGTCCTGGCAGTTGGGGGCGGTCTGGGTGTACGTGACAGCTCCCGTCATTGGTGCGGCCTTGGCTGTGCACGCGTGCCGATGCGTCCGCGAAGATGGCTGCTGCCGACCAGTTGTTCTTGGGGTGTCCGAATGAGTGTCGTCAAGCGAGTGTTATTCGTGTGCGTCGAGAACGCGAACCGGAGCCAGATGGCTGAGGCGTTCGCCCGCATGCTGGGCGGCGCGGCTGTCGAGGCATACAGCGCCGGCTCCCGGCCGTCGGGTATGGTCAATCCGAAGGCGGTCGAGGTCATGAGCGAATTGGGGTACGACTTATCGGCGCACGGATCAAAATCGCTGGATGAGCTCCCGCAGGTTGAATTCGACTTTGTGGCTACGATGGGTTGCGGGGACGCTTGCCCAATGGTGCGGGCCAAGCAACGGGCGGATTGGTCTATTCCCGACCCCAAGCATCTGCCTCCCGGCGAGTTTCGGGCCGTCCGCGATCTGATCCGGGACAAGGTAAAGGCCACCTTGAAGGAGATGGGTGTATCTTCTAATGTCGTCTAACAACGGTTTGCGCAGCGGACGGTCCGCTGCGCAAACCGCCGCTGAACCGGAGCGTTAGGCCGCATAGTGGCATCGCAATCAGGAGACAACACATGGCTCAATACCGAAACGCCTTGCCGCAGCTTGCCGGGACGTTTTTTCTGACTGATGGCGGTATCGAAACCACGCTGATTTTCCACGAAGGTTTGGTGCTTCCGGACTTCGCCGCATTCCATCTGTTCAAGACGCCGCAAGGCGAGACCGCTCTGCGCAAGTATTTCCGCACCTATGCGGAGATTGCCAAGCGCTTCGGCACCGGCCTGATCCTCGAAAGCGCTACGTGGCGAGCCAACGCAGACTGGGGAAAGAAACTCGGCTACACGCCAGAGGAGCTAAGCGATGCAAACCACAGAGCGATTCGCCTGCTTGAGGAACTCCGCAGCGAGTACGAAACCGAGCGGACGCCGATAGTCATCAGTGGATGCATCGGCCCTCGCGGCGACGGTTATGTTCCCGATCGCGCCATGTCGGCGCACGCAGCAGAGATCTACCATCGAGAACAAATTGAAACGCTCGCTGGTTCCGCAGCGGATATGATGTGTGCCATCACGATGAACTACGTGGAAGAGGCCATCGGGATTGCGCGTGCGGCTCAGCGAGTCAGCACACCCGTGGCGATTTCCTTCACCGTCGAAACTGACGGCAAACTTCCGACGGGTCAGCAGCTGAAGGCTGCGCTTGAACAGGTGGATGACGCCACCTCGGGCTATCCCAGCTACTACATGATCAACTGCGCTCATCCGACTCATTTCGACAACGTGCTTATCAAGGGAGAACGGTGGGCGCAGCGAATCCACGGCCTTCGGGCAAACGCCTCCCGCATGAGCCACGCCCAACTGAATGAAGCCCCCGAGCTTGACGCTGGCAACGCGACTGAACTCGGGCAGGAATACGCAGACTTGAAGAAACGCTTACCGCAGCTGAACGTGATGGGTGGATGTTGCGGCACCGATCATCGGCACATCGAACAAATTGCGTCGGCCTGCCTGCCACTATTTCGAAATGCGACCGAACCAGGCGCTCCAGCGGACGTCTCTGCCTTTGCTTCGCTACGGCAGAGTCGCCGCTGAGCTTGGGTCGTTAGGCAAAAAGGTGATCGCCGAATGAATATCAATGAAGGGTTAAGGTACCTGGAAATGTATCCGGGACTAAGGAAGAAGTGAATTAATCAGTTCGTGGGATGCCAGTCGATTGGCCACAAACCAGATCTTCCAGAGAATATTTACCCCGGCGTAGCCGCTCAGAACCTCAGGAAGTAATTTAAGGCACAGGACTTGAATGATGCGGGCCTTTGCTCAACATGTTCGCAACTGACTAAACCGTCAAACAGGCCCAACCAATCAGTGAAAGGGAGCTAAATAACACCAGATCTACTTCGCTGTGGTTGCACCTGCGCCCCTTAACCTTAATGTTTGGCGGCGGAGGGTGCTTGGCCATGATTCATCGCTCGATGCTGTGCCTATCCCTGCTCAACTTGCTGTTGTGCTTCTCGATGACGGGTTGTGATGGCTCTAGTCCACTCCGTATCAAAAAGAACCCCAAGAATGTGGGGCCGTGGTGTGGGCCGAATCAGCGCGTCCAGATCGGCGAGAGGGTCGTTGGCCACAATCCAAACCTCGGCGTAATCCATAGAACATTCTTGGTTGACGACGCAGGCAAGGAGTATGACCCAAAAAAACTCGCCGACCAAGTCTGGTCGTATCTGGAGGGAACGGGGGACGCCAAGAAAATCAAGGAGGCCTTTAGCAGCGATGGGTACTATCCCCGCATGATCGTTGTCTCCATCAAACCGGTCGTTGTGATTCTGGAGACCTACCAGGACGCTGCCTTGCCAAAGCAACTGGGGACTTCAACGGAGAGGAATTACTGGGTAGCACAAATCCACGCGTTGGGCGATCCAGTCTACAAGGATGGGCTACAGTGGTTTTCCCCGGACCTCAAGCAAAGACCGACTAACCTCGCCTTTTCCCAGGCCGGAGTAGCGGAAATCGCGCTTGCGCATGGAAAGCTCAAGCTGATCCGCGAAGGCAAGGACTGCAAAACCACGAGAGAGTAAACACGCTACGGGGTTGAGTTACCCTCAATGAGTGTGTAAACGAGTGGAAAGGCGGTGTACCCTGAAGCCTGCGTATCGGTCGAGTGGCGGTACTGCCGCGGAGAGGGCGGCAAGCACCTTGTGACGGCGAGTGGACACCTCAAGCACGGCGACCGCCCCATCGAGGTGAAATGGGAATCAACGATGCATACGGACAAGAACTCCCATGTGTCGGTTGCCAAGCCAGTCTCGGCGTCGGTGGACAGGGAGGACATCAAGCTGCCATCGGCGTTCCCCGGCAAGATCGCCGAAGCCGCGTCGGGCACGTAGCACACGCCGAACCAACCGCTGCAGCAGACCGGCGGGGCATGACGGCTTTCTGGAGTTCAACGGCTCTCCAGCCCCGCCGGCGGCTGAGCTTTATCATTGGATGCCTCGGTAAGAAAAGAGGGTTGCATGGTTACACGACTGGATTTTCTGAAGGCTTCAAGTGCTACCACGGTCGGTGCGGTGGCAGGGGTCAGTGGTGCACGAGTAGCGAGCGCCACCTCTTCGCCCCGCACCTTCGTCCTGGTGCACGGCGCGTGGCACGGAGGTTGGTGCTGGCGAGACACAGCGGATATCCTTACTGCGCACGGTAACCGTGTCTTCGCCCCGAGCCTCACCGGAGTGGGAGATCGTGCGCATCTCTTCTCCAAGGACATCTCGCTCCAGACCCACGTCGAGGACATTCTTGCCCTTGTCGAGGCGGAGGAGTTGAACGATTTCGTCCTGGTCGGACACAGCTACGGAGGCTTTGTCATTTCTGGCGTTGCTGACACGCTTCGAGAGAGCGTGTCCCGTTATGTCTACTTGGATGCCGGAGTTCCAGCGGACATGTCGCCTAGGTCATCTTTCAGCTGGTCCGATTACAACACCCCGGAGGCGCGCGAAGCGCGACTGAAGTTGGTCCGAGAACAAGGTAATGGGGTAGCACTTCCCGCGCCTCCTCCGAGTGCCTTCGCTGTAACTGACCCGTCGGAGGTCGCCTGGCTTCAGCGGCGGCTGCGGCCTATGCCACTGCAGACGTACATCGGAACATTTACCTTTAAGAACTCGGGGAGCAACGGGATGGCACGCACTTATATTGCCGGGAGCAAGCCGCCATATGCTTCCCTCGTGTCTACCTATGAACGCATAAAGGGTGACAAGACGTGGTCGTTCACGACAATCGAGGCTGGGCACGATTCGATGGTGATAGCCCCTGGCGAGTTGGCTTCCCTCTTAATGGAGATTTGAGGCCATATGCCGTCCTCCTGTGCCTGCTCAGCATCCAACAATGGCATCCAGCCGACTCCCTACGGCGGCGGCTGATGCCCGGCGTTAGGCTGCATGAAGTTCCTCGCGCCATCCAAGAGCCACATTTGGATTTTGCCGCTGTGTTGGGTACTGACGGCAGCGTGCTGGTCATTTCCGATTTGGAAGGACTCGCACAGTGCATACACCTTCGGCGGCCAAGCGGAATGCTGCGGTCGATTTTGGTGGCGCACCGAGAGTGGAGGGTTGGTCAGACATTGGTGACCTCGTTTAGGTTATGAAATAGCGAGCGTCAAGGGCCTGTCTTTAGAAACGCAGGCTTCTTCGTCAGCAGCTTTTTGAAACGTGGCGTCAGACGGATTGATACTAACCAGCAATCGGCGACACCATTCACGTTAGAAAATCAATAGAAACGGATTCCTTTTTCCTGCATCGACGGGATGCCTCGTGCGTCTGAGGCGAACAAAGGCAGACGATTCGCACATCTTTCCACTCCTCGTTGAACACCATGCGATTGCCCAGCGGAATCCGTAGATCCTCGAAAATCAAAAACCAGGACACCTGTTCGCGCTGACGCAGTGCCGCCCGTTTGATGTTCACCAAACGTCGAAACCGGGGGCTCGCTCGTTTTCGTTTCGCTACCAGGCTTGCTGGTACAGGTCCACGATCTCCTCGGAATCGGGAACTCGCGGGTTGTTTTGTGGGCTACCTGAAGCGAGTGCATCCTCGGCCATCTTGGGCAGCAATGTGCGGAATCGCGTCTCTTCGAGGCCGAGGCAATCGCGCAGACGCGGGAGTTGGAGATCCGTATTGAGTTGTTCCAAGCCGACGACCAGTGCGTCGGCGGCTTGTGAATCCGTCGCCTCGGGATCGCAGCCGCCGAGTAACTGTGACACGTAGGCGTAGCGGGAGAGTGCGCTGGGCAATGAGTAGCGGGTGACCGTTGGCAACAGAACGGCGTTCGACAGCCCGTGTGGGAGATGAAACAGCGCGCCAATCGGACGACTCATGCCATGGACTAAGCAGACGCTGCTGTTTGCGAACGCCATGCCTCCCTGACAGGCCGCCAGCATCATGCCGGCACGGGCTTCTGGGTGGTTCGGTTCGCGATACGCCGTCCGCAGATGCCGCCCGACCAGTTGAATACACGACAGGGCAAGTGCATCCGTCATGGGATGCGCTTTCCGCGAGACATATGCTTCTATGCCATGCGTCAGCGTATCAACACCGACCGCCGCAGTGAGTCTCGCGGGCATCGTCAGCGTCAATTCGTAATCGACCAACGCGACGCTCGGCAGTAGATTAACGCTCAGGAGCATCATCTTCACATCCCGTTCGGTATCCGTGATGATGGTGACTTTGGTGACTTCACTACCCGTGCCGGCGGTTGTGGGAATCGCGATCAATGGCACACCCACGCGAGGAATCTTGTGGTAGCCGGCGTATTGGCAGAGCGGGAGGGCATTCGTGGTCAGGACGCTGATGGCCTTGGCGGCATCGATCGGTGAACCGCCGCCAACTGCCACCAGTGCCTCGCAACCCTCTGCACGAAACCGCTCGAGTCCTTCCAAGACGTTGCGGTCGGTCGGATCCGGTTGTACATCGTCGTGAATCGCCACCGTCAGACCGGCTTCCGTGAGCAATCCGGCAATCTCGCCAGCCGGTCCCAGCTGCATCATTCCCCGATCGGTGACGAGCAACACACGCCGCACACCGAAGCGGTTCAATTGCGCAACGACTTCTCTTCTCGATCCCCCGCCGATCAATACGGTTGCCGGAATCTGAAAAGCATCAATCATGATCACCAGCCTTGAGTTCGTAGATAAGCATTGTCCCAGCGGGAGAGCACAATTTTTTGTCGAGTATAAAACAGGACCCCTTCCAGGCCTTGCACGTGCAAATCGCCAAAGAACGAGCGATTCCAGCCGGAAAATGCAAAGGCCGACATCGGCGCGGGGACACCCACATTGATGCCGATCATTCCGCATTGAATCTCACGCGTGAACTGTCGAGCGGCACCCCCGGAGTTGGTGAAAATGACGGCTCCGTTGCCATACGGACTGCGGTTGGCCCACGTGATCGCTTGGTCCAGATCTTGCGCGTGCAACATCGTCAGCACAGGGCCGAAGATCTCGTCCTGCACGATCGACATTTCGGGGGCGGCATTCGTGAACAGTGTCGGCGGTACAAAAAATCCGGTATCACGGATTTGTTGCTGACCGCCACGAACCAGCTGAGCCCCATCAATCACGCCGCGTTCGATGGATCGCCGGATCCGGTCGCGGGCGGAGGCATCGATCACGGGTCCCATGTCGGCTTTGGAGTTGGCCGAGGTGTCGTCGATCACCAGTGTGTCGATCGCTGCCGCGATGTGATCGCGGACTCTCAAGGCAGACTCTCCCACAGCCATCACGAGCGATCCGGCCATGCATCTCTGCCCGGCGCAGCCGTAAGCTGCCCCCATGATCGCGCGGGTCGTCGCGTTCGGCTCCGCATCGGGCATGACGATCATCACGTTCTTTGCACCACCGGCCGCTTGCACTCGTTTTCCGTGACGGCAGCCGGTGACGTAAACGTGCTCGGCCACACGCGTCGAGCCGACAAAGCTGATCGCGGAGATCCCCGGATGTTGGAGCAGTGCGTCGACCGCTTCGGGGCCACCGTGGACGATGTTCAGCACCCCTGGCGGAAGACCCGATGCCAACGCCAACTCGGCGAGTCGCACGGCGGTCAGCGGTACTTTTTCGCTCGGTTTGAGGATGAAGGTGTTGCCGCAAGCAATGGCCAGTGGAAACATCCAGAGCGGGACCATTGCCGGAAAATTGAACGGCGTGATGCCCGCACAGACACCGATCGGCTCACGCATGGTCACGCCGTCGATACCCTCTGCCAACTGCGGCAGCGCCTCTCCTTTGCTCAGTTCCGAGATGCCGCAGGCGAAGTCCACCACTTCAATGCCACGGCGAACATCGCCGCGAGCCTCTTCCAATGTTTTGCCATTTTCTCGCGTTACCAGCGTTGCGAGTTCTTCAAAGTGCGATTCCAGTTGCCCCTTGAAGGCGAACATCCGCGCCGCGCGAACGGGAGCCGGCGACCGTGACCAGACGCCGAACGCCTGCTGTGCAGCACGGACAGCCGCGTCGATCTCCGCCGGCCCGCTCAGCGGGACACGGCCAATGACTTCGCCTGTCGAAGGATTGTGAACCGGCACCGAACAGGTGACTTCGGGAATGTACCAACGCGCACCCGCGAGCATGGCAATGTCCGGCGACGACGCGACAGTGATGGCCATCAATTCCTCCGAAATATCATTTCGAATCGACCCGACTACCTGATCCCGCGTGGACACGCCACGGATCACGCTGAAGACGATATACGCTTCCCTGTGGATCGGCCAACATCACCCGTCAGAATTCCGATGCGGCGCGCATCAAAACGCCCAAAATCGATCATTCCTGTTCGTCATTAGCCCAGACTACACTAGTTGTCGTGTGGGGATCTCTGCTAGAAATATCCGGCACACGGCAAATCGGAGTCATCCGTTCCCCCAAGCCGGAACGAGCCGAGTTTTTGTTCAGGCGATTGAGCAAGGAAGCGAAACGAATGTCAACAGCTGTTCGCCATCAGGTTTTGTTGGTCGCGATCTGCAGTCTTACGTTTTTCATCAATCTTGGAGCGACACACCTTTGGGAGGAGGATGAGGCTTACTTCGGGCGGACAGCCCAAGAAATGAGGCATAGGCACGATTACCTCGTGCCGTATTTCAATGGCCAAATTTCGCTTCACAAGCCGATTCTCCTGTTCTGGGTCATCCTCGCCAGTTTTCAGTGCTGGGGTGAGAACGAGTTCGCCGCCCGCTTCGGATCGGCTCTGTTTGGTATCGGTAACGTGATCTTGGTGTACCACTTGGGCCGTCGACTGTTTTCTGAGCAGATCGGATTTTGGAGTGCTCTTGTTCTCGGCACCTGCCTGCATTTTGTTGTGGTCTCGCGAGCCGCCGTGGCCGACCCAGAATTGATTTTCTTCTGCACACTCCCGATGCTTATTTTTGTGGCGGGAACGAGGTTGTCCCGCAGTGGTGCGGCAGCCGTTCCGGTCGATGCGGCTCATCCTGTGACTGCGGAAGAATTGTCGTGGCCCGGTTGGGTGGGGATCTATGCTTCCATGGGGGCCGCCGCTTTGACTAAGGGGCCGGTGGGGTTCGTTTTGCCGACGGCGGTAATCGGGCTGTTTCTGTTGCTCAGTCGCGCGGATTATCTCGCAGCCCTCAAGACCGACGCGCGCCGCAGCGGGCTTCGTAAACTCGGCATCTGGCTTGTACGGGTCCTGTGGCCGTCGAGTTTCTTGCGGACCGTCTGGTCGATGCGACCGATCACCGCACTGATGATGTTGACGCTTGTGGCGGCGCCGTGGTACGTCGCCGTCGGCTATCTGACCAATGGAGAGTGGCCGCGTGGTTTCTTCTTCGTTCACAACGTGGGCCGGTTTGTGAATTCCTTTGAGGGTCACGATGGCGGTCCGCTGTATTATGTGCTCGCCATCTGCGTCGGCACCTTTCCGTGGTGTCTCTTTAATTTTCAGACGCTGCATCAGGCGTTTGCTAGCCTTCGTCGCGGGGATCCGTCGCGGCCGGCGTACCTGCTGTTGCTGTCGTGGATCGTGGTGTGGGTCGGAGCGTTCACTTTCGCAGGCACAAAGTTGCCACACTACGTTCTTCCGGCTTATCCGGCGATCGCCATACTGATCGGCGCATTCATCGCGACGTGGTTGACCCATTCGGTGGAATTGAGTCGGACTTGGTTGAGAGTGGCGTGGCTGACCCTCGTTCTCGTGGGACTCGGCATCCTGACGGCGATGCCGATGATTGCTCAGACTTATGCTCCCGGAGAAGAATCGCTGGCACGGATCGGTATCATTCCGCTACTCGGTGGCGTTGCAGGACTCATCGCTGATGAGCGAGGTCGCCGAAGACTGGCCGCAAGCCTCCTCGGTGTCGTCGCTGTGGTGTTCTGCATCACCCTGCTGGCTTGGGGTGCCGTCCGTATTGATCGTCAGCAAACAAGTCCGGTCGTTGCGCGCTGGATCAAGGAACTCGCTCCGGGTGAACATCCCACGCTGGCGGCACTCGGCTGCTTTGAAGCCAGCCTACTGTATTACTGTGATCAGAATATTTTGCAGTTGCAGAGTCACGAACAGGTCCGCGATTTTTTTACAGCGCATCCGAGCAATGCTTTCCTGATCACCACCGACCGCCGGATTGAGGGACTCCAGGGGCAGTTTCCTACGGACGTGAACATGTTGCGGGAAACTCGGCGATTCCTCCGCCCCGAATCGCTGGTACTCCTGGGACGGTCGAAACTTCTTGCGGCTGATGCCGTACGGCCAGCCGATTCGCCCGCTGAGGTGGACCGGAGTCTTGGACGGCTGAACCGTTGACTTCAGAACGCAACAACGAGACCTCCTTTTTGAATGAGCCAGTGCATGTGTGGAATCTGCGGGTTTGTCGGAGATCCGGATCGAGCGATTCTGGAAAGTATGCACAAGGCCTTGTGGCGTCGTGGTCCGGATGACGCCGGCTGTTTTCAAGCCGAATCCGTCTCACTCGGCCATCGCCGGTTGTCGATCCTCGACCTTGGTGGTGGCCGTCAGCCGATGTCCAGTCCTGACGAAAACCTCGTCGTCGTTTTCAACGGCGAAATCTATAACCATCCGGCGTTAAAGCAGCAGCTTGAGGCCCGGGGTCGGCACTATCTCACACGATCCGACACGGAAACAATTCTTCACGCGTACGCGGTTTACGGGACGGATTGCGTCGAACACTTTGACGGTATGTACGCTTTCGTGCTGTATGACCGGCGAAAAAAATGGCTCTTCGGAGCGCGGGATCGGCTCGGCGAAAAACCCTTGTACTACACGGCACAGCCTTTCGGCGATGTCGAATTTGCCTTTGCCTCAGAGCTGAAATCGTTGCGACGGCATCCCGCGATTGACTCTCGTCTGCAGCTCTCGAACGAAGGCTTGGTTTCGTATTTGCTCCACGATTACGTTCAGGGAGCGCGCAGCATCCATGACGGTGTCCGTCGAGTGGAACCGGGTTGCGCCTTCGTCTATGGGTTGTCGGAATCGGAAGCACCCGGCCTACGGCATTGGAAATACTGGAGTCCGCTGATTGGTGCCCTGCCGAGTCCTGTGGGCCAGACCCCGAACTCACCGAACCCCGAGCAGCATCTGATAGAACTGCTGACCGCGTCCGTGGAAGAACGGCTGATGTCGGATGTGCCCGTCGGAGTACTGCTTTCGGGCGGGCTCGACTCTTCCGCGATCGTGGCACTGCTGCATCGGACAGGGCATACGCATTTCAAGACATTTTCCATCGGGTTTCGCGACGCGAGTTTCGACGAATCTCAGTACGCCGCCAAGGTGGCCGAACGCTTCGGAACAGAGCATATTTCCCGAGTGTTTGAGGCCGACGATCTCGTCGAACAGATTCCCTTCGTGGTCGCGCGGCTCGACGAACCTTTCGCTGACCCCTCGGTTTTGCCGACTTCCATGCTCTGCCAACTCGCCGCCGAACACGTTAAGGTTGTGCT
>Ga0315293_10006225_pt1 | contig 11192 bp, 6 predicted proteins | sample YL17G13_20_MG_FD_203071 | JGI IMG/M metagenome (GOLD analysis project Ga0315293, IMG submission 203071) | Sediment microbial communities from Yellowstone Lake, YNP, Wyoming, USA - YL17G13_20 | ecosystem: Environmental > Aquatic > Freshwater > Lake > Sediment | place: USA: Wyoming | collected... | reverse complement strand
GTGAGGGATCGGATTGGAAGGATCGCAGCGCAAGTCGAAGAGGAAGGGCACGTCCTGGGAAGGCACCATCAAGCCAAAGGCTCACACGGGGGTGCTCATCGGCACCTTGTTCTGCGTGGTCGGGGGCGCCATGCTGGCTGCCTCCTTCGCCCTGCCTTGGGCGCAGTACACCGATCCTATAAGCCACGAGATCAGCCGCACCTTCTACATCCATGACCTATACAATTATCTGGCCACGTTCAACGGCCCGAACTACAAGTTCCTGGTGGCCTATGTGATAGCTTTGGCGGGGGTGGTATGCGCGATACTGGCCGCCCTTGAGCTATTGGGCGAGGGGGGCGTGGAACGGTTCAGGCGCGTCTCGCCGCCGGGGGCGCTCGCTTCCGCCATCATCGCCGCCGCATGCACGCTCCTGGTAATCTACTTCCTCAACACGGACATCTTCAGCAACAATATGGAGCGCTCTGCCTATGGCTCGGCCGTCTTCATGTCCGTCTTCGGCTCTGTGCTGTCGGTCGCCGGCGGCCTGGTCATGTCCATCGACTACCGCCACCGGATGGGCTCCGGCAGCGGCTTCCACGCTACCTCCGGGGGCAAGGACCTGAAGGCCGCCCTCAAGCCCACCAAGCGCTACGGCCGCATGACTTGGGAGAAGGAGGCAGAGGACAAGGAATTGAGGAACGAGATCCTCGCTTCCAAGGAGTCGAGAGATGCCAAGGAGGCAGGCGAGGAAAGCGGCGAATGCTGTCCGACCTGCAACTCCCCGGTGCAATCGAACTGGAAGCTCTGCCCGATCTGCGGGACCGAGCTGAAGTGAGGCGGGTCAGAGGTCCTGCAGGTCCGAGCTGTCGACCGCTTCCCCGCCGATGGAGCGAACTAGCTGCTTGATGTGCGTGGCGCGGGAGCGGCTCATGGACTTCTTGTGGATATAGACCGCTCTCGCATCCTGAGTGCTGGCCATGGCCTGGCGCATCGCTTCCAGAAGCATCTCATCGGAGGCGTGATCGCAGAAGTAGTTGGGGATCATGTGACCGAAGGAGATGCGCTTGGAATCGATGACCTCACTGAAGCGGGGGGCGTAGTGTCCTCCCCCCACGCCGATGGCCTTCGGTGCCTCAAGCGCCCTCGTCTCCATGAGCGCTCTCGCGAGCGCTTCCGCTGCCCGCCGGTCTCCCCAGTTCTCTTCCGAGCTGCCGATCTCTATGAACATGGTCGGAGCGAGCAGGTGGGGTCCATGATGCGTCACCTCGAACGATATCTGAAAACCAAGTCCCGTGGCGTTGGCGCGCAGCGTCCGGAGCGTGCTGGTCATAAGATCGGGTGAGGAGGGGACCAGGGTACCCTCCCTTCCGCCAAAATCCGCCTTTCCATAATTGCCGATAGGATGCACGGTCAGAGTGGGAATGCCGGAGGCGGCCTTGTGGCGGGAAAGGAAGACGACCGTCGAGGGATCCATTCCGGTTGCCTCCTCCATTTCAAGATCCAGACCATCGGCGAAGAGGTGCAGTCCCTCGATAACGATGATCCGGTCCTCGCCGCGCTCGAGAATCGGGCGTCCCCGGAACAAGCCTTTCTCCGTCCACTGGTACGTTTCCAGCAGACGGTCTCGGATGTTGACGCTTGCGACATCGTCCAGACTGCAAACGAGAAGGCGCATCCTTCCTGCTAATCTCGATTCAGCGCATAATCCTTTGCCGGGAAGCGCACCCGTGCTTGAGAGCGCGGTCGAATACCGGTGGAAGACCTGCAGAGACCACACTAGAAATCGGACAGGTCAAGCACGTCGACGAACCCTCCGCACGTCTGGATGCCCCGCCGCTCCTTTAATGGTAATATCACATGTAGTAGTCACCTACTTGGCGTTATATAGGCCGTCTTAGGATGCGATGGCAATGCCCGGATTGACGGTAGGCGAGCGGATCATCTTCTATGTCGGCCGATTCCAGATGCTCAAGGACAATTTCGACGTGCCTTTTGACGTCAGCCAAGACGGCATCGCGGGCAGCCTTGGCATCTCCCGGGCGCACGCGGCCATCGAACTGAAGAAGCTGCGTGAGTCTGGCGAGGTGGAAGAGAAGCTGGCGCACATCAAGAAAGGGAAGAACAAACGCAAAGTATACTTCTTAAGCCCCGCTGGCGAAACCAGAGAGCGGAAGATCAGGGAGTACGCGGAGCGCGAGGGATTGGACCTCGGTCCGTTGCTGGACATACGACGGAGCCGAGGGCCAGAACTATATGCTTCCCTTTCTTCCGAGCACAAGATCATCATGGCGGGAGCATGCGTATTCCAAAAGCCCTTTAAAAGGGAAGCGCTCCCTGAGATCAGCGCCATGATCCTGCCCGTCGACCGTCGGGGGATGGTGGACCTTCCTCCAGAGTTGAGGAGAGAGATCGAGGGATTGCTGAGCAAAGATGAGAGGAAGAGATACCACAGCCGGGCTGCCGACTACTGGCTGGCCGAGGGCGATTATCGGGAGAGGCTATACCACCTGATCATGTCCGGAAGGACCAAGGAGGCTGAGATGCTCGTGGCCAGTAAGTCGCACGTGCTCCTCAAAGATCCGGATGAGAAATTGCTGCAGTCGGTGGCGATGATAGAATCGCCCTCGGAGCGCTATGCCCTCAGAGTGCGCTCGCTGCAAGGGGAGCTGGCTCGCATTCTGAAGGACTGCGGGTACTGCTCAGGCGTCTGCGCGGAGATGCAAACCTCCTCCGATCCCGAAGAACGAGCGGCCGGCCTGGAGATACAGGGCAAGATGCTGCGCGATCAAGGGCAAGCGAAGAAAGCGCTGGAGGCTTTCGAACAGGCAGGGACGATGTCAGGCGTCATCCCGGTTCATCTGGAACTGGAGAGGGCGGAGACGCTCATCCTTCTCGATCGACAGAAGGAGGCCTGGGACATTCTCTCCCGGGCACTGCGGACCGCCGGATCGGACCCAGAGTTGCTGGACCGCCTGTACTTCCTGGCCGGCATGGCGCACTTGAAGTCGAAGGAGGCAGAGGATGCCCTGCGATATTTGAGCAAGGGCCTTGCTATAACCAAGGCCAAGGACAGACGGCCCTGGTATTCCGCCTTGTCCGAAGCGTATGCGATCTCTGGAATGGTTGAGAAGGCTAGGGAGTTCGCCGACAAAGCGAATCCACCTAAGAAGTGGGGGGAGAGCTGACCTACCGCGGCCTCGGGATCAGAAGATGCGGCTCTGCCTGAGGATGTCCATGTCGGTGGCGTATAGCTCGCGTATGTCCTTGAGGTTCCAGCGCAGCATGGCCAGCCTCTCGAAGCCCTGCCCCCATGCCAGCACCGGGTACTTGATGCCGTAAGGAGCGGTGACCTCAGGTCGGAAGATGCCCGCTCCCCCCAGCTCCATCCAGTTGCCGTTGAAGAACACCTCTACCTCCAGCGAAGGTTCTGTATAGGGGAAGTAGCCCGGACGCACCCGTATCTGATCGAAGCCCATCTTGCTGTAGAACTCCTTGAGCACGCCTACCAGCATATCGAAGCTGGCATGCTCCTCCATGAGGATGCCCTCGATCTGCACGAACTCTGGAAGGTGGGTGGAATCGATGGCCTCCTTCCTGAATACCCGGCTCAAAGAGAATACCTTCACCGGAGGATCGGGATGCTTGGCCAGATAGCGGATGGTGTTCACGGTGGTGTGCGTGCGCAGGAGAGCTTTCTGCGCTTCCTCCCGGCTCCAGGGATATCTCCATCCCAGCGAGCCGGAGCTCCCCCCGTTCTCGTGTATGGCCTTCACCACCTGGACCAGCGGTTCGTCATCCAGCTCGATCTGAGCCGGGTTCTTCAAGTAGAAGGTGTCCTGCAGATCACGAGCTGGATGGTCCTGGGGCGTGAACAGGACGTCCATGTTCCAGAACGCCGGCTGCACATACTCATCGTCGATCTCCGTGAACCCCATCTGGAGGAAGATCTTGCGCACTTCGTCCGCGATCCTGGTCAGGGGATGCTTTTTGACCGAGGACTCGACGGGAGCGAACGTGTTGATGTCATACTTCCGGAAGGATGCGTCCTTCCATTTGCTCGATTGGAGCAGTTCAGGAGTGAGCTGCGCCAACTCCTCTTTGAGCTCGATGCCCAATGCGAGCACCTCGCGTCCGAGGTCGGTCGGCTCTAATTTGCGGGAGATCAAGAGCTTCTCCGCGATCAGGTCCTGGCGTCCCTTGAGCTGAGCGACCATTTCGGCTGCAATCTCGTTCTCGCTCAGGTCCTTCTGCGCCATCGCCTTCAGGACCTTCTCGTCCTCCATTTCGCCCTGCAACGCCGCCTTTCCTTGTTCCGTGAGGGTGATGATCGTCTCCGCGCCTTTCTCCATCTTCACCAGGTTCTTCTTACGCAGCCAGCCGATGGCCACTGGGACGTCCGCCTTGCCGACGGCGGATTCCAGCTCCCCCATGTTCAGCGAACCGCCGTTCTTCTCGATGGCCAGCAACGCCCTCCTCTCTGGCAGGCCCTTCGATATGATGTCTCTGTTGCGCAGCGAGAACCATTTTTGCGGGCTCTCCTTGATGAGGATGAGCCCTTTTGACTGCAGCCAGGAAGCGCCGTTCATGACCTCAGCTTGATGCGAGAAACCGCCCGCCTCGAAGACCTGCTCCGGACTTGCGCCGCTCCCTAGTCTCTGCAGCATAAGGAGCACCTTCCGCTCTTGATAGCTCAGTCCTTCCCGGATCTCCGAGGCGTTCATGCTGACAGAGAAAAGCGCCGGCCTATTTGCATTTTATGTCTCGTTGGTCCCGACGTACCGCTGGCTTGAGGTCGATGACCGGCGAGCCGTTGAGCGCGTCCAGGCCTTCGACGAAGAGCGAGCTGCCTTCCCGCCGGACCAGCTTGACCTGGGTCATGCCGATGGGGTTCGGACGCCGGGGACTGCGGGAAGCGAAGACGCCAATGAGAGGGTTTCTTTCATCTCCTTTCGGATGCACCATCAGGTCGTAGCCGAGGGAACGGTGGAAAAGGAAGAGGACGACGATCTCTTCGCCGTCCTCGATACCTTCCAGGCCCTGGACGAACTCCGGCAGGACCTCGATCCTGGAGACGACATCGGAGAGGTCCGCCGGCGTTTCGGCGGAGTTGCGCACGTATCCGATTGGCAACAGCTCGGTCATGCTTTCATCAGGAAATCGTCCAGCTTCCCCTTGGCCTCTTCCCGGCGCCTTTGATGCTCTTCCAGGAAGTGCACCAGGCGCTCGCTCAAGAGCTTCTTGCATTCCCCGCACAGGATCTCGCCTTTGCGGCATCTTTCCGCCAAGGCTTCCACCTGCCGGTCGTCCTCCTCAAAGATGAAGTACTGGTACTTGTAGACGGAGCACACCTCGGGTTTTCCTCCGGTCTTGCGCTGCTCTTCCGCCGACACCGCTCCGCCCGTGAATGCGTTGGCGATCTTCTTCTTGACCACCTTCGGCAGGTCGGTGGTGAATATGGTGGTCTCTGGCTGAGAGGACGACATCTTATCGCTGCCCGTGAGCCCGGGGAACATCTTGCCGTGGACGAGGGCGGGCTTGTAGTAGCCGAGGGCTTCCGCCACATCCCTGGTGACGCGGAAATGGGCATCCTGATCTATGCCGCAGGGAATGAGCACCGGCACGTTCCTGCCTTTCAGGTCCGAAGGCAACAATGCCGGCGCGGACTGCATGCTGGTGTAGAAGATGCTGCCGATGTTGGTGGAGTTGTCGAAGCCGAAGACCGCTTTGGTCGTGGAAAAGGTAACCTTCTTCGCCACTTTGAGCGCCAACGGGTAGAGGGTCTTGATGAGCTCGGTGTCGACCAGGATCTTCGTCTTGCTGGCATCGAATCCCAAGGCGATGACGTCCAATGCGTTCTCGTAGGACATGCGCAACGTGTCCTCGAGGCTCAAGTTATCATTGAAGAGGTACTTCTCGTCGTCCGTCATCTGGAAGTAGAGCTCGGCGTCAAAGGTGTCCTGCAACCACTTGGTGAATATCCAAGGCATCAGGTGGCCAAGGTGGGTGTGCCCCGACGGTCCCCTGCCGGTGTATAGGACGAACTTCTCTCCCTGGTCGTACTTATCCAGTATCCAATCGAGATCCCTCTGGGAGTACATGATGCCGCGGCGGAGCATCGGGTGCAACGGAGCGTAGCCAGCCAGGCGCACTAGCATCTGCTCGTCTATCCGCTTGGTCCCGAACTTCTGAATCAGGAGGTCGTAGTCGATCTGACCCGTGACCTCCCACGGGGTGACGGTGAAGTCTCCTTCCATCGAAGCACCGATGGCGCGCTATCGCTTTGAGGCTAATCAATCTTTTCCATTGCTGGCTTCCACTGGAGCATCAAAGAATGAAAAGGAAGAGGCTTGGTGCGAAGCCTCATTTGAACAGATTGGCCCCGCACTCGGGACAGAACTCCATGCCCTGCACGAAGGGGTAGGTCTTGCCGCAGCTGGGGCAAAGGCCTGTGGTCGCGGGCACTGGCCTGGGCACTGGTGTCGGGGGTGGCGGGGTCCCCGGTAGCGGCGGGCTCGCTGGCTGAGTGAACCCCCTATCCCCCTTCAACTCTTGGCCGCGTTCTCCATCTGACAAACGGCCTGTCGCACGCACTCGACCTCGTTGCTTCGAGGGGATAGGAGTGGTCTTGCCTCTCCTCTTCATCAGGAATAGGAGGAACACAACCACCGCGATCACCACGATGATGAGCATGATGGGCAGCAGCATGTCGCTCGCCGGTGGCTCCGTTGCCGTAGCCTTCATCTGCGTTGAGAGCGGACCCTGGCCCTGGGCATTCACGGCCACTATCCAATAGTAGTAGGTCTGGCCCTTGATCACCGTGCCATCGGTGTAGGATGTGCCGGTGGGGAGGCCGATGAGCACCAGGTTCCCCGGCACGGTGCTGCGATAGACGCGGTACTGAGTGATGGCAGATGCTCCCTGTGACGGAGCGCTCCAGCTCAGGTCGATGCGGTTGTCGTGACTGCTGGTGCTGATCGAGGTCACCTTTTCTGGTGCTCCTGTGACCACACCGGCGGTCGCCACCACTTCATTGGACCTCGGCCCTTCGATGGTGTTGACCGCGCTGACCCGATAGTAGTAGATGCCCACGGCAAGCCCTGAGTCCAGATAGTAGGTCGTTTCCGCTCCGGTGACGGTGGCGATCAAGCTGGAAGTGCCGCCTGGCTGAGTACCGCGATACACCTTATAGGCGGTTATGGGCGATGAGCCGGTGTTGCCCGGCGCGATCCACGCAAGGCAGACATAGTCCGCGCCTACGGATGATGCGAACAGGCTCAACGTGGGCGAGTCTGGAGGCAAAGTGCCAGAGCCGAAGACCACCATGGCTTCGTTCGATGCCAGGCTATCCCCCTTGGCGTTCCTGGCCTTGACGACGTAGTAATAGGTCGTGCCGGCCGTCACGCCGCTATCCGCGTAGGTGGTGGCCGTTGGTGCCACGGCCGCCGTCACGGCCGCTGAGTAGTCGCCCGAGACCAGCGAGCGGAGTATGCGGTACTCAATGATGGCAGAGCCACCATCAGACCCGGGATGCCAGGAGACCATTACCTGCGATGCTCCGGCGACTGCGATCGTGTTCGTCGGCGCATCCGGGACGCTCACGATGACGAACGTCACATACCTCTCCCTCAGGTTCAAAGCTCGATCGTACGCCCTCACGCCCAGAGTATGCTGCCCTCCGCTGAGGCTTAAGGCATAGTGTGTCTGCTCGGAAAGGTTCACCCAAGATCCGTCGTCGACCTGTGCCTCGTAGCGCGATATGCCTGATTGTTTGTCCGATCCGCTCCAGGTGGCATCGATATCGCTGGTCATCACGCTCTGCCCTTCTGTTGGCGCGGTGATCGTCAGCTCGGGAGGAGTGGTGTCACTTACCGGGTAACGATCCTTGTTCTTGACATTTCCAGTGAGAACGTACGGATAATCCACTATGCCATCGTGGTTCGCGTCGGGATAGGTCCAATCACCCCAGTAGTTGCCGACGCCCGCGATGTTGTCCCAGAAGTTCAGGCCGTCCGCGCTATCGTAGGCCTGCACATGACTGGAGGAGTAGACCTGGCCGGCACCTCTGTTGCCTACGAGCTTGTTGCCGAAGAAGAAGTTGCCATTGCACCCGGAGGTATAGATCCCGTACCACGAGGAGTTGAACAACCGGTTCCCGGTCACCGTCAGATCGTAGCAGGTTCCATATACGTACATGGCACAATACCCACGCTCACAGGTGTTATCTCGTATGCTTCCATACCTGCAATTGTAGGCATACAGCTGGTAGGAGCCATGGGCGATCATGTTGTTCGTGATGGCGTTGCCCAAGGAGTATTGCTGGCCTATGGAATAATAGCTAGTATCCGTGCTGCAATTCGTGACCACGTTCCCATCCGAGTATTGCATCCAAATTCCGTAGTCGTTCGCGGACGTCGCGTTGCAGCCGGTGATGAGATTGTAGTCCGACTCGTACAGATAGAATCCACTGCGGCTATTGGATGATCTGGAATTCGCTATCGTGCAGTGATCACTGAAGTAGGCGTAGACGGAGTACTTGTTGTTGGAGAAGCTCGAATGGTCCAAGGTGACTCTCGAGGAGTGCACCATCAATACTGCCACAGTGGCGTTCGCCAACGACAGGCCGGTGACTCGCGCATTGCGCACGTTGCATAGGATGAGCTGCCCTATGCCAGCGGTGGATATCGTGGCGTTGTTGAGATCGGCGTTCTTCACATAGAGGAGGCTTCCACCGTTTACCGTGTTGCTTATCTCCACTGAGGTAGAGGACATCTGGTCCTTGGTGCCTTTCATCATTAATGAGCACTTGACGAAGGCGTTGGAGCTGAGGACGTTTCCCCCACACGAGCTAATCTCCACGCCCTGATAGCAGTTCGTGAAGGTGTTGCCCAACACCTGGTTCGTCTGGGAGTAGCTGAGGTATATGCCATCGCTGTAGTCGCCGGTGAACTGGTTTCCTTGGATGGTATTACTATTGGAGGAGTATGCATAGACGGAGTAAGAATTGTGCATGAAGGTGTTGTCATGGATCTGGCTGTTGCTTGTGCCCTTGGCGAAAATGCCGTAGTAGCAGTCGTGGATGTCGTTCGCGTCCACCTGGATGGCATTACAGTAGCCAAGCACCATGGCGACCTTGATATTGGAAATGCTCTGCCCTGTGACCCGGGCATTGGACACGTTTCCTAGGAATATTTGCCCGTAGTCTCCGACCGGGATGTTCAATCCTCCCAGGTCTGCGTTCGCCAGGAAATAGATTGGCTTGCCACCCACCGTGTTGCCGGCCATGGAAGTAGTGCTGAAGTCATCGAATGAACCCTCAGAGAAGAACGGACACCCAGACAAGTGATTGTTATTGAGCGCAAGGTTGCTGCAGTAGTACCAATACACCGCATACTGGTATACACCGTAGAATGCGCAATCGTCGACCGTGGTGTAGTCGGAGTAGTAGACATAGATGCCGATGTAGTGCTGACCCAGGGAGCTTTGCTTGATCAGGTTTCCGTGGGACTCATAGAGATAGACGCCATATCCCCAGCCCCCACTGGAATAGGTGGCGTTGACGTTGAAGATGGTATTGGAGTTCGAATATTCCAAGTACAGGCAGTTGTACGCCCGGGTGATATACGAATTGCTGATCAGGCAATTGGTGCTGTCGGCGAGATAGACGCCGTTACTACCTTCGTAAATGGAGACGTCGTCGACGGTGATTGTGGCGGAGCATTGGATGTAGATAGCGTTGGTTATGAGCGAGAATATCGACGATTTGATCGTTACGTTGTCGCAATAGCCCATGAGCACGCCATAGGTAGAGTTGTCCATGGCCAACCCGCTGAAAGTGACCCAGCTCACGTTGCCCAGGATGAGCTGCCCCACCACAGGCGCGAAGGTAGCATTGCCGTAGTTGGCGTTCGCCAAGTACAGTATCTCCTTGCCATTCACCGTGTTGTTGGCGGGTATGATCTGGGTAGAGAATGTCGGTTCATCCCACCCGAGGTCGATGGAGCCCTTGGTGAGCACATTGCTGTAAAGCTCGCAGTCGTAGCTGTACTGGATGTCGATGCCGATCGAGCTCTGGTAGAGCTGATTGCCGATCAGCTTGGCTCCGCTACTGGAGTAGATACTAATGCCGGTGGATGACGAGGAAGCGTTGTTGTTCTGGATTCTCAGACCGGGGCAAGCTTCAGTTGAAATGCCGTAGCCACATGAGGTCATTCGGTTGTTCTGAATCACCAGCCGGTCAGTGCTGAAGGCTCTGATACCATATGACGCTCCGCTGAGATTGTTGTCCGTCACCTGAACATCCTGACAATAGAATATCGTCAATGGATAGGTGGTTCCGCTCAGGTCCAGCCCCACCACGCCAATCCAGGACATCTTGACCAGGATAACCTGGCCAGTGTTAGAAGGCACTGTGGCATTGGCTGCGTTCTCATCCTTGTAGAACCGGACCGGCTTTCCGTTCACGGAGTTGGAGTCGTCAATCGTGTGGGTGAGGTAATACGACAGTCCATAGCCTCTGATATAGATAGAGCTCTTCCACATGGAGTTAAAGGCGAGGTCGCAGTATCGCGTGCTGGACAGGGAGATGCCCGCGGTGTTCGCCCAAGAGCACTCGTTCCCGATCAAATGGTTCTTCTCCCCGCTGTCTATATATATGCCGTAGTTGCCGCATCGATGGCAAAGGTTGTCGGTAGCGGTGTTCCCGATAGGGTTGTTGCCCATGTAGATACCGTAGCTGTTGTAGCTGCAGTCGTTTGAGGTCAGGTTGTTGCGCCTGGCCATGTTCAGGCGGATGCCGTAGTTGTCGTTATGGGAGAAATTGTTGCGGAGGACGAGGTTATCCTTGCAATTGACGCCGTAGAAACCGTAATAGTTGTACTTGGCTGAGTTGTCCTCGATGGTATTGTTGTTCGCCTTGCCGTCGAGCATCACTCCTTTGTCGCTGTTCCAAAGGAAATTGTTTTGGATGGTGGCATGGGTCACATTATAAAGACAGATCCCCGACCCTTCTCGATAGGGGCTCGCCACAGGTCGGGCGTTCGTGAGCTCGCAGTCGCGGACGATGAAGTAGACGGTCGTGTTGCCAACGAAGATGCAGTTGCCTCCCCGTTGTCCATCGATAAGGTAGCCTTGAATGACATATGGCCACATTTCCGTTCCAGACCCGGACCAACCTTCGGCCGTGGCCTTGGCGGCGAACTGCGCGTTGTTGT
>Ga0315293_10006224_pt1 | contig 11192 bp, 8 predicted proteins | sample YL17G13_20_MG_FD_203071 | JGI IMG/M metagenome (GOLD analysis project Ga0315293, IMG submission 203071) | Sediment microbial communities from Yellowstone Lake, YNP, Wyoming, USA - YL17G13_20 | ecosystem: Environmental > Aquatic > Freshwater > Lake > Sediment | place: USA: Wyoming | collected... | reverse complement strand
ATGCTGGATTGGGCGGTAACCAATATCTGGGAGAAAAGAATTCGGGACTATCCCGATGGTCTGCCGCTGTGGGAAGAAGGGGCCAAGGTCACCGGCTATACCCTGAAGAACGGGAAGTTCACTGGGGTGAAGGAAGCTTGGGAGAAATATTATGTAGAAGTCTACGGTGGGAAGCTCAAGAAGTAACCCCTATTGCTTTTTAGGTAGAGGGATCACCTCCAGACCCCACTGGGTTGGGGGGTGGAAGGGAGAAGACCCCTTCCACCCCCCATCTACAGTCCAAAAGAGAGAACGCTAAGGAGAACGATTCCTGATGAAAAAATGGATCCATGGTTTTCTTAATGTGGCCGCGAAATTCGCCGACTGGACCAGCATATTAATACTAGCCTTCATTACTGCCCAGTTGATCGTGGTCGTCATCCTCCGGTACGTATTTTTTACCAATATTCGCTGGTTTGAGCAGAGTTCTACCCTTCTCTTTGTTTATTTGGTCTTTATTCCTGCCGGTTTGCTATCCCGCAGCGGCAAGCATCTCAATGTGGAAGTCCTCCAGGAGTACCTGCAAAAGCGTGAAAAGCAAAAAGGGCTCTGGCTTTTACATATCGCCCTACGGTTGACCGAGGCGTTGTTTTGTGCGCTCGCCCTATACTTCTCCTGGGAATACACGGTTCATTTGATTGAGGTCAATGCCACCTTTGACTATGAGTTTTTTGGGGGCCGCGTCCCCCAGTGGACGACATCGGTCGCTTTTATCCTCGGTTTTTTCTTACTGCTTCTCCATACTCTAGAAGTTCTGATCACTTCAGCCGTCAAAAAGAAAATTTAAGGAGTGGGCGAATGGCCATCGTTCTCGTTGCCCTCGGGATTCTTTCGTTGCTTTGCGGGGTCTCCCTTTATGCGGGTCTGGGTTATTCAGCCGGGCTGGGGGCCTGGGCCGCAGACATCCCTTTGGAAGCCATCATTGCCTCCGCCGCCGGCTCTTTACACCGGGAGGTATGGTTAGCCGTTCCTTTTTTCATACTCACAGGCTATCTCATGGCGGAAGGGACCATGCAGCGGCTCATAAGGGTGGTGGATGCCTTTATTGGTTGGGTGCCTGGGGGTTTGGCTTTAGTCATGGTCGTTAGTTGTGCCCTATTTGGAGCCTGCTCTGGTTCGATCGTCAGTGCCGTGGCTGCGGTTGGGTCCATCATGATCCCTATGATGGAAAAACAAGGCTATCCGCGGGCCTGGAGTGCAGCCTTGGTTTCCATCGCGGGGGTATTGGCTATGCTCATCCCCCCTAGTAACCCCTTCATCATTTATTGTGGAGTTACCGAAACCCCGGTGGGGCCAATGTTTCTGGCCGGAATCCTTCCGGGAATCCTTTTGATCATCATCCTCTACATCATCGTTCTCCTAATGCCGGAAGGGAGGATTCGAAGCAAGAGACGGTACACCTTGAAGGAAAGAGGACAAGCTTTATACGAAGTATCGCCAATTCTGGGCATACCGGTGGCCATTTTGGGGGGGATTTATGGAGGCATTACCACCCCTGTGGAAGCGGCTGCTGTGGCTTGTGCCTATGCCGCGTTTATTGGGCGTTTTGTATACCGACAGCTCACCCTGAAGGGAATTATTGACTCTCTCAGAACCTCAGTCCGGATCACGAGCATGATTTTTGTTCTGGTGGCTATGGCTTATGGCGTCAATGCCGTCGTGACTATGTTGGGCGTCCCCACGGGATTGGCATCTTTGGCCTTGGGTATGGGGAAGATGGGGTTACTGCTCATGGTGATGGGCTTAATGCTCTTCATGGGATTTATTCTGGAAGAAATCAGCACCATGGTGGTCATGGTGCCCATCTTCTGGCCATCGGTCCTCCAGCTGGGGATCGATCCATTGCATTTCGGCATCGTGATCTGCACGGCCGCAGCGATCGGTTATTCTACCCCCCCGATTGCTTTAAATTTATACACCGCCGCTTCGGTAGCCAACGTGCCTTCAACGCTGGTATTCCGCAAAGTAATCCCTTTTTTGATCGGCATAACGATTTTGAATATCATTGTAGTCTTCATTCCGCAACTATCCACTTTCCTTCCGCGGATGTTTTATAAATAGGCCTTCGAAGAAATGGCTGGAGGTTGGGGATACGGTTCTCAATAAATTACCTTCCATAGGAGGGTGGGGCTTGGCCAATGAAGAAAGTCGTTCCTAAATTGGAGGTACCCGAATGACATCGATTACCCAAGAGGATGTTCTTCTCATCCTGAGACTCCTTGACGAATCAGCCTTCGATGAACTGCATGTAGAAACAGAAGATCTCAAGCTTTCGGCGAGAAAACACGGAAAGGGAATAGGGCTGGAGGAAGCATCCTTAGCGGAATCAAAATCGGAACCCGCCATTACCAGAGAACCAATCTTAACCGAGGTGCAGGATCAAAGCTTATCCGCAATGAAATCGGCAGGGTCGAATGCAGAGGCCCAACTGCCCAAGCAGACTGGGGAGCAATCAGCGGCCAGTCAAGGTCTCGTACCCATCAAAGCACCGATGCTGGGTACCTTCTACCGGACCCCCAAACCAGGAGCTCCCCCCTACGTGGACGTGGGGTCTTTGGTGAACGAAGATGATCCGGTTTGCATTATAGAAGTCATGAAACTCTTCAATACGGTGAAAGCCGGGGTCCGGGGGCGCATCGCCCAAATCTGCGCCGAACAAGGTCAAATGGTGGAATTTCAGCAAACCCTGTTCCTCATAGAAAAAATCCATGAAGAAAAGGACCAACCCAAGGCCTCTTGCGCATGAAAAGAATATCATGCCTTCTCGTTGCCAACCGAGGCGAGATTGCTGTGCGAATCATCCGGGCATGTCAGGACCTGGGGATCAAAACCGTCTTGGCCGCTTCTGAAGCAGATCGCGAAAGTTTACCGGCGAAAATGGCGGATCGAGTAGTTTGTATCGGCCCTGCCTCGCCTACGGAAAGTTATCTAAAAGTAGGTACCCTGATTATGGCCGCCGTTGGATCAGGGGCGGAAGCCGTTCATCCGGGTTATGGATTTCTTGCCGAGCAGCCGGAACTGCCCGAAGCCTGTGCTCGATATAGCCTTATCTTCGTCGGGCCAAAGGCCGAGCAGATCCGCCAAATGGGAGACAAAATTCTCGCCCGGCAAATGGCCAAGGATCTCGGAATTCCGATCATTTCAGGGTCTGGGTTGATTCAGGATCTTGGCCAAGCAATCCCCGCAGCTGAAAAATTGGGCTACCCGGTTCTTCTCAAGGCGGCGGCTGGCGGCGGCGGGCGAGGGATGAAAATCGCCAGGCAGCCAAAAGACCTGGAAATCATCTTCACCGAGGCCAGCGCAGAGGCTTATGCCGCTTTCGGAGATAGCCGGCTTTACCTGGAACGTTTTATCCCCCGGGCCCGTCATATCGAGATCCAAATCATGGGGGATCAACATGGGAAGATCGTTCAATTAGGGGAGCGGGATTGCTCATTGCAGCGACGTTATCAAAAGATGGTGGAAGAAGCCCCTTCCCCTGTTCTATCATCCGATTTGCGTGCGGCCATGGGTGAGGCGGCCTTGGCTCTGGCTCATCAAATCCAATATGAAAATGCCGGTACCATAGAATTCCTCCTCGATCAGGATGGAATGAAGTTCTATTTTTTGGAAATGAACACGCGGATTCAGGTGGAACATCCGGTGACGGAAATGATTACGGGAAGGGACTTGGTAAAGGAACAAATTCTCATTGCCGGTGGCCGGCCGCTCAGTTTTTCCCAGGAAGATGTGAAACTCAAGGGACATAGTATCGAATGCCGGATCAATGCGGAGTCTCCGCAGCAAGGATTTCGGCCCTGCCCCGGCCGGATGGACCTCTGGAAAGCGCCCCGCGGGGATGGAATACGAGTGGATAGTCACTGTTACACTGGATATTTCGTTCCCCCGCATTATGATTCTCTTTTAGCCAAGGTAATCGCCTGGGGCCGAAATCGTCTGGAAGCCATCGTGCGGATACAAAAAGCCCTGGGGGATTTTGGGGTCACCGGAGTAGAAACGACGATTCCCTTTCATCGCTTCTTGTTGAGGAATCCGGATTTTCTCCAAGGCGCCGTTCATACCCGCTGGATCGAGGATGTTCTATTGAAGGAGTTTGAGCAGCATGGCAGAGATTACCTTTGTTGATACGACTTTGCGGGACGGACATCAAAGCCTCTGGGCGACGCGCATGACTACAGCCCAAATGCTCGCTATCGCCCCCATTTTAGATGAAGCGGGATTCTATGCTGTTGATTTGATGGGGACTGTCCAATTTGATGCCTGCATCCGGTATTTGCGAGAAGACCCCTGGGAACGAATTCGTTTGCTCCGCAAAGCTATACCCCGGACACCTTTATCCGGTTTAATCCGCAGCAAATCACTTACCAGTTTTAATATCGTACCAGATTCTGTGATTGAACTTTGGATCAAACGATGTGCCGCAAACGGCTTAAGAAGGCTGATGATTTTTGATGCTTTGCATGACTGGAATAATTTAGTGAATTCGGTGAAAACTGCAAAGGCAGAAGGAATTGAGGTCGTTGTCCCGCTAGTTTATTCTCTCAGCCCTGTCCATACCGATGAGTTTTATGGCCAAAAAACTAAGGAAATGATCAAGCGACTTAAGCCGGACAGAGTCATGATTAAAGATTCGATAGGACTTCTCACTGTGGATCGAACTCGCACTTTGGTACCCGCCGTTAAAAAATTGATCGGCGATCTCCCCTTTGAAATGCATTCTCATTGTACAACTGGCCTTGCGCCTTTGTGTTGCTTGGAATCAGTCGGGCTTGGAATAGAGACTATCCATACATGCTTCGCCCCTCTGGCGAATGGTCCTTCTCATCCTTCGGTCGAAAATATGACCCGTAACCTGCAGCGCTTAGGGTACTTCCCGAAAGTGGACATGAAGGCAGCCGAGGCAATCTCATCCCATTTTTATTATGTCGCAAAAAGGGAAGGAAAACCCATCGGGGCTCCCGTGGAATACGATGCTTTCCAATATGTCCATCAGGTTCCGGGGGGAATGATCAGCAACTTACAGTTCATGCTGGCCCAAAGAAAAATGGAGCATCGGTTGGAAGAAGTTTTGGATGAAATTAGCGTGATTCGGCAGGAGTGGGGATACCCCGTGATGATTACTCCTTTCTCCCAACTCGTGGGTACCCAAGCGGTAATGAATGTGGTAACGGGAGAGCGCTATAAAACTACAACAGACGAGGGACTTCGTTACGTGTTAGGACATTACGGAAAAACACCTGCCCCCGTAGACCCCAATGTACTAGATAGAATGTTAAATCTGCCCGAGGCCAAGAAGTTTTCACATTGGCAGCAACCACAGCCAACCATCGCTGAATTGCGCAAAGAAATTGGACGCCCTAACATCTCCGACGATGAACTCTTACTCCGGATTCTCTTCCCGGAGGAACATGTCAATGCGACCCTCGCTGCAGGGCCGATCCAGACAACCTATCCCAGCGGGCATAAACCACTGCTCTGCTTAATCCAGGAATTGACCAAGCGGAACGATTACACCTCTATCCGCCTGCAAAAAGGAAATTTTAAAATCTCCCTTTTAAAAGGCCCCCATTAAAGATCGACGATTCATTTTATGGGCATCATCCCGTTTTCATCTTCTCCAGTTCTTCAATGAGCTTCATGTAAAGGCCGATATCCAAGGGAGCATCCAGCTGATTTTTCCGCTCCAAGTCCCACCGGTAGACATTGACCAGGACCCTCGACCCCCCCCGCCATTCCCTGTGACATAGGGCATCCCTCTTGGTCACAGAGTTTAGAAAAACTGGGCCCGGCTGATCCAGAAGATCGGAGCCTGTCCCCGACTTGATCGGGGAAGGTCGATCCCCTGACCTGTCAATGCATTCCGCCGAATTTGCCGAGCAATTTCTGCACACACGTTCACTTCGACGAAAACTTAGCCATGCTAGCAAGAAATAGGAATATCGCTTGGACGATGAACTGCTCCTGATCGATGTCCTGCTGGTCTGACATTTTTAGCTTTGAGTCTTAAGGGAAAAGAGAGAAGAGAAAAATTAGAGTAACCCCTAAAGAAAGGGGGAGATTTGCATATTATACTCACAAACTTCTTTTCCTTCTGGGGTGACTCGGGTGATTTTTATTTCCTTGATCACTACGCCTTCGAGGGTTTCTTCTAAAATCAGCGATGAATTGGCCCCTACCAGCATGGTTCCTGAATAAATCTTCTTGAGAACCTTGAGAGCAGGGGTTTCTTTTTCCTGGAAATCATCGATGGTTCTTTGGATTTCTTTTTGCAGCCCTTGAATGACGTTATCCAATTGTTCCACCTGAAGTTTGAGGGTAGACATTTCATCCATTATCTGATCTTGTTGTTCCATAAGTTTTTGGAGGGGGGCTTCCAAGCTTTTCATTTCATCTTCTATTTTTTCCAATTCCCGCTCTGTTTGGGCCAGCTTCGTGGAGTTATTTTCTGCCTTCAACTCCTCGATCGTTTTTTTAAAGGAGTGTTGTTGGATTTTAGCCTGCTCCTGAATTTGGGCATACTTTACAATATTCTCCTTCACCTGCCGTAAATCTAGGGTTAGCTTTTCAATGGACACATTGATTCTCTTATTCTCTTCTTCATTAGCGCAAATTTCTTGGGTCAGCTTTTTGATGGTATTCTTGGTTGGGGTATCCAGGGCGGTTGTAAAGGTGCAGGGCTTTGAGGTCCTAGACCCAATCTGGTTGGCCGAAACCCCTCTTTTGGCGGCGACCTGGGAGGTAAAGATTTTCCCCGCTGGGGTGGCGATAAGGGCTCCATTCGTTTCGATCTTTGAATCGATCACCTCCCTCTCCACAATCACATCCCCCAGAGCGGTTATTTGGGAGGAATGGATGAATCTGGTTTTTAAATTCCCCTTGGTGAAGATTTTTGCGCCGCGGATGCCGCCATCCACCACAATGTCTCCATCCACCTCTACTTCTGCCCGGTAGATTTCCTTGGCCGCAAGCCTCCCAGCCTTGACTTGGAATCCTTCTTGAATCGTGCCTTCCACATCAACAAAACCATCAAAACGAATGTGTCCGGTCGCAAGACCGACATCCCCCTTTATCCTTATCTCAGGAAAAACGCACACGCTCCCATCACCCATCAGCTCGGGACGTCCATTAATCTGGGCGTAAATCTTCAGGCCATCCGGAGACTTTTTGGTTCCTGTTCCCGAGTGAAAAAGGACATCTTTGGCAGGCTCAACAGGAATCGGTTTACCGAAGACATCCATACCTGGCTTTTCTTTTATCAGGGGGATCTTTTCCCCCAAAAGATCCCCTTCTTTTACCTGGGGGATCTCCCCCTTATCCTTGAAATCGATGGCCCCATCTGCCCGAATCCCTCCGATTTTGAGAGGGTCTCTGTCGAAATAATAAGTTACCTGGGCATCTTTGCCAAGGGTGGCCGGCTGTCCCTCTGCCATCAAGCATGGCTCTTTCAGAATCGCTCCCTGGCTGATGTACTCCTCTATTTGCCTGTCATCGACCAAATCATGGCAGATTCCCTTGGCCTTTAGGAATTTTTTGACACCTTCCATGCTTATGGAGGAAGCCCCTTCACCTTGGGCGCAGAGGGAGGCTTTCAGCTTATCTTCGGATACCACCAGCTCGTAAGAAACCTCTGGGGACTCTTCTGGTCCCTGATCGGGAGGCCCTTTTAGCTGGGGTTTGGATTGTTGCCCGGATGGATCTGCCGGGTTTGGTGGCACACCAATAGCCATAACTTTATCCTTGTATTTTAATATTTCGTCATAAATCCTCCGATTCTTTAAAATTTCGGGCGAATCGAATCAGAAATTCGTACGTAGGTCATTATTACGCATGAGGCGGATGTTACTCGATGGACAGTTGTAGCCATGGGATTGGGAGCAGGGGCATAACCACCTGAAATAGAAAGAAAGAAGAGGTTGGGGTGTGGCGTGAATGTATCGGTGAGTATCTAGTTTTTGGGTAACCACGTTGGCAAGTCGGTCAGCACTCCCCCCAAAAAGACATTGGCCCAGGCCCCTAGCACTAAAACATTCCCGCTTTTCTTTCCCGTGGCTGGGAAAAGAACGAGAAATCAAGACCTTGATCCGATTCCTTGAAGGTTGAGGCTTAAGCCCAAACTACTGTTAAGGATTAAAGTTTTTTGAGAAAGAATCCGATATGAAGGCCACTTCCGTGCAATTCAGAATTTACCGAGCAACATATTTGACTCAGAACAGGGAATCATAAATGGATGGCCATGGATGAGTTTCAGCGTTAATTCTTTGAACACCTACCTCCTCAGTTTGTCCTATCAAATCTCGGCGGTTTACACCTCCTTTTCCAGCGGTCAAGACGGAGATCTGAGGAGCCAAGCGTTGGAAACCGTTACCTCGCGGCAGAAGGCGAACCCTTTGGAGCAGGACCTCCAGGCGGTTCTTTCCACCTTCTCGGATAAGCCCCGCAGCCTTCATGAATCGTTTCACTCTTTTCAATTTCCCGAAGGAGATCTTCCCAACCATTACCGAACCACCTATGTTTCCGATCCGGAGAAACTCACGGCTCAGGCCGCATTGGATGCTACCCCCACAAATTACCTGGTGGATATCAATCGATTGGCCGCTGCCCAGACCCACCGGAGCCGCGTGCTGGTGAGCGACGAGATCACTGACCTGGCAGAGGGGACGGAATCACAGCCTTTCCAACTTCCTGAAAATAGATAATTTCTCTGGGTCCTCTGTGGTTAGATTTTGACATTATATCATCCAGTGGAAAGGGCTGATTCATGCAACCTCTCGAATTTGGTCTCGAGTGCAACGCAGGCGATTAACAAAGGAGTATCTCTGGCCGGAGCGGTGCCGACGGATATAGATGGGGATACAAGGGAAATATATGTTTTGAATATCGAAAACTTTTTGGGCTTCCAGAAATTGAAGGAAGATAGCAGTAATCGATAGCTTGGATTTGTGGTAGGCAGAGGGGGGCGGGAGGAATCGGTGTGCCCGGATGAGCCTCAAAAACACCTGACGGGCCTTGCCAAATCGTTGAAAACACCCCCTCTCCACCTCTAACCCGAAAATCCCCCGAATCCCCGCTGAAAAGCTCCCAAAACAAACCCAAGATCTTGTACTAAAATTCCTTTGACACACAATTGCCTTTTTTGTTATGATCAACAGAAAATGCCGCCCATGTCCCGCCTTGTGGGGCGAAAGGAGATAACCGGTCTTATAAAGCGATTTGCCCATAGACTGCCTTTTGCCACCTCCATTGGAATGGAGTTGAACCAGATTAGTTCTGCATGATTCTGGAAGTTGACTGGATGTCCCCCTGTGTTCCGCAGACTTAAAGAAAGGCAAAGACCGCCTTGACAATATATAGCAGAAAGCTTACATTTAGCGAGAAACATAAGACCGAAGAGGAGTCTAGATCTATCCAAGCAATCATCGTATATCCTTTCGGCGCAATGTCTGAAGTGCTGTACAAGGCTTGAACAAGAGATAGATATGGCTGACATACTGCAGAGCCTTTTTGATGAATGTTTGGCAATAAGAAATAAGTACACCCAGGATAATAGAACTGAAGCAGATCAGTTTAATATATTTAGGATAACAAGCATTGATAGAAAAGAGACAAAGACTCATACTCCTATATTGATGGATTTATTAGATAGGAATGGGTCTCATGGACAAGGAACTCTTTTCTTCCATGAATTTTTATCGCTTCTATCAAGGAAGGGGATTATTGCCGAAAATGACATTGACCTATTCGCTAACAGTAAGTATCTTTGCGAAAGAGAAAAAAGAAATGAAGAAGGGCAACTTGATTTAAAGATATCCTGTGATAATATAAATCAGTTCTGCTTTATCATTGAGAACAAGATTGATGCTCAAGATGGTGATAAGCAATTAGAACGTTATTGGGCGCATTTAGATAAGCTAGACAATTACCAGTTGAATTATAAAAAGCTCCTTATTTATCTAACACCAACCGGAAGGAAGCCGTCTGCTGAATCAATATCCTCTGAGTTAAAGAAGAATTTGAAGGAAAAGAGAATATTGCACTGCTTGTCTTATCTTGATATCAAGGAATGGCTTAACCGTGCAAATGACAAGGTAGAAGCGACAAAGGTGAAAGTACTATTGAACCAATATGTTGAAATAGCCTCAGAAATTGGTGGAGAAACAATTATGGCTGGTATTCAAGGGAAATATACAGATTTGATATTAAAGAACGATGATTACTTCAGAATGGCAATAGAGCTAAGTTCTGTCACAGAGAAAGCAAAGAAGAAGTTAGCAATTGAATTTTTACATAAGATGATTCCAGTTTTTCAAAAGGAACTTGGGGAAGAGTGGAAGGTATCGTATTATGGAGAAGGCATAGGCGTAGATTTTCGCAAGATTGTTTGGAGCAGAACCTATCATCATATTGACTTCGATGGTTGTAATTTTTCGATCGGTGTAAGTAACAATGAGGACAAACCTCTACTAAAAGAAGGATGGTGCGATAAGCAAGAATTTATAAACTTTGCAGTTAATTATGATTTACGAGACTGCAAGTCTGGTGATACTTGGCTATGGCAGGCATACACATATGGTAAGTATAACATCGAATTAAAGATGCCATGTGTCGACAATCTTATAAAATATAAGAACAGCGATAGTGACTTGATGCTTTATTACGTAGACTGTATGAGGGTCTTAATCGATATTTCCACCCCATTGATTAACAAATTGGAGTCGCGTAGGTTGGGTTGAGCCCCGATAGAAATCGGGATAAACTGACGCCTTCAGCCCACCGCAAACCGTACATTTAACCTTGCCGTTCCTCTGCGTATGCTCGACGATCTATTCAACGATATTCGCTGCCCAGATTTGTTCACCGCTTTCATTGAATCAAAAAGCTGATTCTCGGATCAACTTGGGCTGGGGCTAAAGATTTTTCTTGATAGGTCATCAAATGATGAGTATAGCAAAGACGAAAGCACGAAACCCGATTGATTCCCAATGTTATTCGCTCCTGCCGCCGTTTACCGTCCCCGGAACCCGCAATCTTCTGATTATTGCCGATGCGTGGAGGACCATTTTGAAACCTTTGTTCAGGTCTACGGGGAGCGGTTCGAAAGGCCGTGCGGGTTCTGGCGGCCTTACCTCCAGAAGGTCATTGACCGCTACCTGGGC
>Ga0315293_10006223_pt1 | contig 11193 bp, 9 predicted proteins | sample YL17G13_20_MG_FD_203071 | JGI IMG/M metagenome (GOLD analysis project Ga0315293, IMG submission 203071) | Sediment microbial communities from Yellowstone Lake, YNP, Wyoming, USA - YL17G13_20 | ecosystem: Environmental > Aquatic > Freshwater > Lake > Sediment | place: USA: Wyoming | collected... | reverse complement strand
TACATGTTGGGATCCACCGCCTTTTCCACAATCACTTGATCGATACACAAGTCCTTCAGGTACTGGTTGATCCGAGTCAGAGCATCCCCTGAGAGCCTTCCGATGAACACATGAGGCGGGAAGAAGTGGCCAGCCTGAAATCCCATCGGCTCGAGGCGCTCCATGATCAATCGGGCGGACTCATACGGGGTCGCGCCGAGGATGACCATTGCGTCCTTTACCTTTGCTTGCGCCGCTTCGGTACTGCTAGGGCATGCGACCGAGAAGAGGGCCGCCCAAAGGAAGGGCACTGCAGGCCATGCATACCGTCCGAGCATGTTCGTCCTCTTCACCCTTGCCATGTGCTCATCTGACTCCGTGATCCGCGCCCTGGCCGTTCCCCTGGCCCGCCCCGTCGCGGCCCTCGCCGACGCCGTGGTCACGGACCCCGTTGTTGCCGCCGCCCGTGGCCGGGTCGGTCGCCGTGGATCCGCCGCCGCCGGCATTCCCCGGGACTCCGGCCATCGATCCCCCGCCCGATCCGGTCGGTCCCGCCAGCGGAGAGCCTCCCGATGCGGGGCCCGTGCCCCAAACCACCGGGATCGCGCGCGCCTGCGCATCGGTCTCGTCCGTCACGACCGCGCGCAGCGAGACCCTGACGGTCCCGGGCTCCGCCGTCAACCCCTCCCGGCTCCGGCCGTCCCAGACCAGGGATCCCGGGCCGGCCGCCATCGCCACCGTGCGCTCTTCCGTCAGCGCCTTCCCCTCCGCGTCCGCGATCGACCACGTAACCCGCGCCGTCTCCCGCAGGTCGAACGTGACCGTCAGCGCGCCCACCCGCGAATCGTACGGCACCGGCGTTACCGCCACGCGACGCAGGAGCGGTTCGCCCTTCGCCAGCGTGACTTCCCCGCTGCGCACGCTCTCCGCCCCGTTCGCCGCGATCGCGCTCACCTGGTACCCGACCTCGCCCGGCAGGATCGGCTCGCCGAAGGCCAGCCCCGGCGCCGTTCCCAGCATCGTCACGTTCTGGCCGCGCCGCCGCCACACCCGGTACGCGCTCAACGCCGAACCGTTCACGGCGGGCGCAGCCCAGGCCAGCCGACTATTCTGCCCGTCCTTGGTGAGTGATACCTGGGCCGGGGCTTCCGGCGCCGGCAGGAGCGATGCCACCCACTTCCCCGCCGTCACCAGCACCCTTCCGCCCGACACGCCCACGCCGTCGATCACGCCGTGCTCGAGGGCCGCGCTCCACAGCTTCGCCCCGTCACCGAGCTTCAGCCCCACCACCGTGCCCTGCCGCGTCCCCACGTACACGACGTTCCCGGCGCCCGAGACCGCGTTCGGCGTGCCCGTCAGGATGGTCTCCCATACCTTCGTTCCGTTCGCGCGGGACAGGAGCTTCACCCCGCCGTCCACGCTCGCCGCCACCACGCCCGCCTTCGTCACCGCGATCGGCGCCCACGCCGGCCGCGGCAGCCTCGCCTGCCACTTCACCTTGCCTGCCCGGTCCACGGCCACCACCGACTCGCCCTGCGCCGAGTAGGCGCCGTCGTCCGCGAGCACGGGCACGGAGCCCACCGCGCTCCCGAGGTCCGTCGAGAACACCCTCGCACCCGTCGCCGCCGCCACCCCGACCAGGCTCGACCCCGAGCCCACGATCACGAGCGTCGCGTCGGCCGCCGGAAGCGTGAGCGGGGCCGCAAGCGTAACCTGCCAGATCTGCTTCCCGTCCAGCTGGCTGAACGCGTACAGCTTCCCCTGCGACGTCGCCACGTAGACCGCGTTCTGCCCCACCTGCGGCGTGTGGATCAGCTTCCCCTCCACGCGCGCGGTCCACTTCAGCGTCCCCGTCAGCGCGTCGTAGCACTTGACCTCGCTCGGGTCCCGCGGCTCGTCGTGCTTCCACGCCACACTGCCGTCGGCGAGCTTGAGCGCCCACACCTGCAACTGCTCGTTGCACAGGTACGCGTGCCCGAGCAGGCCGGAGACGATCGGCCCGCCCTTGAGCGAGGAGGGCATGGTCGTCTCCCACTGGATCGCGAACGGCGGCGAGACCGCCTCTCCCGCGACGTAGCTCTGCCGGGACAAGCCCCCGTACGCGGTCGTCCAGTCTTCGGCCGAAGCGAGCGGTACTGACATCAAGAAAACGAAGGTGAGAACGATGGCACAATTGGAGCGGGCGAAAGTCGGAAGGGAAGGCAAAGGCCGCGACGGGCTACGCCACGCGTCCATGGCGAACGGAGACTATCAGATTCTGTTGATTTCTGTCAAATCACAGAACTGTGCCTTGTTCAACACTCCGAGTAGCCGCAGGAGTGGCACTTCTTGCAGCCCTCCTCCAGCGCCAGGGTCGCGTTGCCGCAGGTCGGGCACAGGTCGCGCGCCGAGCCCGACTTCATCGTGCCCGCGGGGCGCTCGACGGTCGCCGTCGTCGTCCCGACCGGCGACCCGCCCGCCTTCGCCCCCAGGTAGTCGAAGATCACGCGGGCCACGCCGTCGCCCAGGGAGCGCACGCGCTCGGGGCCGTAGCCCGTGGACCGGCTGCCGCCGATGCCCTCGAGCTGCATCGCGATCCGGAGCAGGCGCTCGCGGGGCGGCAGGACGGCCTGCGTGCGCAGGGCGAATGATATCAACCGTCCGATCGCCTCGGCGTCCGCGATGATGTCGCTCCCGGACTTGCCGACCGTGACGAAGACCTCGAGCGGCTCGCCGGAATCGTCCTCGTTGATCGTGACGAACGCGCTTCCTACAGGCGTCCGGATGACCGAGGTCGTGCCCCGGACCTTGTGCGGCCGGGGTTTCACACCGCCTCGCCCGCCTGCGGCGGGCGCGGAGGTTGCAGCGGACGCTGCAACTCCGGCCCCGCCCGCCGGCGCGGCCTCCTTGACGCCCGCGGTCAGGACCTGCACGCCCTTGCACCCGTCGCGGTAGACCGTGATCCCGAGACAGCCGAGCTCGTAGGCCTGGAGGTACGCCTTCCGGACCTCGTCCATGGTGGCCGAGTTCGGGAGGTTAATCGTCTTGGAAACGCCGTTGTCCGTGCACTTCTGGAATGCGCCCTGGTGCCGGACGTGCCAGTCGGGGGCCACCTCGTGCGCGGTCGGGAAGGCGTGCTGGACGTCCTCGGGCACCCCGTCCACCCCGCGGACGGCCCCGTGCCTGAGGATCTCCTCCCGGAGCTCGGGGGTCAGCCAGCCGCCCCGCTTCGCCGTCTCCTCGAAGATCGGGTTCACGAACGTGAGCTTGCGGTCCCCGGCCGAGTGCTGGAAGGCGAGGGCGAAGATCGGCTCGATGCCGGACGAGCAGCCGGCGATTATCGAGATCGTGCCCGTCGGCGCGATCGTGGTCACCGTCGAGTTGCGCAGGGGCCGGCCGGACGAGTAGATGCTCTTGGGCCAGTTGGGGAAGGGCGCGCGCTCCTTGGCCAGCTGGTGCGACGCCTCGTGCCCGGCCTCGTTGACGAACTTCATGACCTTGCCGCCCAGCTCCACCGCCTCCGCGCTGTCGTAGGGCGTCCCGAGGAGCATGAGCATGTCGGCCCAGCCCATGACGCCGAGCCCGACGCGCCGGTTGGCCTTCACGCAGGTGTCGATCTCGCGCAGGGGGTACGGGTTGGCCTCGATCACGTCGTCCAGGAACCGGATGCACAGGTGCACGGTCTGCCGCAGGGCGTCCCAGTTCACGGTCGCCCGCTTCCCCTCGCCTGCCACGAACCGGGCCAGGTTGATCGACCCCAGGTTGCAGGCCTCGTTCGGGTACAGGGGCTGTTCGCCGCAGGGATTCGTGGCCTCGATGATCGCGAGCCCGGGCGTCGGATTGGCCGGCCCCGCGTTGACCTTGTCGATGAAAACGAGCCCGGGATCCCCGGTCTCCCACGCGCACCGGACGATCTGGTCGAAGACGTCGCGGGCCCGGAGCCGGCCCGTGACCTGGCGAGTGTGGGGCGCAACGAGCTCGTATTCCTTGTCGTCGGCGAGCGCCTTCATGAATGCATCCGTGACCGCCACGGAGATGTTGAAGTTCGCGATCTGGCGGTCCACGAGACTCCGCTTCACCCGGTCGCGCATCCCCTCGGGCACCACGACCTCGACCAGCTTGTAGAGGACCTCGTTGTTCTCGTCGAGGTCGTGCTTGCAGTGGATGAACTCGAGGATGTCCGGATGGTCCACGCGCAGGATGCCCATGTTGGCCCCGCGGCGCGTGCCGCCCTGCTTGACGGCCTCCGTGGCCGCGTTGAAGACGCGCAGGAAGCTCACGGGCCCGCTGGCCCGGCCCCCCGTGGATTTCACCTCCGCGTCCTTGGGACGCAGGCGCGAGAACGAAAAGCCGGTGCCGCCGCCGCTCTGGTGGATCTGGGCCGCGTGGTGCACGGACCGGAAGATGCCCTCGATCGAGTCCTCGACGGGAAGGACGTAACAGGCCGAGTACTGGAGCCCGTTGTCCTTGCCGGCGTTCATGAGCGTGGGGCTGTTGGGCATGAACCGGTTGGTGACCATGAGGTTGCAGAAGGCCTCGGCCACCTCGTTCACGGCGTCCGGCGACCTTCCCCATTTCGACTCCACTTTCGCGATCGCCCGGGCGACCCGCATGAAGAGGTCTTCGGGGGTTTCGACGACTTGTCCGTTCTTCCTGAGGAGATACCGTTCCGCGAGAACCCGCTTGGCCGAGTCAGACCCCTCCCACACCGCCCGTTGGGCGGCCCCACGCTCCGCTTGACCCATGATCCGCTCCTCCCTTGAGGACGAAAGCTCTTTCGATTTTCCCGCTGCCCGGCGTTGCCCCACGCTCATACCCCTAACGGCCCAATTGCGGCTTGCTTGTCCTTCCACATCGTGAGGAGCCCCGGGCGATTCGGGACGTATTTACCAAATATTGCGCTTGCGGGACGATTGAAGCACAACCTGTGGGGCTTTGTCAAGTCAGATGCCCCCAGGGGGCATCCATCGCCGACGGGTTCCGGGAAGGGACGAGTCCACCGTCGACGCGCCGAGTTCGCGGTTTCCCGCGTCCATGGTCGAGAGCGGAGCGCGTTCGGATATCATGTGAGTCGCGAAGCATGAAACTCCTCCGTCCGACTTTGCTCGCACTCGCGACCATCGCGACGATCATCGCCGCGGTTCCTTCGGTCGATGCCGCGCCGCGCGCGATCCCGGCTCCGAAGCCGCGGAAGGCCGTTCCCGATTCCGTCCGCGGCGAGGTCATCGAGATCGCGTGCTACCTCCAGGACAGCCGCAACCGCGGCGACGAGCACGCGGCCTGCGCGCAAGAAGGCATCCTCGCCGGCGGGCCCGTCGGGATTCTCACCAGCGACGGAACGCTCTACCTCGTGCTCGGGAAGTCCAGCAGGCCCGCGAACGACATGCTCGCCCAGTATGCCGGCAGGAAGGTCAAGGTCACGGGGAAGAAGGTGCGGCGCGCCAAGATGCTCGCCATCATCTGCGAGAAGGTCGAGGAAATCCCGGCCGAGAAGCCGAAACCGAAACCAGCCAAGCGGTCGTAAGGCCGGGGCGCTAGCCCCGCGGCCGCCCCTTGATCAGGTCGCGCTCGATCTGGTCCAGGGAGTGCAGGGCGAAGAGCATGGCCAGCCACGCGACGGCGGCCCCCGCGTAGAACCCGCATCCCACCGCCAGCCCGATCGCGCCGGTCGCCCACAGGCTCGCGGCGGTGGTCAGCCCGTGGATGGACGCCCCCATGTGCACGATCGTCCCGCCCCCGAGGAACCCGAGCCCGACCACGACGCCCGCCGCGATCCGGGTCGGATCCACCGCGCGGCCCGGGAACGCCTCCCCCATGAAGATCGAGATGAGCATGATCAGGGCCGACCCCAGCCCGACCAGCAGGTGGGTCCGCAGGCCGGCCGGCTTGTTCCGCAGGCTCCTCTCGAGCCCGACCGTTCCGCCCATCACGATCGCGACGACCAGCCGGAAGACGACCGTCCCGGTGTCCATATACGAATTCTAGTCCCCTTCCCCCGCCCGGCGCAACGTCGACCGCCTGCTATAATCCCCGGCATGGCGGGGCCCGAGTTCCGCAATCCCTACGCGACGCGCGGACGCTGGTGGCGCGTCGCCCTGCACTGCCACACCACGAACTCGGACGGCCACGTCGCGCCCGCCACCGCCGTCGCGATCTACCGCCGGCTCGGGTACGACGCCGTCGCGATCACGGACCACGACTGCGTCACCCGGCTCACGGCGCACCGCGGCCGCCCGCTCCTGATCCCGTCCGCCGAGCTCAACGGGCCGCCGGACACGCTCTACTACGGCGCCGGCGAGACCGGCAAGGTCGCGATCGGCGGGCGCGGGCTCCAGCCCACGATCGATGCGGTCCGGGCCCGCGGCGGACTCGCGGTCGTCGCCCATCCGTCCTGGTCGGGCCTCGCGGATGCTCCCCTGCTCCGCGCGAAGGGGTACGCCGGATTCGAGATCATGAACCAGGTCACGCAGGATCTCAACGGCACGGGGCGGTCGGTGGAGAAGTGGGACCACGTGCTGGCGGCCGGGAAGCGGGTCTGGGGTTTCGCCAGCGACGACTGCCACTTCGGCGAATGGCGCGGCCGCCCGGGGTCCGCCTGGGTCTGGGTCAAGGCCCCGGCCCTGACCGTTCGGGGCATCCTCCGGGCCCTCGCGAAGGGCGCTTTTCACGCCACCACGGGGCCCCGGATCCTGGGCGTCTCGGCCCGGCACGGCCGGATCGAGCTTGGGACCTCCCCCGCCGCCCGGGTACATTTGATCTCCGAGCGCACGGGCGCGGGGGGGGCGTGGCTCGCCCGCAACCGGAGAGGGGATACGCGGTGGACGATCGATATCGTGAAGGCCCGGCTCAACGTGACCCGGTACGCCCGGCTCGAGGTCCTGGACCGGCGGGGCCGGACGGCGTGGAGCAACCCCCTGTTCGTGATCGGCCGGGGCGTGAGATTCTGGTGAACTGCTGAAAGGAGCCTGCATGGAAACCCTTCTGGAGACGTCGATCGCGGAACTGCGCCTGGTCGCCCGGGGCAAGGTCCGCGACATCTACGAGGCCGACCGGGACCACCTCCTGCTCGTCGCGACCGACCGGCTTTCGGCCTTCGACGTCGTAATGCCCGACCCCATCCCGGGGAAGGGGGCGGTCCTGACCGCCCTCTCGAACTTCTGGTTCGACCGCACGAAAGGCATCCTCCCCAACCACATGGCCGACGGAAGGCCCTGGGCCACCCATCCCGGGAACGCCGTGTACGGCCGGCTCCAGGGCCGCGCCGTGCTCGTGCACAAGGCCGAGCCCGTCCTCGTCGAGGCCGTCGTCCGGGGATACCTGTCGGGTTCGGGCTGGTCCGAGTACAGCCGGACCGGAGCGATCTGCGGGATCAAGCTTCCGGCCGCGCTGACCGAGTCCGCGAAGCTCCCGGAGCCCATCTTCACCCCCTCGACCAAGGCCCCGCAGGGCGAGCACGACGAGAACGTGACCTTCGAGGCCGCCGCGGATCGCGTCGGGATGGAGCTGGCATCGCAGGTGCGCTCCGCGGCGCTGCGCCTCTATGGCGAGGCCGCCGCGTATGCCCTCGAACGCGGGATCATCATCGCGGACACGAAGTTCGAGTTCGGGATGAAGGACGGGAAGCTGATCGTCATCGATGAGATGCTGACGCCGGATTCCTCCCGGTTCTGGCCCGTGGACGGGTACAAGCCGGGCGGTCCCCAGCCCAGCTTCGACAAGCAGTTCGTGCGGGACTACCTTCTCTCGGTCAACTACAACAAGAGGCCGCCCGCGCCGAAACTGCCCGCCGGGATAATCAGGAAGACATCCGAGAAGTACCGCGACGCCCTGACCCGGCTATCGCCGAACAACGAAGCCCTGGGCTGGATCTAGACTTCGCCGGCGAGAGCTTTCAGCTTCTTCACGCCTTCCATCTCGCCCATGACCACGATGATGTGACCCGGAACGAGATTCGCAGTGGCGGGCGGGTTGAACTGGTACTCCCCGTCCTTCCGCCGGATCGCGACGACGAGGAGGCCGGTGGCGTCGGGAATCCGGGCCTCCTTCAGCGTCTTGTTCGCGAGCCGGGACCCCTCGTTCACCTCGGCCTCTTCCACGCGGAACGTGCCTTTGGCCGAGCGGAGCATGATGTCCAGGAACGTGACGACGGCCGGGCGCAGGGCCTCGGAGGCCATCCTTAGGCCCCCGATGGCGTTGGGGGAGACGACGGAGTTGGCCCCGGCCTTCCGGAGTTTCTCGGCGGAGTGGTCGTCCACGTACCGGGCCACGATCCGGAGGCCCGGGTTCAGCCCCCGGGCGGTCAGGACGACGAACAGGTTCTCCTGGTCGTTCGTCAGGCACGCGACGAGCCTCGACGCGCGCTCGATTCCGGCCTCGCGCAGGCACTCCTCGCGCGTGGCATCCCCCTCGACGACCACGTGCCCCTCCGCGCGGAGCTCGGTTGCCACGTCGGGCTTGCCCTCCACGATCACGTACGGGGACTTCGTCTTCGCGAGTTCCCCGATCACGTGAATGCCGGTGCGGCCCGCGCCGCACACGATGGTGTGATGCTTGATCCTCGCCGCGGTCCGCTTCATCCTCCACCTCCTCCAGACTATGCCCAGCCCGCCTTCCGCCACGAACTCGGTCAGGATGGACAGGCCGTACACGACGATGGACATCCCCATGAGCAGGAGCCCCATCGTGAACAGTCGTCCCGCCGGGGTCAGCGGATGCACCTCGCCGTACCCCGTGGTCGTCATCGTGATCGCCACCATCCAGAGACTGTCGAGGAAGCTCCACCCCTCGACGGCCATGTAGCCGGCGACCCCGACTGCGATCGCCAGCACGATAACGATGCCGGCGCCCAGCACCCGCCTGTGCAGCATGATGACGCACGCTATCATACGCGCCCGGGCTCCGCCAAGTGGGTCGAAGCGACCAGTCTGCTAGAATCCCTTCTTGACCGATGAACATCCTGGTGGCCATCAAGCAGGTGCCGGAAACCAGCAAGGTCAAGATGGACCCGGTCACCGGCACCATGATCCGCGAGGGGGTCGAGAGCATCATCAACCCCCTCGATCTCTACGCGCTCGAGGTCGCGATCGGGCTGGCCGGCCGGACGCAGGGGAAGACCACGGCCCTTTCCATGGGCCCGGCGAAGGCGGAGGAGGCCCTGCGAGAGGCGATCGCGATGGGGTGCGACGGCGGCGTCCTGCTCTGCCACCGCGACTTCGCGGGATCGGACACGTGGGCGACCTCGTACGCGCTCTCCCGGGCGGCGGCCACGATCGGGGGCTGGGACCTCCTCCTCTGCGGGGAGCGGGCCACGGACGGAGACACGGCCCAGGTGGGGCCGGGCATGGCGGCGTGGCTGGACGTTCCCGTGGCAACCTACGTGAGCGGCATCGTCGAATGCCGGCAGAAGTCCATCGTGGTCAGGCGGCTGGTCGAGGACGGCTACGAGACGCTCGAGGTCGACCTCCCCTGCGTCCTGACCGTGGTGAAGGAGATCGCCTCCCCGCGCCTCCCGACTCTGCGCGGCAAGCAGAAGGCGAAGAACGCGGCGATCCCGGTGTGGGGGCCCTCCGAGATCGGCGCCGACCCCTCTGCGCTCGGGCTCAAGGGCTCGCCCACCCGCGTCGTCAAGGTCGAGTCCCCGAAGATCACGCGCCACGGCGACATCCGGGTCCCCCGGGACCCCGCCGACATGGAGAAGGCCCTGGACGATCTCGTCGCGTTCCTCGCGAAGCGGGACCTCCTCCCGGATTAGCCGATGGACACCACGGCCGATCCGGAGGGGCTGAAGGGGTACTCGGGAGTCTGGGTCCTGGGCGAGCAGAAGGCCGGCGTCGTCCAGCCGATCTCGTTCGAACTCCTCGCGCGCGCCCGCGCCCTGGCCGACATCCGGCGGGTTCCCCTGACCGCCGTGATGCTGGGCCGGACCGGCGAGGAGGGCCTGCGCGACCTGATCCGGCGCGGGGCCGACCGCGTCCTCGCGGTCGAGGCGCCCGAGCTCGAGGTCTTCCTGCCCGAGCCGCACGCCCGGACGCTCGAGCACCTGATCCGCCGGCACAAGCCCGAAATACTCATCGCGGGCGCGACGTCCACGGGCCGGACCCTGATGCCGCTCGTGGCCGTCAAGTGCCACGCGGGATTGACCGCCGACTGCACGTCCCTGGCGATCGAGGAGGGCACGGGGAACCTCCTCCAGATCCGGCCCGCGATCGGGGGCAACATCATGGCGACCATCAAGTCGCCCGCGCACCGGCCCCAGCTCGCGACCGTGCGGCCCCGCTCCATGAAGCCCGCCCCGGCCGACCCCGCGAGGACCGGGGAGGTGGTGCGGGAGACGGTTCCGGCGGAGCTCCTCCGAAGCCGGGTCCGGCGGCTTTCCTTTGAGGGCGCGTCCGGAACCGCGGGCGTCAACATCGAGGAGGCCGACGTCGTCGTCTCCGGCGGCAAGGGGCTCAAGAAGCGCGAGAACATGGCCCTCATTCTCAAGCTCGCCGAGGCGCTTCACGCGGGAGTGGGCGCCTCGCGGGACGCCGTGGACCGGGGCTGGATCGGATACCCGCACCAGGTTGGCCTGAGCGGAAAGACGGTTAGCCCCAAGCTTTACCTGTGCTTCGGAATATCGGGCTCGATCCAGCATCTGGCCGGGATCAAGACCGCCGAGACGATAGTGGCGGTCAACACGAACCCGGAGGCCCAGATCTTCAAGGTAGCGAACTTCGGCATCGTGGGTGATCTCTTCGAGGTCATCCCGGCCCTGATGCGCAGGCTCGAACAGCGGCGGAGCCGCCGCAAGTGAGGGCGAAACGGACCACCTCGCGCTTCGGCCGGATGACCCCCGCCATCTTGGGCAAGCTCCGGGCGATCGTGGGAGAGCGGTTCGTCCTGCACGGCAATCCGGAGGAGCTCGAGCCGTACTCGCACGACGAGGTCAAGGAGAAGGAGTACCACGCGATGCCGGACGTGGTGGTCCGCCCGAGGACCGCGGCCGAGATCGCCCGGATCATGAAGCTCGCGAACGCGGAACGCATCCCGGTCACCCCGCGCGGCGGCGGAAGCGGGCTGTCGGGCGGCGCGATCCCGGTCCACGGCGGCATCGTCGTCTCCGTGGACCGCATGAACCGGATCCTCGAGATCGACGTCGAGAACATGGTCGCGGTCGCCGAGCCCGGCGTCGTCACCAACGACCTCGACGCCGCGGCGAAGGAGCACGGCCTCTTCTTCCCCGGCTATCCGATGAGC
>Ga0315293_10006222_pt1 | contig 11193 bp, 18 predicted proteins | sample YL17G13_20_MG_FD_203071 | JGI IMG/M metagenome (GOLD analysis project Ga0315293, IMG submission 203071) | Sediment microbial communities from Yellowstone Lake, YNP, Wyoming, USA - YL17G13_20 | ecosystem: Environmental > Aquatic > Freshwater > Lake > Sediment | place: USA: Wyoming | collected... | reverse complement strand
TTGTATTGATGAAAGTAATTACTTGATTTATTTCCGACATTACAGGAATCTATATAAAGATCAGAGAGTTCATATTTATAATCATATCTTGTAAATGTCTTTCCTTGTTTTAACAAATTAGAAGCGTTTAAATTGGAAAGTTCTTTAAAATCGTCTTTTGCTTCCTGCAAAGATATCTTATCCATAGGCATTATTATTTTATGGTAATCTATTGCTTCTGCTATAGCTTTTTTAATTTCTTCTTTAGAATAACTATCATTAATATCTTTCCAAGCTTCTTTAGAAATATATAAGTTATTTGAATTAACTTCAATATATGGTTTGAGATTCATTGTTTCTGTTTTTAGTATTAGTGACATTTTTTTATTTTAACAGATAGAATTCTTTTAAGCAATGAAGAAGTTTTACTTGACATATTAAATAATTATTAATAATATAACAAAGTTATAATGTGTTATGGGAGAATATTTATGGAAATAAATTTTGAAACATTCAAGGAAGTATTTTGCGAATCTTTATCAGATTCTTATTCTGTAGATGAGATAGATGAGGTAACAAAGGTTTTTGATTTAAAAGTTGATTCATTAGATATGATGCAGATTATTTTCGACATTGAGATTAAATTTAAAATTAAAGTTGACGATACTATTTACAATAATTTAAATACAGAAATAACTTTAAAAGATTTATATGATAATATTTTAAAATTCCAAATGTCTTAATATGTTTTTTTTAATTTCAACTGGTATATGATTTTTTATTATATTAAAAAAAGAAATTACATTATTTTTTTCTTTAAAAATATAATAATTATTTTTTTTAAACAATGGAATGTCTAATAATTTAAAAAAATCCAGTATATTTTCAAGTGATTTTTCGTAGTAATTTAATTTAAATCCACATTCATGTTCATCAATAAATCCTTTGTCTAAAAACCAAGAAGCTATAGACAGTGGTTTTAATGATTCTAATAAATCAAATGATATTTGCTTACTTCCTTTATTATAAAAAATATTATAATATTTTTTAAATAGTTCTGTTGATGACGAATTCCATCTGTAATAATACTTATCTTCTATAAAAGATTTAGGTCTAGATAATTTTTTTAATTCAAAAGCCTTGCATCTAATCCAAGTTGGATTTTTCTTAATGGATCTCATTAAAAGATGTGGATTTTTAGATTTCTCAGGAAAGACAATAGAAGATGTTCCAAGCAATGTGCCTATTATAATTTGTGATTCTCTTTCACTTAAAATTAAATTGCTTTCAAAGTATTGCCATTTTTGAATCATATATTATTTAGTTTTTTGGTTGGAATTCCTACCAAAAAAACAATTAATTAATTTTAATTAAAAATATATAAGTTAGATTAAAAATTAATTTTTTTAGAAAGGAAATTATCATGGGTGCTTCTAGTGTTAGCGGTAAAGGTGTAGGATCTGCTGAATCAGTCAATAAAGGTGCTAGTGGTCGTCAAACTCTTGGAGTTTCACATTTAATTGGGCCTTATATTGGTGCAGCTAATTCTGTTACATGTTCAGGTGGTTCAAAGGTTGTTCAATTACCAAAATTAAATGATGATAATACAGAATGGGTTGTATTAGTAACCAATACTGATGCTAGTAGTCCTGCTGCTACTTCTGCTTCCGCAGTTGATGCAGATTGGAAATTCACTGTATATGCAAGTGGAAGTGATGTTGTAAACTATATGGTAGTTTATAAAGGAATAGGAGTTTAATTAAAAATTAAGTTTTTTAGAAAGGAACTTATTATGGGAGCTTCAAGTGTTACTGGCACAGGTGTTGGTGCAGCTTTTACCAAAGGGCCACACAATGGTCGTGATTATTTTGCTCCAATAGGTGCTGGTTGTGTTGTGGTAGCATGTGGAGAATGTACCACAGAGCCAGATACTACAGGTTCTGGCAATTGGCAAGTTATTGTGAGGCTACCAGAATTTCCAGAAGGTCCAGAAAAGTATGGCGTTTTTGCTATGCAATCTGACTTTACTAATAGTGATGGTCGTAATAACTATCCACCACATATCGAAAAGCTTGATATTTATGGTAACAATGCTGACGATGGATGGGAAGGTGGATTCGCTGGATTCAATCTTCATACAGGCGATAATGATGAAAGAGTATTCATGTATCAAGTTGTTAAGTATGGTCTTAATGTAATTTAATGTAATTTAACTTAATCTTACAGAGCTTTATAAGCCCTGTAAGATATTTTTATATAAAAAGGAGAATATTATGGGTGCAACATCAACAGAAGGTACAGGGAATGGAGCAGTGGAGAATTCTTTTCCAAGAATTCAAAATAATATTAAACCAGAAAATGTAAGAAATTTATCAAATATAACTGATCTTACTTCTTTTAGTGGCGATCTTTTAGTTGGAACACTATGGGCATCAGATCTGGAAAGCGATGATCAAGAATCAGTAATTTGGGCTTCAAACAATACAGAATATTTAGGATTATGGTGGGGCGGTCAAAAAGACATGGAAGATGATTATGGTCCTGCTGTAAGTATTACTGTAGGCAATCACAGCCTTGATGATAATCTCGATGGTGGAGATAGTGCTAGCGATGAACATCAAGTAAACATTGATGTTGACGATAATAATTGGAGATTTCATGATAATGGCATTATGACATTACCAGATGGTGGAGACATTAAAGATTTTAATAACAATAATATTTGGATTAAAATATCTGATTTAAAGACTTTAGTTTCTAGTTGTGCTGACTTTGCTGCTTTTAAAACAGCAATAGCTGCACTTTAATAAATTAATAAATATATTAAATCTACTCGTGTAAATGAGTAGATTTATTTGCAAGATATTTTTTTAAATTAATAGATAGTATAAGACTTGCTTATTTTAACAATTATAAAAAGGAGAGTATTATGGGAGCTACAAGTGTTACAGGTACAGGTGCTGGTGCTGGTGAACCTAACAAAGGGCCATTAAACAATAGAACACAATATGTTTCTATTTTAGATCCACATGTTGTTTATAGTGGAACTGTTTATATTGAAGAAGGCTCAGGTGGAGAAGCTAATGTTGAACTTCCTGAATATGTTTGGGATGTTCCAGAAAAATTAACTATTGTTACTGCTGGGAAAGCTTGGGGTCGTTTTAAAAATGTAAATGGTGATGGCCTTGTAACTAGCTTTTCCATTTCAGGAAACAAGAAAAGAGATGTTGATTTCTTAGTTATCAAAGATGCAAATGGTAAGTTTGTTGATGGCGACTATGATAATTAATTTCATTATAGGTGAATATTATTACACCTATTGATAATTCTTTTTGGGAAGAGTTAAATAAAAATACATCCCCATGTGGACATCATTTGAAACATGGGGAAACTCTTCTAAGATGCAAAATGGTTAATGAAAGTACTTTTAAATTAATAAAAATAATTTCATTCAATCCTTTTGAGGCAAATAAAACTTGCAAGTTTTTATGTAATTTAGCAGATAAAAATAAAATTACAATGTTAGGAATAGCTTATCCAACATTAGTTGGGCCTTCTGTTACAAAAACAGATAAGTTTTTTTTGGGAATGAACCAAGAAAAATTATTAAAATGGTACAAAAAATTTGGTTGTGAAATAACAGAAATAGATGGCAAACATCATGTTAAAAGGAGTCCAAAATGAAGATTAAAGTTAAAATTGAAGAAACAAGAGTAGTAGTTACTAATAAAGATGACATTGTTATGAGTATTTGGAGTAATTCAATAATTGAAGATGCTGGCGGTTTAGATCGTTGTATTGAAAAATACAAAGAAGCTAATCCTAAAGCAGAAGTTGAAGTAATTGGTACAATGCCAACTACAACTCCTGTTCCAGAAGTAACAACTCCTGTTCCAGAAGTATAATTTTAAAAATATCTCATAAATTAACTAATATATTTTATGAGATATTTTAAATTACCTACATGTCATATTGCATTTAACGCCAAAGTTGGTTCATCCACTTTGGCGTGTGCTATTGTAAAACAGTATTATCCTGAAGAATTAAAAAAAGCTTTGGATGATCATGAAAGAACTTGGTCAAGGTTTCCACAAAATTTTAAAGATAGTTTGCCAGAATCTTTTCAAAAAATGTTAAAAAACGAAAAATTAGATTCAATAGCTTTTTGGCAAAACATTTGTCCTTATTCAAAAGATCCAGATACAGTTGTTTTATTGCCTATTCGTGATCCAATAGTTAGATTTGCTTCTACAGTAGCTTATCTCGAAATAGCTCCTGAAAAAGCAATTAAAGCACTTGAGAACGATGAAAATGTTGTATTAGAAAAAACAAGTGTAAATTTAAGAAAAAACACTCATTTTCTTACGCAATCTTATTTGATAAAACCAATTACTAAACTTTATTTATTTCCTGATGAATTAGAAAAATTATGCAAAGATGCAGAATTAAACTGGCCAATGGAAAAAGTCAATGAAGGAAAGTTTGAAAAGCCAAAACTATCAGAAGACATTATTGAAAGAGTCAAGTCTTATTATTCTGAAGATGTAAAATTATATAAAACATTAAAATAAATTTCTATGCATTATTATAATAATATATGGAAAAAGAAGAGCCAATTAGAAATTTAAATCTTCTGGTTAATCAAAACATACCAGAAGGAAAAAAAAGCTTTAAAGTTGGATATATTCATCATCCAAATGGCAGCTTTGAAAAACAAATTATGATTGATGGAATAATTCTTGATTATTCTATAGACATGTCTGCTTTTTACGAAGCACATAGAATGGGCCTTGGGAAACAAATTAAAGAAGATATAGCAAAGCATTTTTTAAAATGTGTATCTGAAATGGTTGGTAGATATGTTAATGCACAAGAGGTAATGTTAGCTGAAAAAAATGGTTATATTTAGAAATTCTTACACCAAATAGTATTTTTAGTTAGCTTTTTATGCAGTGATCTGAATCCATATTTTTTTAAATAAACAGTATTTTCAGCTATTTCATTTCCAATTAAAATTATTTTTGCTTTATGAAACATTAAGAAATTACCATGGATTTTAAAAAAAGCTTGATAGTTACAATTATCTAAATGTATTATAATTAAATTATCTTTTTCATTAAATGCTTTTACAACATCTAAAGAGTTTTTACTTGAAATAAACACTTCTTTGAATATTTTCGATAAGTCTTCTATATGACTTAATATTTCTTTAATTGGAATTTTTTTAATAGATCCTTTGAATTCTGTATATTTTTTAACAAAAGATATTAATGAATCATGTTCGCCATCATAGTCTTCTATAGACTTTTTATCTACTTTAACAGTTTTAGTTTTTTTTAAAATATTTTTAAAATCGTCTCTTATATCTCTAAAAGTAACTGCATCAAAAGGACAAGAAAAGTGAATAAGACTATTGTTAGTTTTATTTAAATATTTCAATATACTAGTTGAATTTACATTTACTTCTACAAAGAAACTTGCTTGTAATTCTTTAAAAATTTTATCAAGATTTGTTTTAGAAACTTTAATTTCTTTTGATTTTGTATTATACAAGCTATTAATCAACTTTGCTCCCAGTGTGAGTGTGAATAAAGCTATTGCAAACTTTACATTTTATATCCCAAGGACCATATCCAAGATTTTCTCCATGCCAAAACCAACAATTTTTATCTTTATAACTTTTTTCATGACAGTCTATGCAAATAGAATCTACTGTCTGTTTATCTACTGGCAAAGATTCATTGATGTAAAAATAGCAATTATTCAAGATAGCTCCTAAGATATAATTTATTATAGTTTTATTTTACAAAAAATAGGTTTTATTTTAAATAAATGCTATCAAATTCTTGCATTTGCAAGATTAAATGAGGGAACATAGGAGGGCTTGCTTTATCATCTAAAATGAAATCAAGTTTATTTTTTTGTTCTTTGTTTATCTCTTTTATTTTCATCAAAGGAAGAATAACAGAAACGGATGGGACTGGCACTATGCTATTTTGCCATTTTAAAACTCTAATTGCTTGCGATAAAGCAACTAATTTATTGTTTTTATATATTGGACCACCTGAATCACCCATGACTAACGGTATGTTGGTAAAGTAATTTCCTTTAAAAGATTCTTCTTTTTGACTATTTGTAGTAACTTTACCCCAGCCAACTTTTGGTATTTCTGATAATCCAAATCCTACACTAACTAGATCATCTCCAATAAATAATTTAGATATGATATCTAACTCAGCAATTTTTTGTTTTTCTTCAGAGTAAAATTGAATTACTGAAAAGTCATATTTTTCATTTTCGAATATAGCAGTTGCATAATATTTACTGCATTTTTCATTACAAAGTTCTATTAATATATTTTTACCATTTGTAACATGATTGCAAGAAAGTACTATATTTGAGTATTTATTATCTTTCATTAAAAAAGACTTAACAATAACCCCACTGCCTAAGCTTTTACTTCCATAAGATATAACTTTTACGCAAGGACTAATGCATTTTTCTTCTAATTGTATGTTTTGACTATAAATACTATTTATTAAAATTAAAAATCCAAGAATAAAAGTAAAAAATGCTTTATATATTTTCATTTTTATTTTTTTTTCTAAAAAAAACTAATGGAATTTTAGGCTTAGCATTTGTGTAAAAAATAATTTTCTCAGGCTTAAATTTAAAATCATTTTTTTTACTATTGCCTTTAATAATCTTCATATTATATTTTATACAATTTAATTATTTCAAGTATTACATAGGTGGCTGTGCTGACATTCCTGTATCACCTGTTGGTTGCGAATCACCAACCATTGAAGATAAATCTTGTCCATCAGCAGAACCAGCACTAGAACTAGGATTCATATCACCAGAAGGAGCTTCAGATTGTTTAGAATCCATTTCAGGTGTTTCTTCTTCTCCGCTTTCTTGGTCTTCTGAGCTTGGCTCTTCAAAGCTACCTACTAAATTTGTAATTTGGCCAATTAACTGTTCAAGTTGTTCACCTTTTTCTTGATCAATATTTTTAAATTTAGACAAGTACTTGGAAATATGTTTTAAACTTTTGTTAATATGTTTATAATTAATTTTTCCTTCTGATGGAGATAAATTAGATTTTTCATCATCGTCATTTTGTTTAGATTTATCAGTTAGCAATGGAGTGTCTTTAGGATTAGGATTAGGATTTGACATATCCATATTCATATCATTATTTGGTTTTTGAGGATCTGAATCTACAACTTTTGGATTCAATTCTTCATTTTCTTCATTAATTCTTTGAAGCTTGGTATAGAAATCATAAAAACTTTTCATATTTTCTCCTTATGTAATTTTAAAATCAACATTTTCTTGTTTTGTTCCATTAGAACCATCAGTAAGACTTTCTTGGAATCTACTACATATACATTGTAATCTAGTAGCCTGATACATTTTAAATTCGCCTAGTTTTCTTTCTACAATAACCCAGTTTTCATTAAGAAAAGGCGTGTGAAATCTAGAGCCAATTTTTGGAGCATATCCAAGTCTTGTTAAAATATCTGAATAATTAAATTCAAATATCATTTCATCAGGACTGTCTAACCCAAAAGAAGTTTGAAAATTTTGACTTGGTATAGGCTCATAAAAACAATAAAGATCTATTGGAGTCTGGCTAAATAGTTTTCCTCTTGATTCTAAGTAAAGAGGATCAATATTATTTGTATCAATAAACACTTCATAATATTGAATTGGAGATCCGCCAATTCGTATAGATTCTGCATCCCATTCATTGAATAAATTTCTTTCTGGTAGCTTATCATTAAAAAGCTTATATTCTCCAATGACACTATAAGGTAAGCCATTTTGATTTAAAATCATCTTATCTCTCCTGTGTCTTTATTCAAATTCCTTGCGTAATAAGCTCTTCTTTGGTCTGCTGCTGCCTGTGCTCTTTGCTTAGCTGCTGCTATCATCTGCTCTTTTTCTTTTGGATCTGGTTCTTTAGGCTCGATTGGTTTCCATTCTGAACCAATTCGTTCTGTTTCTGGTAGTTGTGGAATTTCAGAAGATCTAGTAATACGATTATTATCTCGGTCATTACTAGTAGATGTAGTAGGCGTGGACCCATACTTAACACTTTGTAAATCGTGCCACAAAGGAGATTCCATGGGTACTCCTTTTTTAAGTTTTTCTGCGATAGCATCAATAGTATTTTGGTCGTCAGTTCCTTTATTGAGAGCAATTTCTCTAGCAATTCTTAAATACTCTTCTCGTTTTTTCCTATCCAAGGATGGTTCATTTTTTAAAAATTTTTGTCCTTTACTAATCAAAGCTTTATATTCTTCAATATCTTCTTTATTTTTTGAATTTTTTAAGGCCAAAAAATCTTGGAAGCTAAGTTTGCCTCCTGTAAAATATCCAGAAGCTAATGCAACAGAATATTCTTTGCGTTTTTCTTTTGCGACTGCATCATTATCTTCAATTTCAAATTCATCTTCACCTTTTTCTACGGTGAATACATCATTATTGCAAATATCTTCTAAAGGCTTGTTGAATATATTGCTAATTATATTCTTGTTAACTTTTAATAATTCTTTAATTTTCTTAATTTCTTTAATTTTAGTATATTCTTCGAAAGAAATATCAGAATCTGGATCTCTATATGAAGATTCTAACCACATCTGCAGTTGTTTACATAGTGGTATCTTTCCTGAGTAATTTTCTTCTTCTTTTACGATTTCAATTGCAGACAATCCTAACAAAATTCTATATATCCTTAGTTGTTTTTGAAAAAGCTGAAGTTTGTTGTCTGTTTTTAGAGGGCTATCATCAGTTTGTACACCAGATTTAGAAGCAGAAGTATTTCCGTAATATTTATTATAATAAAAATTATTTAATATTTTAATTACTGTATCTCTTCCATCTTGATCAAATTCTCCTTTTTCTTTTGGTTTTCCAATTTCATCATTAGTACGATAAACATCTGGCAGGAAATCTTCTAAATCAGATCTTGCAATTGATTCTAAGTTTTTAGACATATCCGTCCAAACTCTTTTAAATTTTACCTTACCTGTTGTATTTTTTTTCTTTTGTCCATCATCTTCATATTCTTCAAAGTCACCTCGAATAGGAGGAAAATATTTTTCTAATAAATCTTTTTTTACTTTTTTTGATTTTTCAACTGCATCATGTACAATTTCAATCCAATCTTGCTTAGGACTACCATATAAATTATTAAAAAATCTTATTACAATTTTTGGATCTTTATCTACATTGTAATGAGATAATATATATTTACTAATTAAATTTTTCCATTGATCGTTAGTTAATTTTGAAAAATAAGAATCAGAAGCTAGAACATCTTTTCTATCTGGTAATGAAGCATATGATCTTCCTTCATAAGCAGGATTGCTAGAATGGTCTTCTAATTCTCCAATAGGCGTTTTGCCACTTGCATCTTTCTTATCAAATTTTGTTCCAATATCATACAAAGCTTTTATTTTTAAATAATTATTAACATTGTTAACATCTGGTGTTTTACCTTGTGGATTGTCTGCAAATTTTTCTAAATTAGCAGAATTAATAATATCATTTTTATTTTTTTTCAAAAATTGTTCTAAATATGAATTTAATTTTTCTTTAGCATTATCAACAGTAACTTCAAGGAGTTTCCGTTGAAATTCGTGTTCTTCTAGTCTAGTTTCATCATCAAATTCTGTTTTTATCTTATCAGCAGAAGTGCCAGCAGAAGAATCTCTTCTTGGAAGTCTTTCATCTTCTGTAGGTATTACAAGACTGTCGTCTTCACCTTTATAAAAACTCCCAATGCTATCATCTTTGCGTTGATTTTTTGGCACGGCAAACAAGCTTTTAAACAAAGGCTTTTCTGCATGTCCCAAACGAATATGTTTTCCATGTGGATTTATAAAAAAATCACTTATTGATTTTGATAATTTTTGATTCATTGTTTTTGATAAATCTTGAGTGACTAATATATTGCCAAAAATAGATGATTTTTCATCTAAATCTTTTAAAAGAAATTTAATCATTGCTTTAGCTGCGTCTATCTGTGTTTCTTGATCTTTTTCATTTAACTTTAAAAAATTAGGGTCTATTATAGAATTAAATTCCCTTGTTCGAAGTGATTTGTTTATTACTGTATTTATAAAAGCTTTTAAAAACTCATCATTATTAATACTAATTTTCTGATCAATTTTTATTTTTTCTGTTATAGAATTTATTAATTGGATTATATTTTTTCCATCAGTGTTGAATAATGAATCAAGTTTTATATTATTTAATAGTATAGGAAAAATATCTGTAGCAGACCGTGCTGCTTCAATTAACAACTCTTCTTCTATCCATTGTTTAAATTCTAATATAAACATAATTCTCCTTATAGACAATCACTTAAACTAATATTTAACGCAATTGCTATTTGACCTCCTGAAATTGGGATAGAAAATGGTGCATTAGTAAATCTCTCACACCAGAGTAAATCACCATCTGCATTTGTTACAAAATATCCGTATGCAACAATTGCACCAGTAAGAGAAAATGTTTGATCTGGATAACTTGCAGCTGTATTTGTTGGATTTACAGTCCAACTAGTACCATTAATACTAATTGAAGAATAACCAGAGCCAGATACTTCATTGAGATCTTCCAATACTGTTAAATCAGAAATAGTAGGATCATTTGAATATAAATGTAAAATTTGATTTTGAGAAGTTGAAACCTTAAGCATATACTTTAAAAGCTCAACTTTTCCAACATCTGGTACTATTAAAGCCATAAAATAACTTTCTTTTTTAATAAACAATACTTTAATATATATAGTTCTATTTTCACAAAACATTTAAATAATTTATGGTAATAAAAAACAAAGATGGATCTGAATATAAATTAAGTAAGCCAAACCCGCATATGAAAAATCAATTGCTTTGGGATAGTTTCGAACTTCATAATATGAATTTTGAAACCATAAAAGAATTAATTAAAAAAAATAAAGTAAAAATAAAAGAAATAGAGGTAGAAGAAATAGAGGAGGAAGAGGAAGTAGAGGAAGTAAAAATAAAAGCAATAGAAGAAGAAGTTAAAGAAGAAGTTAAAGAAGAAATAAAAGAAGAAATATCTGTTAAAAAAACTTTGATTTATTGCTTACCTGCTAGAATAAAAATTCACGAAGACATTTTGTATGGAGAAGTTAAAAAAATAATTACTTATGATAAAAAGTTTAAATTTGAA
>Ga0315293_10006219_pt1 | contig 11194 bp, 11 predicted proteins | sample YL17G13_20_MG_FD_203071 | JGI IMG/M metagenome (GOLD analysis project Ga0315293, IMG submission 203071) | Sediment microbial communities from Yellowstone Lake, YNP, Wyoming, USA - YL17G13_20 | ecosystem: Environmental > Aquatic > Freshwater > Lake > Sediment | place: USA: Wyoming | collected... | reverse complement strand
GTCGAAGGCCAATCGATTTGGCCGACCGCTTTTTTCGAAATCGTCGTGGCGACCGTCCAAATCGATTGGCCCTCTCCCTTGGGGGAGAGGGGTGGGAGAAGGGAAAAGAAAGAGAGAGGAGAGAAGATGCTGAAGGCGGGGATAATCGGGGCAGGGACAGCAGGAAACTGGCATGCAAACGCGGTAAAGAAGAATCCGGAGATGTGCGCGCTTGCGGCTATCGCCGATCTGGACGAAAAGCGGTTGAAATTCCTGCAGCGCAAGCACCCGCAGGTCGCCATGTACGCCGATTACCGGGAAATCCTGAACCGGAGCGACATCGATACCGTGCATATCTGTCTGCCCCACCACCTGCACGCCAGGATTTGCGTCGAGGCGTTCCAGGCCGGGAAGCATGTACTCTGTGAGAAGCCCATGGCGAACACCCTGGAAGAAGCGGATGCCATGATCAATGCTGCGCGGAATGCCGGACGCAAACTCATGATCGCGGAAAACCAGCGGTTCCTGCCTGCGATCATCAAGATCAAGGAGCTCCTCGATACCGGGACGATCGGAGAACCCAAGCTCATCCAGACTTATGAAGGGGGGTCCGAGGTCAAAAACATGTCCGATCCCGATAGCTGGAAGAGCAATTGCGTGGAAGCGGGCGGCGGGGCCTGGATAGATAGTGGGATCCATCGCATCTCCGTGCTCCGCTACCTTTTCGGGGAGATCGAGAGCATCTCCGGCAAGGCGGAGCGCCTTTTTATCGCCTGCGAGACCAAGGGCGACGACAACTGCGCCTTCACGGTGGAGTTTGCCTGCGGTGCCCTCGGCACAGTGGCCTGTTGCTTCACCGTGGCGAGCGAGTGGAACAACACCATGGAGATATACGGCACGCAGGGGACGATCCTGGAAAACCACAACTGGGAACAGCCCATCAAGCTGTTCTCGGCCTTGCCTGGACCGGACCAGAGCAAGTGGGTATGTCCAGAGGTGGAGCACAAGGTGTATCCAGGATATTATCCCCTTACCTACGAGGCTGAGGTGAAGCACTTCTATGCGTGCCTTGTCAACGACACCGAGCCTTTCATGACCGGTGAGGAAGGCAGGAAGGCCCTCGAGATAATCCTCCTCGGCTACGAGGCATCCCGAACGGGAAAGATCATGTACAGGAAGAAATAAGTCAGAATATTGCAAAAGTTGATGTATGATTAAGCGCATGATCCGATACCTGGAAGCGACACCACTGGATATGCAGGAGATGCTCCGGGAGAACCCCATCGCCTATGTCCCTTTCGGGGCGCTCGAATGGCATGGGGAGCACAATGTCCTCGGTCTGGACGGCCTCAAGGCTGTGGAGATCTGCGAGCGGGCAGCAAAGATCACCGGCGGTGTAGTCTTTCCCTGTGTGCACTGGGGGGCCTTCGATCCCCTGACCAACTTCCCATACACCTTCACTTTCCCCCGGCGGCCGCTTTACAATATGACCCGGAGCATGGTGGAACAGCTCCATGCCATGGGCTTCAGGATTGTGATTCTTTTGGCCGGGCATTACCCGCCCACCCAGATAAAGCAGCTCAGGAAAATCGCTGAAAAATACTCGCAGAAATACCCGGACTTCTTCGTGCTCGGCATACCGGAGTACTTCCTCGTCCCGGATCTCGATTATCTCGGCGAGCATGCTGCGATGTGCGAGACCTCCTGCATGCTGGCGATCGATCCCGGCTACGTCCACCTCGAACGGATCCCGGAGAATCTCAACTTCGCGGAGCGGGCCATCAGGCATGGGATATTCGGCAAGGACCCCAGGAGCCATGCCTCGCGGGAACTGGGGACAAGGCTTCTTGATGAGATCGTCCGAAGACTGAGCGATGCGATTTTACAGGTGAACGCAACCAAATCTCATGCGCCTTTTTCCCGCATCTATGCCGACTTTGAAAAGACCTTCCGCAAGACATTCAATTTCTACAGCATGGACAAGATATATGCGAATCAAGGCATAAGCGGCGCCCGTGACGGATGGGAGTTTTTCAAATGGATGGTACTGAAAAAAAAGAGGTATGATCCCAACTATATCTACCCCCAAAAAAACCGATGAGAGGAGGATGTATGCCGAACAAGGACGACATCAGGGAGGCGCTGGTAAAATGGACGCGGATATTGCAGGATCCGGAGATCGCTAAGGACTTCGAAGGCTACAACAAGACTATGCAGTTCGTCTTCCCGGACATTGATGTGAAGATGCAGCTCGTCTTCAAAGGGGCCAATGTATCTATCGTCGACGGCTTCAAGGAGAATACCGACATGAGCCTGACCGTGGATGCACAGATGTTCATGGGGATCGTGGCGGGAGAGATCGACCCCATGGACGCCTTCATGGAGGGGAAGTTGAAGCCGGTCGGCGCTATGCCGGACCTCGAAAAACTGCAGGTGCTCCTGCTCTCAGATGTCGATTAACATCTCAAACCACCCATCCCCCCTGAGTTTTCAGGGGGGCTAGACATCTGCCGGTCGGTCCGCTCGCCAGACCGGATAACAAAGTAAGCGGACCAACCGGCGAATCCTTGGCCCCCTTGAGATCAAGAGGAATCGGAGGGATTGCGTTTTTTTAGGAGGTGAATATGGAGACTGTTCAGCCGCAACCCATTGGATTTTCGTCGGAGAAGGCGCAACAGGTTTTGGATAAGCACAACATAGATGTGCTTATTGCCGCGACGCCGGTGAATGTGTTCTATACCACGGGTATGCCAACCCTGCACGTCGCACCCAACCCTATCCTGTACGTCCTTGCCAATCAGTTCCCCACGCTCTCCCTGGTGCGCAGAGACGGGAAGGAGTATGCCGTCACCTGGATGGTGTACCAGAGCACGAAGAAATGGACCTGGGTGGACGAGGTGACCGGGACCGTCTCCCCCCAGCAGACCATGGAAGCGGTGTGCAATAAGATCGCGGAGTGGGGGCTGTCCGACAAGACCATCGGCCTGGAATCCCTGATGCCGAGGTACCAGTACGATTTCATCCGCCAGCGTTTCCCCCAGGCGATTATCGTGGATGCCGACCGGGCCTTCCTCGACATGCGTCTGATTAAGACCGCGGAGGAGATCGACCGCATCAAAAAGTCCACCCGCATCGCAGAAAAAGCGATTCTTTCTGTGATCGATGCCGCCAAGGAAGGTATCACCGACAATGAACTGCTCCAGATCGCCCGCCGGACCATCATCGACGAGGGCGCCGAAGGCTGGGACCACCTCACCATGGGACTTGGCACCTCCGACCCGGAAGCTCCGGGCCTCGGTTATACCGTCAAACGGGGCGAGATCAACCGCATCGATATTGGGGTGGTCTCCAAAGGATACATCTCCGACATCAGCCGTGAATTTGTTGTCGGCGATTTGCCCGAAGGCGCCCAGGAACATATGGACAACCTCATCAAGGTCCAGGAATTCCTGGAGCAGAATATCAAACCTGGCGTGAATACCGTCCAGCTTTACAAGGAGGCCAAGAATTTCGGCAAATCCCTGGTCAAACGCGGCATGGTGTTTGTCACCGTGCACTCCCTCGGCTTGGAATGCGAGGAGGTCCACCTCTTCAGCCCCATGCGCTCGCTCGATATCGCCTTCGAAGAGGGCATGGTTCTCGATCTCGAGGTCTGGCAATCGTATCGGAACTTCAACCTGGTCGGGATCGAGGACTGCTACGTGATCAGGGCTTCCGGCGTCGAGCGGATCTCGAGCCTGGACAAGCAAATCTTCGTCCGGTAGGAACCATGGGTAGGGGGGTTGCCAGATTCTATTATGGGGGAGGTGAGAATAAACATGAAGATGAAAGACAAGGTTGTGGTATTGACCGGCGCGGCATCGGGGATCGGCAGGGTCACCGCCGTCCTGTTCGCCAAGCAAGGCGCAATTCTTCATATCTCGGACATCGACGGGAAGGGACTCAAGGAAACCTGTGGCCTTATCAAGAAGGGCAAGGAGAATGTTCACCTCACCAAGGTCAATGTCACGAAGTACGCCGAGGTGAAGAAGCACATCGATGATGTATATGCGAAATGCGGCCGGATCGATTGCCTGATCGTCAATGCGGGTGTGGTCAGGGTCGGTCAGGTCGAGGATTTCTCAGAGGAGGATTATGACCTTTTGATCAATGTCAACCTCAAAGGTACCTTCTTCACCTGCAAGGCTGCTATCCCCTATTTCAAAAGGCAGAAGTCCGGCAATATCATCACGCTGGCCTCGGTCGCCGCTCACATCGGCCAGATCAACCATGCCAACTACTGCTCCACCAAGGCCGGCGTGCTCGGGTTCACCCGGGCCCTAGCCCTGGACATGGCACCTTACGGTGTGCGCGTCAATAGCGTGAGCCCCGGCGCTACGGACACCCCCATGCTCCAGAGCGACGTGGCCAAGGAGGCTAAACAGCGCGGCATCCCCTACGAGGCGGTCAAGAAGGAGTTCGAGGAGCAGGGCGTCATAGGCCGCTGGGCCGATCCGGAGGAGATCGCGACCGGCATCCTCTTTCTGGCAACCTGCGACGCTTCCTACATCACCGGCTCCGACCTGCGCATCGATGGTGGCTGGACGACGAGATAAGGTTCGTCCCTATCTCCCAATCCGCTGACGGCGCATCGCCTTACCAATAATTTTGGGTAATCCCAATATTTCTTTATAATATCAAACCAGAGGAGAATAAAATGGACCTTAGGTGTTGCAAGAACAGCAGGGTGAGGTCTGCTCTTATTTTTATCATTGCTGTAATCCTCTTCTTGGGGTGTCAATCATCTTCCCAAGAGGATGTTACCGAGCCAGAGGCACAACAGAAAGATATCCAAGAGAAAGCAAGCGCGTATCCGCAGAATCCAGTTTTCGAGGAGAGTGAAGTCTATGTAAGCGGCACCGGGGGGTACGACACCTACCGCATACCATCGCTCATCGCCACCCAGAATGGGACGCTTCTGGCGTTCTGTGAAGGTCGCAAAGCTGGCGCTGCAGATGCTGGAAACATGGACCTGCTCCTCCGGCGTTCTGAGGACGGCGGGCAAACGTGGAGTGAGCCTCAAGTGATTTGGGATGACGGTGAAAATTTCTGCGGCAATCCCTGTGCGGTGATTGACGAGCAAACTGGTACCATCTGGCTCTTCATGATCTGGAAAAATGGAAAGGACGAGGAATGGATGATCAACCTGGGCATTGGCAAGGACACCTCCCGGGTTTTCAGCACATACTCGGGTGATGACGGCAAGACCTGGGCCGAGCCAACAGAGATCACAGCGATGGTAAAAAGTGCTGACTGGCGTTGGTATGCCACAGGCCCGGGTATAGGTATACAGCTAAAATATGGTGAACACAAAGGCCGCCTGGTTATCCCTTGCAATCACTCCACGACAATGCTTGCATTGGGCTCCCATGCCATTTTCAGCGATGATCATGGCCAGACATGGTCCTACAGCAACAGTATCCCAGGAGGCTGCGACGAGGCCCAGGTGGTGGAGCGCATCGACGGCACACTTGAGATGAACATGCGGATGCAACGCTGGAGCAGGGGCTACCGGGCCATATCGCTGAGCATGGAAGAGGGCGAGACGTGGTCGTGGCGCTCTCACGATACAAACCTGCCCGATCCTAAATGTCAGGCCAGCATTATACGCTACACGACCACGGATGACAGCGATAAGAACCGCTTGCTCTTCTCGAATCCCGCCACAGGCGGCCGCAATGGTATGACCGTGCGCATGAGCTATGACGAAGGCAAGACCTGGCCGGTGGCAAAACTCATCTTTCCAGGCAGTTCAGCGTATTCCTGTCTCACGGTATTGAAGGATAAGACCATCGGATTGCTCTACGAAAAGGACAACTACGGCAAGATCACTTTTGCCCACTTCGATCTGCTCTTCCTGACCGAAGGCAGGGATAGCATTGAATAAGACAGACGGAACCTTTTTTATAAGTAGCCCTTAATGCTTTCAATGCCGCTTGTGCACTATCCTCCTGAAGGGCGATCCGTGTATGGGGGAGTTGTTGGGAGATCGATCATAGCCTTTTGGGGCTCGTTTATGGGAGGTATACCGTGAAGATTATAGACATTCACACACATGTTGGCGATGTGCTCTTTGGCTGGCCATTGGATGAAGCCTATGCGAAACCGGTGTGGAGTCCAGGGTTCATCGAGGAGTGGACCGGGTATCGCATGAGCAAGCCGCCTTTGGGCATGCGCACCATTACCCGCTACCTGGAGGTGATCAACAACCAGCAACGTAACAACCTGGCAACCGAAAGGAATTTGGAGCGATACGCGGTGGAAGCCGGGGTGACGCACTGCATGCTCCAACCCATCGAGCCGCATGTCAAGACCGAGGATAATCTCGCCCTGTGCCGGTCGCGTCGGGAATCCGGCAAGGATAAGCCGCTCGTTTTCACCTTTGCCTCCGTAGACCCACACGATCCGGACCGCATTATCAAACTGCACAGGTATATGCAGGCCGGGTGTCTCGGGATCAAGCTGCACCCCAACATTCAGAACCTGCCGCTGACGGATCAGAGGTGGTTCGAGATCCTTGAGGAGTTTCGAAAGTACGGGAAGCCAGCCATCATCCATTCCGGCGTGAGCACGTACTACATTCCGAAGTTCAGGCGCTCAGAGTACACCGCGATGGCCAACTACGAAAAGCTGATCGCCGCCTTCCCGGATGTCCCGATCATCTTGGCCCATATGGGGATGTTGGAGTTTGAGAAAGTCTGGGAGTTGGCAACGAAATATGCAAACGTGCATACCGACGCCAGCTTCAAGTGTGAGAAGAACATCAGAAAGGCCTTCGATCGAATGGGGCAGGACAGGGTGTTGTATGCCTCCGACTTCCCGTTTTCATTGCCGAAGTATGCGGTGCGGGTGGGGATGCAGGCGACCAGGGACAACCGTGCGCTCCGAGAGAAGTTCTTCTATAAGAATGCGGAGAGCCTCATAGGCGCACTGCCGGATGTATAAATGCATGCTATGTATTCAAAGAATGGAGCAGTGTAACCAATAACAAATTCCTTAGGAGGATAAATGTCTATTTGGGTATCCATCGTATTCGTTACCATCTTTGCCGTGAGCGTCAATCTGGGGGTGGTCCTCCAGAAGCAGGCGGCCGACCACCTGCCTCTGATTGCAGGGGACAAGAACCTCCCCAAGGTCATCTGGGCCTTTCTTACCTCGAAGAAATGGATGGGGGGGCTCGTGATCAGCGGGATCGGATGGGGGTTCTTCGTTTACGCCCTGACGTTCACGCCCATTTCCCTGGCGCGGGCCATCCAGGGATCGGGGTTCGTGGTCCTGGCGCTCTTCTCGATCTTCTTCCTCAATCACAGACTCAAGTCCTCGGAATGGGCGGCGGTGATCGTCGTCACCCTGGGCATCATCGCCCTGGGGCTTAGCGAACCCACGGGGAGCCAGACCATAAGTGTCATCGCTCCTGCCCGGTTTGTCGCAGCCGTGGGCTTGAGCTGTGGGGTCTGCCTCCTCATCTTTCTCTCCCGCCGGGCGTACAATTTCGACCTCGGCCTGGCCGTGGTTTTCAGCATCATCTCCGGGGTGCTGGCCGGTCTGGGGGACGTGTTCACCAAGGCGCTGATCCTGGAGATCAACAGCAAGGCCCTCATCGTAGGCTTCGGCATCATCTTCCCGGCGCTCATCTGCTTCTATCTCACCCAGATCTTTCTCCTGTCCCGCGCTTACCAGCACGGCCGAGCGATCATGGTGATCGCCATCAATGATTTCTGCGCCCGGTTGATCGCCATCTTCATCGGCATCTATGCCATGGGCGAGCTCCTGCCCGCGGATACGAGGTTGAGATGGCTCAGGATCGGCGGTTTCGTGGTGGTCCTCTTCGGGACCATCCTGCTGGCCCGCTTTTCTGGCGAGCAGCTCGCCGCGGAGCTCACCAAACAGGTGGATGAGGGATAGCGACATCCCTCGAGGGATGATGCATTTCGCACCCATGGGGATGAGGCTCATATACGGGTTTTTTACCAGTAGTGTATAGGTAATATTCCCGTCTTGTTACGTGAGAATTTACCGTATATTATCATTGCGTATAGTTTGCACTGCATTGATATGGATACTTTTTCTTACCATGAGCAAAATTAATCCAGGAGGTGGATATGTCTTTGAATAAAGATTTGATCGCATTGGACAAGCAGTACCTCATACATCCCGTGACACATCCAAAGGACTTCGACCATCTGCCACCCAAGATCATCGTGAAAGGCAAGGGTATGTACATATGGGACATCGACGGCAAGGAGTACCTCGACGGCTTTGCCGGTCTCTGGTGCGTGGCGGTGGGGCATAACCATCCCAAGATCATCAAGGCCGTGCATGAACAGATGCAGAAGCTCTGTTATTTCACTTCGTTCCACGGGCATTCCACGCCGCCGTCCATCGAGCTCGCTGTAAAGGTGGCCTCCCTCATTAACCCCGCATACAACCTCACCCGCACCTGGTTCACCTGTGGGGGTTCGGAGACGAACGAAACCAACCTCAAGATGGTGCGGCTGTACTGGCAGCTGCAGGGCAAGACGGAGAAGAGCAAGATCATCTCGCGTAGGTTCTCCTATCACGGGATGGGGCTGTCGACCACCGCCGCTACCGGCATCTTTCCCTTCCACTGGAACATCGAGCCCCTGGCGCAGGGATTTCTCCATGTCGCCGCGCCGTACTGCTACCAGTGCGAGTTCGATAAGAGCTACCCGGGATGCGATTTCGAATGCATACAGGACCTCGAGGACACCATCGTAAGCGAGGGTGCGGATACCATCGCTGCCTTCATTGCCGAGCCAATCATCGGTAGTGGCGGGGTGATCGTGCCCCCGGATGAATACTTCCCCAAGATCAGGGAGATCTGCGATAAGTACGATATCCTCCTCATCCTCGACGAGGTCATCACCGGTTTCGGCCGGACCGGCAGGATGTTCGCGCACGAGCATTGGGGAGGAATCAGGGCCGACATGCTCAGCTTCGCCAAAGGGATCAGCTCCGCGCACATCCCCTTGGGCGCATGTGTGATGAACGCCAAGATTTACGATACCATCGGGCAGCTCCAGGACGAGCGTCTCCCCATCATGCACGGGTTCACGTACATGAACCACCCGGTCGCCTGCGCGGCGGGACTGGCCAACATCCAGGTGATCGAGGAGGAAGGCCTGGTGGCCAAATCCGCGGAGAACGGCAAATACCTGCTCGATGGACTCAAGACCCTAACGAAGTATCGTTCGGTGGGTGACGTGCGCGGACTAGGCCTCCTCGCAGCCATCGAGCTCGTAGTTGACAAGGAGAAGCGGACGCCGATCCTTCCGGAGAATTCCGCGCCGCACTGCCTCGCTGAAGAATGCTGGGAACGCGGGCTCTACATCCGGTCCTCGTCTATGGAAACCGTATGCATCGCCCCGGCGCTAATTATAGAGAAGAAGGAGATCGATCGCATCATCGAGACCCTCGATGCGGTCATTCCGGTGATGGAGAAGAAATTAATGCCATGAGGCAACCCTTTCGTGCCGGGTAGAACAAGAGAGATCTCGAGTCCCTCCAGCCACCCTGAATCTTCGGGGGGGTTATTCATCCGCAGGCAGCCACGCGCTTTGTTTTTGATAATGCGTATGGTCTACCCGGCGGATCGATGCATCCCCTTGAGACCAAGCGTGGCCGAGGGTATGCAGATTTTTCGGTTCCACCCGAGATCTTAAGAGGAGGATATCCTATATGAAGACACTGGTAACAGGGGCGGGCGGGCTTATCGGATCGAGCGTGGTACGGGCGCTCATTTCCGACGGTCGGGACGTGAAGGCCATGGATCGTCCTGGGGTCGATCTGCGCAACCTCGAGGGACTTAACCTGGAGATCGTGGAAGGCGACCTCCTCGATCCTCCTGCGCTCGATCGTGCTCTGCAAGGTTGCGACAAACTCTACCAATTGGCTGCCGTTTACCGGCACTGGCATCCGCAAGGCGGCGCGTACATCCGCAGGGTGAACATCGAGGGGACGCGGAACATTCTCGATGCCGCACTCAAGTGCGACCTTGAGAAGGTCATCTATACGAGCTCCGTATCCTCGGTCGGATTCTTCCCTGACCGGCTCAGTACCGAGGCCGACTTTCCGGACCCGAAGGACTGCGCACGGCAACCATACCGAGAGAGCAAGTTCCTGGGCGAAAAGCTCGCTTGGAAATACATGGACAGACTGCCCATGGTCATCCTGAATCCCTGTTCTCCCATCGGACTCCGCGACTGGGTGCCGACCCCGACCGGCAGGACGATCCTCGATTTCCTCAACGGCAAGATGTTCGCCTATGTGGATGTGGGGATGAACCTCATCGATGTGGAAGATCTGGCCGTCGGCTTTGTTCTGGCGGAGAAGAAGGGCCGGCATGGCGAGCGCTACATCCTCGGCAACAAGAACATCTTCCTCAAGGATTTCTTTGCGGAGCTTGCAAAGCTCACCGGCTTGAAGGCGCCCACGGTCAAGATTCCCAAGCCGGTTGTGCGCGTGGTGGCCGAGGTGAACGAGCGCATCGCGGACATCATCCGAAAGCCCCCGCTGGTTGCGGTGGAACAGGCGCTCCATACCCGGTACAACGAGTTCGTCGACTGCTCGAAGGCCGTGAATGAGCTGGGGCTGCCGCAGAAGGACATCCGCATCGCCATGGTCAAGGCGATCAGATACTATCTCGAAACCGGTGCAGTCAGCCCCGAGCAGGTAAAAATGATCCATCTCAGGGAGCCATCCCTGTTGTGAGGATATATACAGAAAAAACCTACGGGAAAAGGAGGAGGGAGAAATGCCAGTAAGCACGCCGAAGGAATTCGTTGAAGTCGCTCTGCCAGCGAAGCTGACGGAGGACAAGCTCGAAGGTCTGGACATGACCATCCAGTTCAACATTACCGGTAATAATGCCGGGGACTGGAATCTCACCATCAAGGACAAGAAGGCGTCGATTGCAACCGGCCTCATTGAGAACCCGACCATCAGCCTGAAGATGAAGGATGATGATTTCGTGAAGCTGGTCAACGGGGAACTCTCCGGCCAGCGGGCGTTCATGACCGGCAAGCTTAAATTCAAGGGCAGCATGACCGCCGGGATGAAACTCCAGCAGCTGGGAATCATCTGAGGTCTGGTCCCTCTGGCCCCGGAGGGCAGAGGGGAAGTGAGATCATGCGCATGAAGCTTTTAGTGACGGGAT
>Ga0315293_10006217_pt1 | contig 11194 bp, 9 predicted proteins | sample YL17G13_20_MG_FD_203071 | JGI IMG/M metagenome (GOLD analysis project Ga0315293, IMG submission 203071) | Sediment microbial communities from Yellowstone Lake, YNP, Wyoming, USA - YL17G13_20 | ecosystem: Environmental > Aquatic > Freshwater > Lake > Sediment | place: USA: Wyoming | collected... | reverse complement strand
CGATCGTGGTCGAATCGAAGGCGTAGACCGTATTTTGAAGATCCAGTCCGATGTCCTCGTCGCGATAGAGCGTCCGCGCCTCGGCGATGAGGACGTGAGCGAAGTCGGCATAGATCCTCCAGTCGCGCATCTCGTTGGCATGGGCCAAGTTGTTGCGGGAGACAGGGCTGCGGATGCCCATGTGATAGAGCCGATTTTTCATCGTTCGCAAGCAGGACACGATATCGCGGAGACTTTCCCTGTAAGTCAGCTGGGCAAAGGCCAGACAGAGGAATTGATCGAGACAAGAAAATCTCTTGACCTTGTAGTCTCCTCGATAACGCCGCACGCATTTGCGGAATTCGTGCATCGGCAGAAAGGCCATGATCTGGGCGAAGACGGTAGACGGGGTTTTCATCGGTCGCTCCTTGAATTACGAAAGAGCCCCGATTATACAAAATCGCGTTCAAATCGATTACGGCTGAAATGTTCTTTATTTTATTCTTTATGTGCGTAATGGAGGATATTTTATTTTCAACGTTGGGACACTACTGTTTTCACCTATATTTATTAATTTTGCCCTATTAACAAAGAATCGGTCCTGGTATTTTAGGGCAAATTAAGGTTAGGTAACTTTAGCCTTATTATTTTGCCGTTTACTGCTTTTTATTAAAGCGGTTCTTACTTTCAACAACCAGCGAATAATTCTTCCAAATGCCGGCCAATATAACGGAACTACGCATTTTAATTGGTAATACATATAAGATGGCTTCAGAGTCAACCGACGCCGCCTAAGCTGGCCATTTTGATCGATAATCCAGGTCGCAGCCCAGATGTTCAAATTTTCTTTATCGTCCGGCATTAATGAGATGTTTCGTTGTGCTTCGGGTCCTATCTCAACCCAACGGCCATCGAACCATTTTATATTGTCTGAATTACGACCATTGTGCGAGTTAGCTTCTTCCATGCTAAGTTTTCGTATCACGCTACTCATATAATCATGGTTTTGATGTATTATTGAAACAGCATTCGTAGCATCTACAACGGAAACACCTTTCGTCCTCGCCCGCCACACTAGCCAATTGTCCCAGCCAAGGCGACCTATTGCAAACGGAGGGATATCTATATACATTCCTCGCGGAAAACAGAATAAATCAATGCCATTTGGAGGATGCAAAATCGATTTTCGCGCTATAAAGGCTTTTAAATCAGTTTCCCAATCCGCCAAAGCAAAGCTCCAATTTTCTTTTATATCGACGTCCCATCGCTGACCCAAAATAAGATATCTTAACATTTTGTCGGCAACGGTTTTAACGGCGCACATGAAATCATTCATCAGAATGATGTCAGAATTAATATAGCAAACAATGGGCTGACTAGCCCTCTTTTGAGCAATCTGAAAAATTGAATTGACCAATGGTGTCCCGTATTCATTTCTATCGATCTCTGCGATATGAATTAAATCAAACTCTTTACAGACTTGGGCAATCCCTTCTTCACTGCCCATAAGAATGATTTCAGGCTTTGGCCTTAATAGAGTCCAACTCTTGATGGCATTTCTTTGAATGATATCAATATGCCCGCGGAAGGGCTTGGGACAGGCGAAAAACGTAATCATTTATTAACCTCTACGAGGATGGACTTCTCTACAGTGGCCTTTAAGCATTAATGCTCATCATAATCCGAGTCGGTTATTCAGGAGATGACGTTCATGTCATCGATATTGGTTAATCCCATCTCTTCTCTTGTCACGATTCGGGGCCAATACCGCTTAAAGTGCGTCCGAGCAAGCTGGTGTGCCACGTGCGCAACCTTGTCCATATCCCGTCCAATTTCCTTTGATATCTGTTCGATCAATTTCTGCGTTTCATGCTGCGAGAAATATATTCTGCCATCGTATTTATTCTGAAGCAAACGCACGATCACTCGATCCAATTCATGATATGGGAGGCCCAACTGATCTTCGTCGGTTCCGCCAGGAATCACGTCGAGCCCGTCTGTCGGCACGGCTTTAAGCGATTCTTCTGGAACGCCCAACGCTTCAGCGATAACATATTCCTCCAACCCCTTCCATACATGTTGAATAGGCGCATAGTCACCGACATCCCCATTTAGCGTCCAAAATCCCATCCACAGTTCGGACAAGTTATCGGTGGAGATGACTAATCCTCCAGTTAATTGCGCGATGTGATAAAGCGTGATCATGCGTAAGCGCACCTTAATGTTGCCCGCTGCGTGTGCTTTTCGCTCTTTCATGCGTTTTAGAATAGAGTTGTCTCCATTATCGCCGACGATCTTTATGAGTTGGTCTTGAACCGACCCGACGGAATAGTATTGCGACATAAGGGCATGATATTCAGATGTCAGATCGATCGTAATCCATGGAATCTTGAAGTGTTCTAGAACATGTCTTGAAATTCGCCAGACATTTGGGTCTGACTCACACGGCATCATTACACCGATCGGTTTCACCCCACTTAGCTCGCTCAGCAACCCGGCAATAACAGAGCTATCCAATCCCTCCGATTTTCCAAAAATCGCATAGGTCAGGTTGTTTTCGTGAAAATATTCTTGAATCGTGCTTCTAATCAACGAGATGCTTTTATGAGCTTGTTCAGGCGTCAGTTTGTATGTCATGATCTCGTCTTATTTAGCAAACGAGGCTACCGGATCTCTTGGCCCCAAAGTTCTTTCAGCTGTGCGCGGTTGGTCGCAGAATCTATCCCAATACCGAGCCCGATATAGCGAACTTGGGATGCGGATTCCAGCTTCTTACGTAAGATGCGCCAACAATCAAATACCAATAAAGGAGGGTTCTTTTGTGGAAAGTCGGCTGGCTCGAGAGCGCGGAATTCTGGGTCGGTTGTTGTAATTATGACGGCGTCCGCCTGTTGCAAGCACGAACGCAAATCTTCCAATACAACGATTTTGTCGGTCAATTCATGCCGCGCCGTTTCCTTCGCTAATGGATCATATGCGATAACGCGCAATCCGGAACCTGCTAGCTCTCGAGCTAGAGAGATTCCTTGTGACTCTTCCACAACATGAGAATAGGGCTTGTATGCCAATCCAAGGATAGCTACAGTGGCACGTGGCTTAATAAGCGAACAAAGCAATTTGGCCAACTTCCTGGTCGAAGATCGGTTCAATCGATCCGTTGTCTCGGCTAGACTCGCTTCACATCCCACAGCGCGGGCAAAATAGCCGAGCGCAACGTTATCTCGAGGGAAGCATGGCCCCCCATAACCGAGACCTCCCGTCAGGTATTTGCGCCCGATTCTCGTATCCAATCCCAAAGCATCGCTGACTACATCTACATCTCCATTCGGCAACCGGGAGCATAGTTCTGCGAGCATATTGGCATATGTAATCTTAGTGGTGACGAAAGCGTTCAACGCGATCTTCGTAAGCTCGGCGTTCTCCAGGCTCATGCGTTGGCTGGGCGGATGGTTCTCCATGATCTCAGCATAGCAATCTTGAAGTTGGCCTCCCGCTCGTTCGTCATATTCCCCGATCAGATTAAAGTCGGGATTTAAAAAGTCATGGATTACACTGCCTAGTGCGATGAATTCAGGACTGTAGCACAACCCGAAATCGGGTCCACAGATCTTTCCCGATTCTTGCTCTAAAATCGGCAGCAATCCATAGCGCGTTGAGCCTGGAAGAACGGTACTGGTCAGAACCACATTGTGATAGCTTTTCTTTTTCGCTAAGGCCCGGCCTATCTCCTGAAAAGCCCACTTTGCGTATTGGAGCGAAAAGGCCCCCCGTTCATCACTTGGAGTAGGGACGATTACGAAACTCACGTCCGAGTTTGAAATCGCTTCTAAGTGACTACAGGTGGCTCGTAGCCGCTCCCGATTAGCCGCAATGGTTTCTTCCAATTTTGTTTCCTGCACAGGGGCATGGCCATCATTCATCAGATCGACGGCGCGCTGGTTGAGATCCACGCCGATCACCTTGAAACCTCGGCTGGCTATAGCAGCCGCCATGCTGGCCCCTAGTTTTCCAAGCCCGACAATCGAATAAGTTGTCTTCATTCCCGTATTCCTCCTATCGATGTTTCTGCCTGGAACTCGTACACGAAGGAAGTCTCAGTCATGGCATACTCATTTCTGGCTTTTTTCAAATTCATTTTAAACAAAATGAGCTTTAGTATGCGCCGTGGCTTAAGAAAACGGCAGGTATGGTTTTGATAAGAATCTTTAGATCAAGCCAAAGCGACCAATCGTCCAGATATTCGAGATCCATTTTCATCCAATCGTCGAACTTGACGTCGCGCCGTCCGTTGACTTGCCAGAGGCAGGTCAGACCGGGTCGCATGCAGAACCGGCGGCGATGCCAGCTCTCGTACTGTTCGACTTCTCCGGGAAGCGTCGGGCGCGGGCCGACAAGACTCATATGGCCGAGGTAGACGTTGAAGAGCTGGGGCAATTCGTCCAGGCTGAATTTTCTTAGGAATTTTCCGACCGGCGTCACGAACCTCATTTTTTTCCTTTTCCAATCCGGCTCATAAATTTCTTTATAGATATCCACCTGAGACAAGTCCTTTTGAGCTCCCTCGACCATCGTCCGGAATTTGTAGAGGATGAACCTTCTTTTGTTAAGTCCGACGCGCTCCTGTTTGAAAAAAACCGGGCCCTGCGATGTGATTTTGACCAGAATGGCGATGACCGCAAGAATCGGACTGAGGAATATGATGAGCAGGCCCGAAATCGCGATATCCATGATTCTTTTGGCCAGGAGCTGCCACGTGTTGGGGACGACGGAACTCAACGAAAGCAAGGGCATTCCGTCGAGTTCACTCGCGGACGCTTTAGCGATTTCAAAATCGAACAGGTCCACGGCGATTGTCACTTTTACTCCTTCGGTTTCGCATTCATGGATGGCGTTTTCGATGTGTTGCAGCCGAAGGCGGGGCACGATGAAAACGACTTCGTCAACCGTTTCGCGATGAAGAATGGCGCCGAGGTCCTTCAAGTCCCCGATCACGCTTACGCCGTCCACGAGTTCGATTCCACGGCCGCGTTCGTCTTCAACGGCGCCGATGACTCTGAATCCCCATTCCGGATGGTTGTGGACATTCCTGAGGAACATTTCGGCCCTTCTTCCGGTTCCGACGATGAGGAGCTGACGGTAATTAAAGCCGCGCCGGCGCGCCTCGTGCATGACGATGAAAACGAATATTTTTTGGACCAGCAGAAAAACGAATCCGGTCATAACAAAAACTATAAAAAACAAGCGGCTCATGAAGGCAAATTTGAAGAGGAAGAGAGAAGCCCCCAGAACAAGGAAGGCCAAGCCGGACGCTTTACTGACGTTCCACAAGATCATTCGCGCTCGCCTCAAGCGCCAGGAGAGATACACGCCGTTCTTGTGAAGGAGATAACACCAGAGCGAAGCGGCGAAAATCAAGAAGAGGACGTATTGACTGAAATGTCCGAGATCATTGCCGATGACGGTCTGGGATGGGATCAGGTCAAATGAATAGAAAGAATGAAAGCGGGTTCGGAAGGCATAGGCCAGGAAAAACGCCGCGGCGATGACGGCCATGTCGAAGACGATCATAAGCCGTCTGACGACGGCGTCTTGTTCTTTGAGCATGATGGTTTTCGAGTAAAGGCCGATTCTCGTTCGGCCGACTTATTAAGGTTTATCGATTTTTCTTATGAGTCTCGCCGGAACGCCGGCGACGATGGCGTGAGGAGGGACGTCTTTAGTCACTACGGCTCCGGCCCCTACGATGGCGCTTTCTCCGATGGTCACTCCGGAGAGGATGGTCGCGCTGGAGCCGATGGACGCCCCCTTGCGGACGAACGTCTCAATAACTTTCCAGTCCGCTTCCGTCTGCAATCCTCCAGAGGGATTGGTCGCCCGGGGATACAGGTCGTTGATAAACGTGACGTTATGTCCGATGAAGACGTCGTCTTCGATATGGACCCCTTCGCAGATGAAGGTGTGGGACGAGATCTTACAGTTGCGGCCGATTAAGGCATTTTTCTGGATTTCGACGAACGTTCCGATCTTCGTGTTGTCGCCGATCGTGCAGCCATACAAGTTGACAAAGGAAAATATTTTGACGTTAGCGCCTAATTTAACGTCTGGGGAGATCCGGCAATAGTCCATCTCATTTTCCTTATATTTTGAATTTCCCTCCGCCATTCCTTAAGGACTTGTCCGTCGCTTCCAACATTTTCACCACCTTGAGACCCGCTTCACCGTTATTGAATGGTTCTACGTTCTTTTCGACGCATTCTGAAAAATACTCCGCTTCCAATTGGAGCGCCTCGGTGTTGCAGATATAGGGCGCATACATATCCCCGGATCGATAGCTTACCAAGAGCTTGTGAATTCCGTTCGGATCATTGAACTCGACGCCCCGGTCGTAGATCTTGATTTTTTCATCAGAAACAAGATCGTCCCACACAAGCATTTTTTTATCGCCGCTGATGATCGTCCTTCTGATTTTGACCGGACTCAGCCAGTTGCAATGAAAGTGGGCGATAAAACCGTTGTTAAAGTGAGCGGCAATGAAGGCCACGTCTTCCATGCCCCGGCCAAAATGTTCCGTGCCCTGCGCCGAGATGGCCACCGGGTCTTTGGCGATCAAATAATTCATGATCGAAAAGTCATGAGGAGCGAGGTCCCAGACGACGTTGATGTCGTGCTGGAAAAGTCCGAGGTTAACGCGGACCGAATCGTAGAAGAAAAGATTTCCCAATTTCCGGGAATCGATGATTTCCCGGATCTTTCGGACGGCCCCGGTAAATAAGAACGTATGATCGACCATGATGATCAGCTTATTTTTATGGGCCAGATTGATTAATTCTTCGGCTTGTCTGACGTTTGAGGTGAACGGTTTCTCGACAAATATGTGCTTCCCTTTTTCCAAAGCGGATTTGGCCAATTCATAATGAGCGAAAACGGGCGTGACGATTGCCACGGCTTGAATTTCATCTGAATTGATCAGTTCGTTAGGATCCGCGTACGCTTTGACAAACGGATAAGTCAATTCGGCCAGTTTGAGCCGGCTCTCATTGATGTCACAAATGGAGACTAAATTTATGCCACGACAATTATTCACGTTTCTCGCGACATTCGGTCCCCAATAGCCATAGCCGATGATGCCTAGATTGATCATCTTGGCGCCTCCTTGGTTAGATAGGCTACCGCCGTTGGCCCCTCATGGGGTCCCCTAGCAGTCTTTCCTCGTCTCACAGATTTCGCCCCGCTTAGGCGAGCAAAGTATCTATTTGGACCTATTGTGGTCCGAATCTATGGAAAATTGCCGCGCCAGCCCTTTGATGACGTCAAGGAGTTTTTCGAATTCCGTGTATTTGTCGAAGAAATAATCGGCTCCGAATTGCCTGCATTTTCTCTCGTATTGGGGGAACGGATAATGGGTGTACATGATCACTTTGGTCGAGTTGCCGCCTTCCCGGATTTTTTTGAGAATGTCGATCCCGTCGCCTCCCGGCAGGCAGATGTCGAGGATCGCGACGTCAGGGATGGACTTTTCGATATAGCGGAAAGCGTCGGGAACGTCGAAGGCCACTCCCATGATCTCGACCCCTTCGATTTCGGTCAAGATTTGAGCGAGATGGGTGCACATCAGCTCCGAATCATCAACGATGAGAAGCCGAAGGTTGCTCAACCCTTGTCACTTCCTTTAAAGGCTAATCCGGCTCTCCCCTTTTGGGGGGGGGGACGGGAGCTTACTATTAGGGAGTCATACATGTAAATCAGACGAAGGCTGATTTTAGGTTAGGATTTTGTCTTAGAAACCGTCAACGCTAGGAGTTGTTGGCGGCAGTAAACAGGGTACCGAAACCGGCCATGATGGAGTCTGATCGGAAAGGCTAAACCCTCCATGGTCGCTTCGGCCGGTCCCGGATCTTCTCCTCTCTGAACCCACACAAGATGGAAGAGAGCCATAAACAAAAATATCGATCGATAATAGTTCCGCCGGAGGATATCAATTTTAGGTAACATGATAAAGAGAATTCCTCTGGGTGCGTTCGATTCGAATTCGACGTTTCAGCCCATCAACGATTTACGATCGTCCAATAACGATCATCATAGACTGGATACACATAATCGTAACCCGCATAGGTGGCCCCGTTCATGTACCACAGCACATTGTAGCCCTGGGCTGGACCTGTCCCATAATACCGCCAGAGGATGTCCGTCTCCCCGTCTCCGTTGAAATCCCCAACGCCTCCGATCCTCCAGTCCAAATCCGGCACCGCATCCACAGAGACCGACAACGTGTTCGTTTTTCCATCCATAAACCAAATCACATTGTAGCCCTGCGCCCGGTCCCTCCCATAATACCGCCATAAAAGGTCCGGCTTCCCATCGCCGTTGAAATCGTCAACCCCCTCGATCCGCCAATTCGTATCCGCCACCGCGTCCACAGAATCCGCCCCGATAAGATTTTTCCCATCCATATACCACACCACGTTGTTTCCCTCGATCGGTCCTGTCCCATAATACCGCCAGAAGATGTCCGGCTTCCCGTCCGCATTGAAATCCCCAACTCCCGCGATCTTCCAGTTCGTGTCCGTCACTGGATACGCTACATAGTCCGCCCCGATATTATCTTTCCCGTCCATATACCACACTACGTTGTATCCTTGGGCCGGACCTGTCCCATAATACCGCCATAAAATGTCCGTCTTCTCGTCGCCATTGAAATCGCCCGTGCCCGCGATCTCCCAGTTCGTGTCTGACACCGTCATCAAAGCGGCTTCGCTGGTGTACGACGTCCCGTTCATCACCCAGACGCTATTCTGTCCCGTCGCGTAATTCCGCCAGAGGATGTCGGCCTTCCCGTCCCCGCTGAAGTCGGACTTTGTGCCTCCGAGCCTCGTCCTGAAGGTCAAGTCGGCGCCGTAACCGGTACCCGCCGAGTTCGTGGCGTAGGCCCGGACGTGATAGACGGTGTTCGGGATCAAGCCCGTCATATTGCTCGTGTAAGAGCCGATCCCCGCGCCGTCAGTCGACTTGGAGTTGGCCGTCGTGGGATTTGCCGAAGTGCTCCAGCAGATCCCTCGCGCCGTCACCGGCGCCCCGCCGTCCGACGTCACGGTTCCCCCGCTCACGGCACCGGTCTGCGTCAAGGAACTCACGGCGGTCGTCGTCACGGTCGGAGGAAGCAAAACAGTAATCATAGCTGTATAGCTGTCTGTATTTCCATAGGTATTGCTGACCCTCACCCAATAATTAGTGTTCGTTGTCAAAGAATTCGTTGTATAAAGCGAGGACGTCGCTCCGGAGATGGGATTCGTGGTATTCCCGCTTGTCCCCGTGTACCATTGATAGGTGATGGGTCCGGTTCCCGCCGCGGAAACATTCAGGGCAGCCGTCTGGCCGCTCTGGATCGTTTGGCTTTGGGGTTGAGTTGAGATGGTCGGGGCGGAGCCGCCTTGATATTCGAATGCCCCGAAATCGAAGGCCGTGCCCGAAGGCCGTGAATAATTATCGTAGTCATCCCAAACGTCTGACAATGTCGCGCCGGCATCGATGCAGGGGGATCCCATCTTCAAATGAAAATCATAATTATTCGCATTCACAAAAAGAGGATCGATCCCCCAAAGATCATGAGGATAAGGAGCCCCGAGAGGGATGCTTCCATCGGAGTTGTAAGTGCAATTATTACCAATATCCAAACCCGTATAGGTTGTGCCCGCCAGGTAGATAGCCCAATCGGCCTGATCATAGACGATATTGTTCTTTATCGTTGAATTGGGACAATTTTGCAGACTAATTCCAACGGGATAATTCGAGCGTAAATACGAGAGATTGCCTATAAAAGTATTGTTTAGGATCTTTACGTGATCGACATTCCCGCCGCCGGTGTTTGTCCCGCCGTGCGTGATCACGATATTGTTCCGGATCGTGATTCCACTACAATCTTCAAGCATGAAGCCATGGCAATTGGCCTGTGCGTCTTTATATCCCGGAAGATAGATAAAGTTCTTCTCGATCAAAATATTTGAAGCCGCCGCATGATACGCATCCGCCCATGTCTGAAAAGCATCGATATGAGGAGAATAACCCTGGTTTTCCAGGTCATTGTATGAAATGTCGTGAATATAGTTTCCTCGAAACGTATGCCCGGAACCAAAGAATCGAAAACCATCTGCGTCACCCGTGCAACCCGTCGGTGTATGATAGGCAACTGATCCCCAAACTTCGTTGTATTCTACGAGATTATTTGATCCGTGAATTTCCATGCCTTCCATTCCGTTCCGATGGCAACGGTTAAACCTGACAATACAATTGGACGAGCTTGGCCTGAGATTTATTCCTCCTCTCGGACTGTAATACGCATAATTATCCTCAATTTCGCAATATTTTCCTTCAACCCAAATTCCATACGCTGGAGCGTTCCATGAAGCTTCAATGGCCGTGACCTTGAATCCTCGCACGCGGATATAATTCCCCTTGACGGTAAAGCCCCGGCATTCGACAGTTCCATCTGCAAGGAAGTAAATCAGCGAGCCATCGCTTCCGGACTTGCTGACGGTAATTCTCTCTGGATAGACTCCGGCAGATACAAGCACCGTATCGCCCGCAAGCATGATGTTGGCGGCCTTCTGGATCGTCTTCCAGGGAAGTGATTGCGTCCCGGAATATGAATCACTGCCCCGAGCGCCGTCGACGTAATAGACGACCGCAGCCTGAAGGGACGCCGCCATCAACGCGACAAAGAGGAAAACCACTAAATATTTGGTTTTCATTTACATCCCCTCTAGATAATGGGGCTTTTGACGAAAAATGTCAATTTTTGACAATTTTTTGAATTGGGAGACAAGATCAGGCTGTGTGCCCAATGATTTCGTTGGCTTGTGAGATTGCCACGGCACAAAGTGCCTCGCAATGACAGGGTATCATGTCTCCGAAACTGTTCGACGGGTCAGGCTCGTTCCCTGTTCCCCATTGACAGGGCTTCCTCGAATGATTTACCCTGAAAGCCCGGCGGATAAGCCGGCTGTCCGGAGAAAAGAGCAAGACCCATGCCCGACCGGAAACAACAATTTTCGACCAACATCTCGAAAGGCTGGGACCGTTTCGCCGCTCGCGAGCCTTATTTCGTCGTCATTCCCCACCCGGCGTATCTTCGGCATAACCTGACCTCCGATGTCGAGGCGGACTTCTTCTTTCGCGGCCGGGAACATGTCAATCACATCTTCGAGGTCATTCGGCAGCG
>Ga0315293_10006216_pt1 | contig 11195 bp, 9 predicted proteins | sample YL17G13_20_MG_FD_203071 | JGI IMG/M metagenome (GOLD analysis project Ga0315293, IMG submission 203071) | Sediment microbial communities from Yellowstone Lake, YNP, Wyoming, USA - YL17G13_20 | ecosystem: Environmental > Aquatic > Freshwater > Lake > Sediment | place: USA: Wyoming | collected... | reverse complement strand
CAGGAAAGCGGCCCCCCCGAATGCCCACTTTGCGCTTGGATTAACATGGTGATAATATCGCGCCTTATGAAGAGCGCTTTTTCTTTCAGCTTATCAACAAGGTAGAGAAGTCTCGGCAACCGTAACCTCCGTCAATAGCCAGTAGCCAATGAGACAATGGTTATTTATCTGTTGACCGTTTATTTCTGGCCGAATTGCTATCGGCCCTTAGGGATCGGATCAGACAATAAAGCATTTTTCGTTTTTCTGTTAGATCTGCCTGAATTCGCTTTAGCGTGTTCAGTGGTAGGAGCCCAATCTCCGCTGAGAGGATCATTTCCGTTTCCAACTCCGCCGCGCTGCCCTGCGCCACCTTAAGGAAATGAATGTAATCTCCCCTGCTTTGCTGGCCCCATCCCTCGGCTATATTGCTTGGAATTGAAACGGCCGATCGCCGAATCTGAGACGTAAGCCCATAAATTTCATCTTTTGGAGAACAACGAGTTATTTTATACAATTCTGACGCCAATGACATCGACTTCTGCCAAACTATGAGGTCCTTATAGGATTTCATTGGCATGAATTCCCCATTTCTTTCTGCCTACGTGGCTATGTGGCTAGTGGCTACTTGGCTATCCGGCTACTTAATTATCGTCCCAATCCTGCTCCATCGCACTCGTTCCGGAAGGTGATAAATATTAAATGCCAGGTTCTGCACTATTGAAAACGGATTTGCGGCGGCTATTTCAGGCGGCTCAGGGAAATTAGCCTCCGGATCTTTAATTTTTAATCCGCCTTCTTCGCGGTAGTACGATTGCCATGACCAATGGATTATCATGGCCTTGCCAAGCACCAGGTCGCGGTCCAGGAATCCCCAGAACCTGGAATCCGAGGAATTATCGCGATTATCGCCCATGACGAATAGCATTCCCTTGGGCACGACCGTTTCCGGCATGTTATCGCGCTGACCCTCAGTATACCAAACCTCTCCGGCTTTGGACCGAATCCACTGCCCTCCGGGGAAAAATTTCCTGGGCTGATTTTTATCTGCGTATTGGCCGTGGCGAGGCAGAAGCACAAGCCTGCCATCGACATATACCTGCTTATCGACCACTTTGATCTTCTGTCCCTCGACCGCGATCAAGCGTTTGATAAAATTCTGCCCGCGATCACCGGGATACTTGAATATGATAATATCGCCGGGCTTAGGCTCGGCCAGGGCGGGAAGCTTGATGTCCGTGAATGGTATCGGAAGCCTCATGCCATAGACAAACTTGTTGGCCAGCAGGAAATCACCCACCAGCAGTGTCTTTTCCATCGAGCCCGACGGTATCTTATAAGCCTCGACCACCGAATGTTTTATCATCAGCGCCAGGATTAAAGCCACTCCCAAAGACTGCACATAATCCCAGAGAATCTCAAGCACAGTGCGATGTTGCTTTACCTTTTTCGGTTTCTTGGAAAATAAGGCCATCATTTCTCCTTTTCTTAGCTACTTCTACCTTTTATAAATTTAAAAGGTTTCATAAATCTATGATTTTCGGCGTCACGGGTCAAGCTCCCATTATGACAGAATAAATTCGCTTGAACGCGGGCCGGAGAAGTTGTATTAAGGTTTTGATGGCATCGAAACAGGAGAAAAAAGGCCAGCAGGGCCAGCCCAAGAAAGACTCAGTCAAGGTGGTCGCCAGTAACCGCAAGGCGCGTCACGACTATGAGATTCTCGAATCGCACGAGGCCGGTATCGCCCTGCTGGGCAGCGAGGTCAAGTCGCTGCGCGATGGCAAGGCCAATCTGAAAGACTCATATGCAGTCGCCGCGGCCGACGGCGTTGTTTTATACAATACTCACATCGCCCCTTATGATAAGACCGGCTATGCCGGGCACGAGCCCGAGAGACCTCGCCGGCTTCTGCTTCATGAAAAGGAAATTCGCAGGCTGATCTCCCAGACCGCAGAAAAAGGATTGACTTTGATACCTTTGAGGCTCTATTTCAAGGGCAAATATGCCAAGGTCGAGCTCGCTGTCTGCCGCGGAAAGCGCCAGTACGACAAGCGAGCCGCCATAATCGAGCGTGAAACAGCGAGGGCTATTGAGAGAGAAATCAAGCGTCGCCATTGAACCGGGGGGTGCGAGTTGCTGTATAATATTACGATGCGGGGATTAGCCTTATTTATAATAACCATCTTGCCCACAAGCCTTTTCGCCGGCGGTCTTGCCGATGGCAAAGAGGTGGAGATGGAGACTTTCCAGATCAAGGGCGAATCATATGTCAAAACGTGCGCTCTGGCTGAATTTCTTGGCGGGGATGAAACCTTAGATTTTATCGACAAGAAGGGTCGCACCGAGTGCGACGGTTTCAGCCTCGAATACAGCCTCTTTTCCACCTTTGTCAAATCGGGCAACGAGGTTTATAATATTTACAGGCCGGTGGTATTCCAGGACGGGGCCTTCATGGTTCCCCTTCGCTATATGACACCGATATTGAATCAAGTATCCAATTTCGAATTTACATTGTCGGGCAGGAAGCTCGGGGTAAAAAAATCGCAGTACAATGTCACCGGTATCAACGCATCCCAGAAAATGAACGGCCTTTTAATAGAGATATTCGCCGGCGACAGGCTAAAGTACGACGCGCTTAAGACCGATGATAACTGGCTGGTGGTAACCATAATCGACGGCAAGATAGACTCCTCGGCGTTTGCGGGCCGGGCACCGGCAAAGTCAATTTATGAGATTAAGACTTATCAATTTGCCAATTCCTGCCAGATATCCATCAGGCTTCGCCCAAAGGACTTTACTTTCACCTCGAAGGTGAAAGATGATCCGTATAGAATACAATTCCTCATCAGGGGAGATGGCTTCTCTGATCCGGCCGCAATCATTGAAGATAACAGCTACAACGAACCGTCCGACAATCCGATCGATGTCATCATCATCGACCCCGGCCATGGGGGGCAGGACGACGGCGCGGTAGGGCCGTCCTCGATCAAGGAAAAAGATATTGTCCTCAAGATTGCAAAACACCTGTCCAAGCTTTTGAGGGATGATGGGCGTTTCAAGCCTGTACTCACCAGGCAAGACGATGTTTTTGTACCCCTTTCGGAACGCGCCGAGTTGGCCAATTCGGTAGGAGGCGACCTTTTGATCTCGATCCACGCCAATGCCGCGCCAAATAAAAAAGCGTCCGGGATAATAGCCTTTTTCCTGGCGGAGGCTAAAACCGATCAGGCCCGGGCCACGGCATCACTTGAAAACAGCTCGATCCGTTTCGAGAATCTGGAGGACCAGAAGCAGTACAATTCAGATATCGATTTCACCTTGCGAGACATGATGCAGTCCGAATTCCTGAGGGAATCGGCCGACCTGGCCGATATCGTTCAATCCAATATGTCGGATTTAACAGGGCTGGGTTCGCGCGGGGTCGACCAGGCCGGGTTTTTTGTGCTGGACAAAGCCTATATGCCGGCCATTCTACTCGAAACCGGTTTCATTTCAAACAAAGCCGATGAGAAGCGCTTGAAAGATGACGCCTTTCAAAGGAAAACGGCCAAAGCCATATTTGACTCGATAATCGCTTTCAGAGAGAAATATGAAAGACAACAGCGGTCATCGCAATAAAGCCATAGGAATTTTCGATTCCGGAATCGGCGGCCTGACGGTTGCCAGGGAAATTTTCAGGCTCCTGCCGAACGAGAATGCTGTCTATTTCGGGGATACCGGACGATACCCTTATGGTCCGCGCTCGCCGGAAATCGTCCGCAGATTCGCCAGGCAGGATGTTAATTTCCTTATCGAGCAGGGCGTCAAATTTATCGTGGTGGCTTGCAACACCGCCTCGAGCCTGGCGCTCGATTATATCAAGCGAATCTACAATGTTCCTATGCTTGGGGTGATTGAGCCCGGCGCCAGAGGTGCCATCGAAAAGACAACGTCCCACAGGATCGGTGTCATAGGAACCCATGGGACCATTAGTTCGATGGCCTACGACAAGAGTCTCCGGGCCCTGGATGGTTCGCTCAAGATTTATTCCCGGGCTTGTCCTCTTTTTGTGGCGCTGGCCGAGGAGGGTTATATCGACCAACCTGCCACTCGGCTTATCGCCGAGGATTACCTGAAGGAAATCAAACGAAAGAATATCGATACTCTCATTCTGGGATGCACCCATTATCCACTTCTGAAAAAACCGATTGCCGATATCATGGGTCGCGGCGTGCGATTAATCGATTCGGCGGAGGAGACGGCCCGCGCGACCCGCCAAGCGCTGTTAGAATTGCAACTGACCAACTCGTCGATGGGACCCGGCAAGCGGCAATTTTTTGTCTCCGATTCGCCTGAGAAATTCAAGAAAATCGGCCAATTATTCCTGGGCCGAAAAATAGGAAAAGTGGGGCTGGTGGATATTAATTCCTATTGAGCTTCCGCATTAAAGAAGTAGTTTTCATGCCTAAACTGGTACTGGCGACAAACAATATCCATAAAATTTCCGAAATCAGTGCGATACTATCCGGGAGTGGAATCGAAATCTCGTCATCGAAAGATTTCCCGGATTTTCCTCAGGTGGAGGAAGGCGGCGAGACCCTGACAGAGAACGCCTTACTCAAGGCCAGGGCTGTCTGGGATAAATATCACTTACCATCAATTGCCGATGATACGGGGCTGGAGGTCGATTACCTGCATGGCGCCCCGGGAGTTTATTCGGCCAGGTTCGCAGGTCCGGGCTGCAGTTACGCTGATAATAACAGGAGGCTTCTTGACCTCTTAAGAGGCGTGCCCGCAGATTTGCGGACGGCTCGCTTTAGGACTGTTATCGCATTTGTCGACCAGGTCGGTGGAGAACATTCGGTTGATGGTGTTTTGGAGGGCAGTATCGCCATGGCTCCAATCGGAAAATATGGATTCGGTTATGATCCGGTTTTCCTGGTCGAGGGAACGGGCAAAACCCTGGCGCAGTTGCCATCGCATGAAAAAAATAGGATTTCCCATCGCAGCCAGGCCCTGGCCAAAATTCGGGCTGTTTTATTGCGGATATTGCCGGGAATCGAGTCGATAAACGAACCTTGACCGCCACGGGGTCATATTTTATATTACGCTTTTGGCGGGGCGTGGCGCAGCCTGGTAGCGCACTTGCTTTGGGAGCAAGGTGTCGGAGGTTCAAATCCTCTCGCCCCGACATTATTTTTAGATCGATTATTATCAAACGCCCCCGTAGCTCAACTGGACAGAGCAGCTGCCTTCTAAGCAGCAGGTTCGCCGTTCGAGACGGCGCGGGGGTAGGATGATGTCAGGACCGAGAAACCTTAGCTCATTATTAACATGACCAATTGATGTTCTTTTCGCAGGGAAAAGTACCCTGGAAAATACACAACTAATATTCTCTTTACCGCCATATCGTCGTCGAATGCTAAGTCTCGCTAATTCCTTGAATTGAGAGTTATTGGCGGGCAATAGGGGCATGGCAATAAATAGTAACCGTCCCTAAAGTGATTAACCATAAAGGATATATCGATGCCATCAAATGTGCAAGTACCGTTGACATCACCCGCCACAAATTCCAAATCATACAGTGGACAATCGCAGCTATATGGGGGAGGCGTGCCCCCATTTAGATATTGCGCTGCGTAGAGAACATCCGCGCCATTAAACACACCATTATTATTAACGTCACCGAGTAGATAAGTGCAATTGCCGACCGGCAAATTGACAATCACTGCCGCAGTGTCGTTAGAGAAATCCAAATCCGATGATAGATTGGACCTGAAAAGGAATCTGTATCCTCCAGAGACGGTGGGGGTAAATGCAGGGAATCTGATTAAGGTCGTTAACAACGGCAAAAGCCCATCATCATATATAATTTCCTCTTGATACACGATTACATCATTTAAAAACACAAGACAGGCCGCGCCAAATTGGCCCTCGGTTGTAACACCAGCATTTAAGATTCGCACTGCTGGGATGATGGGGGCGCTTGTGGAATCTTGCAGAGGACAAATGACAGATCCACAGGCTAAATCGTGGCTGTAACCCGCATAGAAAACGTTGGCGATAGTATCGTTGCATCTTTCTAGGTCGCCGGGAAGGTATACTAATTCCTCAAGGAAATAATATCTTCGCGGCTCCGATACGAAAAAGGGGTCAAAATCAATATACATGGAATCCGAAGCTTCAATATAAGGTATGTGTAGTGAATCGATTCTCAGCCTTCCGGCGTTGTCGATTAAATCACAATATGACCAGAAGTTGAGCGCGCCTACGTTACCCACATTGGCTATCCTAAATCTGGGGAAAATGGGAGATTGAAAATCATGGTAATTCAAAGGTGAAAGGGATTGAATACTGGCAACATCGATATCGATTTCGGGTAATTCATAGATCTGATTTGGCGCGAGGTCATAGTATTTAATGGGTGGAATATGTGTCCCAGGGTAAGTAATTATCAGACTGTCGATTATGCTGGTGACCCCAAGACCAAAATGAATAGGCAACATATTCTGACTTCCAAATCCTGAGCCGCCAGATACCTCCTTCATTTGAATGATATTGCCGGCGAACAGCCTCACACGAGCACCAATAGCATCAGGATTAGGGTAGAAGCCATTAACCTTTATAATTGCCCAATTGTTGTTATTATCAGTAATGTTTTTATAGGCATATACTTTATCAACATTCTGATGGTAATGCCCAACCACCATGTCAAGCCTGCCATCCCAGTCTATGTCACCTAGAGAAAGGCCACATCCATAATGGCCATCGTTGACGCCCGCAGTATCAATACATGTAAATGATTGGCCTTGATTATTTCGATAGAGCTGGTTACCGCTGCCAGCGGTTACGGCATAGAGGTCAATCCAGCCATCATTATCGAAATCCCCAAATGACACGCTATGGCACCAATCCTCCTGACCTAGTCCAAGGCTTTGTGTAACATCCGTGTAAGTATCATCTCCGTTGTTTCTAAACATCTCTCCGTCCTGATTGTGCCAATAAGACATATAGTAGTCCATGTTGCCGTCATTATTATAATCGCCCCAGGTAATTCCATATCCCGTTGTATCTCCGTCGCGTGGAAGGTTTATGCCGGCAGTGTCGCTGAAATTAGTAAGGCCCCCATTGCCATAGTTTTTGTATAATCTGTTGGTTGATTCGCCGCTTATTAGAATATCAAGATCATTATCGTTATCGAAATCGGATGCCGCACCGCAATCCCAATACTGGCTTGAGTCGGCGAGTGCTGATGTACCTGTTATGTCAATGAATGGCTCATCGATATTTCCTTGGAAGAACCGGCAGGATTGCCGATACCCGCTCCAAGCCTGATTAACTACGATAAGGTCGAGCGCAGTACTCTTCGTGAGCGGCGCAAAAAATGCAGCATAGCCATAGCCTCCCCTGTCCCCGACATTATATATGACTGAGGATTCCGTATAATTACCATTGGAGAAAACGAAAAAATCGTTTGTGCTGTTATCGCGTCTAGAAATGTAAATATCTTCATCATAATCCGCATCGAAATCGCCATAACATACGCCCCAACCGGCTCCCGAGCCCGCAACTCCAATTAAGACCGTTACATCTTGGAATTGCCAATCGCCCATGTTCCTGAACATCTTGTTTTGTCCGCCTTGACCAACTACAAAGATGTCTAAATCACCATCACCATCATAATCCAACAAGGCTGTCCCGAATCCATTTTCATGATAATTTCCCAAACCGCACGAATCTGTCATATTTCTAAATTGTATCTGCGAATTAACATAACTGTAAAATATAATAGAAAGCAGAAATCCACCGGCAACTAGCACTTTCATGTTCATCTTATTCTCCCAGCTTGTCATATATCATGATGCAATGATAAACAGATCATAATATACATCATTTCACATCGCTAAATGTTACTGCTCTGGATATGTTGGAGCAGATGGCAAGAACAGAAAATATACTAATTAGAAAAGCGGTCGGTTTCATAACCACCTCTCTTTTTAAAGTTTCTATATAATGTCTATAATAAAAGCCACCCAGCTTGTCAAGGAAAAAAGGGGAGTATCAGGGAAGCGTTTCGAATAGTGCCCGTACTGCTTGGATCATCTATAGCCTTTGGCTACGCGAGCCGTGAGGAATTTTACAATTCCAGGCAAGTCCTTCGCTCGTTGTTCCTTAATGCGCACGGCCATTAGCGCCGCGAGGCCCCTGATTGTAGCCGAAATGACAAACAGAATATGGTAATTAACAACAACCTGCGGACCAATCGCGATTCCAACGTCTTTCCAGCTTTCTGCCAACCCACCTCCTATTAACGATGCCACGAAGAAACCAGTCCCCGAAATCACCGCAAATACTGCCAGATATATGGTCCGATTTTTCTCAGGGCTAACCGAAAGCGGTAAATTAAAGGCCGCTAAGTTAAAGCCAGCCCACAAGATACCAGCATAAATTGCCTCGAAGCCTAATATCCAGAGATAACCCTGACGAGGGATTAACCAAATCAGTGGCACTACGGATAATCCAAGTGAACACCCCGCCAAAATTGGTTTCGAACCATACTTGTCAATCAATGCTCCCCAGGGCTTATTTGAAAATAGGGCCGCTATTAGTGAGGCGGTCGCATAAAATGAAATCTGAGTAAATGTCATTTGAAGATTCGTCAGCATGTGGGCGGCAAAAAAAGCTCCCGCGATTCCTGTCCCGACGTTCCACACGAAGAAGAAAATCAAAAGCTTTCCAAATTCGGCATTCCTGAATGGCTCAAGAAAATATCCTCTATCGATAACCACTGAGCCTATCGGAATTTTCTTCTCGGGAAGCCTATTCATTACTATGGCGGCCACCAACCCCGCTATGCTTCCTGCTGACAACAGGACCGCATAGCCATAATCTACTCTGCCGTTTTTCTGGAAAAAATCCAGAGCTACTCCCGCAATTAAAAAAGTTACAATGGTTGAAAATGCAATCGCGGCGCTTCTGGAGCCGAAATATCGTCCCCGGAGCCGCCCCGGAACCAGATCGGCGACCCAGGTGAACCAGCCCGCCGCGCCCATCGTGGCGCCTACGCTTGAGATAATAAAGATCCCAAGCATATACTCCAGTCGCCATTCTCCCCTGATAAATGGTAACGGCACGAGCAACCACCAAATCTGACGCCCCAATATGAGACTACGCGTGGTTATTGCCTTGCACCGGCCAGTCAAGTCGATTCTATACGCGGCTATTATCTGGGAAACCTGGGATATAAAGGGAATTGCCCCGATTAGCCCAATTTCGAAATTGTTGGCGCCAAGGAAGAGGGCGAATCCTGTAAGGAAAGGACTTCCAGTTATCGTGATAAAAACCGCCGCGAAAACACCCTCCCATGTAACAAAAGGAAGAATTTGGCGCAGGGACTGCTTTCCGAGCAGTTCCGCCTCGATAGCGCGCTGAGATCTAAATGCTGACCGGGGTACCTTCGCGGATAAATCTTCTTGTTCGATTTCCAATTCCCTAACCCAGGAAATTTTTCCTTTATCCCACGGCATTGCCGTCAAGGCATGCAAATTAAATATTCAAAAATGCAAATAACCGCCCTGGAGAATGCTCCAGGTCAGCCAAATCACCCTGAAACCAGGGCTCTTATCAATCAATTACGATATATCTAATTTGTAATAAGTCAAATGGAATCTTAAACTTACGATGAGTATGGTTCCACCTGCCCCAGCGGGGAATGTCTTGCCTTAAGCCGGAAGCTCCAAAATTTCTTCGGGCCTCCAGGCTATTTTCCTCAAACAGTCCGGGCACAGATATATCCCATTATATAAATCCATTTCGGAAAATCTAACCTGCTGATTGCATGATTCGCATAACGCCAGTCCGACTCTTTGTAGCTTCTGCAATACCAGCTCTATTTCTTTTAACTCCATAGATTCCCCTTTCTAACTATTCGAAATATATATCGGCACAAAGGGCAGATAATTAATAAATTGACAAATTCCGCCCACAAGGTAAATTGGCTTGTACGGAGGTTGATATGAAATGTCTTCCCCTTATCCCGGCCTCAGTTGTTGGCTTATTAATTTTGTTTCTCGATGTTGATATCGCCGTTGGCGACAGTATAATAATCCGCGCCTTTTTCGATTCCTTTGAGCAAAGAGCATTCGTCGAGAGCCGTCTTCAAAAGCTCGATGAAGATATCGGAGCATTTGGAGTATATAAGGCATTGCCCGCTGATATCGATTGGCTCGACAGCCTGGGCCTGAAATATCAGGCCGCGCCCGCGTCAATTCCACAGCCGCCGTCTGCGGCTGAACTCGACTCATTTTTCTACACTTATGACGAGATGATCGATTCGATGTATTCCTGGCAGGCGCAGTTCCCGGCCCTGGCGCAAGTCGCAATTATTGGGCAAACACAGCAGGAAAATAGAAATATCTACGCCATAAAGATATCCGACAGCGTTTCCGTAGACCAGGACGAGCCGGTTCTGCTATTTGACGGTGCCCATCACGCCTGCGAAATCATGGGGATGGAGATTTGCCTGGCACTTGCCGACACACTCCTCCGCAGCTACGGCGCCGACACCAATATAACAGAATTTGTCGATGCCACTGAGACCTGGATTGTGCCGCTTATCAACCCCGATGGCAACTCGGCGGTGCACGCGGGAATATCGCTGAACTACCGCAAGAATGGCCGCGACCACGACAACGACGGCATATTATATGAATATGAATGCAACGACAGCTGGACCTGCCCGACTGAAGGGGTCGACCTCAATCGAAATTACGATTGGTACTGGAGCAGCAGCGGCTCCACCATTCCAATGAATTACTACTACCGGGGAGCATCGCCCGGCTCCGAATCCGAAAACGCGGCGATCACCGCATTGGTGGCTCAAATCAGGCCTGTCTTCTCGGTAACCTACCACAGTTGGGGCGAGGTTCTCTATTTCCCCTGGCTATGGGGGGATAATCAGCATACCCCGGATCACGGTGTTATATTCGACGTAGCAACCGAAATGGCCGGCAGAATAGAAAAGGAAAATGGCGTCGAGTCATACGATCTGGTCCCCTCAGATGGCCAGGGCGGCCTGTCGCCTAACTGGCAATACGCCAGGTATGGTGTCATTTCGTTTCTTCCTGAAACCGTGGCCTATCCGGATTTCATTCCCGATACCGAGGCGCGGAAAAAAGGGATTGTGGCCGCCAACCTGCAGGGGGTTTTTTATCTCTATGCCAGGATACGAGAGA
>Ga0315293_10006215_pt1 | contig 11197 bp, 10 predicted proteins | sample YL17G13_20_MG_FD_203071 | JGI IMG/M metagenome (GOLD analysis project Ga0315293, IMG submission 203071) | Sediment microbial communities from Yellowstone Lake, YNP, Wyoming, USA - YL17G13_20 | ecosystem: Environmental > Aquatic > Freshwater > Lake > Sediment | place: USA: Wyoming | collected... | reverse complement strand
ATGAAACCGAGATTCTCATCTCGGACGGCCAGCTTCAGGATGCGATGGAAAGACTCCAGGATTTACTGCAGGAACAGCCCGACAGGGCCGATTTGATTGTCAGGCAGGCGGATATTTTAGGGATGACAGGTGCCACATCGGAAGCTGTAAGCCGGTATAAAGACGCAATCCGCATCTGTCCGGATTTCCTCGAAGCGACCATAAAGCTCGGCACGCAGTATCTGCAAATGCAAAATAACCCCTCGGCGGCGCAGCAATTCAACAGGGCCATCGAAATAAACGACCAGATTGTCGATGCTTATGTCGGCCTTGCGACCGCACAAAAGGCATGCGGCAAAATTGCAGACGCATTGGCGACGCTTTCGCTGGCAAAGGCTATCGAACCCAACAGCACATTGTTATTTTCACAGACGGCCGCTTTGCAGTTTAAGATTGAGATGGAATCCGGTTTTTGCTTGGATAACGAAAATGAGCCGGACGAAACCATTGAGGCGGTTATTGCAGCCCACTTGCGGCAGACATCCGCCGAGCCGCAAAACCCGGATTTATACTATCGAATCGGCCTGTTGATGGTTGCCGTTCACAGATATGAAGATGCAATTAAGGCATTTGAAACTGCCCTGGAGATAAATCACACACACACAAGGGCCAAAAACAAACTGGCAATATGTCTGCTCGAAACAGGTCAAAATCAGGCTGCCTTGTGCCAGCTGACTACCGGCGATTGTATTGACAAGGATATGCTCAACCTGCACTATAAGACGGCATTACTTTATTGCGACAGGGTAAAATTCGCTTCATCGCTCATCAACCTCGAAAAATATATGCAGGATAATTTCGCATGCGCAAATGCTACGGTAAATGTTTCGATTGTTTTGCAGAACCTCGGACTTTTAGATAGGGCCTCTGCAATGTGGGATAACCTGGCAAATACTGCAAACCAGGCCATAAATTCGGAACATCCGGACTGGCCCAGCCAATTCTAAGAGTTTACCGCAGGAAGCCAAAAACCGCAAACCGCCTTATTGAATGATTAAAAAACCTGAATGAAACATAACATATATTATGGGACGTTGTTTATTTTGTCTTTCAGGGGGTTTAGAAATTTTGCTGGATGCCTGTTTACACCGAACCGCCCTGGATTTTACGGATTTTAAGACTCCCAATAAGCGGCAGATTCGCGAATAGCCAGAGGTTTGCCAATGATTTCGTAATATATAATCGCATTACGCAGCTTATCCGTATCGTCGAATACCAAAAACGTTTCCTGCGGCGCAGCAGCTTGGTATGTTGTTACTTTTGACTTTGCAGCCAGAGCTTGCGCTGCTGATTCTTCAAGATGCTCTATCTTAGAACGAACCGGCTGGACAGGTTTAGCTATGGTTTTTTTTAACTCAGATTCGTCAATCTGCTGGGCTATATGTGTTAAATAGGGTTTGATTTTCGGTTGGGCTATTGTGTGTGTTTTTTGTGCCGCAGGCTGCAAAGGTATTTTGTGGTTGGGTTTCGGCTGGGCGAGGGTTTCTTCTATATTCTCATCGTCCTCGATTCCTTCGGTTTTTTTTGCCCTGGTCTTGGCGAGCCACTGAATGGCTGCGATTACAGCTATTATCACAAATACCAACAACTGCATCCAGGGTGCATTCTCTGAATTAGTAGGTGCAGCAAGAACAATTTGTATTGTCCAAATGTTCATAGTTCTGACCCCACATAAAATGTAGGGCTAAATACTAACGACTATCGACCAACGACTAATTTTTATTCTTTCTTTTTCGGTTTTGCGATTGAGTCACGCATTTCGGTATCTGCGACAATATTCTTCATACGGTAGTAATCCATAATACCGAGGTTGCCTTTCTGGAAAGCTTCGGCAATAGCCAATGGTATCTTCGCTTCGTTTTCCACCACTTTAGCCCTATTTTCCTGTACGAGAGCTGTCATTTCCTGCTCACGAGCAACGGCCATAGCACGCCGCCCTTCCGCTTCTGCCTGACGCATTTTCTTGTCTGCCTCAGCTCTGTCGGTTTCGAGCTTGGCGCCGACATTGGCTATCTCAACGTCTCTGGTGCTCACGCCGGCAACGCTTACATCGGCGATATCGATAGAGACAATTTCGAATGCCGTTTGAGCATCGAGACCGCTTTCTAAGACTTTCCGCGAAATTCTATCAGGGTGTTCCAGCACATCTTTATAAGTTTCTGCAGAACCAATTGCGCTGACAATGCCCTGGCCGACACGGGCAATAATAGTTTCATCGGTAGCGCCTCGTACCAACTGGTTAATGTTTGACCGGACGGTAACTCGGGCTCGTACCAATAACCTGATGCCGTCCTTGGCAACGGCGTCAAGCGTCGTTGTCCTGTCTAATGGACAATCTATAATTTTCGGAGTAACAGTGGTTTCTACCGCTCTGAGTATGTCCCGCCCCGCCAGGTCGATTGCACGGGCGACCTCGAAGGAAAGTGGAATCTTGGCCCGATTTGCTGCAATGATGGCCTGAACCACATCTATGACATGGCCGCCCGCAAAATGGTGCGCCTGTAACTGTGCGAAAGTAACCGGCAAGTCAGCTTTGCGCGCAATAATCAGGGCATTGACGCAAGTCATCACATCGCCTTGTGCCTGATAAGATGCCAAAAAGCGTTTTTTTTGCGCAGCTTTTTCTTTTAACCAGGGCTCATTGAGCTGTATATCACCATCTCGCTCCTGCAGGTCCTTGCGGCGAAACCAGTTTAAATCGACTAACCAGACACTTTCCAGATGTTGAGTGGTTAAATCAGAAATACCGGCCTGCACAGCCGCGATTTTGGCGCGAACTATCTCTCCGCGAGGAACACCTCGCAAAGACATTCCTATCAACTCAAAAATGCTGACGTGTGCCCCGCTAAAAAAGGCCTTAATCCAAATCCTTATAAACGACAGGAAGACAAGGGCAACAACAAAAGCAACTATACCAATTACAACCACCAACCCTATCAGAACATTGCTGGCTTGAGCCAATAAAAAAGTCGTTTCCATTTTTGTATGCTCCTAATTAATAAGTTTATAGACTGTTAGTTTATTCTACTAAAATTACACTTTTTTTGCGACAACTATATTATTTCCTTCAACTTCTTTAACTATTATTTCAACTGATGCCTCAATCATTCCACCCTGGGAGACGACGCTGTATCGTTTACCGCCTATTTCAGCGATACCTGATGGCCGCAGTTCTGTAACAGTTATCCCGCCTTTATCTCTAAGGTGACTGAAATTTTCGTCACTGATTCCGGGCTCGCCGCGAGCTTCATCGAATTCTTCCTGATGTTCCATCAGTATCATTTTGCGCCCAAAAGGTATCTTCGGAAGAAGCTTGATTCCAAATAAAACCAGCACAGGAACACAGATAAAAATAACAAGCAGGATAACCCATCCCGCTGATCCGCCGGATATAAAGCCAAGGATTACGGCTGCTAATAAAGATGCTGTTGCAAGAACACCCAGTACCCCGCCCGAAGGCAGAATCGTCTCAAGAAATACTAATAGAATTCCAACCACCAGTAATAAGATAGCGTATATCAAAACACTCTCCTCAATAGCATTTACTAAGAGACACTTTGGTCACCAGTTATTTCCTTTACTACTATATTGTTTCCGTCAATAGATTCAACAATAATTTCTTTATTCTCATCTATGAACTCTCCGCGAGAAACGACATTCACCCGTTCTCGTCCAAATCGACCGATACCGGAAGGTCTTAGTTGACTCAGGGTAATGCCTTTCTGTGCAATTCCGACCAGCGGTTTCTCAGATGCCATTCCATATTGTACCGCATCAGTTTCCACCGGCCCAGCCAATATCAGCCTTTTGGCGATAGGAATTTTAGGTAGATATTTCGAAAACAGCCAGGCTAAAACGACAAAACCTGCCGCACCTAAAAATACGGCAAGGATTCCGTTGTTGAATAATTGCCAATCGAGCTGTGTTTCCGGCCATGGTACTTTATCAGGCGGATTTTTAATGAGCATGCCGAACATGCCCGCAAATACACAAAGCAAACCGAGTACGCCTGCAATACCGAAGCCCGGCAAAATGAAAACTTCGACCGCAAGCAGAAGTAAACCCGTGATAAATACCGCTACTTCGAGCCAGTTGGCCATACCGGTCAGATATTTGCTGCCGATGATAATCACAAAACAAATACCCGCAACTACCGCAGGCAAAACGGCGCCGGGCGTATTAAATTCGATATAGACCCCCAACAAAGCAATCATCACAAGCACACCCATCACAGTAGGAGAATTTACCCAGCGAACCATCTCCTCGGACCAGTTGGTTTTAAGTGTCTGGATATTCTCGGCGAAAGTAACCTTGTCACGCTTTGCCAAAAATTCGAGCCCCCCTGCCAAATCCTTTACCTGTGCCCTGGCGACACCGTAATCAACGGCCTGCGATGCGGTAAGCGTCAGCAGTTCTGTATTTCTGTCGATTATTTCCTTATCGTTAATGTCATAAATATCGGGGTCTTTGGGAAGTTTGTCGCCTTCAAAAAATTCGTATTTATCCGTTTGCAGATTTTTTACCTTGTAAACCTCTATCTGGATAGTAACCATCGCCTTTAGCAGTGCTTCCGGATAGCCGTTAGAGTTGGCGGCGTTGACAAATGCAGAACGCGTAACGGTCTCAACCTTTTCCCGCTCCACACCCTCGAGTTTGCCGCCCAACTGAATCGGCGCACAATCCCCGATGGTTGTGTTTTCCTTCATTATGATGTCTTTGCAGGCAACGCTTATCATCGCCCCTGCCGAGATGGCCTTTTGGGATACAAATGCTACCGTATGTGCCTTTGGATTAACTTCGTGCAGAAAGTAATTTGATATATCGAATGCCGCAAAGAGGTCGCCGCCATAAGTGTCAATCTGGTAGATTAAGTATTGTGCGCCGTTATTTAATGCGATTTCAGTCCTTCGCTTGATGGATTTATAAAGGCCGTCGTCAATCATATCCTCACAGGGAATTACCGCGACCTTTACTGGCGGCGAATATAAAGCCGAAACGTCATTTGACTCCCCCGCCCTGCCGGTTGTCGGCATAGAAAACACCCCACACAATAACACAAACGACAGAACAGCTAAAATCATGTAAAGCGGATTTTTCATATAAGGAATTCTACATCCGCATCTAAAAATTTACAATACCCGTTTTGCGGTTTGAAAAAATTTCCCTCTCCCCCGCCGACCGGCTGTAAATTAGAATATCGGGTTAAAGCAATTAACTCTTCAGGTGAGAGTTTACCAAGCAATACGGTTTCAGTTGTACTTTAGAGCATATATTAGTGTGGTGTCTTCGGATTTGTCCCGTTAGGGATCAGATAGAGTTTTTGGTAGGGACAACAACCAACTCATCACATATTATTAAGATAATATCTTCTACATTCTTGGCATTATGATAGACCTTTTCACTTATTGAATCAACGTTAGTATCCGTCAGTTCAATTTTTAACTTGGTTGCAACCCCTATAATAAGTTCATAACCAAAGGGATCACAGCCACCCCCTATTGCTTGCAGTGACACAGGGGTATCGTCAACACAAATCATATCGGAAGATACACAATACATATAACCAATTGTTTCCCGAATAGCTTTTACCAATCCTTCCGGACATTCTTTCGATTCACAAATTCGTGCATAAAAATCTTCAAATTTTACAGGTGATCTATTTCCAATATTTTGTTTCTTTAAATAATTTCTGGAGTGACAACGAAACATCGACAAAAATGTAGCAACCGCTGCTAATGAAAACACTATTATTACATAAAAGCGAATATCAAAGAAGTTCAAATCGAAAAAATACAAAAAAAGCCCTAAAGTAGCGATAACAATTGCAAGTATGCATAAAATATTAAAAGCCTTTTGATACAGATCTATTTTACAAGGTTCTATTTCTTTCCACAGTGGCCTTTCACGACGAAGTTTGCTTGTCACACAACGTCGATGTGGATACTTTAATGTATGAGAGTAAATTTTCTGACCATATTTTGACATTTTCATAAAATTATTCTCTATGGCTTATCCTACGACTTTGACTTTTTGTTTCTCGGAAAGACTTTGAATGCCGTTATCAAAACCGACGGTATCATTATTAACGCTGCAACTATGCCCACCCAGCCGGCAACGGTGCTGCTGCGGAAAAATATCATAAGTCCCCCAATCAAACAGACCATCGCACAAATACCGATAAGCCCCCCGCTTGGCCTGAAAACCTCCGCTATCAGCAATACAGCGCATACGAAATACAGGAATACCGCCAAAAGAAGCCACCAATCCATAATATCATCCTTAAAAATTGCCTGCCGACGATATTTTTGCTAAACCAATTTTCGCAGAATTTCTATCCCACGCAGGATTTTATCATCGCTGGTCGCGTAACTTATCCTAAAGTGCGTGTCTTTTTCACTGAATACATTGCCGGGGATGACAAGGACATTATTTGCGATTGCCTTTTCGACAAATTTTGTTGCCGAGCCGTTCGGTACCTTCACAAATGCATAGAACGCCCCGCCGGGTTTAACCATCTCAAACTTGTCTTTGAGGCCGTTATAAATGAGGTCCCTTTTCTTTCGGTATACATCCACCAGACTGCTCACATCGAAATCGAGAGCGGAAATTGCTGCTTTCTGAAAAGGCGTCGGTGCGCAGACGAAGGTGTATTGCTGTATCTTGGTCATCTCCTCGACTACGCATTTGAGTGATTCGTGCACTGCCGCAAAGCCCAGCCGCCATCCGGTCATTGCGTAGGATTTACTAAACCCCCTCAGTAAAATAGTCTTATCCCAGTAGCCGGCTATGCTCGGGCATGCGCCGTCGTAACAGAATTTTTCATATATCTCATCGGTCATAACGACAATGTCTTTTTTGGCGGCGATTTTGGCCATGGCCTTCACCTGATGTTCGGGATATACCACACCGGTCGGGTTGCAGGGAGAATTAAGGACAATCAGTTTGGTTTTGCTGGTTATGGCAGCGGCGATTTTTTCAACGGGCAGGCCGAAATCAGGGTAGCTGTCAACAAAAACGCACCTGCCGCCGAGCATATTAACAAGGTGCTTATACATTACAAAATACGGGTCTGGAATAATCACTTCGTCGCCGGGATTAAGGATTGCCAAAAGGGTAAGCAGAATTCCCCCGCTTACGCCGCTTGTTACAATAACCGATGGGTTTTTCCAGCCGAATTCACGTTTCACCTGCCGGGTGATTTGGTCTTTTAGCGAATCATCGCCTGCGGTCTGTGAATATTTGTTTTGGCCCGCTATGATGGCCTCTATGGCCTTATCCTTTAACTGCTGGGGGACATCGAAATCGGGTTGCCCGATGGAAAAATTTACAGGGTCTTTCATTGTTGCCGCCAGTGCAAAAACTTTCCGGATTCCGCTTGCATCTATCAGTTTTGTTCTGTCTGCGATAATGTTTTTCATTGTTGTATCCTAAAATTAATCAGCCCTTACTAATTCCGCTGGCGCATAAAGAAGCCGCCGTTTGGCATCACATCGCAAGGCCAACCAGCGGCATTTTTTCGTAATGCTTTCCAAATATTGCGCATTGCAGGTAAAAATCATAACCGCAACACAATAAGGCCTTTATTTTTTCTTCTGTTCGGCCTTCTTGTCAGGGGTTTTTGCGGCAGGTGCCTTTGCAGCGGATGCAGCGGACTTGGGTGCGCCTTTGACACCTCCCTTTGCGGCCTCGACGGCTGGGGCGGCAGCAGCTCCGGCTGCTCCGGCTACTTCCGCTCCGGCAACAGCCTCACCTTCGACCTTTTCCTTCCTGCCTGCGTGACTCTTGCGATGAGCGACCTTCGGCAATCCGAACACAGAATCATCCTCGGCCCACTTCTCGTCTTTTTTCAACTGCTCTACACGTTCGGCACGCGATAATACATTTCTATGCCGCATAAGGGCACTTTTTACTCTTAATGAACGGTCGATAGACATCCCAAATTTCTCCTAAATTATTTAACCTTTTCCCCATAGGCGTCGCTAAACAACTTCGGTGCAAAGCTCTCATAGCCCTGGGGTGCTTTATATTCTGCACCAATATCTGCTATTTTCTTTTTTACCGCCGCGCCGTCGGTACCGGCCTTTGCCGGATTGTCATACAGGTTCTTTGTCACTAAAAAGAACCCGCTTTCGCGGTTTTCAATCACAAGCTCAATGCCGTTGTCGGCGAAATACTTTTGTACCGGCTCAAGGTCTCTCGATGAATGATATTGAGCAAGCACAATCCTGTTGTCGCCACTTGACTGAATCGCCGCGGGTTTCGGCGGCTCCGGTTTTTTTACCGCCTCAACAACGGGCTGCTTAACCGACGTTTCAACCTTCGGCGCTGTTTTTGCCGGCACTGCCGGTTTTGTTACCTTTTCCACCAATGAGCTTACCTGCCGCTCAACCGAATTTTGACCCAGCCGAAATACAACCAAAAGCACGAGCACCAGGCCTAAAACAACTGCAATCGCAAACTGGTACGGGATTGATATATCAATCCTGTCAGCGTTAAGCTGAAACATTTTCCGTTTTTTCCATATCGCCGCATTTTCAGGTACATACGGCGCAGTTTCCAAAGGAATTGCTTCCTGCTGAAAACTCGGCTCCGGTTCTGGTGCCGGCATCGACAAAGGCACCTCTGTTACTGCCGGTTCAGCTTCGCCCTGAACTATCGGCTGAACGTTTTCCACCGGCTTTTCCGGCTCTGGCGTTTGCTCTAACGGCTTAATTTCACTTGACTTAAGCTTCGCCTCTGCCATTACCTCATACAATGCTTTTTTCCCGCGATTCCGTATAATCATACCAATACCCGCCTATCTATTTACAACGTGCCTGGCAGATAATCCTCGGTGCGGTCAGGCAACAAGCCATCTGTCCTAAATTTTAACTATTGTTTTTACAATATCTTATTCCCATTTGCAACTATAAACTTCTTATTTTCCAAATTTATGTCTGCGGGTTATAAAAGCACTCTTCTTCCGCAGTTTTGAGTTTTTAGTTTTTATCTGCCGCAGGCGGATTAACGGGGAAAGGTCGAAGAGAATTAAAAATGTAAAATTAAAAAAGTTTCGGCGGGGGGAAACTTGTTTGTCAGGTTAAGTAATGACTATTACATTTTATTGCTCATCGAATGTTTTATTATCACTTATTGTTTTTGGTGTTGTTTTTTGTAAATCGTCCAACATTTTTTTTATATCCTGATGAATTTCGCTTTTATCCATCACATCAGCAATTTGCCAATAATCCCCTTTATTGATACTGATATCAATTTCACTGAAAAATTTATTGAGAAAATCACTTCCTTTACCATCAATATCGTTGTTAAGCGGATCATTATAAACCTTAGGCGGAAGGTTATCTTTTAAATATTGTTTTGCTTTTTCAATCTGCTGGAATAATTCACCCGCAGACATTTTGCGAACAAATTTTTCAAGAACAGCTGGAATAATGAGATAATTTTCTATTTCCTTTCGTGACCAATGATATACTTTTAAACCAGTAGGAACGTGCTGTTCATCGGCTTTGCTGACATTATCTCTAATAAAAAATCCTTTTAGCTTCGGCTCCACAACTTGCAAATAATTAAATTTAATACGGGCATTATTAATTTGGTCGTCTCCGGTTGGTTCAAAAAACACCTCGCTTAATTCTTTGATAACATCATGTTGCATTTTGGCAGCCCAAGTCTTCAAAAGACGTAAATCCCTAACACCTTCCGCAAACAATATAAATTTCTTTTCCTGTGCATTTAAAATATCAATCGCTGATACTTTCTTCAACGCGTTTACTATTTGTTGTTTACCACCTTGAATAGGTTTTGGAACATTCCCAAAGAAAGTACAAATATAACCCGTATTAGTACTGTTAATTATAACCTCTGAATGTGTAGAAATTAAAAGCTGGACATTATTCTCCGCCGCAATTTTCTGTAGCCAATCGTACATTCCTTGTTGCAGCCTTACGTGCATATGGCTATCAGGCTCATCAATCAACAAAATAGAATTCTCATGGACATACAAAAACGCTGCCAATAGAAGAAATTGCAGGAATCCGCTACCTCCGTTTGCAATCTCAAGCAAACAACCCTTACCACGTGACCATACTTCACGATAACGAATTAAAATATGGGCGTCTGTACTTGGATTAAAAGAGATTTTCTCGAGTTGAACATTGAACATATTTTTAATCTGTACACACAAATCATCCCATTTGCCTTTTTCTTGAACTTGTAAAAGCAAATTTCGCAAAATTTCTCCCGGTCTACCTTCTCCAATAATATGCCTTTGGGCTCCAAGTTCTACTTTTCTTTCCTGTGTCTGAACTCCCGATAATGGCGGTAAATGAAAAACTTTGTAGACATCCTCTGGAATATCTTTTTTTAAGTCCATTGGTTTGCAATATAGCACTTCTTGACCACCATAATTTAATTCAATACCATATTCCCACCCTTCACCGTTCTTATCTACACCCTCAGCGATAATTTGGATTTTAATGGGCTGTTGTTCCGCGGTTTGAGTTAATGTATTAAACCACAAAAATCTCATTTCTTGAACCGGAACAGCATAAATAGCGTTTCTCGTTACTTGGGCACCAGACCTTTTTTTAGCCGTACTTTTTGAAGCTTTACCTTTCTTCTCGTCCCATTCTTGAATTAAAGAACCCCACAAAGCAATTGCCTGTAAGGCTGTTGTCTTACCTCCATTGTTAGGCCCAACAAGCAAAGAAACTGCAGGACTCACTTCATATGTAGCATCTTCAAATTTCTTAAAGTGTTTTATGGTTATCTTTTTTATCATATGTTCACCTTCACGAATATTATCCGGTAAAAAAGATCAACTGTCAAGTATCTTAAGTCAATAATGTGCAGAATGGCACAAATGGCTGATTTTTCTTACACTTTTTGGCGGTATAGTAATATCAAGCGGGCTAAATCTGAAATCTGAGATGTGAAATCAGACATTCCTCTACGAGATACGAGATACCAGCCACCTGCCGCGACGTGCCGTCTCTGGCACGGCGGGCGAGATACGAAATAAATCAGCGTCTAAAAAATCCTATCAGTCTTGCGTCTGTTTTTCTGTCGTTAGTTTAGAATTTTGAGTTTTGGTTATTTGAATTTGTTTAGGATTTAGAAATTAGTGCTTAGGATTTGGTTGCGGCCAAAGGCCGTGATG
>Ga0315293_10006214_pt1 | contig 11198 bp, 33 predicted proteins | sample YL17G13_20_MG_FD_203071 | JGI IMG/M metagenome (GOLD analysis project Ga0315293, IMG submission 203071) | Sediment microbial communities from Yellowstone Lake, YNP, Wyoming, USA - YL17G13_20 | ecosystem: Environmental > Aquatic > Freshwater > Lake > Sediment | place: USA: Wyoming | collected... | reverse complement strand
AGTGCCTCGAGTGCGGAGGGGACCATAAACTCGAGTCCGCGGTGGCCCTGGCCACGGGGCGCAAGGACTCCCTGTTCCTGATCTACCGGTGCCGCAGGCGGTGGGAGTTCGGGGCGATCTTCGGCAAGCTGATTGCCGGGCGGATTCCCCACCACGAGGTGCTGGATTGATCCCGGGGATCATCTTCGACGCTTCGATATCCAGGTCGTGGAGTGACGGCTTTTTCCTTTCGATCTGGAACCTTGGGTACTCGACCTCCTTCATGGGGGGCGGGAGCCCTTTCGAGTGGAGGAGCCGGATTCGTTTCACCGTGACGCAGTGGACTGGAAGCAGAATAAAACCGTTCTGATGATTTGATAGCGTGGAGGAGGAAGACATGTACGAGGAGCACAGGAACGAGAAGGACCTGCTTCACCGGGCCGACGGCCCGGCGGTGGAGGCCGACGACCGTAAGGAGTGGTGGGTCGATGGCCGTCGCCACCGTCCGGACGGCCCGGCGGTCGAGACCGTCCGGGGGACCCGGTGGTTCTACTGGCGCGGGGTGCGGGTGACCGAAGAGATCATCCTGAACCCGCGGTCGGCCGAGCCCAAGGACATCCTGAAAGAGGCGAATGTCGAGGTTCGCCGGGCCTGGATGGAGGCGTACGGGTTGGACGACTTCATCATCGGCCTGGACCCGAAGGTCTTGGACGACGACAAGAAGGCCGACCGGATGCTGCTCTCGGTCGAGATTCCCGGGGACGAGTTGCTGGTCATGGTCCGGGTCAAGAATTCTACCCCGGAGCCGGACGGGACCAGGAAGCACTACATGATCCGGGTGGACCCGAAGTGCAAGACGGCAGAGGAGGCTGTGGCATGGACGTTTGCGATGGAAAGCGGTCAGTACAATCCGGAAAAAGAGACCTAGAGCTGGCGTGGGCTGCTGGATTCTTTGATGGCGAGGGGTGCTCTGTTTGCGGAAAAGGTGAGCACGGGACCAGATCCCTTAACGTAACGGTGGCTCAGGTCAACGGGGATAATCTCTTGAGGTTTAGATCTGCCGTTGGAGACGTCGGCAATATCATGGGTCCTTATAAACTTCACAAGAACAACAGGCCGATCTCTTTTTTTAGAGCCTACGGGGCTAAGGCGGTTTCGGTGATCAGGGCGTTGTGGGCCTTTCTTTCGGAAGAGAAAAGACTGCAAGCGGTTCATGCAGCTACGGAGTACTTTTTGAGGCCCATGAAAAGAGGCAAAGGCGTGTGCGCGAGAGGTCATTCCTACGAAAAGTTTGGAAAGTACACTCACGGAGTAAGGTCGGAGTGCGCGAAGTGCAGGTATGACAGGAGAAGGGGTGTTCTTGATCCGATAGAGATAAAGACCGCTCTTCAGCTTAGGATCGGAGTGAGGGAGTATAGTCCGTTTCTTTACACTTCAGACGGAGTTCCGAAGGAGACCTAGTGTTTCCCTTCGCGTTTGTCACGCACGGGCTTGCGCTGTCGTGGGGTGAACGGCTGTCCGTATCCGTGGTGGGTCCGAGTCCCTACTCGGCTTCGTTTTCCGAATGCTGGTCCGGGATGATGTTCCAGGCCAAGTCATGGACCTTGGAGTCTGCCCTGACGTGGTAGCTTCCGTCATCCTGATCTGCCCGAATTCTTCGTGGGACCGTTTTACCCCGTGGTCCTACTCTTGGTCCCGCGGTTCCGGGTGGTGTACGTCGTGGAGAGACGACACATCCCTTTCGTGGTGGGATGAATACGGTAGATGAGACTTGGATGAAATACAGACCCACAAAGGGAGAGCTGTTCTACACGGCATGGATGGAAGCTTTGGCGGACGCCCGGTGGTGGGCTATTCAACGGGAAAATAAAGAGGGCTCTGAGTTTTTCCGCTTGTGGATGCAGTCTCTTGGAAGTCACCGATGAAGATTCCCGTCGTGGTCATGTTCTTCGCTCCCGGCATGTCCGACTGGCGCCCTATGGATCGGTGGTCCGTCGGGTGGACCCAGCGGGGAGCATGGTGCGTGTCGTGGAGCGGGAACGCGAATTCCTCCAGGCTTCGATGGGGACCGTACTTGTGATCCCTGCCATTTTTGTCTCCGCGTGGATCGGTGCCGGTCCCTTGAGCCAGTCGTGGTTCTCGCACCTGTACGCGTCGAACGGCATCGGGAGCACGGCGGGATCGTGGAACAAGGGTTGCATGTGGTCGAACGTCTTTTCCAGGGCTGGTAGGGCCATAGAATGATCGGCAAGGTCATTACGGTCATCGACACGGCGGTCCTCTACCAAGATTTGAATCAGGACTTTATCGGCATGTCCGAGTGGGCCCAGGGAAGGAGCTACTCGAGTTCGTGGAGGGTAAGGAGGTCCCGGGATCGGCACGGGAAGTTCATGCCGTCCTGGTGGGGAGCGGACCTGTCTCGGTCGTGGACGCTTGGATTCGAGGTCTTCGAGAAGCCGTGATTGTGATGAACCTGTTTCTGGCAGAAAGGATCGACTCCCGTTCGTGGGGTTGGCGGTTCGAGGCCTCCCTGTCTTGGCGCGACAAGTCGGTGGTCTCGGAGGGGACGCGTTTTCGGATTCGCTCCAGTTCGTGGGGGTGGGGACCATGATCCCTGCCCTGCGGGCGGTCAAATATACTATATCCGGGATTACCGTCCTGATAAGGGGAACGGCAGCCTGGAAGTGGGACTACACGTCTTCCGGCTCGTGGTCCGGAGGGGTCCTCCAATCGTGGTCGTGGAGGACCGGGACCCTGTGGTCGATGGGGTTCTAGTCCGGTTCCTGTGACCGGACGGTGTTGACGACGAAGATCGAGATGATGGCGGCTGCCGCGAGCGATCCGAGGGCGACTTCCTTGGGGTCGATGTCCATGAAGAAGAACGGGACGGAGATCATGACGGCGCGTTCCAGGGTGGCCGCGGCGACCTCGAGGAAGGCGCCGGGCTTGCCTTCGATGAACCGCCGGGCGGCTACCTCGCTGGGAAGCTCGCCCAGCGTCATGAAGGTCGGTGTCACGGACGTATTCTACCCGGCTGGAACGGGGGAAGCAAGATGACCACGGGAGCCCTGGCCTTCGCGCACATCGTGGAGCCGCCCCGCCTGGTCTCCGTGGGAGGATGGGGCCTGGCTCCGGGGTACGCGGATTCGGTGTCGTGGGTGCTGGAGAACTCGTTTTCCTCTGCGTGGGAATACCGTAATTTGGTGTCGGTGTCGTGGGAGGAGGGTCTGAGGGAAAGCTTCCGATGGCCATTGGAACCGGGGTCCTAGCCTTCAGGATTATGGCCGCCCCTCCCAGGAGGACGGTCTCGGGAAACTTCGCCGAGATCGTGTGGGACAAGACTTCTTTCTCGTGGGACGGCAGCCAGCAGTTTTCGGGTTCGTGGGAAGACGATTACATGATGTCGGGAATGTGGCCGGATTGGCGGAGTGAAGCGGTGGAGAGCACGAGCTGGGGGGGAGGGGGTTGACGGGGGGTGAGTGGGAGGGCATAATTCGGACGTGAGGAAGGATGAACCCAAGAGGGTAGCGGGGTACATCCGGGTTTCCACCAGGGAGCAGGCGGAAACCAAGCTTTCCTTGACTAACCAGGAAGAAAAACTGAAGGCGTACGCGATCTCCAACGACATCACGATTGATCGCATCTACAACGATGCGGCGGAGAGTGCGGGGGACCTGAATCGGCCAGCGATGCATGAGCTTCTGGCCGAAGTAGAGAAGGGAAACATCAGTCACGTCATCATTTATAAGCTGGATCGCCTGACAAGAAATCTGGAGAACCTTGGATACCTTCTGCGTCTGTTCGATAAAAAGGAGGTGTCCCTCCTGTCCGTGCAGGAGTCCCTGAACACCTCGAACGCGTCCGGACGTATGATCGTCAACCTCTTAGGGATGATTGCTCAGTGGGAACGCGAGGTCATCGCGGAGCGCACCAGGGCAGCCTTGAACGTGAAACGGGCAAGAGGAGAGAAGTTGGGGGGGATTATTCCCTACGGAAGCCGGGTTGCAAAGGGAAAGGGAGAGGGAGGAAAGGATACGCTCGTTCCGAACCCCAAGGAAGCTCCTGTTCTCCAGGGAATCCTCGATGCCCGGGCCGAGGGGAGGGGGTATGCGGATATTGCCCAGGGGTTGAACCAGATGGGCATTAAAGCCCGGTCCGGGGGAAGGTGGTTCCCCAGTACCATCCGTTCCGTTTGCATTCGATCCAAGGCTAATGTGGATGCCAGGGGTGGGTCCAAGGGGGAAGGGGGATCAAAGCGTGGAAATACACAATCGGGCGAACGCGTATGACATCTCAACATTATGTTGACAAGAAGGGTTCGGAAACGCTATTATTTGCCCCAGGAACGCACGTACAGGCCTGGGTGGGCCTATGGGGCCTCCTTTGGGCCTACGACGCGTAGGCGGGGCAGCGGTGCGTTTGTACGTAGAAGGGGGGTTTGATGCCCAAAAAGCCGCCTGAAATGCCCGGGAAACCATGGTACGCGGTCCTTTTAGCCGCCCGGAAGGCTTCGCTTGACAGGAAGCGTCCCTTTACTGCATCCGACGTGGCTCGGGAAGCCGGGATCAAGGGTACGAAAGTGTCCAGCGCCGAGCGAATTGCTTCCGCGTGGCTTGGAAAGTTCCACAGATGGGGGTATGTCCTCCGTACGGGGAGTGCGAAAGGAGAGAAACGGTGGATCGGAATATACGAGATGACCGATTGGGGGATGCGATTCAAGCCGTCGGACAAGAAGATTCGGGAAAAGAAGGAGAAAAAGGCGGCGGGGCCGGAGAAGACCTAGCCAAGAGGTGTAAAAGCGTAGGTCGTGGAATTGCGAGGATCACCAGGACCGCCCTTGCCCTGATCGAGAAGAAGCTGGATTCGCATCTTAAAAAGCTCCCGAGGCTTCCGTTCAAGGAGGAGTCCTACAAGATCGTTCCTACGAAGTCTTCTGGAGTGTACGTTATCTTTGAAAAGGAAGACGGGACTCCGTGCTATGCCGGGACTGGGCTTGAGCTTCGTACCAGAATTAAGCAGCATGGGAAAATATACACCGTTTTCTCCGTAAACGGAACCGCCTTGATGTCCAACAGCTCTTTCAGGGATTATCTTCTTCGGGTGTACTTTGACAAGTTCGTGTATTCGGAAGGTAATCGTTCTTATCAGAAGTGGGTAGAGGCGACCCCAGGGGAGGAGTTGTCCTCGATTTACGGAAGGCTTACCGAGAAGTACGAGTTTTCGTTCTTTGTGTGTCCAGAAGACCAGAGAAACATCATTGAGATGATGGTCTTGGCTGTCCTCAGGCCGTACATTAACTCTGGTGGAAGGTTGTGCCGGTAGCAATAGGAGAACAGGTGCGCTTCCTCTGCCTCTGCGAAGGCGGCATCGTCCGCAGTTCCGCCTTGGCAAGCGTCCTTCGCTGGGAGTTCGGCCAGGACGCCCTCGCGGCGTCCGCGGAGAAGAACGCGCCCGAGACCATCGCCATGCTGTGCGAATGGGCAAATTACGTGATCGTGATGCAGCCCAGGTTCGCGGGGGCCGTCCCCGCCCGGTATGCTCACAAGGTCCACGTCCTCGACGTGGGTCCTGACGTGTGGAAGAACCCGCTCCACCCGGAACTGCTGACCATCGTGGGGGATGCCGCCGAGAAGTGGAGGGATCGGGGATGGCAGCCGTAGCCCGTTTCATGCTTTCCCGTGCCAGCATGTGCTTCTCTAGCGGGTGGAGGATCTCCAGGATCAGCTTTGATTTTGAGAGGGACCCCGTCGCAAGGTCATGGAGCGGGGGGCTCCACTATTCCCCGTCGTTCCGCGAATCAATCGTTTGCAGCCACATGAGGTAGCATGGCTCCGCACGTCTACAGGTACAACCGCGTCGAGGTCACCCGGAGCATGTCGTTCTCTACGTGGTGGACGGTAAGCAGGGTCCGCGGTGGCATAAACTACGGGTGGGCGTCTTTCTCGTGGGCAGGCAGGGAACTATGGTCCCATTCGCATGAAGGTTGGCCTTTCCTGTCATGAGCCTATGGTCCTTCTTCCCTACTCTCCCGGCTACGGGATCGCGACGAGCTTCGGCTCTAACCGGAGCAGAAGCGCCACGGTCCGCTTGAGCCGAAGGTCGCTGTCCTGGAACGAGTGGCGAAGCTTCTCGGCATGGTGGGCAAACGGGAACTTCGCCTGGAAGTTCCATCAAGGGTGGACGATCTCATGAATGCCGGGGTGTACGTGGTGGTCTCTAACAACTATGAACGTTTTGAGGAGTATATTCTCGTGAATCTGTGTGCCAGCGGACTTGTCCCGTCCTTTTCGCATTGGGTTGTCCTTTCGAGATCCTCATCGTGGTCCCGGGGAGAGAAGTGGTCCAGGTCGTGGGAGGGTTGGGAGCTGTGATCCTGTCCGCCTGCGGGTTGACGAACCATCGGGAGTCCTCGAGCTGGATCTGGGGGCATACGTACTCGACATCGTGGGATGGTGTGTATTGCGTTTGGTCCCGGTCGTGGTCGGAGGGACGCATGTGATCCCTCTGACCCCTCTGGCCCCTGCTTCGTTCATCCCGTTTGCCGAGTCTCGGTCGTGGACACGGAGAGAGCGCTTCTCCTGGTCGTTTTCTTCTGGGGCCTCTGCTTCCATTTATGGAGGAAGATGGATGAGCAGGTCATGGAGTCTCGGGAGCTACTTTGCTTCCTAGAGTCCCCCTGTGCTGGTCCCTGGGTACGGAGGAGATCTCCCAGTCGTGGACGCAGGGAGATTGGTACTCGCATTCTTTCGCTCCCGGTTCCATCTTCGCGCATTCGTGGAGCCGGTGGTACCTACGGAGTCTCTGATGGCCAGGAAATTCGTCTGCACCCTGGGCAGCTGGAAGTCCAGCCTGTCGTGGTCCGACGGCATTTCGGAAGCCGACATGTGCGCGTCGTGGCAGGACTGGTACCGCCTCTCGATCTGCTGGGAGTATATGGGCGACTTTGCCATGTCGTGGACGGGAGATCTGATGTGATTACGAGAATTTTATTCGGCGTGGGTTGGTCGTGGGAAGATGGTGTCCGGTTCTCCGGCGGGAGGTTCCGGATCATGCATTCCAGATCGTGGGAGAACAGTGTGACCGAATCCTTGTGGGAAGGAAGGACGGTGTTCTCTTCGTGGCGTGCGGGGTTGATAGAGTCGATTACGAGATTTGAGGAGTTGACATGATCTACCAACCGCTGCTGTACGGAGGAGGCGGAAGGATCTGCGAGTCATGGAAGGTGCCCACTCCCATATCCAGAAGCGTCACGTACATATGGTCCGCGTCGTGGCGCACGTTCATGATTAACTCGAGGATGTGGAGCGTGTACACGACCTCGCGGTCGTGGTCGGTAGGGTTGAGGGTATCCCAGTGATCCCGCTCGAAATGTTTCTGCGCAGCCAGTCCTACTCGTGGCATTACTCTTTAGTGACCTCGATGTGTTGGCAAGGAAGCGATACCTCGAGTTCGTGGATGGCATGGGGCGTCGTCTCCACCGAGTTTACGAACGGAGGCACGTATGCGTCCCGTTCGTGGACGATTGGACCGGAGGGTTCCGCGTGAGAACGATCATGGCGTATAGCACGTCCCATTCGTGGGAATGGGGTTGCAGGTTCTCGTCCTCTACTTATTGTCTTATCGTCCACTCCTTCTCGTGGGAGAACGAGGTCACGGTATCCAGGAATAGGACCTTCGTCATGTCCCGGTCGTGGAACCGAGAACTTTACGAGTCGACGCCATGATCGCGGGACCTGTCCTGTCCTACTGTTGTTTCTTTGTGAGTCAATCGTGGGGGTCCTACATCTCGTACTCGTCCATAACCTGGAGGCTCACGGAGAGGTGGTCGGGGTCGTGGAGATTGGGGCGGATTTGACCTGCAAGGCATTCGCGGTCACGTATGGGAGGAGGAATTCCTTCTCGTGGATGAACCAGTTGAGCAGGTCTCTCTGGAGGGTCGTCGTCATCGGAACCCGGGGTCACTGGAGCACGGAATCCTTTTCGTGGTCGGAGCTGCTCGAGAGACCCTGGCATAGACCCTATCCCAGGGGTATTCTTAGGGCGTGACCGACAATGGTCCGTGGAAGATGAACTGCGACGAGTGCGGCCGGATCGGCTACGCCTACCAGGATGGCACCACCCTGCACTTGAGACTGAAGGTGAGGTGCCACCATAATCCCACCTTGTTCTGGACCATCGAATGCGGGGAGGAGGAGAAAGCCGTGGTCAAGAAACAGAGTGCCGAGTGTCCGGTGTCCGCCAGGGTCCGGCGTCATGACCTGCTCCAGCCTGGGGAGATCATGGTCCTGGACGGCATCCTGAAGATCGTCTCATGCCCGAAGTGCGGGGCGAAGTCACCCCCCGTGGGGACCACGTTCCTCCTGAACGTGGGGTCGACCGCGGGCGAGCCGTTCGCGTGCCCGGGATGCAAGTACAAGGGCAGGGTCGTGGACGGATCGTGGAAGAGGGAATAGGGAATGTGCCCGGCTTTCGTTTGGGCCAGATCCCTTTTGAGGCGATCCAGGTCGTTCTCGATACCGGAAATTCTCTCAAGATCGTGGAGGACGGGTACCTGGTTTGGGTACATCAAGTGCGGAAAGGATGGAGTATGGTAGCCGGATGCCTTGCCGCCGTCCTCATTGATGATCGAAGCGACAGCTGGACGGGAGCAGACCCTCAATCCGCTTCGTGGACGAATCAGACATGGATCGGGTTGTGGCGTGGACACTTCAGCCTGGGGTGGAGAGTATGATCGCTTCCCTGGTCTCGATTCTCGGTACCGATCTGTTCGTGTCCAAGAGCTGGACCATGTGGTGCTCCAGGTCTCTCCCGATAAGCGTGAGGATATGGAGGTCACGGAGAGGAAGAGGCGGATGATCCAGGTGATGATTTGGTGCAGGTCACACGGGCGGTTCGACGCGCCCGGCCTGAGCCTCATGATAAGGGAGGCCTACTCGAAGTCGTGGTCCTTTCGGCTTTCCGCAAGCTATTCTTGGGAGGACGTCCTATGATCGTGTGGGCGAGAAGAAATTCCCGAAGCTGGTCTGGGGGAGGGTCGGTCACAGTCCGGGACTGGGGACTTCGGTCGAATTCGTGGGGATGGCACTTCTACTCCTGTTCGTGGTTGAGGGCAAACGCGCAGAGTAGAATGAGGCTCCTGTCGTGATCGGGCCTTTGATGGCGGTGTGCCTACCCAGCCTCTCGCACGTTTCTTATTCTCGATGGGATGGATTGTGGGCTTCCTGGTGGAGGGTCCACAGGGTCATGGACTCGAACAACCATGCATTCATGTCCGGAGGGGTCAGGTCGTGGTCGTGGGAAGAGTACAGGACGGGTGAACGATGATCGGGCCTTTGACTTCGGTATTCGGAGAAAGATGGAACCACTCCAGGTGGCTTTCGTCTCCGATCTCCAGTATCGGAACCCTGTTCCTTGTTGAAGACCTCTCGCGAAGGATGGTTGACTCGAGTACTGGAGTCTTCTCCCTGTCCTGGAGCAGGTACAGGATGCGGAGACCATGATCGACCTCTACGCGGTCCTGAAAGTCAAGCCGTCCGCCACGGACGAGCAGGTCAAGAAGTCCTTCCGGAAGCTGGCCGCCAAGCTCCACCCCGACCGCCATCCCGGCGACAAGGTCGCGGAGGAGGAGTTCAAGCGGGTCAGCGCGGCCTTCTCCCTGCTTTCCGACCCGGCCAAGCGCAAGGCGTACGACGACATCCGTTCACGGCAGGTTTCTTCTTCGTTTTCCCGGAGGGCAAAAAGCGTAAAGTCCCCCGAGGAAAGCCCGCCTGACGGCGTTCGGTCGACCTTCGTGGAGGATCTGCTTCGCGCCGCATCCGGCAAGAACGGGAAGCGGTCGTGTTTCGCTTGCAGGGGTGTGCGAAGCTTCGGAATCCGCCTGGGTCCCGTGACCGTGAGGTTCCCCTGCCCATTGTGCTGGAAGTGACCGCGGACGGCGTCCCCCGAAGGGGGAACGCCTCCCGGGCTTGACATTCCCGTCCTTCCGGGGTAGAACATTCCATAAGGAGATTCGGCCCCATGACGGCCATTCCGATTCACGCCATCGTTTCCTGGAATCTCTGGTCACCTATGATGTCCACGTCGTATTCGATGGACCGCGTAGTGTCGACATCGTGGGATGGCTCGTTCGTGTTTTCCTACATACTTTCCTATGCCTGATTACAACCCGATGCCCCAGGCCGTCATGTACATCCAGCACCGGGATGGACGGGTGACGTGCAAACGCTGCGCCCACACGTGGCGGTTCGTCAGGGAGACCAAGAGGCACCGGTGCCCGAACTGCCACCGGGCCATCTACTGGTCCCCGGTGGTCGAAGGGCGGTGCAACCCGGCGCGGTGCAGGTACAAGAAGTGCCTGTGCCGGATCGACCCGCTGATATGGATGGTCGAACGGCAGACGTGGAAGGCGGTTCCCGGGAAGAAGGGGCTGGTGTGGAAGACCGTAAGCCTGACGCCGACGACCCGGCACGACTTGATGCTGAAGTTCCGAAGCACGAAGGAGGTCATCGGGAACTTCCTGGCTGCCGAGATGAACCGGGGAACCCTGGTCCGGCGTGTCCGGGTGACACATCCTTCGGAAGAGATTCACGAGGTTAAACAGAAGGTCTACTTTCGCAACGACGTGAAGAAGAGATGCCGGGTGACCCACAGGCAGAGGCGCCCGACGCGTTACCAGTACTTTCCGACTCATTGGGCGATGGTCGACTTTCTGTCGAGGAATCCCGATGCCGTGGACTTGGTGAAGAAGGAGGTTCCGTTGTGGAAACCATTACGTATCCAGAGGGTAAAGACCCTCGTGAAGTTTACGCCGATTATATTGCCCTTAACACCGGAGGAAAAATCGCAGATCGTTTCAAGGAGGCTCCAGAGCATGGCCCGGATCAACCGTACCATGGGGTACCCCCTGCCGCGACCGTGAGGGTGAATGAGGCATGGCGAGAACACGTGTACGGGGTCGGTGGCGGTGCGGGTGGCGCGACTACCGAGTTCACTGCTCCCGTGGTCGAGACTGCGTATGTCGGGTACGGGGGTGGAGGTGGAGGCGGAAGAGCCGGGAATACAGGTGGAGGAGGGGGAGGGAGAGCTGGATGGGTGGATTACGCGACCCGCCCGTTGACCGTTCCCAGGCTTCTTCGCGGGTCCCGGCAGCCGCTCTATTCGAGGGTGTTCCTTCGGCCCAGAGACACGGAGGCCCATGCCTTCCTGTATGCGCAGGGTCA
>Ga0315293_10006213_pt1 | contig 11199 bp, 2 predicted proteins | sample YL17G13_20_MG_FD_203071 | JGI IMG/M metagenome (GOLD analysis project Ga0315293, IMG submission 203071) | Sediment microbial communities from Yellowstone Lake, YNP, Wyoming, USA - YL17G13_20 | ecosystem: Environmental > Aquatic > Freshwater > Lake > Sediment | place: USA: Wyoming | collected... | reverse complement strand
AATGAGGAGAAAGTTATATGAAAGGAATAGAAAGCTTCAAAATGGTGGCAAAATGTCTTTCTATCAGAATGGATTAGATTGGACTCCTAAGAACATTAGCAGAGATGGCGCATGGTTAGATAAGTATGATGTTCCTCAAGCTCAAGGAGGTTATTCTACAGGAGATATAGCTTCTCTTCCAGGCGTAAGAAAAGATATTCCTCTTTCTAAAGAACAGCTTGCTAAAAATAAAAAGGAAGTTGAAGAAAGAATTAAAGTTAAAAATGCTAAAACACTTGCAGATAGAAAAGCACGTCTTGCAGGTGCAGAGAAAGCAAATGCAAAACCTTATTCTTCAATAAAAAGTTTTCCTCAACAACTTGCTGATGAAACACAAGCTACTGGTGATAAATTTAGATTATTTCCTAATGACCCTAATAGTGTTATTGATGATTATCTAAATCCAGGTGTAATTATAGGAGATTTAGCATCTGGCGTAGCAAGATATCCATTGAATATGCAACAAGGTAACTTTGGTGAGGCAGCTTGGAATATTGCAGCTCCAGCTTTAATGGGTGCTGGAGAAGAGTTATTAAAACCTGTGATAGGTAAAATAACAAGTCTTATTAAAGATAAACCTTTATATCCAGTATTAAGTCCAACAACAGGTTTAACTGAAAGAGCTACAGTTGCTGCAGAAACAATAAAGTCTGAAGGTAATAGGATTGTAAACAGACTTAAAAGTCCTGAAGGTATGCAAAGGATGAAACAAATGTTTAAAAAAGCAGATCCTAATCTTACAGATGAGCAGCTAGATTATGCTATTAAAAATAGGTTAGCAGAAATAGAAACTGCTACCAATTACAGCTGGCCAGAGATGTATAAAGAATATAGTGATATACCTGCCTTGAAAGACATGCCTGAGTTTGTTGATGAGAATATATTCCCTAACCAAAACGCTCATTTCAGCCACAGCAATCTTGACCCACGAGCTCCAAAATTTAATTCAGCTCCTGAGAGCATGGTGTCAGGAACATATAGTCAACCTCAACACCAGATGAGGACTTACAAATATGAAGCCTTTGTAAGTCCTCATTTTGACCCAGGACAGATCGCACTAGGAAAAGGAATCGAGTTTAATAAGAGTGTAGCTGGTCATGAAACAATGCATGCTTTACAAAGTAGAGGTGTTTCACCTATTGATGATGAATTAAGAAATCTTACTAAAGTAAATAATCTAGCAGATAAACTATGGAATGTGCTGGTACGAGTTAATCCTGAACTAAAAAAAGATTTTAGGTATTTTCAGAGAGGGTCAAATAAAAAAGAACCTCTTCCATTTATGGAAGAACTTAGAACTAGAATGTTAGAAAAAGGCATTATTGCTGATGACTATGAAAAGATTACAGCAGAAAAACTTTTAAAAACTCGCTTAGGTGCAATTGGGCAAGGTGGTAAAAATTTTACAGAAGGTACTCGTCTTATAAAGTTTGTAGCTCCTTGGAAATACAAAAAATTAGCAAGTATTATGAATGATGCTCCTGCTTTGGTTCCTTCTGTAGGTTTAGGTATTGGTGCAGCTGCAGCAACGCAACAAAAGAAACAAGGTGGTATAATTAAAGATAATAATGGATATTGGAATCCTGATAACTGGGGAGAGCCTGTAGAAATAGGAAGCAACAATATAACAATGCAAGGAGTGAATGAACCTCTTCTTGGTGTATCTGATGAAGGAGATACACAGATGATGTATCCTGGAGAAGATTATAAGTTTAAAGGTAAGAAGGTTACAGAATATCCTGTTAAGAAAAACTGGTTAGAGAAATATAAATAAAAACCTGTATAATAATATATTATGAAAAAAGACATGTTAAAAATTGCTGGTGTTAAATCTGAAAAGGAATTCTACAAGAAATATCCTACAGAAGCAGCATTTATGAAAGCTCATGGTAAAGAGTTTAAGAAAGCTGCTATGGGTGCCTCTATGGTAAACAAGCAATTAACACAGCTTACAGATTTCTCTAACCCTCCACAGGCTCAAGTTGGGGCGTTTATTGGTGGTGAACAATCATCATATAAACCAATGAACTATACAGAGCTGTACGATAATGCTGATTATGCTAATACAGGTTCAAATCGTCAAATGAGAATGCAAGAACAAAATCTTGCTGCTCAACAAACACAAGCTGCTAATGCTGGTAAGAAAGGAGGATTGGATCTTGGTAGTCTTATGCAATCTGCAGGAGGTATTGCCAAGTTAGCAGAATCATTAAGGCAAGGAGGATATGTTCCTAAAGCTTTTGATGGTGAGGATATACTAAGTCAATTTGGACCACAGTTAGCTTCTTATAGTAAACGAATGATTAATTCTCCAACAGGGCAAGTTACACAAGCCCAAACAGAAGCTCTTGGATTTAAATCTGATGGAAGTAATTTTAATTCAAATAAGTTTAATTCAAATAAGTTTGCATTAGGAATGCAAAACTTTGGTAAAGATATTGGTGCAGGATATGATAAACTTGACAAAGGACTTGGAAAGGTTGGTGGTGTTGGAGGTGCTATGAGTATTGGTACTGATCTTTTGCAAGGTTTTCAACAATTAAAAGAAGAGAAAAATCAACAAAAAGAAGCTAATCAAGCTTTTCAGTTAAGTGGATTGACAAAACAAGTGGCAGGTCTTACACCAGATGTACAACAACGTAAATACAATAGACCTGAAGATCAAGCTTTTGGTACACAGGAAATGGGTCAGGCTTATGGTGCAGGTACTAACTTCTTAGCAGAAGATGGCGCAATGGTTGGTGGTAATCCAACAGAGATACAAAACATGTACAATCCTGGGAATATATATTCTGACATGGGATATGAGCCTCTTAGTGATAGTGAAATAGTTAAACAATACAGAAGAGGTGGTCTTATTCCAAGAGCTCAGTTTGGTATGGATAAAATGGCTGGACAAGCAGGAGGTGCTCTTGGTAGTCTGATTGGTGGAGGTAAAGGAAAACCTAATGCTGGTGGACAAATAGGAAGTACAATTGGATCTACAGTTGGTAAATTTATTCCTATCCCTGGAGCATCTGCAATTCTTGGTGCTGTTGGTGGTATAACTGGTGGTATACTTGGTGGTAAGAGTGCAAAGAAAACAGCAGCATTTGAAGAAGGAGCACAGCAAAATACACAAGATACAGCATTTATGTCAGGAGCTAAAAACATACAAGCTCAGAATCAATCATTTATGGAAGATGGTGGATGGGTTAGCCATGACTGGCAGCCACAGGTGATTACACAGTTTGGTGGATATGATATGAAAGATCTTTTTAAAGCTGATCCAACAATGGATACATTGAGAGCTGGTGGTCATTTAGGACAGGTTCCTTACACTCCTGCTAGCGCAAGAGCTATGTCTACAGAAAGACCTGACTTTGCTATGGGTGGTCAATTAAAGACTACATGGGGTGGAGATGCTGAAACAATATCTCAAAACTCATATCTTCCAGGATCTGGAGAAACTGTAATGTTCAGAGGTAAGTCACATGATGAATCTGATGGTAGAGGACATACAGGAATAGGTGTTAAATATGGTAAAGGAGCTCAAGATAGTTACACAAACTATGCTGAATATGGAACAGAGCAAGCTGATGCTGATGTTGAGGTGGAAAGAGGTGAACCAGCTACAGAACTTCCTGATGCAGAAACAGGAGATGTAAGTATGGTTGTATATGGTAATATGAAGATTCCTTCTTATGGTGCAGCTGAACTTGGTGATTCAAAAATTAAAGGTAAGAAGTTTAAATCCTATGCTAACGATCTTAGCAAAATGGAAGCAAAACAAAACAAAACTGTACAGAAAGGACTTAAACTTATAAACTCTGTAGATAGTGATAATCCTTTTGATCAGCTTAAGTTACAATCTGGACATGCTATGGTAGAAGGAGCTAATATGAAATTAAAAGGACTTGCTATTCAGAAGCAACGTCTTGCTGGTATACAGAATGCTATTCTAGATACAGCAAAAGAACATGGATTGGAAAGCGATGCTCTTGCTAAAGGTAAAATTAAACAAGCTAAAGATTCAGATATGGCTAAGTTTGGTGCTAAGATGGAAACAGCTCAAGGTGGAACAAACCTTACTTGGAGAGATAGGATTTATAAATTTATGCACCCAGAACTTTTCAAAGAAGAAACTCCACCAGCAAAAAAAGCTGTAACAAAAGCTGCACCACCACCTGCACAACAAACACAGAAGTCAGCTCCTGTTAAACAAACATCTGGAAAAAAGACAACTGGTAAATCGACTTCTAAATCTAAATCATTAATACCATTGGATTTTGGTAAACCTACAGCAGCACAATTGGCAGCTGAAGAAGCACAGTTTCGTAAGGATAATCCTGAAATTGTTAGTCAAATTAAACCTAAAGATCTTACATTAGCTGAACAAGCTGTACGTGCAGGTATTGGACCTACAATAGATCCTATGGATTTGCAAAAGCTTAGTGGTATACCAGCTTTTACAAAATATATAGAAGATAAAGACAAGTTTGGTCTAGATGATGTATTAAGACAACTTCAACCATACTTACTTCCTAGTAATCAGGAACCTATTGATCCTAATCAGTTTACACCAGAAATGTATGCTCTATCTCAGAATCAAGTAGAACCTGTACAAGCTCAAACATTTGAACCTCTATTAGAGCAACCATATAGTATTTCTCTACAAGATCAACTTAATGCTAACCAAGCTGATTTCAATGCTTTACAAAGGCAAGTGGGATATAACCCAGCAGCTCTTTCACAATTAGCTGCTCAGAAATATTCAGCTAATTCTAATATTCTAGGACAACAGTTTAGAGCTAACCAAGAGAATATAATGGGGACAATCAATAGAAACAGAGGAGTACTTAATGATGCTGCTCTCAAGAATTTAGCTATTCTAGATACGCAATATCAAAGACAGTCTCAGGCTAAATCAAATACAAAAGCCCAGGCTCAGGCAGCTCTTAGTTCTATAGCTGACAAAATAGCTAAACATAAGCTTGAGAATAAGACACTAGGTATATATGAGAATATGTACAACTTTAGGTTTGGTCGCAAAGGAAAAGCTTACAATGTTAATGCTCCAGTAGATTTGAACATGGAAGGTAATCCTTTTGCTAGAACTTCTGGTGGAAAAGGACAATTATCTCCAGGATATGAGTTCACATATGACGCTAATGGTAATATCATTGGTACAAGAAAATTACCAAAAAGTGATACTGAAAGTGATAGAAATGGAGGAATTGTAAAAGCTATCAAAAATCTCTAACTCATTCAGTTATACCAAGTTACCAAATTTAATTAGGTTCTCTTGGTAAGTATAATATTTTAAATTACATTTGCTAACTTAATCAGACATGGCTTCATTTACAGACGCAATATCACAATTTAATCCTTACGTACAGCAGCTTCCTGTGGATGCTATGCTGAAGGTAGGTACTTACAAACAAGGTCAGTATGACCAAGGTGTGCAAAAAATCCAAAGTTATGTGGATAATGTAGCTGGGATGAGCGTACTACGTCCTGTGGATAAAGAGCATTTACAATCTAAGATTAATCAATTAGGCAGTAAATTAAAAACTGTAGCTGCTGGAGACTTTTCAAATAGTCAACTAGTTAACTCTGTAGGAGGAATGGTTGGACAAGTGGTAAAAGATCCTATAGTTATGGCAGCTGTTTATTCTACACAGAATGATTCAAAGAATCAGGCTGAGATGGATGCTGATGAAAAATCTGGAAAACTCACTCCACATGCTAGGTATTTCTATGAGCGTAAACGTAACGAGTATTTAAACAATACAGAGTTAAAGAGTGCTGATGGTAGACCTATAACTTTTAGTGGTAAATACCAACGTTCTTGGGATCTTGATAAAAATATAATCGATGCTGTAGATGCTGTAGGTGATAGAAAGAATAGTGCTAAACAAATCTTTAAAACAGATCCAGTTACAGGACAAATTTTGTATAATGCACAATCAGTAAAAAATCCTAAGACAGGAAAAGTTGAACAGATTCAAGGTACACCAATTCTTTCTGAATACGCAACTTTGCAAATAAAGGAAGGTAAATTTAGCGAAAACATATCTGCTGCTATAGATGGTGTACTCTCTAGACCAGAAGCTCAACAAGAGCTTATGATGAGAGGTATATACACTTACAGAGGATATGATGATGTTAATGATTTTGTTGGTGAATATGAAAACGAAAAAGAAAAAGGACTTTCTCTTTTAGAAAGTAAGAAGCTTGAATTGATGGGTAAATCTGTTATAGAAACAGATCCAGATAGAAAGGAGCAAATTCAGCAATTACTAAATAACACTGAAAACGATATATCCAATTTAAAGAATAACGAAGATCCTAGAATTAAACAAGCTCTTGAGACAAAGAATCTAGATGCTTATAAAGCAATGGTTTATGCACAGCGTCAGAAGAATAATTGGATGACTTCTTATGTCACTGAATCAAATACAATAGACTATGTAGAAAGTGCTCCTTGGAAAGCACACATGGAGAAAATTAAATCTGAAAGAGATTGGTGGAAAGATCAACAAGGTGTAAGTCAAGGATGGTCAAACATTCAATTAAGAGGACAAGAAATTGCTATTTCAGCATCTAATGCAAATTTAGCAAAAGAGAAATGGAAGTATGATCCTAATAATCCAGATGCTGCAATCAATCAAGCCAACCCTTATGAAAAAGGAGCCACTCCTCAAGAGTCATATGGTAATTGGATAAATAAAGGAGCAGAGGCTAGTGATAGTTTAACCACTTCAAAACAGCAGTTTGTTATAGATTACATGAAAGCTCTTACCTATGGTAATGGTAAAACTTCATCAGATGAAGAAATAGCAAGATCTGCATATTATTATGAAAAGGTTCGTCCTGGTTTTTTTGATAGACAATTTTCAATAGCTAAAGATGCAGTGACAAAAAATCCTAAAAATCCAGCATTTGTAAATCTTTTAACATCTCTTCCTACAGTTAATGGTCTTGAGAAACAAGTTGAGAATTTCTCTAGAGAAGTAGATGAACTTAATAATGATCCAGAAGTAATTAAAGCAGCAGCTGGTAAAAAAATTGAAGATCTAGAAAGATCATTTAAAACTACAACTTTTGGAGATTTAACTTTAACTCCTAAAGATCAAATAAATCTTGCTCTTGCTTTTGGATCAGGAGATGATGCAATTAGAAAAAGAGCAGATGAGCAACTTAGAGCTTCTACAGGAAAAAGAGCATTTGAGATTATGCAAAAATATGGAATTGGGGAAGCAGGGGCAACAGATAATTCTGGATATGGAAGTATAACCAAAGGTGGTTCTTTGGTAAATTTTGCATTAGCTCCTAATAATAAAACCTTTACTGCTGATCAGTATAGTGCCAAATCTAATATATATAAATATATGAAGACTTTAGGGGCAGATGTTACTGCTGCTAAAGAAAAAGTTTTACAAGGAAAAATGAAAGGTAACTCTCCTTTAGCATTTGAACTATTTGCTCCTGGTGCTAAAACTCCTGAAAAAGAATCAACTGTAGAAAGACTTAAAACTGTACTTGCTGATAAAGGAATAGCTGATGAGGATGTATCTAAATTCTCAGGATTTTATTCAGGAACAGGTCCAGACAAAGATGCATACAGTGTAAACATTGGTGTTAATAGAGGTGGTTCTGCAGGTGGCGCAAATAATTTTACTCTTGATCTTTACAATAAAAGTGGTTTAGAAAAGTCAGTTATTATAAGTAAAGCAGATGCTGATTATATAAAAGGAACAGTTCTTAAAGTTCCTTCTCCTGCTTCTGATGTAGTTAAAAGAATTGGGTGGAACACTAAAACAAACTCAACAAACTCCTTAACAACAGATCCAAATAATCCAAATGCTTATAAAGGAGCATATTATAAGAGTGATGACTTCTATCATTTAAATAGACCTAACTTATTAGGTGCTGATGTAAAAGTGAATAACCTTGGTCAACCAAATGTATTCTTTTATGTAAAAGATGCAAAAGGTAATTCAAAAGCAGTGCCTTTTAAAACAAATCCTTCAGATATTTTACCAGGTGCATTTGCTAGTATAGATCATGCAGAAAAATTCATACAGGGGATTTCAAGTCCTGCCCAAATTGATAACATCTTGAAGAACGCAAATACAAAATAATTATGGAATTGGATCCAAAATTTTTAGAATGGGCTAGTCAAATCAGAAATGAAGGTACTCCAGATGTAGCTCCTATTCCTAGTGTAACTCCTAACCTTCCACAAAGTGGTGGTTCAGGTCAAGGTGGTATGATTACTGACCTTCAGAAATTATTTTTGGAAACTAGTAAAACAGAGGACACTTCTAAATATAGTTATGATACAAAAGATGTATCAAAAAAATATGCTGTTACATACAAAGGTGTAGATAATGAAGAGGTTTTTGCTCAAGGGCAGGGGTGGACTAATAAAATGGTTAATGGTGTAGGTAAAGGACTTCTTCTTACAGGAACTACTTTTTTACAAAGTACAGTAGGGTTAGTTAATGGTTTAGGCGCAGCGATAGTAGATGGAAGAGCTGCTTCATTTTATGATAATGATTTCAATAGATATGTTGATGGTATTAATAAAAAGGCTGAAGAGGAATGGTTACCCAACTATTACACGCATGCTGAAAGAGATGCAAATTGGTATTCTCCAACTAAACTATTTAGTGCTAACTTTTTCTGGGATGGTATTGTAAAAAACCTAGGATTTGCAGCAGGAGCTGCTTTATCTGGAGGAGTTTTCTCAGCTGCTTTAAAAGCAATACCACTTACAGCTAAACTTTTTTCAGTAGGAAAAGCAGCAGAAGCATTAGCTGCTACAGAGGAAGGACTTCTTGCAGCTGAAAAAACAGCAGGTGCATTAGGAAAAGTTAAATCTCTTTCTGATAAATTTGTTACAGGATATAGTTCTTTAACCACTGGAGGAAGAGCTGTAGTTGCAGGACTTTCTACAACTGGTGAAGCAGGATTTGAAGCATATAATAACTTGAATGAATTTAGAAATAAAAAGGTTGAAGAATACAAAGCAACACATTCTGGTTTAATGCCAACAGATGCAGAGATGGCAGAGATTAATCAGCTTGCAGATGGTGTTGGTAATTCTTCTTTCTTATTAAATGTAGGACTTCTTAGTGCTACAAACTATATTCAATTCCCTAAAATATTAGGATCATCTGCAAAATTAGAAAAGGGATTAGTCAGTTCTGCTACAAAAGAAATAAAAGAAGTGGCAAAAGATGCTGCTGGAAATCTTATTGTTGCTCCAGCTAGATATGGTAAAGTGCTTGGTTTCTTAAATAAGGTTCGTCCATATACATTCTCTGTTGCAGAAGGGTTTGAGGAAGGTGCCCAATTTGCTATACAAGAAGGTACACAAGATTATTATAATAAGAAATACAAGGGTGATGCTACAAGTTTTATTGATAGCTTAACTGAAGGAATAAGTAAAACACTTACCACAAATGAAGGAATGGAAAACATTCTTATTGGTGGTCTTTCAGGTGCCCTTATGACAGGAAGAGGTAGATATGCTGAAGAGAAAGAGCTATCTGCAAACACTGCCAAATTTGTTACAGAAGCTAATAAGTGGAAACTTTCTGGCTTCACACAAGAAACAGTTGACTCTATAAATAGAGGAACTGCCATTCAAGAAGAAAGAGAAGGATATCTAAGACAGGGTGACACTCTAATGAGTAAAGAGGCTGAGAGAGATTATATGATTAACTATCTCACTCCTCGTATTAAATATGGCAGACTTGATCTTGTGAAGAGCGATATTGCAGATCTTAAATTATTAGCATCTACAGAAGATGGTTTTAACCAACTTGTTCAAGAAGGTAAAGCTCTTACTGGAGATACACAACAAGCATATCTACAACGTCTTACTAATCTTGAGACCACTGCAGATAGCATGAATTCTTTATATCAATCTCTCAATCTTCGTTATAGTAACCTTTTAAACGATGATGGTAAACCTCTTTATAATCAAGAGGTTATGAGCAAGATGATATATGCTGCTACTAAGGTGGCAGACTATGATACTAGAATTCCTCAATTAAGTGGAGAACTTGGAAGCGCAAATATTGCTGTTAATGATGTAATAGATGGTGTTGCTCAAGGAAACGATGAAGCATTCAATAAATCTCTTGCTGATATCGATGCATTAAAGATTATTGATGATGAAAAGATAGATCTTAAGATAGCTCTTCAAGATGTAAAAGATCTTACACAGCGTAGGCAAGATTTCCTTAAAGAGTATTCTGATATAAAGAATAGTCCTGCAAAATACACTACAGTGTCAACTGCTCCAGAAAGCACTACACCATCTTCAGAAGAAGAAAAGAAGACAGTTAAGATTAAGACCAAAGATGGTGAAGAAGACATTGAGGTAGGTACGGAGTATTTCCTTGGTAGAGTTGTTGAAAAAGACAAAAATAATAAAGATGTATATCGTGCACCTAGATTAACTGTTCTTGGAGAAAATGAAGATGGTACAATAAAGATAAAAGACTCTAATGGTCTTGTAAGAGATGTTTCTAAAGATGTATTAGCTGATTATAAACTTGGTAAGGTGAGCGACACCTTAGCTAATAGAAAAGCTAAATTTTTTAAGGACCATTGGAATACAATATACGAATTTAATTTTGGTAAAGGAAAGAAGGTTAAAGGTAGACTAGAGTATTCTCATAAAGATAAAGTTTTAACTTTTGTCTATCTTAATGATAAAGGTAAACGTAAAGAACTTGAGGTTACATCTGATCAGTTTGTTGCTAGAAAAGGATATGCCAATCCTATGATTAAAGCTATAGGAGAGCTTACAGCTGAACAGAAAAAATCAATGGAAGAGTTTACAGCAGAAAAAGATGATAGAACTGCTGCAAAAAGAGCAACAAGACTTAAAATACTTAGTGATCTATTTGATGAAGTTTCCAACAAGCTTGATTCTACAAAGAACCTTCTTCAACAGAAATACTCTCAGTTTGAAAAGATTGTAAACGATCTAACTAAACTTGAGCAACAAATCAAGGTTGGTGAACTTACTAAGACTAATACATTTAAGAAGACTACCAACAATGCAATCAAAGCTGCTAATAGACTTTCAAGAATGCAAGAACAATTGCGTCTTGAGATTGCAGATCTTGAAGCAGAAAGAGACCAACTTGAAATAAA